>RHMF01000785.1_pt1 | contig 14027 bp, 11 predicted proteins | sample 5365151 | NCBI WGS metagenome assembly RHMF01 (sample SAMN10266501, study PRJNA497801) | feces metagenome | isolation source: feces | host: Bos taurus | place: China: Prairie of Fairy Mountain | collected 2017-08-14 | reverse complement strand
GAAAGAATATCTTGGAAAGAAGCTAATTCATGTTGGCGTGTTTAGGAAAAATGATGATAGAACGACATATAATTTAATATATCAAGACGGGGCTTTTGGTAAGTTTTATGTTAAGAGATTTAATATTTCATCTATTATCCGCGGAAAGGAATATGATTTAACGCAAGGCACAAAGGGTTCAAAGATTGTTTATTTGAGTGTGAATCCTAACGGAGAGGCTGAAAGAGTTAATATAAATCTTAAACCAGCTCTAAGAATGAGAACTCATAAGATGGAATATGATTTTGCAACTCTTGCAATAAAATCAAGAACTTCAAAAGGAAACACCTTGTCTTCAAGAATTATCACTTCCGTTACTAAGAGAACAGAAGGAGTTTCAACACTTAGTGCAAGAAAAATATGGTTTGACTCTGCTATTAAGCGATTAAATGCCGATGGAAACGGAGTATATCTTGGCGAATTTAGCAAAGATGATAAGATTCTTACATTCTACTCTTCGGGTGCTTACAGAATAACAGGCTATGACTTATCTTTGCATTTTGATGACGATTTAATTCTTATTGAAAAGCTGAAAAAGAATAAGCCTTTATCGGTTTTCTATATCGAAAAGGAGACTGATAGTTTGTATTTAAAGAGATTTGTTCCTGAATTAAGCAATAAGAAAATTGATGTCTTTGAAGAACAAGAGGGAGCAAAGCTTGTAAATATTAGTTACGATTGGTTGCCTGTTGTTAAGGTAGGAGAAAAAGAGTTAGAAGTAGAAAAACTTGACGATATAAAGAAATATAAAGCTAAGGGTAAGAGAATAGAAAAGGATTCTAATGTTAAGGTGGAATTTCTTGAGCCTTTGGAATATATAGAAGAGGAAGAAATTGAGCAAGAACAAGAAGAAATTGAAGAATACAACAGTGAGCTAAACGAAGGCGAAACTATGCAAGGTTCATTGTTTTAAAAAACATAATAAATATGAGAAAAATATTAGCAATATTATTAGTTGTTAGCACATTTCTTACAATAGAGGTGCGAGGTCAAGAGATAGTAAAAAAATTCTTAAACAATCAACAAACAACCTCTAAGAATCAATTGATTTATCTAACATTTGATGACAGAATTTCTTTGGTTAATGACAATATTAACCGAATGTTTGGATTTGAAAGCTTAGAAAAAGATTTGCAAGATGAGTTAAGAAAAAAATATACTCGCATTATAGACAAAGTAAATCAAGAAGAGATTTTGAAAATCTATAACAATAGTTTAATAAAAGAGCTAAGACGTTACGGATTTACTATATATCGTCAAGAATATTTAGTAAGTAAAATTATAGGACGTTTCAATACGGTAAATGTTTCTCAAATAGAATTGGAGGAGTTCACAGTTGTAGATAGCCTAACAGGAAAATACTATACCGATTCAACGACTTATTATAAAACACTTACAGGATTGAGAATGAATGTATGGTTAGAATATAATTGGGCTGATACAACAAGTAGAAAACTATTGTTTATTAGCCACGAAATAACAGATGAATTTTCTGGATACACAGAAGACGTTGAAGGAAAGAAGTATGCCGATTACGAATTGTCGCTTTTAAATCCTAATGATGCCTATATCATAGCAGATAAAACAGCAGCATTAACTGCAAGATATATGTACAATTTCTTAATGAATAAATACGTAAAAGAAAAGACGGGAGGAAATCACGAATACTATTATTCAATAGGAGAAGACAAGAAAATAAAATATTCTTTGTATAAGACAGATTATTTTGAAGAGCTTCCGATAGAAGAATAACTACTTTCGTCCGAAGTCTGCTGGGATTTCTCCCCAGGATTCAGTATCCCATTTTAAGATTTCTGTAGAATAGGAATTGTTTTCTAACCATTGTTCCGCTCGATGAATGTAATCAAACAAATCTTCGTTGCTTTCATCGGGCGGAAGTTTTGTTTTACATTTCTTTTGCTTTACCCAAGCAATAGCAGTCTTGCTATCGGTGTAAAGAGGGTGAGGTAAATTATGCTTTTTCAAATAAGAAAGACCATGAACTATGCCAAGAAATTCTCCAATGTTATTAGTTCCTCGTTTATGTTTATAATAAAAAAGCGTATCTCCTGTTTTGGTGTAAACACCTCTATATTCCATCACACCAGGATTGCCACTGCAAGCAGCATCTGTTGAAATGCTTTCATAAATTGGAAGATTTGCAGTTAGAGATGATTGTAAAACAGTTGTCTTCTTTTGCTTTTGTCCGATAAACTTATTAGGCGAATCATTAAATGCTTGCTCTGCTTCTGCTAATGTGTCAAAAGATTTGTATTTTGCACCTTCTACACCTTTGACGCTTTGCTCGCAATCTTTCCAAGAGTCAAAAACTCCAGTTTTCTTACCACTCCAAACTACGTAATATTTATTTTTTTTTGCCATTGTTTATCTTATTAAAGTAATGTCGCCACCTTCCACAAATTTCTTACCACCTGCACAATTTACACTCAATCTATAAAAATACACTGCCGCATCACAATCTTTGCCATTAAAGGTTCCGTCCCAGCCCTCGCTTAATTTGTCGGTAAAAAACACAGTTTCTCCCCAGCGGTCAAAGACTTCAAACTCAAAACTCTCAATCCACTCACCCTTTACAAAGACAATATCATTTTTTCCATCATTATTAGGAGTGAAAACATTAGGAACATAAATATTAGGACGTTCACAATTTACAATATCAACTTCTATAAAAACACTATCCTTAACCTCGCAACCGTGATTATCAGTTACAGTAACAAAATAAAAGCCCGACTCATATACAGTAGCGTTTGTGGTGTAGGATAGAGGAGAAGAAAGATTTTCGCTCGGAGTCCAATAATAATACATATTAGGAATGAAATCCACACTAAGAGTTATCTGCTCACCATCAAAGACTCTTGTATGACTTGCATTGATTTGTATATTGCTAAGAGTGTTTGTATAAGAAATCTCAACAGAATCTATTGCAGTGCATTGATTTGAGTCTGTAATTTCAACATAATAAACCCCGCAACACAAGTCCTCTATAGAAGAAGTCGTTTGAGAATTTGACCAAAGATAAGAATAAGGAAGCGTTCCGCCACTTGCCTCAACAACAGCCGTTGCTCCACAACCCTGTTCACAATTATTATCAGTTTTTCTAATAGAAGTAGAAATGTTGTATAAGCTTTCTAAAATTATTGTATCACTTACCGAGCAACCTTGTGCATCTTGCATTTCAAAAACATAGACACCATCACACAAACCAGTCAAATCAAAACCATTAAGAGAAGAATCCGACCAAATAATACTATAAGGCTCCACACCATTTTGAGCTAAAATATGTATTTGCCCATTACACGAATTTCCGCAAGCGTTTGAGTCCACCGAAATATTAATATTCAATTCCGAAACACTACTTATAGAAAAGTTTTCTTCAAAACTACACCCAAAAACATCTTCCACCAAAACCGAATAATTACCTACGGACAATCCCCCAATAGAATCCACGCCCATTTGCCCATTACTCCAAGAGTAACCAATAATTAAACTATCAAATTCACTATCAACCAAAGCAAAACCATCACTTTCTTGCGGACAACTAACATTTTGAGTTATCAAATTAAGGTTTTCTATAGGGCTTGTAAAGATTTGTTGCACCAAAGTATCAGAACAATATTGATTTGTAATAACTAAACGATAAGTTCTACTGTCTGAAACAACTGCATACGGATTTGGCAAATTTGCATTAGTCAATCCATCGCTTGGAATCCACTGAAAACTTACGCTATCTTGCAAAACAGGTTGTATTCCTATCTGAACCAAATCTCCCTCACAAGCTCTTATTTCGGGAATAGTATCCGCAGAGGAGTCAAGCAAGATAATTTGTTTTGTAATCGTATCTGAGGCAATGCAACCATAATTTTTGTAAGCAATAAGCCTAACATCATAAATTCCTGGCTCTTGATAATAATGCGAAGGCGAAGACAGAGAAGAGAAAGTGCCATCACCAAAATCCCAAAGAAAGCTATCTCCACGTCCGATATTGATAAAATCCACACTATCAGGAAAACAAACATAAGCAGGCGAGGTAAAATCTGCCACGGCAAAGTCATCGTGAATTTGGAACTTATATGCCGCCATATTACAGTTGCTTGAAAGATTAGAACTGCTCCATGCGTTTGGCGTAATCGGAAAATTTTGACTTCCCATGCAAGAGGCACAAACCACTTGATAGAGATTAGAATACTTATCATAGCGAGAAGTGCCACCATCTACGTGGTCATTTCCGTATGTTGCAGAGGTAGAATACTCACCAAAGAAAGTAGCATAATCAAGCACAGAAGCATCGTGAGTAATAGACATTATATAAAAATCTTGTCCGTCAGTAGTTGATTGATAAGCATCATTTGTTACCTGCATATTCATAGTTCCAAAAACCTGTGTAGAAGTTGGAACAATATATTTAAACAAACGTCCCCAACCTGCCGCATAAACTCTTCCACACACATCAACGGCAAAACTTGTTGGCGAGATATTAATTTGATTATTACCAGTTCCAAAAACGGTACTCCATACCAAAGAATTTAAACTAGGTTCAAATTTTGCAATAAACTGTCCCGAATTAGGAATATTATAAGCCGCATTAAAAACCAAATCACTTCCCTCAGCCTTTGTTTGACCAAAAATATGAGGATAACCATTTCTATCACACCTTACAAAGAAAGACAAATCAAACATATTGCTTCCAAAAAAAGTTGAGGCCAATAAATTATTACCATCATAAGAAATCAATGCCAAAAAACCATCAGTAGCACCACCATCTAACACCGAATCATAAGCCCCATTAGTAATAGGAAAATTATTAGAGAGTGTGCCACCTGTAACGTAAAGATTATAATTAGTATCCACGTCAATAGAAAAGACAGCATCGTCTTGACTACCTCCGATGAAAGAAGAAAAAATCATATTACGCAACTCATAGTCCAATTTGAAAACAACGCCCTCTTGCATTCCGCCAAACGAGGTTTGAAAAGCGTTTTGAGTTACAGGAAAGTCAGCGCTGAAAGTAGTAGTCCCTACATAAACATTGTTTTGGTCGTCAGTGATTAATTCTCCTCTTGCACCATCGCCATAATTTGCATAAAGAGAATCATTACCAACGTAAGCAATCATCTGACTTGCGTTGTAAATTTCCCTATAATTAAGCCCATCATTTTGATTACCGCCAACGTAGGTAGAGGCTTGCAAAACCGTTCCATCATCTGAAAACCTACTAACATAAATATCAACCCCAAAAGGAAAAACCACAGTCCCATCGTATGTAATAGCACTTCCCGAGGAGAAAGTCTGAGAAAAAGCATACTCAGTAATAGGAAAATTAGTACTACCTGTTGTTCCCATAATTACCAATTCGTCATATTGATTGATAATCATTGAGTGAGGCATTTCGCTGTAATTACCTCCATAATATGTTGAAAAGATTAATTGACTACCATCTTGACTAAATTTGCTTATAGCACAGTCCCACGCTGCCGCATAGGTATCTACAAAAGCCCCTAACGTAGTTGGATAACCTATTCCATCAACAATACTTCCCGAATAAAGGTTTCCGTAAGAATCATAAGTAGAGGTAAAACCCCAATTGTCGGCAGTACTTCCCGAATAGGTAGAAAAAATTAAAGTAGGGTCAATAATCAAAGGCAAACTCTTGTCATAACTACCTATTTTGTAAGAAACCCTATTGTCTTTCAAAACAAACTCAACCTTAACCTCTGTTTGCTTTCCATTAATTATTTGAAAAGCGTATGGTTTTGCTTCAATTATTTCTCCCAAACACGTTTCCATTACCAATTCTTCGTTTTTTAGTTTGAGATTATCAAGCCCCTTATAATCCAAGGCAATGATTTCGGCATTTCCACCAGGCTTTACAATAAATTCGTGTTTTAGTTCAAAGTCCTTTGAATAGATTTTCCAATCTATATTATTGTAAATATTTTCATAAACAAGCTCTTGATAAGCCTCCACTTTGCTTACCCATTTGCTTTGGTCGTTTCCTAAAAAATAATTCGAGTAAGCGGGTAGGAGATTATGGGTTTTAATCTCGGCTTGCAAAGAATTTACCAACTCAATCTTGAAGGCGTGAGCAGAATTTGTCTTTTTCTCTTGGTGTTTCTTTACATCGTTTAAATAAAACACCACTCCGTTGTTTTCAACAAACACAGCCCCATTTTGTAAACGTGCTTTAAAGAAAATATTGCTATCCCATTGACCCTTGTTTTGCTCAAAGCGCAAAGTTTGACAATGACTTGCAAATGAAAGCACACATAATAAAAAACAAATGCAAACGTTTTTCATAATACAAAGGTATAAAAAAAACTTAATCTAATATGAAAAAAAATATTTTCTTAGTCTTATTTTTTGCATTTTCATTTTTGTCAAATGCACAATCGGACTCTTTTCGCGCAGGCTTAGTAGCAGGATTTTCTCCACAAGCAAATATTTTGGAAACCTCACCCTTGAATGCAGGACTTATGACAGAATTTACCATTCCCTTTATTGGAGTAGGAGCAGAGGTAGATATGATTTATGAAAACAAAGCATTTCAATATCAAACAGGCAGTTTTTCGGAGCGATTCTCTAATTTTAAATTGCCAATCTATGCAAAATGGAAATTGGGTTTGCCCTATTTTAAAGGATTTCTTGGAGCAGGGGCTACTTATTCGCTTTCGTGGAAAGATTTACGAGAGTATGGAATTTCTTCTAAGACTTTTCAAGTTTGGAGCCTTTCTGCAATGGCAGGAATAGAGCTTTTCAATAAATTATACTTTCGCTTAGGTTACGATTATCCCTTTTTTAACAAAAAATTAAAGACTATTTTCACTACGGATAAGGTATTGACAATCAATATTGGCTGTTGGTTTTAAAAAGTCTAAGAAAACGAAAAATATCTCTTAGGAAAAATAAATTTTTTCTTAGGAAAAATATTTTTTTTCTTAGACTTTTTTTTTACTTTTCTAAGTGTCTAAATTCAAACTCATAAACACCTCATTAGGAAGGCTTTGATTTAGACTCTCCAAAGGCTTAATCATTTCAATAGTTGAAGGAGTTATATTTTCTTTTTCTGGAAAATATTTTAAGATAACGTCTTTTTCATATTTTTTTGAAATCTCTTTTGCGAATATTTCCGCAGTTTCATTCTCAAAACAAAAACAATCCAAAACCTCTATCGTTTTTGTGTCGGTAATTGCCACGCATTGAGCCAAGATTTCTTCGCCTTTGTAAAGGTTTATTATATCATAATCTGTAATTGTATAAAGATGAAGAGTTGTTTCAGAGTGAATTATGCAATTATTTCGCTTTTTCTGTACTTGGTTTATAAACTCAAAGTCAAAATTCGTTGTTTTCTCAATTCTATATGCCGATAGGTTGTTGCCTTCCTTAATCTGATTGAAAAAAGTCTTGTTTATGCCCTCTATTCCACATAGTTTATAACCCATTTTCTCATAAAAGGGAACTAAACCCTCGTGTGCTGCAATCAAAATGACAGCCTTTTTACCAAGATTGTTTAGTTCTTTTTCAGCCTTTTGCATAAGGGCGTTTGCTAAGCCTTGATTTCTGTGGCTCTCTACGGTGCATACGCTTCCAATGTAAGCAATAGGCAGTATTTCATCGTTGATTTTTAGTCTATGATGCGTTGCGAAAAGCATAGATAGAAGATTTCCATTTTCACTTATGTGAAAGAAATTACCTTCTTTGAAGTATAGGTTAAAAAACTTGTCAATATATTCTTTGGAATCGCCAAAGGTTTTGTGCCAAAGCTCTTTTGCTTGTTGTTGTATTTGTATCATTTTAGTATTGCAAAATATTTTTCAATTAATTTTATGGGATTGTAACTCAATTTGGCTTTTCTCAATCCCTCAATGCCTAAATCTTCTTCACGATTTATGTAAATATAGTTTTTATCTATGTGAAGAGCCATTTCTCTGTTGATAAGAGCAAAGGCTCCCTCGTAATTTCTATCTGCTTTCTCTATGTGGACATCGAAAGTGTTGTTGTTTATTTTACTGCCTATGCTGAATGCTACAATTTTTTCTTCAACTTTGATTGCTCCTGCAAAGAGATTTAGTTGCTCAAAGTTAGAAAAAAAATAATTAATCACCTTTTTCTCTTTTTCATAGTCGCTTTTTAATTCAGGAGTCTTTTCAATGGCTTGCTCTTGCCATAGATTGAGTAGCTCTAAGCATTGAAAACAATTCTCAGAATTTAGTATCTCAAAACTCCACTTGTATTTATTGGTGAATTTGTTAATATGGTTTCGCTTAGGCTGGAATTTCTTGCCTTTTAACTCTTGTAAATCTTCTCTTAAATAAAGATAATCGTAAAAATTTCTTTCTTCTTTTATTTCAAATTGGTGTGCAAAACAAGATTTTCTTTGCTTTGTTTCGCAAATTATGCTCATTTGTTGATTGTTTTCTTTGGAAAGAAGAATTAGTTTTTCAATAATATGGTCCTTTTCTCCCTCTCCTATGGGGTAATGATAGCAAATGTTTTTGTCTTTCTCAAAGTGTATTCTTGTAACTAAGCAATTGTCAATTATTGCATATTCTCCGTGGTAGAGAAACGAATAGCCGCAAAGGTTAGCAAAGGAAGATTCGGCGTTTTGTATGTTTTTGTAAGGATAAAACTGCTCAAAAATTTCTCTATCCTTAGGATTTATGGGTTTAAATTCAATCATTCTTATAGTTTTTAGGCGTCAAAATTACAAAAATATTTACCTTTGCAAATAAAATTCCCTTTTGAATATGGAGGTTTTAATAGAAAAAGAAGCAGGCTTTTGCTTTGGAGTAGTGTCTGCGATTCAAATGTGTGAGGACTGCTTAAATAAATATGGCGAGCTTTATTGCCTTGGAGAATTGGTGCATAATTCTATGGAAATTAGCAGACTTGAAAAACTTGGTCTTAAAATTATAGATGTAAAAGACTTGGAAAAAATGCACTCTTGTAGGGTTATGATAAGGGCTCACGGCGAACCTCCTTCAACATACGCTCTTGCAAAAGAAAATCAAATAGAAATTTTTGATGCAACTTGTCCTATCGTTCTAAAACTACAAAAAGATGTAAAGAAGGCTTATGATTCTATGGATAAGTCTAATTCTCAAATTGTGATTTTCGGAAAACAAGGACACGCAGAGGTGATAGGGCTTGTTGGACAGACAGAAAACTCAGCAATAGTCATAAGTTCAGAAAAAGATATTGAGGCTTTGGATTTTAGAAAAACGACATATCTTTTTTCTCAAACCACAAAAAATAAGGAAGAGTTTGAAAAACTTATTGTGATTATAAAGGAAAAAATGCTTGAGTTGGGAAATGAAAACTTTTTTGTTACGGATTCTATTTGCAAAAGAATGGCTTCTCGAACAAAAACATTGTTGGAATTTGCCGATAGTGTAGATGCGGTTTTGTTTGTTAGTGGTAAGCATTCTTCTAACGGGACTTATCTTTACGAATTTTGTAAACAACACAAGCAAGACACGTTTTTTATTTCAGGAAAGGAGGATATTGATTTGAATTTGCTGAAAAAATATGGTAAAATAGGAATTAGCGGTGCTACATCTACACCTATGTGGCTTATGGAGGAGATAAAGGATTATGTTCTTGAGAAATCTGAAAATATCTAATTTTAAAAATATAGAAAATAGCGAGTTTGATTTTTTGCAACTTAATTGTTTTGTGGGAAACAACGGAGTTGGAAAAACAAATGTGCTTGATGCTATTTATTATCTAAGTTTTTGCAAGAGTTTTTTTAATCATAACGATTTTCATTCCATAAGATATGGTGCGGATTTCTTTGCCTTGCATGGCGATTATCTTATAAAGGGAGAGCAAGAAAAGATTTCTTGCACTCTAAAAGATAAGGGAAAAAAACAAATTAAACATTCAGGAAAATTATATACGCGTCATTCGGAGCATATTGGTAAGATTCCGGCTGTAATGATAGCTCCAAATGATCATGTCTTAATTACAGGGGGAAGCGATGTGAGAAGAAAGTTTGTAGATCAAATAATCTCTCAACAAGATAGGCTTTACCTTCAAAATCTTATACGTTACAACAAAGCAATTGAACAAAGAAATCGCCTTTTGAAAGCCTTCCAAATTTATCACTGTGTTGATCAGATGAATTTACAAATATGGGAAGAGCAAATTGCGGTTTATGGAAGTTTTATTCAAGAGAAAAGAAAGGCTTTTTTTGAGAGTTTTCTTCAACCTATGAATAGGTTTTATCAATTCATTTCTCAAAATAAGGAAGAAGTTACTTTGGAGTATCAGACCTTTGAGGGAGATTTGCTTTCTTTGCTTAAAGAAAATAGAGAAAAAGATAAAATTGTAGGTTTTACCACAGTTGGGGTGCATAAAGATGATTTGCTTTTCAATCTCAAAGCAATGCCAATCAAAACTCATGCCTCGCAAGGACAACAAAAGACTTTCTTGTTAGCTTTGAAGTTAGCACAGTTTGATTTCTTAGCAAATACAATGCAAGTCAAACCAATATTGCTTTTAGATGACATTTTTGATAAATTTGACTTTGAAAGGGTAAGCAGAATCTTAGCTTTGTTGGAAGAAAGTCGCTTTGGACAAGTTTTTATTACGGATACTCATCTTGAAAGAGTCGAAAAAATAATTGGTGAGGCTTTGAAAGATAAAACAAAAATATTCAAATTATGAATAAATACAGAACCTTCTTTGAAGAAGACTATATAAAACCACGAGGATTATCAGAGGCAAGCGAGCAACCTATTATAAACATAATGGAAAGCTTCTTTGAAAAAATAGGAGTCGCCTCAGATTTTAATGAAAGTAAGATAATAGAGGTGTGGGAAGATATTACAGGAAATTTAATCAAGAAATTGACAAAGAAAATCTATGTTTACGATAAGGTGTTGTTTGTATGCGTTAATGCTCCTGCTTTAAGAATGGAATTAATGATGCAAAGAACTCTCTTGTGTGATAAGATAAATGAGCGATTTGGTAAAAAGGTTTTGAAATCCATTGAAATAGAATTGTAAAATGCAGTTTAGCCAATCTTTTAAACGATTTATTTCACTTTTTTCTACTGATGTATTGGTCAGAGGCGCAAATTTTTTGCTGATTCCTTTGTTTTTACATCTGATGACGCGTGATGAATTTGGTGTTTATGGCTATTTGTATAGTTTTGCAATGGCTATGAGTTTGGTTTTTACGCTTGGTTTTCACGCCTCTGTACCTAAATTGTATGCCGACACAAAAAACAATCCTAAACAGCAGGGTAGTATGTTGTTTACTTTGAGTTTGACTCTCATTGTAAGTCTTGTTTTGATTTTTTCTTTGATTTCTCTTACGGGTATTGATGAATATTTTTTTGGACTCATAAATCGCAATCAGGCAGTAAAGAATTTTAATTACGATACTTACAGACCGTATTTGCTTGTTGCGATGTGTTCGATGGTTCTTTCAAATCTTTTGACTTATTACTTTGTTGCTGCTGAGAAGATAAAGAATATTCAAGCCTTTAATTTGATTCGTTTCTTTTTTGCAAACGGATTGGCTTTGTTTTTGCTATATTCTGCTCCTAATGCTGATGCTGCTTTGCTAAGACTAAGCGTTACCTATATTGTAGAGTTGATTTTGTGTTTTATCTTCGCAATAGCCTTGTGCAAAAACTTTACTTTTAAATTTAGTAAGTATTATTTGTATAAGGGATTAAAGATTGGTTTGCCACTTTCTTTTGTTGCGCTTCTAAATGCTATAACAAATTTTGGCGATAAACACTTTGTGATGCTTTATTGCGGAGCAACAATTGTTGGTGTTTACAATTTGGCTTCTCTTTTAGCAACAATTCCTGTGATTGTTTATCAATCGTTTAATTTTATATGGCTTCCGACTTTTTTACAAGAGAAAAATCTTGTGTTATTAAAGAAAAAAACTAACAAAAACGGACTTAGAATTTTTTTATTACTACTATTGCTTTCTGTTCTAATATATGTGGGAGCGTTTGTTTTGCTTGCTTGGGGTGTTTTCCCAGAAAATTATTCTCTTATTATGGAAATTCTTCCTCCGCTTTTGCTTTCTCAAATTTTTGCTTCTCTTAACTTGTTTTTCTTTAACTATTTCACATATTTTGAAAAGAATTACATAACTATTCTCACTTCTATACTTATTAATGGTTTAGGATATTTATTGTTTACTTTGACTGCATCTTCCTATGGCTACATTGGAGTTGCTTACTCTTTGCTTGCTGCTAATTTTACTTTGTTTTTGATTTATTATTTTTTGAGTTCTTTTTATGTTAAAAAGGCTTTGAAGAAAAATATTCTTATTAAATAAAATTGTTTTTTTATGAATTTGGCATATTCTTGCGACAATGCGTATGTAGAACAAACAGGAGTTTCTTTAATCTCGGTTTTTGAAAACAATAAAGAAGAAAAAGAAATTGTTGTCTATCTTATTTCAAAAGGAATTAGTAAAGAAAATATAGATTTGTTAGAATCTCTTTGTTCTTGCTACAATAGGAGTTTGATTGTTGTGAATTTTGAGGATATTGCCTTTGATTTACCAGCGTGCTCTTGCGGAAGACATTTAGAAACCATTTATGCAAAGGTGTTTTTCTCAAGAATAGAAGGATTAGACAAGGTTTTGTATTTAGATAGCGATGTTGTAGTGGTAGGGGACTTGAAACCGCTTTGGGAAACCGACTTAACAGATTTGTATATGGGCGTTGTAGAAACCACATATACGAAAGGCAAAAAAGCATTAGGCATTCCACGCTCCGCACCCTTTTTTAACGATGGCTTAGCCTTAGTAAACGTAGATTATTGCAGAAAAAACAATTTGATTTCTAAAGTTATCGCAGAAATAAACGCCTTTGGAGGAAATCCACCTGTGCTTAGCGAAGGAGTTTTAAATAAGATTTGCGCTCAAAAAGTAAAGTATGTGAGTTTAAGATACAACCTTATTTCGGGAAATCTTTACTTTGGATTAAACGACCTTGATTATCTTTATCAACAACTACACTATGAAAAAGAGGACTTAAAGCAATCGTGTGAAAATCCTGTGGTTATTCATTACATTGCAGGCTTTTACAATCGTCCTTGGTGTAAAAAATGTACTCATCCTTACAAAGAATTTTATCTTAAATACAAATCTATCTCGCCATGGAAAGACTCTCCATTGCAAGATAAAGATTTGTCTTTAAGAATTAAGATTGCGGGATTTGCCTACAAGGTTTTTGGTTGTCGATTCATTGATAAAATTAGAGATTTCTTAGGCCTATTAGATTAACCCTTTGACTTTTCTCCTAAAACACAATATCTTACTATTGGAATACGGCGTAAGAACTCGTAAATTAATGGAGATAAAACAAAAACTGCAAGAGTCAATATTGCATACATCGCAAAAACAGGAAGCGAAGTATGTACCTTCATCATATAACCAAAAGATGCAATCACTACATAATGAACAACATATAACCCAAAGCTTGATTTTGTCATATAAGTCGCAAAACCATTAGTGTGATTGAAGTATTTGTAGAACGTTCCTAAAAGTCCCAAAATCATAAACCAAGCATAAGCAATATTCATTGGACTTTGCAAATATTGAGGCGAAGTATTGTCTTGACCAAACGTAGTTATAGTGAGCGTAATGCCTAAAATCACAGCAATAGATATTAGATACAAAGAATATTTGCCCAAAATCTCATGCACCTTATCGTGAGAGAAAACAAAATATCCCATTAAGAAAGGAATAAAATAGTTCAAAGGCTTGTATAAATTCAAGAGTCCGTCAAGCGATTCTGCTCTTGGATTTTCTATAAGCGTGAATGAACCTACGTAAAGCAAAAGACCTAAAAGCAAAATAGGGATAAAACCTATCTTTCCGCACACTTGCCATAGTTTATCCTTTTTATCAAACTTGCGAATTAAAACAAGAATCAAAGAAAACAACCATAAATCTTGCACAAACCAAAGAGGACCAATGCCAGATATTGAATAAAT
>RHMF01001017.1_pt1 | contig 14037 bp, 14 predicted proteins | sample 5365151 | NCBI WGS metagenome assembly RHMF01 (sample SAMN10266501, study PRJNA497801) | feces metagenome | isolation source: feces | host: Bos taurus | place: China: Prairie of Fairy Mountain | collected 2017-08-14 | reverse complement strand
GGGCGGCCATCTCGAAGGTCGCCGGTATCCTCACCTGCCAGCCGCCGGACGGCGGCTGGCCGGTGAGGATAGCGGCGCCCTTCGAGATCGCCGCCCTGCTGGCGGGGGTGTACGCGGACCGTGCCGCGTTGCCGGGCGCTCTTGAGGAGTTCCTGGGCAACATGTTCTTCTGCACCTCGGTGGGCAACGGTTATTTCCAGCGTGCCGTGGGGATGTGCGCCGCGGTGTACGCCGACCCGGCGCTGCTGACGGACCGCAAGCGTTACAAGCGGCTCCGCAAGGACGCGGAAACGCTGGCGCGGTCGTTTCTGCGCTGGCGCAAGCAGTATGACAGGGCGGCTCTTGAGGGTGCGCCTGATGCCGAGGAGGAGCGCCGCGAGGACATCGCGGGCGAGATGCTTGCCGAAGTGCTCGGTGCTGAAGGCGAAAAAGAGGCGTGAGAGGCCGTTTCAGCCGTTCTGCGGGGATTTCGTCCCCTTGGATATGGTATTACCCATCTCGACGGGTTTTATCGCCTCAGAGTGGCTCTCACGCGATTCGTTGAAGGCTTGCAGAAGCGGGCACATGTCGCATTTGAGCGGCAGGAAGAAGTGTATGCAGTCTTCGCCGGGGTCTTCCACGTCGTCGCGTTTATAGCCCATCAGGTCGCTGTACTTCATCAGGCCCTCGATGCGTTCCTTGCTGTCGGACGGCTGTTTCATGGCCGCCCGCATGATGAGGCGCGCCGTCTGGATTTTGTCGAGCAGTTTTTCGTCGTCGCCGTCCGCGGAGCGCACCGTCGCCGAGTGCGCCGCGGCTCTGGCGGCGTATGTTTTTTTGTACTTGGCCGACCTGAATATGCCGTCCATGACGTTCCTGCTCTGCGCGGCCGAGAGCATGGCGTTGTCGGCGGCGTATGCGATGGCGTAGGCGTCCGCCTCGGTGTAGCCGAGCAGGCACAGGTCTGCCATCACCATGTACTGCACGGGGACGCCCAGTTTCTTCGCTTCCTTTGTCTTTGTCTGTGATAGTTCCATATCGTTAAAGGATTGATGCCGCTGAGGCGGCGTTATGCACGGGGACGGCCACGCAGCAGCAATGGCTGTGCAACGGCGGCCATCCGTCGAGGTCTGTAATCGGGTGGAATCTGTTCGCGTTCTCGTCGCACTGGTCGCAGTCATAGCCGCTCCCGCGCAGGACAACGTAGCCTTCCGCCCCTTCTTCGTTGAAATCTTCCTGCTGCTGGTGCCGCCAGGCGAGTTGCAGCGTTATTTTCCCCATGTTGACGACATTGGTGGAGCCGTTGTTGGATATGCCGACGGCTCCGTACTGCACGCCCCTGCTCCTGATATAAGTCGCGAACTCTTCGGCTCTTTTGAAGGCCGCTGTGACCTCGGGGATGGTGTATATCGAGTGCAGGTGCGTCATCACCCTTGTGGTCGCGTCGGCCGCGGTTCTGCCCGCATAGCGCAGTGCTGCAATGGCCGCCTCCCAGTCTTTCATCGTTTTGTAGAGGTAGCCGTCGAGCGTGTCGCGCAGGTTTCTTCCGCCCTTGCCGAGCAGAGCCGTCCATGCGGCGAGGGCGCTCATCTTGTCGCGGTCGTCGGTCACCCGGGTCGAGTATTCGTAGATGAGGTTGAGGATGGTCTGCTCGATGTCGTCCATGACGTCGGCAATCTCGCCCATCATGTCGGCGTTGAAAGCGCTGGAAAAGTACAGCAGTTTCGGGTCAACGTCGTAGCGGTAGCAGATTTCGACGATGCGGGCGGCGCCGTCCCGCAACACTTCGTCAATGCGCTCTCCCAATACGCCCGCGTATTCCTCGCGGAGGTTGATGAAGCGCTTCGCCGCCGCGATTTCATCGTCGGCGGGCGCCTTGTATTTGCTCGTGTCGAGTTTTATCTTAATCGGTTGTGCCATTATATCCAGTCTAAAATAGTCGGTTCTTTAGCCCATTTTCTCCAGACAAACCATGCGTAGCTGACCGCCGAGCCGCCGTGTTTGCGCATATAGTCGAAGTCCGCGTTTTTGGCGCACAAGACCCTCTCGATGCACTGTAAAACCCTGACGGGGGGGCAGTTGCGAATATCTTATCATACCTTCCCTTGCTTTCAAGGAACGTCGTCTTGAGGAACATGCAGACCAGCGAGTTGTCTGGAACGAGTTCAAGCGAGTGCAATACGAAGTCAGTGGCATACTTGTAAGGTGGGTTAGTCACGATGGCGAAGTCGCCATCAAACGGTGGCTCGGTCATCTTGAAGAAGTCCTGCTCCTCGCCATAGCCTCGGTCGATGAGGTCATAGGACTTCACCTCGTGTCCGAGTTCGACCAGCCTTTCGGATAGGCAGCCGCTCCCGCATGCGGGTTCAACTATCTGCTTGGGCAGGTCGATTTTCTTTTTCAGCAGGTCTATTGCTTCTGGCGAAGTAGCGTAGAAATCGTTGGTTTCCCGTTCCTTGTCGGTGTGGTTGCTCGCACCCAGCGTCTTGAAGATGCTGTTCTTGTTGCCAGTCCAGTCTTTGTTGTTTGTCATTGATTTCGTCTTTTACTCGCTTGCAGGCGATGTCGTAGTATTCCTTTTCTTTCTCTATCCCGATGAAGTGTCTGTTTCCCCTCACTGCGGCCACCAGTGTCGAGCCAGAGCCAGCGCAGAAGTCGAGAATTACCCCCCCCCGTATTGGTATAAGTCCTTATTAACCAACTCATTAGGTTGATTGGCTTCTCGGTGGGATGAAACGGTTTCCCCGTTGGGTGCAGTTTAGGAATGCTTATTATAGATGTCGGGTATTTCTCGTCACTGATGATAGTGGGTGTTTCCACGAAATTGCCGTAACATCTATTTTGTGTTGGTCTTGCAAGATTCCCTTTGCTGTGATTGCGCTTGTGAGGTTCACATTTGGTCATCTGCGGGTTGTATGTTGGTTGTTTTCGGTAGAATACTAAGATGTCCTCATGCTGACGCAAAGGGGCGCGTTTTGCGTTAAGGAAACCAGTTTTAAGTTTCTTGTCCCAGACAAGTGAGTAGCGGTAATGTTTTTCGTTTGACATCATCAGCCTTGCCGTGAACAAGCCTTGACCGAACAATACGATTGCCCCGTTGTCCTTGATGATGCGCTCTAATTGCTTCCACATCGGCTCAAACGGGATGATGCTGTCCCATTTCGCCGATGCGTTGGATTTATTAAGCACTGAATACGGAGGGTCACAAATAATTGCGTCAATGCTCTTGTCGGGAATTGACGGCATGATTTCGAGGCAATCTCCCAGTTGTATCGTGTCTAATTCAATCTGCATATTTCCAAACATAACCATAGGCCGAATGGCTTCTGCCGGCAAGGTTGTTCCCTATGCAGGTTGGTGTACCCTTGCCCAAGTGTTTTATAGCGTCTGCGATAGATTCATGTGTTGCAATGAGCTTGCCGTCAAACGAAAACTGTTCAATTTTCTTCTTTGTTTTGTGTTCAAACGGTTGTGGAGGTTCATATCCATCATATTGCCACAAAAACCCATGAGCGGACTTCAATTTCCCATTGCAGCAGTTCACGATATCGCTGCTTTTATTGCTATTCCCAAGATATTCCGCTGCGAGCTTAACGCTATCGAAGGTCTGTATATACGTGCCGTTTTTATTGTATTGGCAAACCTTTTTCGCCAACTTCGCTGAAATATCAGGTCTCTTACCTTTTTTGCCTTTGGGAATGTATTCGTTTTCCTTCTCTTCAACGATGAATATTTTATTCTTGATGATTTTAACACCGTCTTTGGTTTCAGTACGACTGAACAGGTGCCTATCAAAACCGTTTTCTCTCCCTGCTTCAGAAACACTTTTGTATCTTCGTATTTCTTTTCCGTTTTCGTCAATTAGAACCACAAACTTCTGGTGTCTCTTTTTAGGCTCGCTAATATCTTCAAAAACAACTCCGTTCGTTTGATAATTTGTCGCAATACTTAAAGAATTTTCTGGAGATGTCGTAGAAGGAAGCGCTTTTCTCCTTTCGAGCACTGTACCATAGGTGTTGTTATAGGAATATGAGCACCATTCTAAATTTGAGACTTTTGGATTTAGTTTGTTTTCATCCTTGTGATTAACACAGGGTAAGTTATTCGTGTTTGGAATAAAAGTCATCGCAACTAATACATGAACGAGTCGAGTTATAACAAAACCGCTCTCTTGTACCAATCTTACGGTCAAGTAACCGTTTTTATCAACAGATGGTTTTATTATTTTTTCGTCATAATGCAAATGTCTTCCATTAACATCAATAGTTACCCTTTCCAACCTTTTGATGTCACCGTCGCTACTGATTTCATAAATACCTTCAAAGTCTTTTAATGGTCTCCATTCTCTATCCATATCCGTAACATTTAGTCGGAGCGGATTCGTTTCCGTTCCGACTACAAAGTTACGCATATTTTTTCTTATTACCATATTAAAAAGCAGAAAAATAATAATTAGTTCTGCAAATTCCACTTTCCCCAATTGTTCTCATTGGCCCTATTACCCCACTTGTCGGTATGCAAAAGATTCGGTCTTCCAGCACCTCTGCCAGTGGCTACCGAACCTGCCTTTTTCTTCGACTGCTTGGCTTTAGGTTCGTCGCTATTCTCGTCATTGCCATCGGTTGCTTGTTGTTGCGCCTTGATGACCTCTACCTGCTGGTCAGTCTGGATTTCGGCAAGTTCCTCCTGCATTTCGACGGCGTGGTCGTTCTGGATTTCGATGCGTTGTTCCTCCACGAGCAGCGTGCGCATCTGTTCGTCGTGTTTCTCCTGGAGTATGCGGTCCCATTCCTGCGGCGTGGCGTAAGGGAGTTTTTCGCTTGCCGTCTGTCGTGACAGGAAACCACCGAGCACCGCGGTGTTGAGATTTTGTGTTATCTCCGTGAGATTCAGGTGTATATATGGCTCTATGTAGTGCCGTATCTTCGTGTTGATGAAGCCGAGTCTGTTTTCGCTCTCGGTGCCGTAGCCCCACATGAAAATATCGACGATTCTGTCTATCGCGCCGTCGTATTCCTGTGCGTCCGCCATCGCTTTCTCGAAGGCGTCGCTGTACATGATTTTCAGTGCGACGCCAGGTGTGTCGCCCGATTTCAGTTCCGGCGTCTTGACGGCGAATGACTGCTTGTAGATAAGTTCCTCGAGTTTGTCGAGTTCCGCTTTATAGGCGTTGCTGGCGTCCTGTCTGTTGAGGAATCCCGCCTCGCCTTCCGAGGGGAGGAACATAATTTTCGAGGCGTATGACATATCCTCCGACTCAATCATGTTGCTGCCTTCTCCCTTGACGTACATAATCGGCAGGCCGAAGTCATGGTTGCTGTGCGCGAGGTTGCTGAACGCGGCCTCGTAGTTCTGGATAGCCTCTTGTGAGGAAGACCAGCAGGGTCCGTTGTCGTCGCGTTTATAGACGACGGGGATAGTGTCGAAGTTATGCGGCTCCATGTATTCGAGTCTGTATCCGTCGGTGGAGAAAAGGCGCAGCACGGCCTGTTTCGCCCGTTTGATGATGTCGCCGGGGTCACCGTCGGCGACGAAGCGGTAGTAGTTCGTGTCGTCCCACACGTCGATGTAGCGTTTCGCCACGCCGCCGTCTTCGGAGTATCCGTTGTAGGCTCTTGCGAGCACCGCCAGTTTCCCTGTGCGGAGGTCATAGTGCGGGTAGAGTCTGTCTCCGTTGAGGAAAGAGAGCACCTTCCAGCCGAACTTGCCTTTGTCCATATAGCCCACAAAGGCGCCGTCGCCCGTCGCCTTCACGGATTTGGCGAGTTCGTACCACGCCACCTCCATGTTCTTGTTGGCCCATCCGTTGCGGAATTGTCCGAACACCTTGCGTGTCTCGTCCGTCACCTTCTTGTCGGAGAGCTCGAACACGATGTCGTTGCCGCACAGGTGCGTCAGGTGTTTGGTGAGTATGATTTGCTGGAAAGCGAACGCGTAGCGCGGTATTTCCTGTATGTACCATTTCCCGTCGTCGGTGTTCTGTCTCCAGATGTCGGGATACAGTTCCCTGTCGTTTATCAGGTGGCCTGCGGGGTCGAGTTCCCGCAGAAAGTCCTCCTGGGTGACTATCTTCCTGACCAGCGTGTCTGTCGGTTCCGCGATTTCCAGGTTGGCGCCCGATATGTATCCGTGGTCGTACTGGCCGCCCGGCAAGACCCTTGTGAACGGTTTTTTCGTAAGCAGTTCTCTGACGTGTTTGGTTTGTATATCCGCCATGATTATATTGTTATTATTGTTGTTATTATTGTTCTACATCGCCGAGAAAGACGTCACGCGGTAGTTCCGCGAAACGCCTTTGGCCCATGACGGCACCTCGGCGGTGTTTTTCTTGATTTCAAATATTTCCCGCATGAAAAGCGCCTCGAAGAAGTCGGGCGAATGTCCGACCAGCGATTTGCTCTTCATCTGTTCCTTGTGAATGATGCACCATCCTTTTTCCCGTTTCGACATGTCCTGCCGCACGCATTTCCGTTCCTGTTGCAGGATGTCGTAGAGGGTGCGTGTCTCCTTGCCGACCTTGTATTTGCGTGAGAGCAGGCTGCTCTCAATGCTCCATCCCGCCTGCTGCGTGCGTTCGGCGAACATATAGGCGGATTGTGACTTCTTGTTGTCGTACAGAAACTTGTCCTTGCTCCCTACGGCCTCCTGGTTGTTGAACGGCACGGCCCTCGGGAACGCCCCTTTGAGCACCTGCCCCATACCGTTGAGGTCGTATGCGAAGTCGGATTCCAGCACGCCCCATTCGCGCAGTTTCGCCCCGATGACGTCCACGGTCGTGTACATATCCCTGCGGCAGACGAACACATCGGCCACATGCCATCCTATCCACAGCCATGTCACGCAGTTGTCGCCGCCGGAGCCCGCCACGTCGCAGGTGGCCCTGCGCACGCCGTCGCCGAGCATCTGCGCGTTCTGGAACACTTTGTCGAGGTGGTACGGCTGTATCATGTCGTCACCTGCCTCCACGGTGTCCCAGTTGCCGCCGAGCTCGCGGGCCCTCACCTCCGGCGGCTGGTTCATCAGCGAGGCGATGTATCCGAGGTCGTTTTTCAGCAGCGCCTTGTTTTCCTCGAGCGCCGCCTTTATAAAGGTCACGCTTTTGACGAAGAACGACGTCTTGGTGTATCCGTAGCGCGCCCATTCGTCGTTCCACGCGTCGTCAATCGTCTCGCGGCACTGCTCGTACACCTCTTCGGGTGTGTCGCCCCAGATGATGTTGTCCACCGAGTTGTCGGGCATATAGCAGTAGCGCACCATCCCGTTCCGTTCAGGGATGGCGAATCCTTTCAGTTCAGGGTGCGTTTTCCCGTCGGCGTACACGGTGTCGGTCTTCCCTATCCACCAGTCGAGGAATTTGCGCAGCCACGACAGCGGGTCGGGGTTGCAGGTGCCGAGGATGCGTGAGTGTACGCCCACCGTGTTACGGTTGGATGTCATCAGGAACTTAAACATCTCGAACGGCATCTGCGGCAACTCGTCGATGCCTATGTAGGCGAACTGCTGCCCGCGGTACTTGGTGTCGAAGTCGCTCATCGGCATGTCGTAAATCGTCAGGCCGAGTTTGGCGCCTGAGCGGAAGTACCATGTCATATCGTCCTTCGACTTGTTGTAACGCCCGAGGCCGCCGAACCAGCGTTTGCTTTCGTTGATGATGTTCTCGAAGTCGTCCTTGTTTTTTCGGAATATGATGCCGTTGAAATATCTGTTGGATATGTCGTAGGCGGGCTCCGTGAGCATCGTCACCGTGTTGTGGTTGATGGTGAAACCCTCGGTCATATACAGGTGGTGCTTGCCGGTCACCGTTATGCACCGGCAGTTTTCCTTGTTTCTTTTCTTCTTGATGCACTGGATTTTCTTGGTCAGCACGTTCTTTGACCACGGGCTCTTGGCCGGTTCCGCGTTATAGTGCGCGCACCGTTTGTATTCGCTGCGCAGGAACACCTTCCTGTCGTCCGGCGCGATTATCCGCGCCCGCCAGAAGCCCACCTTTTCGGGGATGTCGTGGACCTGGTCCACCCTGGCCCACATGCCGAGCGAGCGGGCTATCTCCGCGACGCCCTCCACGACGGCCTTGCTGGGCAGCACGAGCACGGGGTGTTTCTTCGCCGAGCGGCCGTTTATCAGCATGGCGCCGAGGAAATACTGCTGCCGCGACGTCACCGAGGCGTGCATATACTCATCGGGTATCCAGGCGAGTTGTTTCATCCTTGATTTCGTTATTTTCCGCCGCGCTTCGTCGGGGATGCCCCGTATGAACCATTCCTTTTCCGTGCCGTTCTGGCGCAGTCTGTAACCCATCCTCCTGACGGACGTCCACGCGAGCTTGCGGCTGATTTTCAGGCCGCGCAGGCTGAACTCCCAGTAGCCGGAGGCACAGCAATACCCGAGCAGGAAAGGCGGTATGGGCAGATCGACGATGGTTTTTTTCTCGTCCATCTCGACCTCTCCGCACAGCGGTATCTCCGCGTATTCGGTTTTTCCTTTTCGCAGAGACGCGGGGAACGGTCTGTCGAGGATGTAGTTGTCCATGATTTCCCTTGCCGTCAGCTCGCGGAAATCCTCGTCATGCGACAGCCTCCCCCAGAAACGGTGGTTGTCCATGCAATCCACTTTCGTCCCGTCGTCGAAATAGAACGTATAGACCGTGTTCTCTCCCTGCTCATAGATGGCCGACACCTTCTGCACGCCCTCGTAGGGGGTGCATATAAGGTCGCCGACCTCCAGATCGCCCATCCTCCTGTAACCGGACGGTGTGACGACCTTCGTGTCGTATGTGTTCGCCTTGCCGCCACCGCGGTTGCCGCCGAACACGGTTATGTCCGCGCAGTTACTCAGGCCGAGTTCCTGCGCCCCTTTCTGGGCCACAAAAACCTTGGGTGTTTCCTTCCCTGTTTCGCTTTCACGCAGTTTCTCCGCGTATTCCTGGGTGAACACCGGCGCGCCGTTCTGCAAAAACAGCCCCGACGTGCCCTCTTTGAATGTACTCATATCGTGATAATTTAAAACAACCGCAAATTTATATTTCCAAAAGTTCAGAAACGCCCAAGATGCTGTGCGTGAGCGCAGTTTGCCATTTATTTCGCCAATAGTAAGTGCGGATGGTGAATAATCCGGTTCATATTTTTGCGCAAAGTAAGCGCGTCGAGGAACGATGCGTTGACACAAACAATTTAACTATCGGAAAATGGAGAAAGACATTCTCATTCAGAATTTAAAGACCAAGGTTGGAGAAGACAACGCCAAGGTCATCAGTGACAGGTCATTCGAGGAAATCGCCGGATTGTACCTTCCCCTGTTTGCGGACGACAGCAAGATAACCGAAGAGTCGTGGCAGTACCCGGTGAAGGTGCTGAGCACCTATGCCGGTCAGAAACGCCATGACGACAAGGAGTTTGTCGAGAATTACAAGAGCGAATACGACCAGCGTCATCAGAAAGAGGTCGAGGAGCGTGTTCGCAAGGCCGCTGAAGAAGCCGTCGAGAAATACAAGTCCGAGCAAAAGGACGCCGACGGTGGCGGAAGCGGTGCGGACGTGGAAGAGCCTGCCATCGAGGACAAAATCAACGAGGCCGTCAAAAAGGCCCTCACGGGTTTCAGCGCCAGGATGGAGGAGTTCGGCAAATCGTCGAAGGAAGTCACCGATTACATCGAGACACTGAAGCAGCGGGAGAAATCCGCGCGACGTGACCAAGTCAAGGGCGAGTTGAAGAAGCACCTCGTCGATTTGAAAGCCAACAACGAGGCTTGCATCGACGATGCTCTTGACGACATTGAATACGGCGATTCGCCGACGTTTGAAGGTCTCAAGCAGACCGCGATTTCCGCCTACGAGAAACGTTACAAACGCTACTATTCCGACGGAGGCAGACCTTTCGGCGGCACCGGTTTCGGCGGCGGTGGCGGTGACTCGCTGGTGAAAGAGAAAATCGAACGTCTCAAGGCAGAGGCCGCGGAAAGCGCCGATTACGCCGCCGATTTAAAAAAGTCCTTCCAGTAAGGGCATAACGAGAACATTTAAAAGATTTCATCTATGACTATTGGAACAATGAACAATTATGTGAGGTGGTCGAAGAACTGGGGCGGAGTCCGCAAATGCTATGAGGGCAAGCCCGCAGTTGCCGTAGGCGGCTTCAGCATTGATCTGGACAATATGCCCGCCGTCGGCAACGCCATGCCGGCCGGCACCCCTGTGTATGCTGACGAGGTCGCCCGCACCATCGTACCCCTTTACACTTTCAAGGTGACCGCCGTTGATACTACCAACAACAAAGTCACCGTCGAGAAATTCGAGACCGGTACCGTAGCCAAGGCCGGCATGAAGCTGATTGTGGTCGGTGACGACCTTGACACCGCCGCCGACAACGTGGCCACCGTGAGTGCCGTGGACAGCAGCAACAGCACCACCGACGTACTCACCGTGAGCGCCGTGACCGGCATCACCGTGGGTGCCGTGCTCGCCGAGAGCCAGACTTCGGCCAACAAGGTGAAAGTTGTCCCCAACGGACTCACCTATTGCGACAACGCCCTTGCCGACGATGCCGTCGCCATGGACGTGGACTACATCTGGAACTGCATGGAGAAGCCCGTGCTCGAGCGCCGCATGCCGCCCCTGACGGACAGCATCAAGAAGGCCCTCCGCGACAACGAGTGCTACTTCCGTTTTTCTAACCGCAAGTAAAGAAAGGAGAATTGAATTATGAGAGATAAGAATATATACGGCATCGGCGGTTTGTACAATTATGTCTCCGCTGAGGAGTTCGGTTTGATTCTCGACAACGTGAACGCGAAATACAACAACGCGCTGTGGAAACGTTACGCCCAATGGGGCCAGCCCAGCAATGAGCGCGAGTGGAAGCAGGGCATGAAGAAGACGCCTATCCTGGTACGCGCCAGCGTGCTCGGCACCCATTCCGAGAAGCCTCAGCGCAGTACCGAGGGTTGGTCGGTTTACGGCGGCACCCTGCCCAAAATCGGCCACGGCTTCAACGTGACGCAGGATGACCTCATCGAAATCCGCCGCATCTCGAAGCTGAACGACACCACCTTCGGCGACGCCCTGGTGGACACCTTCATCCAGAACGCGGCCAATATGCTCGGCGGAGTTCACAACGAGCTCACCTACATGACGTTGCAGGCCATGTCAACGGGCGGAATCCATGATGTCGCCGTTGACGGTTTCCGCTACGACTTCGACTTCCAGATCCCCAACGAGAACAGAGTGGCCCCCGGAACAGGCAAGAACTGGTTCGCCACCGACGGCACCGCCAACACGAACGCCGACCCCGTTCAGGACATGCTTGACTTCCAGACATACTTCACCGAGACCCTTTCACTCGGCGTTGACCATTGGAAGCTGAGCAAGGAACTGCTCAACAAGATACTGACCCATCCCTCGGTCACCGACGCCTACAAGGCCTCGAAGAACTACTACAACCCCACCAATGTGAAGGTTGTGCGTTCCGAAGTGCTCGACTGGTTGCACACCGACATGGGCGTATGGCCGTTCGACGTGATTGACTTCAAGTCCCGCCACGAGGAAGACGGCAAGCCCGTCACCGATTCCCCCGCGTTCGACATTCACAACATGGCCGCTTGCCCCAGCGCTTTCCGTCCCTTCGAGATGAAGTGCATGAACAGCATCTATGTTGACCGCGTGCGCATGGGCGGCATCAGCCCCGCTGACCGCTATTCATTCGTGGAAGGCCGCATCGCCGTGCTCAACTCATGGCAGGAGCGCCCCATCATGAATGTCGTGGACTGCGAACTGTACGCAGGCCCCGTGTTCAACAACCTGACCGACTACGGCATCGCAACCGTCTGGTCTGACACCTGATAACAGGAATCTGACTGCACAGCGCACATGGAAACGGCAAGAGATTATATCAAGACGTTGTCGCCAAACGCCAACGTGACGGACTCCGTGATAAGCGGCGTCCTGCTCGACGTCGGCCTTGACGATTTCACAGAGGTCGAAGATATGACCGAGAAAGACCGCGACCTTTGCCTGGCCTACCTGCTCTTACGCCTCGCCATGAACCCGCTTGCGTCGCAGCGTGTCACAGACCGTGACGGCGACTGGGAGCATAGCGAGGGCAGCGAGCAGTGGTCGGCGTCGCAGTTGCAGCAGTTCCTTATCCTTGCCCGTAACCTGCTTGCCAAGCACGGCATCACCGACACCCGTGTGGATTCGTTGCTGCCGCAGTTCCGCATGAAGGGGACGGGGTTCCGTAACATCCGCAGATACCACCGCTGACGCCATGGCAAACGTCAAGAACCCGAGATTCCCGCACACCTGCACGATTTACCGTGCGCAGAAGACCGGCCCACTTTCCGACGAGGTGAGGGAGACGGTTGTGTACGAGGGGGTTTGCAGGAGTTTCAACCGTGACACGACGTCGGACAACGGAGACGTCAATGTTTCATACAGGACGCTCGCGTTGCCTTTGAAGCAGGACGAGTGGACGGAAGAGACCATTCCTCTCGAGGGGGACAGGGTCGAGGTAAGGCGGTTCGGTTACACGGAGTACGGTGCGGTGATTGACAAAAGGCCGTCGAACTTAGGCACACACATCCTTTGGAAATATGTCCGCAACTAACAACAGCATCATTGAGAAAGCCATCAAGGACTATCGAGAAAAGATAGTCAACGAGGTCGGGAAGCGCTGTGAGACGTACTGCGAGAAAATCTTGCAGGAGGCCATCTCCGCCAGAGAAAATGCGGCTGGCGCGCACGATTTCACGGGCAACCTTCTCAATTCGATTGTCGTCTGCCTGTATAAGCAGGGAGCCCCGATGGTGGCGTTCTTCGCGTCAGACAAGGTCGCGGACGCCATCCAGGGGAAGATGACCCGCCCTTACCGGTATTATTTCAGGCATGACTACCGCGGCGTCTCCAGTGTGTACCACGGCAAAGACCCCGCTGAGGTTGAGACCGACCAGGGGTACGGGAAAAACGACGCCGCGAACTTCTTCAGGGGTTACCGTCCGAGTCCGGTGCATCTGTTCGACATTGTCGTCGCCTATACGACCGAATACGCCGACTTTGTGGAGTGGGACCGCGGGACAACAGGCATCCTGCGGACCTATGACACGGCGGAGCGGCTCGGCGGCGAAATGTTCGGCGTTCACAGAACCAGCGGCTTATACTCGTGAATACTATGTCGTCCGATTTATTGACATACAACATCATCGAAGACCTTGTCACGAAGGTCCAGCCGGTCTGCACGGATGTGTATATCGGCCGTCCTAAATCGCTTGACAGCCAGTGCGACAAGTTCATTGTGATAGGCATACCGACGGAGTTGCGCGAGCGCATCAAGGGAGGCCTCAGCATCAATGCGAGGTGCTACGGCACGTTCACCGTCTATTGCAAGGCGAAGTCAAACGGCACCATGAACGTGAACGCCCAGTCGGTGCTTACGCAGCGTATCCTTGACGTGTTCCCGATAGTGGGGGGCAACACCGAGTGTGTGAACCCGAGGGTGCTTGTGAGCGGCAACGACGGCTACGGGTATTTCGCCACAGTCATCACCTTTACAATCAGAGTTAAGAAACACACCAATCAATAAACGATTAAACTATGGCAATCAAGAAAAAAACCGATATGCAGAGCGCCAACTCGATTTTCGAGGGCATCAGCTCTGTCTGGGCTATCAAAGACGGCTTCACCTGGAGTGGGACCGGCACTACCCAGAGCCCTTATACCCTTGACGCGAGCTCTTACACGGAGGACAACATGATTGAGTTCCCCGTCAGCCAGGACTCGGGCTTCAATTTCGACACAGGTGAACCCAGCATCGAGCACTTCAAGGTGCATGGTCTCAACGCCGACTGGGTGAGCACCTTCACCCCCGGTGACGGCGAGGTGACGCTGGAGGTTCCCTGCGACGACACCGACATCCTCAAACTCGTGTTCGGCCAGGACGGTCTGAACGTGAACATCACCCTGCCCAGCGTGGTGGGTGCCACCGGCACCAGCGCCACAGGTAAGGCTTTCGGCGCCGCCCAGAAGTCCGTTTACCTCGGCCTGTTCATCCTGAACGACACCGCCGACCGTCT
>RHMF01000805.1_pt1 | contig 14062 bp, 13 predicted proteins | sample 5365151 | NCBI WGS metagenome assembly RHMF01 (sample SAMN10266501, study PRJNA497801) | feces metagenome | isolation source: feces | host: Bos taurus | place: China: Prairie of Fairy Mountain | collected 2017-08-14 | reverse complement strand
ACCTTCTTGCCCTTGCCGTTCTTCACCACGGTAGCGGTGACGGAAGCACCCTCCACCACGGGAGCGCCGAAGGTGGCAGTCTCGCCGTCCAGAATGGCCAGAACCTGGTCGAAGGTGATGGTCTCGCCGGCCTCGGCCTCCAGCTTCTCGATGAAGAGGACGTCGCCCTCAGCCAGTACTGCTTGCCGCCGGTCACGATGATAGCGTTCATGTAGTTTCAACTCCTTTATTACGGGCTCGCTGTTGCAGGTGAGAGACATTACTCCGCTTGTACGCCATGCTGATACATGGCTCCTGCTCAAAGCGGCTTCAATATTTTATCAATGAGACGGGGGAATGTCAAGACTAAAGTGGAAATATTTTTGCAAAAACCCCCTGAAAATGGCAACAAAAATGGGCCGGCAGAAGCAGACCCATTTGGTGTTATTTGCAATAGGCGCAGGGCTCCACCACGGTGACAGTATATTTCTCCAGCAGGGCCACGGGATGGTAGGAAAGCTTGCTGGTGCGCAGGCCGGGATCACCCGCATCATCCTCCCGGTTGATGAAGACTACATTACCCTTGGAAAAGGCCTGTGCGGACTGGGAAACCAGCATCTGGTAGCAGCCCAGATAGTCCCGATCGGCCTTTTCGATATGGGTGAACATGGTGTCGCCGATGATCTCGTTGAGGGAGAAACCGGCAATTTCTCCGTCCACCAGCAGCATGCCGCCCAGGAAGCCATAGTTCTCGTAGTTGTCCAGCACCTCGAGGGTCTTCTCCAGGTCCTCATGGAAGGAAGCGGCTGCCTTCTCACGCCCTGCGGCGTAGCGGTCCAGGAAGGCCCTCAGCCGGGGGATGTCCTCCGGGGTGATGGCGCGGAAGGACCAGTTTCCGTAAGTTTTCAGGAACTTATTGACATGGTTGCGCTGGCCGCTGAGCTTTTTGCCCCGGAAGTACATCAGATCTTCCGCCCGGTAGAGGTAGTCGAAGTTGTCACGGATAGAAATGGCGGCGCTGTTAGGGAAAAAGTTTTGCAGCAGCTCCAGTTCATCCTTTGGCACAGGGTAGAAGGCGATAGGCATCTGGCGGCGGCAGCAATAGTCGGCGATCTGCCGGTAGTGTTCCCAATGGTTTTCACCCAGGGGGATGGTGAAGGTTTCACCCAAACCGGGGTAGTCCACCTTGAAGTAGAGGGAGCCTTCGTAAATGGCATATTCTGTGTGGTACATATCGCGCCAAATAAAGGCGGTACCCAGGGTGGTGTCGCAGATGCGGTTGGGATTGCGGGTGAAAAAGCCGCGCAGCTTGGGGATATCCTCTAAGGTAAGAGGGTGGAAATCCAGCATAAAATTCAAATCCTCGATTGAAATGTGTATACGTTATTCTAGTGTGTCCAAGATACGGCCGAAATACCAGCCGGTGACCCCGTCCTTTTTGCACAAATACCCCTCTTTTGTGGAAACAACCAGGGTCAGCCTGTCTCCTTGTGAGACGGGGAGGCGGTAGTCGGTGGAATCCTCGCACCACAGACCTCGGGGGCCATCGCGCAGGTAGCTGTTTAGGATGGGCATGATGCGTCCTGTCTCCAGGTGGCGGCAGAGGGACAGCTCCTCCCCCTTTTCCAGCAGCTCCAGCTTGCTGCGGCCCCAGCGGATGTTCACCGGGTCGGTGCTGGCCTTCTGACCGTCCAGAGCGGTGACGGTGGGCAGACCGTCGTAGCACTGCCAGGAGAGGTCAGTCTTGGAAATGTCGGGAATGACCAGGGCGTTGAGCTGACCGTCTACCTTCAGCACGCAGGCGCCGTCGATGGAGACGATCTTATGTTCCCGGTCGATGATGGGGGCGGAGGATGGGATATCTGAGTGGTATAAAGTGACAGGCCAGTGACCCACCACCACATATTTGGAGAAGGTGTGGCCTTGCATCCAGAAGTTGTCGTTTTTCATGCACTTCCAGCTGTCCAGCTCCTCCATATGCTCCAAAGAGGGGACACCACCGTGGACAAAGACGTACTGCTCAGTCTCAAGGATGGTGGGCAGATCCTTCAGCCACTGCCAGATCTCGGGATATGCGTCCCGCAGGGCGATGCGGAAGGCGGGCAGATCGGCCCAATTCTCATAGCCCATCTCGGCGGCCAGCTGGCGCAGGATGCTCTCAGGGTGGGCAGGCAGGTAGTTGGTGAAAAATCCGGCGTCCCAGTTGTCGTCCTCGAAAAAGCGCAGCACAAGACCATCGCAGTTGCCGCAGATGGGGTAGACGGTGTGGGTTTTCTGCAATTCCAGGATGAAGCGCAGCAGTTCCAGGCTCTGTTTGCCCTTCTCCAGCATGTCTCCCAGAAGGATGAGTACGTCGTCCTCGGAGAAGTTGACCTGTTCCAGCAGCCCCTTCAGGAAAGGAAGGTTGCCGTGGATGTCGCTGACGGCCAGGACTCGCCGTCCGGAGGGGATATGAGGATGGATCACGCGGGCGGGGAGCATGGCCGCACCTCTTTTCGGTCAAAGTTGGAGAAATCCAGGGTGTCAGAAAATCATTCCAACCGAAGGTCTCGGAGGGAAAGATAATCGGAAAGACTGCCCCGCGGGGCGATTCGGAGCGCAACCGCAAAAGGCGGCTCTTAGCGCGGAGATAAACTGTCAGGGTTGTCTTTCCAGTTTAATCACAACATTTCATAATTTTTAGAGAAAATTATGAAATGTTTATCAGCGTGGAAAAGTCCAAGGCCTTTTTCAAAGCTGAAATCAGCCCAGCTTAGCCTCGAGAGCCACCCAGCCGTTCTTCTCACGCTTGCGGGTGACGGTCAGGCCGTTGCGCTTGAGAGCGGCCTCCACCTCGTGGGCGCGGGTGTCAATGATGCCGGAGCACAGGAAAGTGCCGCCCTCAGCCATCAGGTTGGGTACCTGAGCGGACAGGGGGATGATAACGTCAGCCACGATGTTGGCCAGAACCAGCTCGTAGCGCTTCTGGGCCAGCTCATTGGCCAGAGACTTGTCGGTGAGCACGTCGCCGGCCCGCACCAGATACTGGTCGCGGCCGATGCCGTTGAGCTCAGCGTTTTCATAGGCCACATCCACTGCCTTGGGGTCGATGTCCACAGCCACGGCGTCCTTGGCGCCCAGGCACAGGGCGGCGATGGACAGAATACCGCTGCCGCAGCCCAGATCCAGCACAGAGCAGCCCTGGGCGGTGTGCTCCTCCACACCCTCCAGACACAGCTGGGTAGAGGCGTGGGAGCCGGTGCCGAAGGTCAGGCCGGGATTGAGGTAGAAGGGGACGCGGCCCGCGGGCACGGACTTATCCCGCTCCCACTCGGGCACCACGTACAGGCGCTGGCCGATGACCAGAGGCTTGTAGTACTTCTGCCAGCTGTAGGCCCAGTCGTTGTCGGTCAGGGGAGTGGTGGTGAACTCGCAGTCCAGGCCGCGGGTGTACTGCTCCAGCTGAGCGTGGCCGTCGGCGTCGTCAGTGACGTAGAACTTCACGCGGGTGACACCCTTCATGCGGTCCAGCAGCTCCTGGTCCACGTAGTCCCAGTACTGGCGGTTCTGCTCCAGGAAGGAGAGAAAATCTGCCTCGTCCTCGATGACCAGACCAGCCATGCCGGCAGCGGTGAGTTTGGCGGTAACGTCGTCTAATTTGTCGGGGGTGGTGGGGATGGCCACTTCCAGCCACTTCAGTTCATCCATGGAAAATACCTCCGTATGTGTATAGTTAAAAATATGATTAAGGAACGATCTTTCCGACCAGGATCGAGGTGGGGCCGTCGGCTCCGCCGATGATGCTGATAGCGGCATCCTCCGCAGCGGTAAAGGCACTCCAGGGCCAGATGCAGAATACCACCAGATAAAGAGCCAGCAGCAAAAATCCGACCAACATCAGTTTTTGCCAAAGCTTCATTTGTCCACACCTCACTGTGAAAATCATTTCCACTTATTGTACCGCGAATGTGGAAAAAAAGCGACCCCTAAAATAGAAAAAAGCAATCTCTCCGGTATTTTGGGAGAGACTGCGAAAAAAACAGGATCAGGCGCGCTGCTTACCCATGTAGCCGATTGCAATTACGCCGGGGCCGGTGTGGGAACCGATAACGGGACCAACAAAGCTGTAACGCACGTCGGTGATGCCCAGGCGCTCCTGGAGCATGCTGCCGACCGTCTGGGCATCCTCCAGACAGTCGCCGTGGCTGATGAACACGGGCAGAGAGGGATCGCTGACGCGCTCTGCCAGGCGGTCCACCATTGCTTTCAGGGCAGCGCTTCGGCCGCGGCTTTTGCCGTTATTGATGAGCTTGCCCTCGTCGTCGATGAAAATGAGGGGCTTGATCTGGAGCATGGAACCCACAACAGCGGTGGTGGCGGAAATGCGGCCGCCTCGCTTGAGAGAACTGAGGTCGTCCACGGTGATCTCGTGGCAGAAGTGGAGTTTATTTTCCTCTGCCCAGTCCCTGATCTCTTCAATGTTTTTGCCCTGGCGCTGCTGCTGTACAGCCAGGTGGACCAGCAGACCCTGGCCCACGGAGGCGGAGAGGGTATCCACCACAATTGCCTTGCGCTGGGGATATTCCTCCATCAGCTCTTCGGCGGCGATGCGGGCGGAGTTATAGGTGGTGGACAGGGCGGCAGAGAAGCTCAGCACCAGGACATCTTTCTCCTGGCGGAAAGCGGCCTCGATGACCTCGGAGAAGGCAGAGACGTTGACAGCGGAGGTGGAAGCCATCTTTCCCTGGCGCAGCAGGTCGTAGAAGGCTTTGGGATCCATGTCCCGGTTGTCTGTATGGTTGAAATAGATGGTGGAGTCGTCCTTGAACTGGAAACTCAGGGGGAGAACCTGCACTCCCAGTTCCTGGTACATTTCGTGGGTCAGATCGGCGCAGGAGTCAGTAACGATCACAAAATCAGACATATTTGAAACCTCAAAAAAATTATAATGATTATACGTTAAGAATAGAATGACGGGATGGCGCAAAAGGTCATTTTTTGTTCTTGCTCTTTTTTTCTGATTCCTTGTCTTTTTCCGGGGCGGCGGGCTGGAGAAGATCCAGAATACGGGCACAGGCCAGCTGGTTGGCATAGCTACGCATGGCCAGGTCCAAGGCCAACTTGGCCAGTTCCTCCCGGGGGGTATTCTCGTCCAGGGTGTTGGCGGTGTCCTCCAGGGCGTGGTCCAATGCGCGGCAGAAGTAGCCGTACAGCCGCTCGGGGGAATCGGTGATCTCCTTGCCTGCGGCGATCAGTTTGCCGGTGTCCTTCACGGACAGCACCTTTTTCAGGGCGCACACAGCCGTAAGATAGGCCAGGTGAATGGGGCTGTACCGTTTGCCCTCGGCCCGGGGGACCAGGCCGTCTTTAATGTAGTTGTTGACCATGGCGGAGGTGAGCGTCTCGCTATCGTCAAAGCGGATCAGCTGACGGGGCATGAAGGCGATGATCTGATCCATATATAATGAGATGTCAGGCAGGTGTTCCCAGCTGGCCGGACGCTCCTGCTCCATGCGGTTTTTTAAATTCAGCAGTTCCTCCAAGGTGAGGGCCTCCTTGCTGCAATGTGATATTCGATATTATATCGCACAGTTTTCGGAATTTCAACATCTATTTTTCAATGGAAAGCCTTGGGAGAAATGTATGGATATTGTCAGAAGAGGGATGAAAGATGTGGAGAATCTGCTGTTTTTTCGGATTTGCATTGACAATGCAGAGGAAAATTGCTATTTTATTCGAGGTTCAAACAATTAGAAGTAAAAATATTTTGAACTGAAAAGGAAACAGGAGGTCCGTGCCATGACAATTGGGCAAGAGCGGTATCTCAACGAGTTTTTCGTGCATATTTTCAATAAAATATTGGCCCTGGAGGAGCAGGCCCTCAATAATGTGGGCAGCAGCGACCTATCGGTGAAGGAACTCCATGTTCTGGAAGCGGTCCACCATCTGGAGCGGGGAGCGCTGAGTACCATGACCAACGTGGCCGAGGCCCTGAGCATCCGCGTCAGCTCTCTGACCACGGCGGTGAACACCCTGGTGCGCAAGGGCTATCTCCAGCGGGAGGGAGATCCCGATGACCGCCGGATCATCCGCCTGCGGCTGACCGAAAAGGGCGGCCAGGCCAACCAAATCCACAGCCAGTTCCACCGGGCCATGATCCGGGGCGTAAGCGAACGGCTGAAAGAGGACGAGCTGGAAGTGCTTGTCCACTCCCTGAAAAATCTGGAGCGTTTTTTCTGCGACGTGTCCGGCGGGAGCAAGAATGACTGATTCATAAAGGAGAAGAGATATATGGCAATTCGTATTTTGGCTGATAGTACCTCTGACATTCTGCCCCAGGAGGCCCAGGCGCGCGGCATGATGGTGGTACCCCTGCGGGTTAACTTCGGTGAGGAGGGCTTCCGCGACAACGTGGACATCACCCACCAGGAGTTTTACGAGAAGCTGTCCGCGGCAGAAAAGCTGCCTACCACCAGCCAGCCCACCCCTGAGGATTTCCTGGCCTGTTTTGAGCAGGCAAAGGAGCAGGGCGACACCCTGATCTGCATTCTGCTCTCCGGCGGCCTGAGCGGCACTGTGCAGAGCGCACAGATCGCCAAGGAGCTGTGTGACTACGAGAACATCCACATCATTGACTCCCGCCAGGCAACTGCCGGTATCCGGGCTCTGGTGGATCTGGCTGCCCTGCTGATCGAAGAGGGAAAGAGCGCCCAGGAGATCGTGGCCGAGCTGGAGGAGGCCCGCGATCGAGTCCGCCTGTACATCATGGTGGATACCCTGGAGTATCTGCACAAGGGCGGCCGTCTGCCTTCCTCTGTGGCTGTGGTGGGCACCATGCTGAAGGTCAAGCCCATCCTCTCTCTCAAGGATGGTGTGCTGAGCATGGTTGGTAAGGGTATGGGCATCAAGGATGCCATGAAGAACATCCTGAAGCTGACCGGCGAGCAGCTCAATGCTGATCCCCGCCTGCCTGTGTACTTTGTCTATGCATCTAAGGAGAGCAACTGCGTTCAGCTGCGCACCCAGGCCGAAGAGAAGTATGCCCTCCAGCGCGGTGAGAGCCACAGCGTTGGTGCTGTTCTGGGTACCCACGTGGGCCCCGGTGCTGCTGCCATCGCTTATCTGGAGCAGAAGTAAATCACATCCAAAATCAAATGCGGTCCCGGAGATTGAATTCCGGGGCCGCATTTTTGCGATTTGGAACGGGATGACCTGATTGCCCTGTGCCGCCTGAACGGATATTCATAGAAAGTTCCGGTTTTATAAATGGCTCATATACTGGTACAGGAATTGGAATGAAAAGCGCTGTGAGATCGTGAAAAATTCAGCAATGACGAGAAAAGCGCATCAATATCCGGGGTTAACCCTGATTGCAGTGGACTTGCATAGAAAAAGTGGGATCGGGTTTTGGGAAAAACGCCTTATTAAGGGGGAAGAATTTGAGGGATTTTGGATCAATTCTTGCGATGTATGATTGACACATGAGTTTTACTTCATTATAATACGTGTAATCACACTTTTCCTAAATGAATTGGAAAAGTGTTTCCCGCAAATTTATGTTATAGGAAAGGAGCTCTTAGTTATGAGCGACCAGCGTGTTTACAACTTCTCCGCCGGACCTTCCATGCTCCCCATGTCTGCTCTGGAGCGTGCAGCGTCTGAAATCACCAATTACCAGGGATCTGGTATGTCAGTGATGGAGATGAGTCATCGCTCTAAGGTGTTCCTTAAGATCCACGAGGAGACCCAGGCAAAACTTCGCCGCATCATGAATGTTCCCGAGGGCTACAAGGTTCTGTTCCTGCAGACCGGTGCCACCGGCCAGTTTTCCATGATTCCCCTGAACCTGATGGGCAAGACCGGTAAGGCTGACTACGCCATCACCGGCAACTTCTCTAACCTGGCAGCCAAAGAGGCAGCCAAGTACGGTAAGGTCAATGTGGTAGCCTCCTCTGCGGATAAGGGTCACACCTATATCCCCACCCAGGAGGAGCTGAAGCTGGACCCCGAGGCCAGCTACTTCTACTACTGCGGCAACAACACCATCTACGGCACTGAGTGGCAGTACATCCCCGAGACCGGCGATGTGCCCCTGGTGTGCGATATGTCCTCCAACATCCTCTCCCGTCCCGTGGACATTTCCAAGTTCGGCATCATTTACGCCGGTGCCCAGAAGAACATGGCTCCCGCCGGTCTGACTGTGGTCATCATCAAGGAGGAACTGGCCGGCAAGTATCTGATGCCCTATGCCCCCATCATGATGGACTACCAGCTGATGATCGAGAAGGACTCCATGTACAACACTCCCCCCTGCTGGGACATCTATATGCTGGGTCTGAACCTGGATTGGGTGGAGGAGCAGGGCGGCGTCGCCGGTATGGAAAAGCTGCGCAATCTGCGCTCCGGCATGCTGTACGATACCCTGGACAACTCCCGCCTGTTCACCTGCGCCGCCGAGAAGGGCTCCCGTTCCGGCATGAACGTGGCCTTCCGCACCGGCAATGAGGAGTTGGATGCCAAGTTCGTGGCCGAGGCTACTGCTGCCGGCTTCGTCAATCTGAAGGGTCATAAAGTTGCCGGTGGTATGCGCGCATCCATCTACAATGCTATGCCTGTTGAGGGTGTGGAGAAGCTGTGCGACTTCATCAAGGCCTTCGACAAGAACAACGGTTAAGCACCTGCTAAAATAAAATACCGCAGCAAAAGGGATGTTCCGCCCAAAGCGGAGCATCCCTGCTGAATATCTGCGGAGATTCATCAATGACAGATTCGAGGTAATCCTTATGTACCGCATCAAAACCCTCAACAAAATCGCCAGCGTCGGCCTGAATCAGCTGGACAAGAGCCGCTTCCAGGTGGGTGACGCTGTGGAAAACGAGGACGGCATCCTGGTCCGTTCCGCCAAAATGCACGACTATGAGTTCCCCAGCGCCCTGCGCGCCATTGCCCGCGCCGGTGCCGGAACCAACAATATCCCCATCGACCGCTGCTCTGAAAACGGTATCGTGGTGTTCAACACCCCCGGCGCCAACGCCAACGCTGTGAAGGAGCTGGCTGTGACCGCCATGCTCATCTCCTCCCGCGATGTGCTGGGCGGCGCTGACTGGGTGCAGGAGCAGGCACACACCCCTGGTGTGGATGTGGCTGCCGCCGTGGAGAAGGGTAAGTCCGCCTTCGCCGGCCCTGAGCTCTACCGCAAGACTCTGGGTGTCATTGGCCTGGGTGCCATTGGTGCTCTGGTGGCAAACGTGGCCCTGGAGCTGGGCATGGATGTCTATGGTTATGACCCCTTCCTGTCCGTGGATGCCGCTCTGCGTCTGGACCGCCATGTCCATGTGGTGAAGAACGTGGATGAGCTGTACAAGGTGGCCGATTATATCAGCCTGCATGTCCCCTACACCCCCGACACCAAGGATTTCATCAACGCTGAGGCCATCAACAAGATGAAGGGCCAGGTGCGTATTCTGAATCTGGCCCGCGGCGAGCTGGTGTGCGATGATGATATGATCGCCGCCCTGGAGGCCGGCCGTGTTGCCAAGTACGTCACCGACTTCCCCAACGCCAAGATCGCCACTGTCCGCAACGTGGTGGCTCTGCCCCATCTGGGTGCTTCCACCCCTGAGAGTGAGGACAACTGCGCCATCATGGCCGTGCGCCAGCTGGAGGACTATCTGGTGAATGGCAACATCGTTAACTCCGTTAACATGCCTAACATCAGCCAGGAGTGGAGCGGTGTTGGCCGTCTGTGTCTGATCCACAAGAATATTCCTGCTATGCTGACCCAGATCACCACCATTCTCTCCAACGACAACATGAACGTGGAGAACCTGACCAACAAGTCCCGCAAGGACTATGCCTGCACCATCGTGGACGTGAACAGCCGCGTCACCGATAAGGTGGCCGATGACCTGCGCGCCATCCCCGGTATGATCCGTGTGCGCGTGATCCACCACTAAGCTGGAATTCCATAAGAAAGCGCCCTCCGTGTTTTGGCGGAGGGCGCTTTTCTCTTTGAGAGAACCATGATATAATAAATCCCAAATCTGCAATTTCGACGAGAACGGTGAACGTATGAAGAAACTGGTCATTGGAATACTGGCCCACGTGGACGCGGGAAAGACCACTTTGTCCGAGGCCATGCTATATTTAAGCGGCTCCATCAATAAGTTGGGCCGAGTGGATCACCAGAACGCCTTTCTGGACACCAACAGCCTGGAGCGGGAGCGGGGGATCACTATTTTCTCCAAGCAGGCGGTCTTTTCCCTGCCCACCCGGGATGTTACCCTGCTGGATACCCCGGGGCACGTGGACTTTTCCGCCGAGATGGAGCGTACCCTGCAGGTGCTGGACTGTGCTATACTGGTCATCAGCGGTACCGATGGAATCCAGGGCCACACCTATACCCTGTGGCAGCTGCTGCGCCGCCACCACATCCCCACCTTTCTGTTTTTCAACAAAATGGACCTGGAGACCCAGGGGAGACAGGCCCTTCTGGAGCAGATGAAGGCCCGCCTGGAGGAAAACTGTGTGGATTTCTCCGGGGAGCGGGATGACAGCTTCTGGGAGAGTGTGGCCATGTGCGGAGAGGATGCCCTGGCCCGCTATCTGGAGTCGGGCACTGTGCCGGAGGAGGAGATCTCCGCCCTCATCGCCCAGCGCAAGCTGTTCCCCTGCTGGTTTGGCTCGGCCCTGAAGCTGGAAGGGGTGACGGAGTTATTGGAGGGATTGGAGCAATACGCCCCCCGGCCCGTCTATCCCCAGGAATTTGGAGCCAAAGTATTTAAAATCACCCGGGATCCCCAGGGAGGACGGCTGACTCATCTGAAGATCACCGGTGGCAGTCTCTCGGTAAAAGCGCCCCTGTCCGGCGGCGGCGGGGACAAGGTCTGGACGGAGAAGGTGGACCAGATCCGTATCTACTCCGGTGCCAAGTTCCAGACAACTGACCGGGTGGAGGCGGGTGCCATTTGTGCCGTCACCGGCCTGACCGCCACTCGGCCTGGGGAGGGGCTGGGTATGGAGCGGGCCTCACAGCAGCCGGTTCTGGAGCCGGTTTTGAACTATCGCCTTTTGCTGCCCGAGGGGTGTGACCCTCACACGGTGATGCCTAAGCTCAGTCAGCTGGAGGAGGAGGATCCCCAGCTGCACCTGATCTGGAACGAGGCCCTGGGCGAGATCCACCTGCAGCTGATGGGTGAGATCCAGTTGGAAGTCCTCAGACGGCTGATTTCCGAGCGCTTTGGTCTGGAGGTCGCCTTCGGTCAGGGCAGCATCGTTTACCGGGAGACCATCGCCAACCCTGTGGAGGGCATCGGACACTTTGAGCCCCTGCGCCACTATGCTGAGGTCCACCTGCTCCTGGAGCCGGGGAAGCCGGGCAGCGGTGTGCAGTGTTTTACTGCCTGTAGCACAGATGCGCTGGACCTGAACTGGCAGCGGCTGATTCTGACCCATCTGGAGGAGCGGGAACACCTGGGTGTGCTTACCGGCTCCCCCATCACCGACATAAAAATCACTTTGGTGGCCGGACGTGCCCACCTGAAGCATACTGAGGGCGGCGACTTCCGCCAGGCCACCTACCGGGCGGTGCGCCAGGGTCTGATGCAGGCGGAGAGCGTCCTGCTGGAGCCCTGGTATGACTTCCGCCTGGAGCTGCCCGGAGAAAATGTGGGCCGGGCCATGGCAGATATCCAGTCCATGGGGGGAGACTTTGAGGCCCCCGAGATTGTGGGGGAGCTGTCCCTTTTGACAGGCAGCGCCCCGGTGTCCGGTCTGCGGGGCTACTGGCGGGAAGTCAGTGCCTACACCCGCGGCAGGGGCCGCCTGTTCTGCCGCTTGGGGGGCTACCGCGCCTGCCGTGAGCAGGAAAAGGTGGTGGAGGCCATTGCCTACCAGCCTGAGCGGGATCTGGCCAACACCCCCGATTCTGTGTTTTGCGACCACGGTGCGGGTTATGTGGTGCCCTGGAATCAGGTGCCTGACTATGCCCATGTGAGCAGTGGACTGAACCTGAACGGGGAGCCGGAGGAGGAGATTTCCTATGTTCCCGCAGGAGGGCGGGTCAACCACCAGGGGCCCTCACTGGAGCAGGACAAGGAGCTGCAGGCCATTTTCGAACGCACCTACGGTAAGGTGGAGACGAAGGCCTTCCAGCCCACCAAAAAACCTGCCCGCACCAGCCTGGATGAGGGGAAATACAACATCCGCAGCCAGAACTCTGGCCCGGAATACCTGCTGGTGGACGGCTACAATATCATTTTCGCCTGGGACGAGTTGAAGGCGGTGGCCCAGGAGAATATAGAAGCTGCCCGAGCCATGCTGGCCGATATCCTCTCTGACTACCGAGGGGTGCGAAAATGTGAGGTCATCCTGGTCTTTGATGCCTATAAGGTGAAGGGCAACCCCGGCTCGGTGGAGAAACAGGGAGGCATCTACATCGTCTACACCAAGGAGGCCGAAACGGCTGACGCTTACATCGAAAAGGCGACTTACGACCTGGGCAAGGACCACAAAGTCCGGGTGGCCACCTCCGATGGTCTGGAGCAGCTCATCATTCTGGGCCATGGCGCCCTGCGTATCTCTGCCCGCACCTTCAAGCAGGAAGTGGAGCAGGCACAGGGCCAGATCACCCGCCTGATCGCCGAGCACAACCGGCAGGGCCGGGACAAGGACAAGCTGCAGTTCACTGCCAAGGTGACAAAGATGAAGAGAACATAAAAAGAAGCCTCACCCGGTCGGGTGAGGCTTCTTTGGTTTGAAAATTAACCCAGGATCTTGTCCATGAAGTAGGGGAACTGGATCAGCCACCAGGGCCAATCGTGGTTGACGTCCTCACCCCACAGATCCACACAGGCGGGGATGCCCAGACGATCGAAGTTCTCCTTCAGGATGCGGGCGTCGGCCTTGGCATCGTCCTCCCATGCGCCCTGACCGCAGACAATGATGATGTTGCCCTTGCGGTACTGCTCAACCAGAGCGTGGTCGGCGGACATGTTGCGCATAAAGTCGCAGGGAGAGTTGAAATAGATCTGCATATCAGAGTAGTTCTGGAAGAAATATTCCGCATGGAACAGACCGCTCATAGACAGGCAGCCGCCGAACAGGTCGGGGCGGCGCAGGTAGAAGTTCACGCAGTGATAGCCGCCCATGCTGGCGCCGGTGAGCATGACCTTGCCAGTGTAATCGGTGGGGTCGGTCTCAGTGTGGATCTGGTGCAGGCGGGGCAGGAACTCGTCACAGACGTAGTTGACATACTGCTCATGCCACATGATGCGGCCGTGATGGTCGCCGGCGGAGGCGCTCCAGGTCTCCTCGTCCACGCAGCCGATGCAGAACAGCTGCAGCTGACCCTTTTCGATCTTATCGGCAACGGTATCCACCATGCCGCGGCTCTCGAAGTCGAAATACTTGCCGTCCTGGCAGGGGAAGACGATGAAGGGCAGGCCGGCGTGGCCGTAGACCTTGAACTCCATGTCGCGCTGGAGTGCGTTGGAATATTCCTTGTAGTACTGGGTATGCATGCTCGTTAATTTTCCTTTCTCTTCAAAACATACTGAGCGAAGGCGATGGCCTCCTCCTCAGTGGGGAAACGGGCGAGGAATGCCAGGTCGCCCATAGCGCCGGACAGGGCCTCGGGGATGGGCTCGTGCATAGAGATGTTGGGGCCATAGATGGCGTAGACATCCTCGTCGCTGTGCTCGTAAACGCCGTTTTTGCGCTTGGAAGCAAAGACGCAGGAGTAGGGGCGCTGCTCGGGATCGAAGTAGCCCTGGTCATAGCAGACCATGTTGGCCCAAATCTGGTAGACATTGATGTCGTTGGCGAAGTTCATCATGTCGGGGGAATAGCCTCCCGGGGGACGCATGTTGACTTCCAGTCCGAAGATATCGCCCTTCTTGCCCAAACCCTCCTTGTCCTCGTTGAGGACGAAGAACTCACAGTGGAAGAAGCGGGAGTTGCAGGCGAACGCCTTGATGGTGCGCCGACCGGCATCCTTCAGATCCTCGGGGATCTTCTTGCGGGAGAAGTACCACATGTCCAGCTGGTCGTTGACCACGTCCATGACGGGATCGGGGAAGTAGTGGCTGGTCTCGAAGATGATGTC
>RHMF01000783.1_pt1 | contig 14065 bp, 15 predicted proteins | sample 5365151 | NCBI WGS metagenome assembly RHMF01 (sample SAMN10266501, study PRJNA497801) | feces metagenome | isolation source: feces | host: Bos taurus | place: China: Prairie of Fairy Mountain | collected 2017-08-14 | reverse complement strand
TGTTCCTGGGTGATATTTCCGTCGGCGCGTCCAGTGACATCGAGCGTGCTACCAAGCTTGCCAAGGACATGGTGGCCCGTTACGGTATGTGCGAGCGCCTGGGCACTGTCAGCTACCTGGATGGCGGTGAGGTGTTTATCGGCCGTGACTACCAGACCACCAAGAGCTATTCTGAAAAGGTGGCCGGTACCATCGACGATGAGGTGAAGGCTCTGATCGACAGCGCCTACGACCGCTGTAAGCAGATCCTTTCGGACAATGAACAGAAGCTGCACGCGGTTGTGGAGTACTTGCTGGAGCATGAGAACATGACCGGCGCCCAGTTTGCCGCCTGCATGCAGGATGAGCCGATCGGTGAAACTTCCGATACCGCACTGTTGGACGGTTTTGAAGAATAAATGAATAACCACCTGCAGCAATGTAGGTGGCTATTTGAGGCATGATAGATAGAAAGAAGGAATTATCCACCAATGAAAAGGATTGCAATCAGTGCAAACTGGTTAAAAATCTTGGCCGCTACGGCAATGGTCGTGGACCATACAGTGGCCCTGTTTCTGCCCCATGGCAGCATGCTGCGGCTGATCCTGCGTATGTTTGGCCGCATTGCTGCACCGTGCATGTGCTTTATGATCGCAGAGGGCTATCACTATACCTCCAACCGGAAAAAGTATCTGATCCGGCTGCTGGTGTTCGCTTTGATCTCCCATGCGCCCTATAACCTGTGCATGGGCTATAGTCTGTCGCCGCTGAAGGCTACCAGTGCCATTTGGGCGCTGTCTATGGGTCTGTCGGCGCTGATGATCATCAAGAATGAAAAGCTCCACCCCATCCTGCGCCTTGCCGGTCTGGGCTGCTACTGCCTGCTGGCCTATACGGCCAACTGGAATTATGTCGCGGTGCTGTGGATCGTGGCCTTTGGCATTTTCCACGGACGGCGGAAAATGCAGGTGCTGGCCTTTGTGCTGATCGGCTTGGTGTTCCATCTTGGCCAGCAGTTCGCACCGGTGCTGTTGGGACAGGTGCCTTTGGGAGAGTTCAAGTACTGGCATCAGTTGAGCATTTTCTTGGCAGTGCCGCTGCTGGCGCTTTACGATGGCAGCCGCAGATGCAAGCGCAAATGGTTCTCCCGGGGTTTCTACATTCTGTATCCCGCCCACCTGTTGATCCTGTATATTCTTAATACCTTTGTCTTCTAAAAAAATCCGCCCCGGAGAGTTCTCCGGGGCGGCTGTGTTGCTTAGTAGTTTTCAGCGTGGACTTCGAAGTAGGCCTTGGGGTGATTGCAGGTGGGGCAGACCTCGGGGGCCTTGGTGCCGACCACGATGTGGCCGCAGTTGCGGCATTCCCAAACCTTGACTTCGCTCTTTTCAAAGACCTGGGCGGTTTCCACGTTCTTCAGCAGGGCGCGGTAGCGCTCCTCGTGGTGCTTTTCGATGGCAGCCACCAGACGGAACTTGGCAGCCAGCTCCGGGAAGCCCTCTTCCTCAGCGGTCTTGGCAAAGCCTTCGTACATATCGGTCCATTCGTAGTTTTCGCCTGCGGCGGCAGCAGCCAGGTTCTGGGCAGTATCGCCGATACCGTTCAGTTCTTTGAACCACAGTTTCGCGTGCTCCTTTTCGTTCTCTGCGGTCTTCAGGAACAGGGCAGCGATCTGCTCGTAGCCTTCCTTCTTTGCCTTGGAAGCGAAATAGGTGTACTTGTTGCGAGCCTCGGATTCGCCGGAGAAGGCGGCCATCAGGTTCTTTTCGGTCTGGGTGCCGGAATACTTGTTTGCCATGGTAATTACCTCCATATAATTGTTATGATAGGCTTATTATACCATAGTTAGCCAGGAAATCAACCCGAATTACAGACCATAGAGCAAAATTGCCAAAAATTGCAGCATGCTGCCCAGCACCACAAAAATGTGGAAAATGGAATGCATCCACCGCTTTTTGGAGCCGATGCCGTAAAGCGCCGCACCGATGGTGTAGGCGATGCCGCCCCAAAGCAAAAGCAGGAATCCGGGCTTTGTCAGTACCGCCAGTGTCTGCCGCCAGAAGGGGATCACAGCCCAGCCCATGCCGATGTAGCAGATCATGGAAAATACATTGTATTTTTTCAGATCGATGGCGGTCAGCGTGGTGGCAATGGCAACCAGCACCCATTCAAAAATGAACAGCCCCCATGCAAGCTGGGGATACACCGGCCGCAGGGCAGAGAGCACCACAGCGGTGTAAGTGCCGGCAATGAGAAAATAGATGGTGCAGTGGTCGATGACCTGCATGACCCGCTTGGCCATACCCGGTCGCAGACCGTGGTAAACGCTGGACATGGTGTACATAGCTACCAGCGTGAAGCCGTAAAATGCGCAGGCGAAGGTTCCCCATAGATTGCCGTTTTGTGCGGCACGGATCAGACACAGGATGGTGGCGATGATGCCCAATCCACCGCCGACGATGTGGGTGACCATGTTCATGATCTCCTCGCCGCGTGTGTAGTCGGGAAGTTTGCGATCGGATAGTTTGGTGCGTTTTGCCATATGGGCCTCCTTGGTAAAATTACTGGGGCTATTATAGGCTAAAATGGCAGTAGAGTGTACCGATTTCTGAGGAAAAGGGACTCTACAGCTGGTAGAGATGGCAAAATGCACAAAAGGAGAGCCGAAAATTCGGCACACGAAAGACGGATTATACAAAAATAATTCATCTTTTGCGGCGAAAATGTGCTATAATAAATATGGCGACAGGGAAGACATGGGTCGCCGGCAAAGGAGCCCTTATGAACAATATTTTATTTTTTCTGACACCAAAGGCAATGTGTCACCATGTATATGACGATTTCACCATCCGCCAAGCACTGGAAAAAATGGAAACCGTTGGTTTCGCCGCACTGCCCATCCTCAACCGCCGTGGCGAGTACCGGGGTACATTGACGGAAGGCGACCTGCTGTGGGCGCTGAAGAATATGTGCTACATGGATATGCGCCAGGCAGAGGCCCGGCGGATCATGGAGATCGCACGGCGCAGGGATAACATTCCGGTCCACGTTACCACCTCCATGCATGAGCTGGTCGACCGGGCAACCTCCCAGAATTTTGTGCCGGTGGTGGACGATAAGGATACGTTTATCGGCATCGTCACCCGTGGTAACATCATCAAGTATTGCCAGCAGCAGCTGTTTTCTGAGTGATGAAAACAGTGGCCTTTGGCCAGATCCTTTCCTTGAAAATACCCTCGATGGTATGCGCGATACCGTCGAGGGTCATTTTTTATAGCAAGCGGGCAGGGGATTGCCTGTGATCTTTCAATAATTTATAAAAAAACCAGACAGGGGCTTGCGAATAGAAAAATTTCCTTTATAATGTATATATTGAACGTAAAGAGAGCGAGGAACGCTGAAATGAAAAGAATTGCTTGCCTGCTGCTGGCGTTGGCCATGGTGCTGACGTGCGCAGGTTGTGTTACCCAGCCGCCTGTCGCATCCGACAGCGCGACGACCATTCCCACCACTGCACAAACTACCCCGACTACCCAAACCACAGTGCCGGAAACCACCGCACCACCGGTTGACTATGCCAACAGCACGGTGATCCTGTATTCTGCCAATGTCCGTGGTGATGTGCAGGTGTATTCGGCCATGGCTGCCGCCCGGGAAAGCTACGAGGCTTTGGGCGCTACGGTGTATCTGGTGGATGCCGGCAATTATCTGCAGGGCAGCGCCTATGCGAATGTAGATATGGGCTTGACGATCTACCGCCTTATGGAAGCGGCCGGCTATGATGTGGCCGGTATGGGCGTGTATGACCTGGTTCATGGCGAAGCGGAAGTGGGCTATGCCGCCCACGGGGATCTGGTAAAATTCTATACCCAGGCCCAGCTCTACCGGGGTACCGGGCAGCTGCACTATCAGCGCAACGGTTACTGGGAAAAGGAGCCCGTTATGGCTGTCCGGGAGGCAATCCCCGCCGCTGGTTTCCAGGTGATCTGCTCCAACCTCTACGGTGAGATCACCAATGGTTACTATTCCTTTGAAACGTCTGTTGTCCTGGGCGAAAGCCTGAAGATCGGCTTTGTTTCCGCTATGCCCGGAAATGTTTTGGACTATGTGCGCCAGGAATTCCTGGCCGGTTATCAGTTTACCCATGTGGCAGCACCTCAGTGCGATGTTTTGGTGGCTCTGGGCAATACGGCGGGCGATATCGTCATCGACGCACCTGCCGATGGCGACCTGCGGGTTGGTGCTTGTGTCATCGATAACAGCACCGGTTACGTCACCTTTGAAACAGTGGATCTGTCCGCGCGCAATGCCCAGATGGATGCGCTGATCGCTGCGCTGCAGAGCCCGGAAATTATCGGTACTTGCGGCAGTGTCTATAACGGCTCTCAGCCGGCCAACTACAACGGCCAGACCAACTTGGGTACTCTGGCGGCCGATGCGCTGAAATGGTATGCGGAAACCTACATGGAGGGCCTGGAGTATCCTGTGATCGGTATCCAGAGCGGCAGCAACTGCCGTAATTTCCTCTTTAGCGGCGATATCACCATGACGGATCTATATAATGCCTACCATGGCTCTGTGGACGGCATCGGCGTGATCTATCTGACCGGCGCCCAGATTCTGGAAGCGCTGGAAGCGGCGACCCAGCGGGAAAACTGCCCGGGTTGGGCTCAGGTTTCCGGCATCAGCTATACGGTGGATATGGAAAAGCCCTATGATTGGGGCGCTGCCTATGGCCCTTATTATGAAGCTGCCTCTGTCAACCGTGTCAGCATTCTTACCGAGGGTTTTGATCCCGAAGCCACCTATGCGGTGGTGGCGGATATGCTGCTGCTGCGCGGCAGTGATACCTACTATGTTTTCAAGGATTGCGAAGTGGTTGCCCGCGGCGAAAACGATCTGGATATTAGCCGGATCGTGGCGCTGTATATTCAGCAGGCGCTGAACGGCCAGCTGGATTGAGCGGATACAAGGAGAACAAAATGAAGCGAATTTTAGCGATTTTTCTGGCTGCGGTGCTGCTGTTTGGTACTGCTGCCTGTACAGGGAATGCCGGTGTGACAACCGTGAGCCCCAATACCACAGTGCCTACGGGCTCTGCGCCCACACAGCCGCCGAAAATGATATCCGTAACGCTGGATACCAATGGCGGCAGCGGCCAGGTGACGGTGGTGTCCTTGCCTGCCGATGCCAGCTATGGCCAGCTGCCGGAAGCCCAGCGGGAAGACTATGTGTTCCTGGGTTGGTTTACCGACCCGGAGGGCGGTCAGCTTGTAACGGCGAATATGCCCCTGGTTTGCCAGGCAAATCATACCCTCTATGCCCATTGGCAGCCCCGAACAGAATTTACCCTCACCCTGGATCCCAATGGTGGCCGCATCTCGCCCTATACCACCCAGATGACCGTGACACGGGACAAAACCTATGGCACGCTGCCGGAGCCGATCCTGGAGGGTTATGCCTTCCTGGGCTGGTTTACCGACCCGCAGGCAGGTGAACGTATCGACGCCGATACAGTATGCACCTCCGGTGAAGACCATACGCTTTACGCCCACTGGGAATATGATCCTGTGGCCTATTGGACCCATGTCCTTCACAGCCGCGTCCAAACCATCCCCCAGTGCCGCAGGGTGGTGGTATATTTGGAGCAGTCCAATAACTACAAAACGTTCCTGGATTCCGACTTCCTGGCCGATGCCGGCGCTATCAACCCGGCGGAAGACTTGAAGAGCGAAAACATTACCGACGATTGGGTCCGTTCCGTCGATCCCTACGTCATCATCAAGCTGTCTTCGAATATCTACATGGGCGCAGTCAACAAGGTGGCCATGCAGCGCCGATTCGCAGATATGGAAATCTATATTTTCTCTGTCTCCGCCGTCAATGGTGGTCCAAGACTACAGCTCTACTACCGGCTTCAGCTTGCCAAGATCCTTTATCCTGAGTACTTCAAGGATGTGGATATGAAAGCTGTTGCCGCCGAGCTGGAGATCAACCCGAGAGTTTATTGAGGATAAAAAAGGTGCCGTCCTGCTGGACGGCACCTTTTATGTTTGCAATTTACTTAACAGCAATGGCTTCAATCTCAACCTTAGCGCCCTTGGGCAGGTTGGCGACCTGGTAAGCAGCACGGGCGGGGTAGGGCTCGGCAAAGAACTCAGCGTAAACTGCGTTCATGGCGGCGAACTCAGCGATGTCGGCCAGCAGCACGGTGGTCTTGACCACATCAGCCATTGTCATGCCGTTGGCCTCCAGGATAGCCTTCATGTTGGTCAGGCTCTGGCGGGTCTGGCTGGCGATGTCAGCGCCGGCGAACTCGCCGGTGGCAGGATCGATGGGCAGCTGACCGGAGATGTAAGCGGTGTTGCCGGCGGCGACACCCTGGGAGTAGGGGCCGATAGCAGCAGGTGCGTTGGGGGTATGAATAGCCTTGTTCATAGTAAAAACTCCTTATATCTTAATGTTTTTGTTATCTTTTAAATAGTTGCAACCCTTATTTGTGAGGAAAGTTGCAATCAGACCGATGCCGGTGCCCAGCACTACCGAAGCGATCACATCGGTAGGGAAGTGTACATACAGGTAAAGCCGGGAAAAAGCAATCAGCGCCGCGATTACCAAAGCGCCCAAACCCATCTTCCGGTTGCGGAGCAGCAGCACCGTGGCTGCTTCAAAGGCGGCGATGGTGTGGCCGGAGGGGAAGGAAAAATCCTTCGGCGCTTCGATCAGTAGCGCAATGACCCTGCCATAGCACTGCAGTTGATATTCAAAGGGTCGCAGCCGCCCAATCATGGGCTTGAGCCACAGATTGCACACCAGCAGCCCCATCAGCAGTGCGGCTGCCATGGCAATGCCGGTCCTGCGCCATTGTGGAATGCACAGCAGCACCAGCGCCAGCACGATCCACACAATGCCGCCGTCGCCCAAATGGGTGATCATCGGCATGATCGCATCCAGGAATGGACACCAAAGATGCTCCGCGATCCAATCCAAGATAGGTAAGTCAAATCTGCGGGTAAAATCAAACACGACTGTGACCTCTTTCGCAGATCATATCCACAACGCCGTCCACCAGCTCCTGGCACTGCTGCTTGCTGGGGGCTTCCACCATGACACGGATCACCGGCTCCGTGCCGGATTCCCGCAGCAGGATCCGTCCGGTGCTGCCCAGCTTGTCGGCAACTGCCTGCACAGCGGCCTGCACAGCCGGGTCGTTGCGTGCTGCGGGCTTATCCTTGACCCGCACATTTTTCAGCACCTGGGGATAGATGCTCAAACCGGCGCAAAGCTCGCTGAGCTTCAGCTTCTTGGCCAGCATGACTTCCATGATCTTCAGCGATGTCAGAATGCCGTCGCCGGTGGTAGCGAACTTGGAAATAATGATGTGACCGCTCTGCTCACCGCCCAGGCGACAGCCGTTCTGGGTCATGTATTCGTAGACATACTTGTCGCCGACAGCGGTCTTGGCGTAACCAATGCCGCATTCGTCAAAGGCCTTGTACAGTCCGAAGTTGGACATAACGGTGGTGACGACCGTGTTGCCCTCCAGCTGACCTTTGGCCTTCATGTATTTGCCCAGAATGTAGAGGATATGGTCGCCGCTGATCACATTGCCCTTTTCGTCCACGCACAGGCAGCGGTCAGCGTCGCCGTCATAGGCAAAGCCCACATCCAGACCGTTGTCCACCACAAATTTCTGCAGTACCTCGATATGCGTAGAGCCGGCGTTCTGGTTGATGTTGACGCCGTCGGGCTCGTTGTTGATCACATAGGTCTTGGCACCCAGCGCCTCAAATACCTGCCGGGCCATGTTCCAGGCAGCGCCATTGGCGCAGTCCAAACCCACCTTCACGCCCTTGAACGAGTACATGCCCAGACTGATCAGATAGCCCACATAGCGGTTACGGCCGGCCACATAGTCCACTGTCCGACCGATCTCATCCCGCTTGGCGTAGGGCAGGGTAGGCCATGCCTTGCCAAAGAGCTCCAGCGTGCCGTCCAGATAGTCTTCCACCAAAGAAATGGTGACTTCCTCCATCTTTTCGCCATGGCCGTTGATCAGCTTGATGCCGTTGTCGTAGAAGGGGTTATGGCTGGCGGAGATCATGACACCGCAGTCAAAATCGTCCATCCGGGTCACATAGGCCACGGAAGGCGTGGTGGTAACGTGTAGCAAATAGGCGTCTGCGCCGCTGGCGGTCAGACCGGCGGACAGGGCGTACTCAAACATGTAGCTGGAGCGGCGGGTGTCCTTGCCGATGACCACTCTGGCCCGTTCTTCGTTGCCGGAGCGGCGCTTCAGTTCGTTGTAGTACCAGCCCAGAAAACGGCCCACTTGAAAAGCGTGGTCAGCGGTCAAATTTTCATTGGACTCCCCACGGAAACCGTCCGTGCCAAAATATTTACCCATAAAGATAACTCCTTTCAAAAGAAACACTTCTGGCGCGGCAGCGCCATACCTTCCCCCGGGGGGGAAGGTGGGCCGCCGAATGGCGGCTCGGAAGAGGAATGCGGGCGAAGATCTGACGGGAGGAACGCGGTGTCAGACTTCTTGTTGCGTTCAATATTAGCAGGCCTTAGCATTTTTACATCAAGCCCTGCGGCGCGAAAGAGGTATAATTATCGCTTTTGGATAATCGAGCCACCGGTCTTGTAAATGCTGTTCTCCGGCACAACGCCACGAACACAGCTCAGCGGATACACATTGGAATTGCGGCCGATCACAGTGCCGGGATTGAGCACACTGTTGCAGCCCACTTCCACAAAATCGCCCAGCATAGCGCCCACCTTTTTGATGCCGGTCTCAATCTCAGCATCGCCGTGGATCACCACCAGGGACTTGTCGGATTTGACATTAGAGGTAACGGAGCCAGCGCCCATGTGGGCCTTGTAGCCCAGGATGCTGTCGCCTGCATAATTGTAGTGGGGTACCTGTACCTTGTCGAACAGGATCACATTTTTTAGCTCCACGGAATTGCCAACCACGCAGCCTTCGCCCACCAGGGCAGAGCCACGAATAAAGGCACAGTGGCGCACCTCGGTTTGAGCACCGATGATGCAGGGCGCGCCCAGATAAGCCGTAGGCGCAATTTTAGCGGTCTTGTGCACCCAAACCTGGGGCGCAACTTCAGTAAAATCCTCGCCAAGCTGGCTGCCCAGGTTGACGATCAGCTCCTTGATGCCCTTCAAAGCTTCCCAAGGATAGGTGAACTGCTGCAAATAAGCAGCCGCAATGGTGTGGTTCAGGTCATATAGCTTTTCAATGGTGAACATTTTAAAACCCAACCTTTCTGCACAGCATACAACTGTACGCTATCAGTATACCATGTAACTGCCCGAAAATCAATGTTTTTAAAAAGGTAAATTGTTGTTTACACAATGACATTTCTTTTTTAGTGCTGTAAACAACAATTTATCTTACCCCAAAGAAAAAGCACCGGGCTTCTTTCGAAACCCGGTGCAATAATGATGGCAAATTATCTCTGGATTCTGCCGGAGCCGTCGCCGCCGGCCAGCTTCTCGACCTCAGCCACGGTGACCATGTTGTAGTCGCCGCCGATGGAGTGCTTCAGAGCGGAAGCGGCCACTGCGAACTCAACAGCAGCCTGGGTGTCCTTGCCGCTGAGCAGTGCGTAGATCAGACCGCCGCCGAAGCTGTCGCCGCCGCCAACGCGGTCGATGATGTGCAGGTCATACTTCTTGGAGAAGCAGTAGTTCTCGCCGTCGTACAGCATTGCAGACCAGCCGTTGTCGAAAGCGGAGTGGGACTCACGCAGGGTGATGGCAACCTTCTCGAAGCCGAACTTGTCAGCCAGCTGCTTAGCAACGGACTTGTAGCCTTCGTGGTTGATGGTGCCGCCGTAGATGTCGGTGTTCTCAGCTTCGATGCCGAACACGTCCTTGGCATCCTCTTCGTTGGAGATGCACACGTCGATGTACTGAGCCAGCTCGGTCATAGCAGCGTTAGCCTGGGCACGGGTCCACAGCTTGCCGCGGTAGTTCAGGTCGCAGGAGATCTTGATGCCACGGGCCTTGGCAGCCTTACAAGCATCCTTGCAGATTTCCACAACATTGGGGCCCAGTGCGGGGGTGATGCCGGTGAAGTGGAACCAGTCAGCGCCGTCGAAGATCTTATCCCAGTCAAAGTCCTCACGGGAGGCCAGCTGGATAGCGGAGTTGGCACGGTCATAAATGCACACGGAGCCACGCTGAGAAGCGCCCTTCTCGTTGTAGTAGATACCAACACGGTCGCCGCCACGGACGATCAGGCTGGTGTCGACACCGTAACGACGGAGGCTGTTGACAGCGGCCTGGCCGATGGCGTGGGCGGGCAGCTTGGTAACGAAAGCGGCATCCATGCCGTAGTTAGCCAGAGAAACGGAGACGTTGGCTTCGCCGCCGCCGAAGGTGAATTCCACATTCTGAGCCTGGACAAAACGCTCATAGTTGAACGGCTGCAGACGCAGCATCAGTTCGCCAAAAGTAATTACTCTTGCCATTATATATGTTCCTTTCAAAAATGAATTACAGAATTATTCGCCCTTAGCGGCCTTGCGGGCTTCCAGGCACAGATTGGTGATCTTCTCCCAGTTGCCGGCTGCGATATCAGCCTTGGGGCAGACCCAGCTGCCGCCGACGGCGTGGATGAAGGGGGTGTCGATGTATTCCTTGATGTTGGCGGAGTTGACGCCGCCGGTGGGCAGGAACTTCAGACCAACGAAAGGACCGGCCAGATTCTTCATGGCGTTCAGACCGCCGTAAACATTGGCGGGGAAGAACTTGACCATCTTCAGACCGTGCTTCAGAGCGCCCATGATCTCAGTGGGGGTGACACAGCCGGGAGCGACGGGAATGCCGTTTTCCACGCACCAGCCAACCACTTCGTCGCTGAAGCCGGGAGAAACGATGAACTTGGCGCCCATTTCCACGGCCAGCTTAGCCTGCTCCACATTGATGATGGTGCCGGCACCGACGCAAACCTCGGGGCAGTTTTCAGCAACGGCCTTGATGGCTTCGGGAGCGCAGGCGGTGCGGAAAGTGATCTCCATGGTGTCCACGCCACCGGCGGCCATAGCCTTAGCGGTGGGGATGGCGTCCTCTACCTTGTCGAGAACCACAACGGGAACCACGATGGAATTGGCGAGTCTTTCTAAAACATCCATATATTTAACCTCCTGTGGCTGCATGCAGCCAAATAATATACAAGATCGGGAAGGGCACAAACGCCCTACTTTCACAACCATAATTATAGTGAATAATGTCGCCCATGTCAATGGATAAATCGAAAGAAAGCATAGAAAACTGACTCGCATGTGACACTTCTTTTTCTGTAGGCCAAACTGTTTCTTGACACTCCCGGGCAAATCTGTTAATCTATAGGATAGACAAATATATTTTGGAGGCGAACACATGACACCTTTTATGAACGCTGACTTCCTGCTCAAGACCGAAACCGCCCGGAAGCTCTACCACGAGCATGCCGAGGTCATGCCCATTATTGACTATCACTGCCATATCAACCCCCAAGAGATCTATGAGGACAAGCGCTACGATTCCATCACCCAGGTTTGGCTGGGCGGTGACCATTATAAGTGGCGTGCCTTGCGCTCCTGCGGTGTTGCGGAGCACTACATCACCGGCGACGCTTCCTATGCCGAAAAGTTCCAGAAGTGGGCCGAGACCATCCCCAACCTGATCGGCAATCCCCTGTATCACTGGACTCACCTGGAGCTGCAGCGTTACTTTGGCGTTTATGAGCCCCTGACCGGCGACAACGCCATGGAAATTTACGAAAAGTGCAACGCGATCCTGGCCCAGCCTGATATGTCCGCCCGTGGCATCATCAAAAAGTCCAATGTCAAGCTGCTGTGCACCACCGATGACCCCATCGACGATCTGCGCTGGCATGCCCTGATGGCCAAGGATCCCACCATGCCCGCCGTGGTGCTGCCTGCTTTCCGTCCCGATAAGGCCATGCGTGCCGATAAGGAAACGTTCCCCGCTTATCTGGCCCAGCTGGAGGCTGTTTGCGGCTATGAAATTAACACCATGGACGATATGCGTAAGGCGCTGGCTGACCGCATTGCTTACTTTGCCGATCACGGCTGCTGCATCAGCGACCATGGCCTGGATCTGTGCTTCTATGTGGAGGCCACGGAGGACGAGCTGAACGATATTTTTGCCCGCGCGAAAGCTGGCCAGAAGATCACCTGGAACGAGCAGCTGGCTTACCATACTGCTCTGCTGGTTGCAGTTGGCAAGGAATATACCAAGCGTGACTGGGTCAACCAGCTCCACTTTGGCTGCCTGCGTGACAATTCCAAGACGAACTTCCGTAAGCTGGGTCCTGATACCGGTTTTGACGCTATCAATGACCAGCCCAATGCTGTGGGCATGTCCGGCCTGCTGAACGCCCTGGAAGAGGCTGGCGCACTGGGCAAGACCATCCTGTATTCTCTGAATCCCTCCGACAATGCTGCTATCGGCACCATTATGGGCGCTTTCCAGACCGATGCCAGCGTGCCCGGTAAGATCCAGCAGGGCTCCGGCTGGTGGTTCAATGACAATAAGCCCGGCATGGAAGCTCAGATGATCAGCCTGATGAACCTGGGTGCTTTCGGTACTTTCAACGGTATGCTCACTGACTCCCGTAGCTTCCTCAGCTACACCCGCCACGAATATTTCCGCCGCATTCTGTGCAACCTGGTTGGCCAGATGGTGGAAGATGGCGAATATCCCGCCGATTGGAAGCAGCTGGGCCGTCTGATCGAAAATGTCAGCTACAACAACACCCTGCGCTACTTCGGCTTCGACAAGCTCATTAAGTGAAAGAGGAAAGGCGAGAGAAACACCACCGAATGTATCAAAGGAGGTCCTGCGATGTACAGATACGAATATGAAACCATCACTTGTGAGATGGAAGGATGGGGCGCTTTTAATGGCAATGTCTACGGCATTGCAGAGGATTACCGCACCATCATCGACACAAGAGCTCGGCGTGGCTGGAGACTTGTGGGATTTCTGCCTACAAAGCAGAGAGGCACAGGCCATACGCAGGAAATTGATTTGATTTTCGAAAAAGAAGTCTAATACAGCAAACCGCAGCACCCATTGCATTCCGGGTGCTGCGGTTGTGTTTTATTGTTGTAAGGCGGCAATGTGTGCAGGCGTTGTGCCGCAGTAGCTACCCAGCAGGGCAGCGCCCGTTTGGGCGGCTCTTTCTTTATGCTGACATCTCTGGGTTGTGGCCAGGTGAACGCATACAGTGGAAAAGTGCATAATATTTCGCCGAAAAACCTGTGGAAAATGTAGAAAACGATTTGCGGTGCTTTTGCGTTCATTGACAGTATTTTCCATTGGTGGTATATTATTCAGTGTTAAAATTAAAAGTAGGAGGGACCCTTATGAAAAAAGCATTGACCCTGGTTCTGGCACTGGTACTGTGCCTGTCCGTACTGTCCGTGGCTGCCTTTGCTGCAGACGATTATTACTGCATCGCCGGCACCATGAACGGCTGGGACCCCAACAGCAGCGATCGTCTGACCGATAACGGCGACGGTACCTACTCCATCACCTTCACCAACATGGCTGCTGGTGAATATAAGTTCAAGTTCACCAAGAACGGCTCTTGGAATGGCTGCTATGGTGGCGCATTCATGGGCTCCGGCCAGGAAGCTGACCTGTATTCTCCCGGTAGCGATATCGTGTTCACTCTGGAGGAAGCTGCAGATGTGGTCATCGAGCTGAACCTGAACACCAATAAGTTCGTCATCACCATCGGTGGCAAGGTTGATGAAGCTTTGGGCAACATCAAGGTTCATGTGTCCGTTCCCGAGGGCTGGGGTGATATCTATGTTTACGTCTGGAATCCCGAGCACCTGGGCGGCTGGACCGGCACCAAGCTGGATGGCGAGTACATCGAGATCCCTGCTGCTTTCGAGGGCCTGATCATCAACAATGGTAGCGGCAAGCAGACTCCCGACATCAAGGATATCGACCTGACTAAGGAAGAGGTCTGGATCGTGATCAGTGCGGATAACGGCTATACCCTGTACTACGAAGAACCCACCGGCGAGGAAGAAACTCCTGA
>RHMF01001124.1_pt1 | contig 14078 bp, 14 predicted proteins | sample 5365151 | NCBI WGS metagenome assembly RHMF01 (sample SAMN10266501, study PRJNA497801) | feces metagenome | isolation source: feces | host: Bos taurus | place: China: Prairie of Fairy Mountain | collected 2017-08-14 | reverse complement strand
TCCGGCAACTGAGAATCCGGGTCGATTATATCGAAATCGATGCCAGCCTTCTTCATGTACTTGTAAAATGAATCTTTGGTCTGTTCAATTTCGTGATCGTCGTTGAACAGCAGGTTTTCATTGTCTATCATATTATTTCCTCTATAAATCGAATACGTTTACGTCTGGAGCCGGCTGTGGCGGTTCAGGCAGACTGTTAGAACCGAAATCTTCATCATTGTTGTTAAAAGACTTCAAGTCATAAATCTTCTGTTTCTCAATATCGACACCAATAGTTACAATCGGAGCCTTAGGCATACCATAACGAGTCTTAAGAAGCTTGACAGTATACATATCTGCTGCTTTCATTTCCGGTGTCTGTGTAACGCCGAAAATAGCGTCAGCCTTCATGGTCTGACCGAATGAGTCAGCTGCGTCGTCAAGTCCCATTTCAGCCTTGCCGTAACCGCCGCGGTTAGCCTGCATAGCAGAAATAATCGGAATCTGTTCGACAAGACCGATGGAACGAACCTGTGCGGCGATTGCACGAAGCTTAGAGTTATCGTTCATATTCGGGTCAACACGTCCATCCGGGACCATACATCCGATATAGTCAAGCATAATGACATCGGGATTAAAGTCATGCTTTTCCTTATATTCCTTAAGCAATGCCTTCAACTGGAGCGAGCTTACACAGTATTCTGGGTATTCCTTAATCTTCAGCTTGTTATGACCAACCTGGCCTAACATCTTAGTAAACAAACGCATATATGCTTCTTTACCTAGTGCCTTTAACTCAGTCTGTGTCTTGTCCATAAGGTTCTGCATGATACGTTGACCGATTTTAACTTCCGGGTCTTCGAATGTAACATACAGGACTCTTTTGCCAGCCAGAAGCATAGCAGAAGCCATGGAACAAAGGAACAAGGTTTTACCGATATTGGTCGGAGCCATAATAAGGGTCAATGACTGTTCGTGAACACCTCCGTGAATCATCTCGTCAAGTGTCTTACAGCCAGTAGGAATAACCTTTTCGTTGGTAACAAAATTATTATAGATTCGTTCAGGCTCTTCGAAGAACGAGAAACCAATCTGAGTATCGAAAGTAAAAGATTCAGCATACGCGACTTCTTCAGCGAAACTGCCTGTATGCTTGTTATTTACACAGTAGGTAGATATATTTTCTTGGATCTTGCGTAACAAACGTTTTCTGACGAAATCCTGTATTTCGTCAAGCATGAACTTCGTATTAACATCGCTATCTGGGATTGCCATACATTTGTTGAATGCGGCTACTGTTCTTTCATCGGACAGCAACCTACGCATTTCAATGACATTGGGCATCGCAGAAAATCTTGCATTATAATCGCTTATGGCATTTACTATATACTTATGGTCTAGGTTTATAAACCAGTCGGAATTCAATTCCGGCACAACTTTTGAAGAAACGTCGCTATTTGCGTAAAGTGCTTTGATTATTACTTGTTCTGTTCGAATTCTATATCTGTAGTCATTTTATTTCTCCGGGTTATTTATTAAAGTGTAACCCGTTGTTTGCAAATATAGAAAAAAGCCCGTATCGTGCACGAGCTTTTAGATTTTATCTGATTTTTTGATAAATATGGATATTTATAAAATTATTTGTTAAATGGATTTAAATAAATTGTATAGTCATTCTTTATATAATCAGCATTACTTATTGTAGGATTATCTTTATATAAATCCTTAGTATCAATTCTACGTCTATTTAATTTTTTATTCCATTCTGATAAAGAACGATAGTAATAATGGAATAACTTTATATCACAATCACAATATTTGAAATTCTGTAACCAATCTCTGGAAACTCTAAAATCTACACTATGACCATCTTCAAAAAACGTTACATCGCTGATATAATGTGGAACAAGCCATACAGGATTACTGTCCTTTAAACTTTTATGAATGAAAGATTTACAAACTGTACCGACGCCATTATAATATTCTGGCTTAACGTATAAGCAATCTTCAATCATAGATTTAGTTCTTATTTCTGGATGTTTTCCATCTTCATAGGAAATTAAAATCATAGGAACTGCAAAAGCAGCTATATTTTTCTCAGCAATAGTCATTAAAAACGTATTTATATCTGGCCATTTATTTTTATTAAACCAAAGATATTCATCATCATCACAGAAAAATTGATAATCGTATTTGGCATTTTCAGATACCATAGCATTATAAATTAATTGCTGCATATTATGGGGCTTATTCTCATCAGGAATAAAATAAACATTAACTCTGGGATTATCTTTAAATATTTCAGCTATATTACAACAAGTAGTATTATTATCAAAGATAGTAACATTATCAAATCCGCAATAATTTAAATAATGGTCAACCCAAGCTATAATATCGATAGATATATAGCTTTTAGTTATTAAAACGACATTAGATTTAATGCGATCATTCACAACTATATTTGACCTAGTAAAACGTTTAATTATCATATTTTTATTATTTGTTTATAATCGGATTCAGTCAATTCTTTATTAAATGAAGCTCCAGAAAAATGTTTTATATAATCATAGATATTTGGAATTTTATAAATTGGAATATCTTTGTCTAATAACATTTTTGTGAATTTAGCAAAGGTATCATAAGTAACATAATAGTTACCAAGTTTGGTTCCCCATTTTATAGTCACAAAATAATTTAAATAATTAGGAATTTTCTTTATATTTTCATAATTCATCAAGATTAATTGTGGTTCTAGCCTATAATAGATAATAAACCTGTTATTTATAATAAAATTTGTTTTATTAAATTTGATATTCATTTGATTGGTAAATAATAGCGTATCTATTTCAGGATTTTCTAAAATTTTATATTTCAATAGCTGTGTTTTTAAATTATACAAATTCGTTTTGTTAGTATAAAAAATACTACCAGCTACAATCTTTTCCTGATTTATAAAATAGTTCAATAATTTACTAAAATTGTTCTTAACCACAATATCATTATCACAAATTATACAATATTTGGTTTTAATTATATCATGACTAAAAACATATTTTATCATATTGGAATGTCTAGTTGATGGCTCCCAATCCTGAAAACTATATGGCAATAATTGATAATCATAGTTTTCAAGAAATTCTATATTCAAATATTGTTTATATTTTTCTAATTCTTTAATATATGGATTTTCTTTACAAAGAACAATCAATACTCTTGCATTAATTCCTTTTTTAATTAAAGATTCAAGAAAATATTTAGTTATAAAAGAATTACCAGCGTCTACTGTAACGATAGTCAAAATATCACTATAATTATATAAATTAGCTGTAGCAAAATATCTAAATAACATTTTCAAAAATCCTAAAATATTCTGACATATTTATAAGGTTATTAGAGTTAACGCTATAAATCTCATGATACTTAGCATTGTTATATAGTGTAGAACAAAGATCTGTTCCAATAATATCTTTAAATTTAACTTTACTACATTTGTCAGTCCATTCAGTTTCAGAACGATATTTGAAATGGAAAATTGCACTATCTATTGAATCCAGATTTTTTAATGGATTTCTAATCAATCGCCCAGGAACAATAGTATTATCAGATATATTATAAGAATGTTGATATTTCTTACCATCATGAGAAATTGGATTATGGACTGTTCCCATACTATTGTAACCAGTAGTATAGAAGTCATAAATCTTTATAATATCATTTACTGGATATAAAGTCTCATTATGCATAAGATAAGTATGATGAATAGAAGTATTGATTATTGTTTTAAAAGTATTGCATTCTGAATGGTCTAATGGCAAACAATAGTTATAATACTTATAATAAGGAACAGATAAATCTGCCGTTTTCATTGATTTTTTAGAAATACAAGATAGCCAATTAAATGAATACTTATAATAGCCTGAATTATTACATAATAGTGCATTAATATTATTATTGTATTTGTCACTAATATAAAGATATTCATCGTCGTCAATCGGTAAAACCCATTGGCTATTAGATATTCTTACAAAAAAATTGTAAATATCAGCTTGACATAAAGCATCTTGAAAATGATAAATATCGACTAAAGGAGAATTTATAGTTTCCTTTAATTCTGTATATTTATTAAACGTATTATTATAGACAATTATGATATGTTCAAACTTTATAACTTTTAAATGGTATTTAATCCAGAAAAATAAATTTTCAAAGTTTGTTGTATTAGTTATTAACAATAATTCTGTAAAATATCGTTTTTCTGTATTATTAATATAACCGGGCAAAACTTGTTTGCCCATAATCATGTTCGTAATTTTTTTATCTTCCTTTTTGTTAATAACCTTATTTAAACTTTTTCTTATATACATATTGAATTTTTACAAATTATATTGTTAAAATTAACATTTTCCATAGCCACTTCAGTACGATTATAGAATTTATCATAATCACCACAAGGTCTAGTTAGTGAGTTATGAGCATACTTTATAGTATATTCGCTATTATATATGCTAATTGGCATAAGATAAATTTTGAAATTCTTATTTAACAATGTTGTATAATAAGTAGCTACGAGTTCATCATAATAGAAATTATGCCATTTCTGCCCATATTTTGTAGGATCATTTATGTAGATTTGGTTTAAATAAACAAGTTCATTGAAAATAATCTGATTAAACCATTTACATTTTTCATTGTTCTTATGAATTCTTAATGCGGCATTAATAGTAGAATTAACACCTAAGTTCCAATTTTTATTTTTTAACCATCTTGTAATTTGGTTATTTTCAAAAGTCATGTGATGATGGTCTTTTGCAACACCAAATGTATATTCTATCATTTCCAAATGGAAATCATAGGTAATTCTAGAACCATACATTACAACACTAAAATCATAATCGTTTTTTATGAAATCATTAATGATTTCTATAAAATTATCATTTAATTCAATCGAAGCGTCTTGCCAGATAACGTAGTCATAATTATCAAATATAGAAAGTAGCTTATAGCGGATTTCAAAAGACTTAAATTTAGCATTCATATAGTCTGGAAATTTATAATCGTTTATAATTTTCCATCTATTTGTTTCTTTAATATCGGAATCTGTAATACAATAATAATCAATGCCTTCAATATTAGGCATTTGTTTATGTAAACAATCATATCCACCAGTAATGGCTGTTACTACTGCAATTTTCTTATCTAAGTACGTCATAATCAATTAAATCTTTTACTTTATTGAATAATTTAGAACCACAAGTTATTTGTTGAGTTTTTCCTTGACTAAGTGCATATTGTTGATAATATATATCCATATTATAGAATAAATCACTATAAGGAATAGACAAATCAGAGAACTGTTGGCGTTTTGTTATCTTATATTTGTATTCTTCAGCACTACGCCATTTGAAATGGTAAATAAATGCAGAAATATTAATACTTGTCTTATGGTCAATAAAATAATTATATATCCCAGGAATTATAGCATTAATCTGTGGTTCTATGGCATGTTGGAAAATGCCATATAATTTTGTGATAGGATTATGTGGAGAACCAAGATGATCGCCATACAAATAGGATGTTTTTATCATATACTTGTGAGCTAAACATCTGATATAATCAATATTGTAATTAATATCATTAAATGTACCATCCTTATAGCTTACAGATTTCTTGTCGATTGTATCTTGCTGATAATAATGCTGTAAATTTGTATTTACCAAGCATTTAGTTTCATTAGAAATATATAATCTATCATATAAAGAGAAGAAATTTTTATTTTTACACTTTTCTATAATATTATCAGCAAATACATAATAAGAATTTATTGCATACTTATAAAATGCTGGATAATTCTGATGAGTTTTATATAAAAATTCATTTACATTATTATTGTATTCATCACCTATATAAAGATATTCATCATCATCAATCGGTAAGAAATAATATGCTTCACTTTTATTACAATATTCAGTATAGATTTTAGCTTGAGAAATAGCGCCATGATAAGTAAAGCAATCTATATTTGTTTTATATTTTTTATTTAAATTTCTACAAACTTTTTCGAGAACGAATGTAGAATCGTTATTAATTACAATTATATGGTTAAATTTTATTACACATGCATGCCAATACAACCATTCAATAAAACGGTCGCATTGGTTATTTGATGTTATACATAAAAGTTCACTACAATATTTTTTCATAGATAATTAAATATAGTTATTTACGTAATCAAAATTATCTTTACGATAATGTTCTAAAAATTCTATAAGTTCATTTTCTTCTTTTAAGAAATTGGGAACTTCGAAAAATTCCTCGTTTATTTCAGGAATCGATATTTTTAATGATAATATATCATTTGTTGGTGTTAAATTATTATGTATACGTTTCTTTATTATCATAATTTTATCAAACGGTTAAACAGATAAGTATCAATATTAGTAGTCCATTTTTCAGATTTCATATCTGAGTTATGTTCATATCGATATAAACTATCACTGAAAAAAATATCTGATAAGAATGGATATACTTTTATTGAATTAAAATATTTATTTAAAATATAGGAAAAAATTGTTTGCGTAACTCTAGGAAATTTTTTTTCTGCAATTTTATAAGTTGCCTTTAATACAGCCATATCAATATTTCTATTTAATTCTGTATTTTTACAAATACGCATTGTTCCTTGATATAAACCTTTATAATCAAAATTATAGAAATCATCTAGCATGTATTTTATTACATTCTGCATTTCTTCTTTCATATTTTCAACATGAGAAGGTTCATATTTCTGATATTTCTCTATCCAAGCATAATATTCGTCTATTATATTATTTCTAAATGGATGTATATTTACGCCAATATCAGCTCCTGATGATATAAATGAATCATATAGCCATCTTATAGATTTTAATATTTGGATGTTTGAATCCATATAAATACAAACTGGAGTAGTGCAATATTTAAAAAGATTATATCTTACCATATAGCATTTTTCAAATCCAGTATACTTATTTAATGTTGGGTCAACAATGACTTTCCAAATATTTGACTTAATATTAGGATTATCAGTAATATAGATATACTCACAATCGAGGTCAATTTCTAATGGTTCTCTAAATTTTTCATAATCATTAAAATTATATTGCAATATAGAATATAATTTATTTAATTTTATAGCATTATTATAATTAAAAACATTCTGTTGAAAATTTATAGAATCAAAAAAGTTATCGTCTATATTTTTTGTTATTTCTACTTTATTAAAATAACAATTATCTGGACATTTTATTGTTTGTACTGACTGTATAGGTAATTTTTTTTTAATTATACGCATTTTTTATAGTATTAATTTTTTCTTTGTATTTATAATATACAGTTGAAGGAGAGTTAAACTTAACAGCAAATTTACTGTAGCGATTATAATAATCGGTAATGCGGTCAGTCAAGTATTGTGTAGTAAAAAATAGTTCTTTTGTGTCAACAAAATGATTTCTTGAATTACATTTGAATTTCCATTCATCTTTTGTTCTATACTTAAAATGTAGTAATAAAACATCGGATTTTTCATTTATAGGATAATATGATTGATAACCTAAGGACATAGAATCATTAGAAATATTATATGTAAAATAATATTTGCCTTTATATTTAGTAATTGGATTATGAACATTTCCAATATGTTCATAGCATGATATTCCCATCTCATTAACATAACGTCTAAATCCAAGTTCTTTTTCAGTGATATAATGAGAATCGCTAATATCATACAGATGTTTAAGACAAGTATTAACCATTGCCTTAATATCATCTTTTGAGCCAAAAATATTTGTATCATAATTTATAGAATTACAATCAGCACATAATATATTCTTAAAATTTTCTATATATGACGTATTGGAGTAATCTATATGCTCAATAAGGTTATCTGATAACATTATTGCCCAAGTGAATCCGATCTTAAAGATATCGGAAGATTTTGCTGAAGCTTTTGTTATTACGTCTTGAATATCTCTATATTTTAAAGGATTTAAATAGACATATTCATCATCATCAATAGGCAATACCCACCAGGCTTCGGATTTATTCACAAATTTTGTATAAATGCCAGTTTGAGATATAGGATATGGCATTGAATAATAATCTATCTTATTATTAAAATCTGGTATATTTTGTAATACATTTAATATTGAATTTTTTGAATTGTCTATAATTACAGCATGTTCAAAACCAACAATATACAAATGCCAATATAGCCAGTCAATAATATTATTTAGATTATCAGTATCACTTATCAATAAGACTTCAGTTAAATACTTTTTCATATTATAAATATACATATTTATGATTTGTGAAACAGATACTACAGAATTACGTTTATATAAAACTGGATATAGAAAAATAGGAATTGTCCATTGTTGTCATAAAGAAAATGAAATTATTAAAGAATTTTCTTATGATGAAATTTTAGCTATGGATGCAGAAACATTTATAAACGAGCTAAATACGCTCTATTATAAACCATATAAATTTCATGACATAAAAACATATTTTTATTGCAAAACAAAAGAACAAATATGTAATTATTCTGATAAATTTTTAAATAGTATTAATGTATCTACTTTAAATAATTGTAACATTAATTGTATAATGTGTGATTATGCAAAAGATAAAACTATAGACGCTGAAGATAAAATCATTTATTTTAATATCTTAAACAAAGTTAAAAATAAGAAATTAAATAAAATTGTTTTAACAGAACATGGTGAACCATTTTTCTATAAAAATGAAACATTGGATTATATAAAAAATTTAACATTGGACGACTGTAAATATTTGGAAATTATTACGAACACAATAATGTTAAATACCGAAGACATTTATGAATTAGCGGAATATTTTAAGGAATCTAAAATCAAACCAATTATTATATGTAGCTGTTCTGGTATTACAGAAGAAACATATAAAAAAATCCATAGTAATAATTGTTTTGAAAAAGTAGTGAATAATATAAAATTATTAAATGATTTAAAGCTATTAGCTGTTATAAATTTTGTAATAATGAAAAATAATCTTCATGAATTAGGAATGTATAAGCAATTCTGGAAAAATTATAATGTAACAAGATGTACAGCTACTGTTGTTTCAGGACCAAGATATTTAAAAGAAGGATATGACATTTTAAATTCTAAAGAATATAAGGATTATTTAAATGAAATGTAAATGGAACAATACTATCTGTCTTTCTTTCAGTTATAAAAATGTTATTTACACTGACAAGAATAATTGTTTTTCTAATACGCTTATAGATGTATTACCATGTAAATATCGTAGAAGCGAAATTACAAAACAATTAACAGCAGCAGAAATCATGAATTATGATGGGAATATATTAGACTTGGTTAAAGGATTATACTTTAATCTTCCAAATCATGACTTTAAAACTTACCATTACTGTCAGTCATGTGATAATACCTGTTCATTCGAAAATGAGCCCATAACTCGTGTAAGACTATCTATTGAACGAAGCTGTAATCTTCACTGTGTTATGTGTGAAGGCAATGCTTATTTCAAACCGATTTTCCCATTATTACATGAAATTCAATATAATTTACAATATAAGCTACTTGGATATAATAATAAGCTTGATCAAATTATTTTGACTTCTGACGGAGAACCGTTTTACTATAAAAAAGAATTATTCGATTATATTGATAAAGTTACACTAAACGATACTAAAGAAATTTATCTATTTTCTAATCTTACCTTGATTAATGACAAAGATATTGAGTTCATGTATAATTATTGGAAATCTACAGGTGTAAAGATTAATATATTAGCTTCAATCGATGGAATAACAGAAGAAACATATAAAGCTGTAAGACAAAACAATATGTTTGATAAGGTTATTTCAAATGCTTTGATTTTGAATGAACATAAAATGTTAGATAGGATTAATTTTTGTGTCGTTCCTGAAAATATACATGAATTAAATAGAGTTCGTGATTATTGGGCTAAGTATAATGGTTTTGTAGATGTTATTCTTGGTCAAGATTATTTAGAAAATCGTAAAGGAACTAGAAATTCTGTATTGCGTCACCCTGAATGGTATAAATTTATTATAAATGAATATAATTAAACATAAAATAATTAGATTAGGAATATTAGGAACTGGTTGGGCAGCTAACAAGATTGCTGAGACTATACAGAAAACCAATTCTAATTTTTCTATATTTGCAGTTGGTTCGCGTGACAAAGAAAATGCTCAGAAGTTTGCAGCACAATATAATATTCCAAATATCTATAATTATGATGAATTATTATCAGACCGTCAGATAGATCTTGTTTATATAGCATTACCAAATAATTTACATTATGAATACACTAAGAAGGCATTATTAAATAATCATAATGTTTTAGTTGAAAAACCAATGACTCTTTCTTATAATGAAACTAAAGAATTATTGGAATTAGCAAAATCTAAAAATCTCTTTATTATAGAAGGCTTGTGGATTCAATTTTTACCAATTATTCATAAGATAAAAACTATAATTGATAATGGTATTATAGGAGAAGTTAAACATCTTTCTGCTTCACTTTCATATCCAATAGAAAATAATTATAGAATTTATAATGCTGAATATGGTGGCGGAGCTTTATATGACCTTGGAATTTATTGTATTGGATTTTGTCAATATATTTTAGGAAATGATATAAAAAATATTTCAGTTAATCCAATAATAAGGCATGGAGTAGATGTTTATGATAACATTCTATTAGAATATAATAATGCTATTGCTAATTTGACTTGTAGTGTTTTTTATACTGATAAAAGATTAGCAACGATTTCTGGGACTAAAGGTTTTATCGTTTTAGATAGTATTGGATTTCCCATTAAATTTGAAATTTATGACAATAACTATAAATTATTAGACTCTGTGTATACTCAACAAATTACAGGTTATGAATTTGAATTACAAGAATGTCATAATGCCATAATAAATAAACAGATAGAAACGAAGAGCTTATCTCATGATGAAATCTTAGCAAATATAAAAGTAATGGAATCTATTAGAAATGATTGTAAAAAAAATTAATAATATTGAACCATATTTATCCAATATTGCAGAAAAGCCAAAGTATAATGCAGTAAATGTTGATAATTTAACATTGTTGAGTATCGATGGCGGATATTCATTTATTACATATTATATGATTCGTTCTTTTATGATGTTAGGTATAAATATTCCGACTATTATTATATGTAATGGAGATAAAAATTATCAGTATTTATTAACAGATTTACAAAAAGATTATCCATTATTAAAAATTTATAATATCGATATTAAAAATCATTTATCAGGAATACCCGACAGCTCTTTTAAACATTCTTTTTCTATACAAGAGGCAATAGATAATTTTATTGAAACTGACTATATATTATTGTGTGACAATGATATATTATTTTGTGAAAATATACGAGATATCATTCTTAATGAAAAATATAAAGTTAATAATTCTGCGTTTTATGGCTGGATTGAATGGGAAAATGAAAATGATTTTATTAAAAAACGATTAGATTATTTAATAAGAAAATCATATTTACCACCTAAAGAAGAAATTAAATATAAATTTAATTATGATATTACAACGATAACTGATAAAAATAATAATATATATTGGTGTTATAATAGAATAGAACCATATTGTGTTTTTTTAAATCTAAAATTATTAAAAGAATATTGTATTACAGATTTACAATCGTATAATATAGATACAAGTTTTGCTAATAAATATTTCTTAGATACGATGGGAATGTTATTTAAAAATATATATGACAAAAACCTCAATTATACTTTGTGGAATATGTGGCATTATATATATCACATAGAATCTGCGACTTTAAAATATAAAGCACGAACGCCGGATGTTTATTATAATATTATGCTAGAATCAATAGAGCGAATCAACAATACTATATATCGGCCAGATAAAGTAGAAACAAAAGTTTTGCTACCTTCAAAGTAATATGAAAATTGTAATACCAATACATAGCACAACTGAGTATATTTCTCAATTTCAGTCTTTGTTTAAAAACGAAGACTTAATCTTTATATTTGACCGTATTAATAAGCCGGCAAATTTTTATGGTAAATATAAGGAATATCATGAAGATTCTGATAGATTCCTTGCTGGAAAAATGCGTAATTTAGGAATTGAAGGAATTGATGATGATATTCTATTTTTTGATGAAGATAAAGTTCCTTCTATTAATCCTATTCCTAGAATAATGGAATTAAAACACAAATATGATTGCATTATATATTTTTCAGAATATAATGACACTCGAATCGAAAAGCTAAAAAATGATAAACCTGATGATTTTATTCCTATAAGCCATTATAATGATAATAATAATTTTGTTTATACTTGTGGAATATATTTAAGCAAACAAGCAATCAAGGAAGTAAAACAATTAAATAATGGGTATTTATTTCACCCAATTTTTGATGGTCATTGGGGAAAAGAAGATGATTTCTTGGGAGCAGAATTATTAGCTTTAGGTTATAAAATTGGATATGATAGAACTATAAGATTAAAGAACAATATATCTTATGGCAATAGTATTGACAGAATAAATGACTTTAAAGAAAATATAAAACGCTATGTAATATTGAGAGAATGTCTTGGGGATGAATTTAAAAATTGTGTTCCTGTAAAAATGGGAAGCCGATTAATACATGATAATAATAAAACCGCATTGTGTATCAATACGGCTTATAATTCTTATTTAAAAATGAAATCTTTTGAAGAATGTGAAACAAACATTACTCAATATTTTACATATAGACGTTTTCCAGATTTTACTTTAGGACTTATAACTAATAATACATTTGCTTTATATTATACTTTACTTTCATATAAAAATGTTCATTATACAAATATTTTTAGAGAAATACTTGTTTGTCAAAATAAAATAGATAATAAATACAGGTTAGATAATATAATTAATATTTACGATTTAATGGTAGGTATAACTTTATTTAATTCTAAAACTAATATTTACTGTCAAAATGTTAATGAAATTATCAATAATGTAAAAAGTAAATATTTAATACTTTGCAATACTTCTGTATATTTTAAACGTAACTTTGAATCTTTACTTAATGAAACAATAAAGAACAAATATGACGTTGTTTGTGAATTTGCAGAATCTATATCTCCACAATTTTTAATAATCAATATTGAATGGTTAAAAAAGAATAACTATGTATTTAATAATTCTGTAGAATCTGATTTATACCATTTTATAAAAGTAAATAATGATGTAAAAATCAAAAAAATTAATATATCTGATTATCTTACATATTATAATGGTAATATATTTAATTCTGAAAATTATTATAACTGGTTAAGTCATCTTTGTTATAAAAATCAGATATTTTAACATTATTGAACATGTTTACGAAAATTTACTATATTTTACATATATGAATTACAATAATCCCGATTTACGCATATTAAGATTTACGCATATTAAATATCACGCATTCGGACATGGACGGTATCGCATGTTCGATTGTTCTCAAAAACTTCTACAAGACAGTCCATGTCCTTCCGACCAACTACAATACTGAGTGGAAGCTTGCTGACGACGCCAAGGCTTATGAGGGAAAGTACGATATTATTATCTGTACTGATTTTTGTCCGACCAAGGCCTATGCTGACATCTGTAAGCTTGGACATGTCCTTGTAATCGACCATCATGAATCAGTCATGGACCGAAACAATAACGAAACCATCGTTATCAATACACAATGGTCTGCTACTGCCCTGGTCTATAAGTTCATCAGCAAGTTCAAGAATATCTCATATCTTGATAACTTCGTGAAGCTTGTAGATGACTGGGATATGTTCCGCTTGAAAGATCCGCGCTCACCGTTCTTCAATAACATGTTCTGGGAAATGGGTAACAAGTGGTTCCTTCGTCGATTCATTAAAGGAAATTTGGAATTTTATCCGGAAGAAAAGCAATACTTTGTCGATTCCCGTAATGAATTCAAGGAAATGTATGAAACGCTCGAAATTATTGACCTTGCCCAGCA
>RHMF01000781.1_pt1 | contig 14079 bp, 9 predicted proteins | sample 5365151 | NCBI WGS metagenome assembly RHMF01 (sample SAMN10266501, study PRJNA497801) | feces metagenome | isolation source: feces | host: Bos taurus | place: China: Prairie of Fairy Mountain | collected 2017-08-14 | reverse complement strand
GTATAGATGTGTACTGTGTAATATGTAATGGTATTTGCGAAAAATCCCACCAGTGAAACCCACTTATCTTTTCAACTAATGTCCCTAGCATGATCTCACCGATGGAAATACATAAAACCAATATTACATAATAATATACATTTCCATATATTGGATTCTGTATATTGACCTTCATTCCAAAAAATAATGGACGATGGGGTAATCCAAATAAAATATATACCAATAGTATTGCAACTCCATATCCCAATAAAAATGGAAGATACATATTTCGATTGTCGATACACCCTTTGGCAAAAGCTCTCCATATATTTTCTACACAAAAACCCAAAAATGACACAACAACTGCAATCATAATGAATGAACAAATATTTATTATTTTCATATTCTCTTACTGTAAATAATCTTCCTCTTTCTTCTTTCGACGCATCATAAGTTTTCCTATTATCTTTCCTTTATCTTTACTCGTTAGATAAAGATAAGCACTTATCGAATAAACAATCGCACCAATAAAATTCACAATTAAATCCAACATTGTATCATATAGTCCTATATCTAAATAACCACCTACACCCAATGCCTCATTATTCACATACACTTCCGATATATTATGAATAGCTGTCGGTGTATTTCCTCCTGTCGGATCAAGATGAACCGATGAAATCCATCGCACTACTGTATCCTTTTGCATATCAAATCCTCCGATTTGGTCCATGCCAAATTCAAAGATTTCCCATACAACACCTATTGTCATAGAAAAACAAAAGGCGACCATCACCGCAAAAAAAGGAGACAAATGAAATATAAGTTTTTCATTTTTATTTAAGATATCAACTAAAGAAAAACCGATGGCCGCCGCCAAAAATCCATTCAAAGTATGAAGCAAGGTATCCCAGAATGGAAAAATCACATAAAATCCGTTTATCTCACCAAGTATCTGTGCTGCAAAAATGAACAGTAATACAATAATTTCCATAACCGTAGGCAGTTCAATTCGAAATGTAACCTGTACTAAGCTTGGAATTAAAAGTAATAATAATGTTAATGCACTCAAAAAAACACTTTCAAAATTTCTCTCATAAATCTGCACACATAAAACTACGACTACTAATATACGTAAAATCATATATACAAGAAATGAACTTCTATGTTCTCTTAACTCCATTTTCATTGCTTTATTTAATCGTTTCATTCGATTCATAATACATTCCCTTTTTATTTCTTCTATGTAAGTTTATCGATTATTTCCCCAATAAATAACCGCCATCATTCCTGGTCCCGTATGTGCTCCAATAATTGGTCCGATATCTGCAATATGTACATCTGCATATGGATATTGTTCTAATATTTTCGCCTTACATTCCTTTGCTCGTTCTGGGCAATCCCCGTGTCCAATAATCACAAGATTACCTGTTTCTGACTTCCAGCCAGCTTCCATTTTATTTAATATAGATTTTAAAGCAGCTTTATGCCCACGAGGTTTTTCTGCTACCTTTAGCTTTCCTTCCTCGTCTACATGTAAAATTGGTTTAATATTTAATACACTTCCTGCTACCGCTGCAACATTTGAAACACGTCCACCATGTTTTAAATGTTCAAAGGTGTCCACCATAAACCAATGACATACATCCAGACAATTTGCACTTGCCCACATAGATAATTCTTCAATCTCCATTCCTTTTGCCTGTCTTCTTAATGCTTCCACAACTAAAAAGGCTAAACCTACAGAACCACACAAACTATCCACACAAATAATTTTTCGTTCTGGATATTCTTCTTCTAACTCCTGTTTACAAATAAAAGCAGAATTCATTGTACCTGACATTCCAGAAGAAAATCCCAAATACAACACATCCTGACCTACTTTTAAATAAGGTTCAAAGCAATCTCTATATTTTTCAGGACTAATTTGAGAAGTGGTAGCAAATGCCCCCTCTTTCTGCATGTTATAAAACTGTCTTACTGTAAGATTCCCTTTCGGACCATAGGTATATGCTCCGCCAGCTACCAATACTTCCATTGGAATGATTTCCAAATTAGGTAATCCCCAAAGCATTTCTTCATTAAAATCTGCTGTTGCATCTGTAAAAATCTGATATCCCATATTACACATCTTCCTCTCAATTACTTATTTGAATGGTTCTTTTCCCATAATTCTTCTGCCTTTGGTGTCCAGCAGTCTGCATAGCATTTACACTTGTCACATAAGTGGTCTACTGTTTCCATATCCTGATAATCTGTATTCACTGCCCCTGTTTCCTTTACCATCTTGCGAAGTGCCTCAGGATTTTCCAGCATTGGACATGGACGTAAATGATTATCATTAAATGGCTGGTTATCATGATATGCCTGAAAAATTGGGCTCTTTAAAATATTTAAAATTGATGTATCATGCACATTTGCGTTGGAGTAATGAATGAAAACGCATGGTTCCGCATCCCCTTTTGCGTTGATATGAAAATATCTACGTCCTCCAGCCACGCAGCCTTCCACAAATTCCCCATCATTTTGAAAGTCAATTCCAAAGATAGGTTTTGTCTGTCGATATTCACGAATTTTATGGTACATCTTTTCTCTCTGCTTAGGTGTAGGAAGGAGTTCTGGCACTGCTCCGTTTCCAACTGGCATATAATGGAAAAACCACACAAATAATGCACCACTTTCAACCATTAAATCAAAATATTCTTCACTACTAACATCATCTACATTTTTTCTTGTATAACAGGTAGAAATACCAAATGGTAATTTATGCTTTTTCATAAGTTTCATAGCCTTCATGACTTTGTCATAAACACCATCCCCTCGACGTCCATCATTCGCATCTTCAAATCCTTCCAAACTAATTGCTGGTACAAAATTTTTCACACGAAGCATTTCCTTACAAAAAGCTTCATCTATCAAAGTACCATTTGTAAAAGACAAAAATTCACAATCTGGATGCATTTCACAGATTTTAATCAAGTCTTTCTTACGAACCAATGGTTCCCCACCTGTGTATATATACATATATGTACCCAATTCTTTTCCCTGTCGAATAATGGAATCCATATCCTCTAAACTTAAATTCAGCTGATGTCCATACTCCGCAGCCCAACACCCTGTACACTGTAAATTACAAGCACTGGTCGGATCCATAAGAATTGCCCATGGCACATTACAGTTATGCTTTTCTGATAGCTCACGCTGTGTTGCAGTCCCCTTTAAAGCTGCATTAAAAATGAAATTTTCAAAAAATGTTTTTCTTACCCCTGCATCCAAATCATAGATTTTTAAAAGCAACTGATACCAATTCCCTTTCTCATCCAACATCTTTCGAATGTTCTCTCTTGCACCTTTATACCAATCCTCTGGAAATACTTTATCAACCATATCCAAAATCTTTGGAGCATTCTTTTCTGGATCCTTTTCCAAATAATTTAATGCCTGTTTTATGGTAAATTCCTGTATCCCCTGTTTTAAATCTTTTGTTTTCTCAGCCATGATTCATCTCTCCTTTGTACTAAGATTTGTTTTCATTTTATGCAACAAATCATCAACCTACATTACACAACAATGACCCAATGTCTGATTTTTTGACAATACAAAAAATTGAGAAAAATTTAGACAAATAAGAAGATTTGTCCATTGTACCTCCTTATGTACCTTGTTAATCTTTTTATGAAATGCTATGTAATTAGGAGAGTCGTATGAATCATAGTGCAAATCAATCCATTATAGAAGCAACGATAAGTAGTGCTATCAAACGAATAGAAAATGATCCAGAACGAAGCATCCGTAATTTGGTTGATATGGGAGTAATGTTCTGTAACGGTAAGTTTCAACAAAGATTTCTTGCTGAAGCTCAAAGAATGTTAGAAAATGAGCAGAGCTCTTATTATCGAATTATTCCAGATTTAATTTCTAATGTAGACTCCAAACGCATTACTACCTTTGGGATAAATTTAGGGTATCAAAGCTGTACAAAAGGTGCACGCATCATTCGAAAAACAGAAGCAGAACAAAACTGCAATGTCCCATGGTGTATTTTTATTGATTTACAAAAGAAAACATATTCTCAAATGAAAGAAAAATACTTCTCTCTTATTGAGCAAGGACAATCTTTAGGAATTTATACATGGTTTGTAAATCCACATTCGGATATACTTTCTACCTTAGAACTTGCAGAACATTTTACTGATAGTGCTTTTGTAATTAGTTGTGATCCAAATGATATCACAGAAATCATATTAGATGAGCTTAGTGAAATTTATAATGTTTTCTTTATCATAAATTATAAAGACGGCATTGAAGATGCTTGTGCCCTTTTAAGAAAACGAAAGTTTCTTTTTTCCGTATTATATAAATATCAAGAACATGATATTGAGAATATTCTCAATCATTCCATCCTATATGATTTATGCTCGCTACATTCTCTTTTTTCATTCTTTTATGCAAATACTGAATGTCCTTTAGAAATGCAACAGCATGTATATGAATATATAAAAGAAACACGATACAAACAAAGTTTCCAGACAATTCCTTTTGATTTAATCTACGATGTGCGTTTTATAGATGAAATTATATCTGAAGATGCTGTCACTATTTCTTTTGATTCAAATGGTATATGTCATACGGATTTAAACAACAAAAATTTTACAACATGTAATCTATTTCATACTTCTTTAATAAATATTTTTAAGCAGGTTGTTCCCAAAGAGTAAATTCTGTTCTCTGGATTTTCCTTTATTTTCTAATGAAAGAAGACCACAAATCATTCCTCATGATTGTGGTCTTCTTTCTGTATTTATATATCCTTCTCTTTTACAATTTTTAAACACCCTCTAATTTCTTCCAGGAAAACATCTGGTGTCATATCTGGATTTTCTATAATCCACTTTTTGAATGCCATTACTAGTGCGTCTGCAAAAAACCTTGTTTGAAACTCATGTCCTTTTCCTATATTCATTAGTTCATCAAAACGTGTAGATATCACGGAAAACAACATTTCATGAAAATGCTCTGAAAAAGAATTCTGCCCTTGTATTTTTAATGCTTTTCGATAAAAATCACGATTATTATAAAGCAACTTACTTATCGCAAGAACAACCTCCCATGACTCTCCATGAAGTGTTTCTTGTACTGTCGCAATAAACTCTGTGTCGAAAATCCAGTTCACTAAATCATACTTATCTATAAAATGATAATAGAAGCTTTTTCGATTCATCTGACATCTATCACAGATATCACTAATGCTAATTTTTTCAAACGATTTTTCTTGCATCAATTCTTTTAATGCTTGTGCAAGAGCTCTTTTTGTTATATTTGAATCTGCCATCTCTTACCTCATTTCCAAATGTAAACAAAAATAGTATAACACAATTTCTTTTTTCTGTAATCAGACTTCTGTTGGACAATTACATCCAAGTGTCCCAAAAGATAACATTCTTCCCTATTTCACAACACAATAGATTAAATAGAAAACCCAAAACCATATTATCAAAATTGGGATTGCATAATACCACTTCTTTGGTTTGCCATCTTTCCACATCCCTTCCGATTTTTTTCTGCTTCGTTCCAACACATCCTTTGGAATATATTTAATCGTCAATGCAATTAATCCAGGTAATATAATAACATCATCCAAATATCCTAACACAGGTATAAAATCTGGAACAAGATCTATTGGAGAAAGTGCATATACTATTGTAATGCAAGCAAATACTTTCGCAATAATAGGCGTATCCCTCTCTTTTAATGCTAAAAATATAGCTGGTACATCTGTTTTTATTTTTTTCGCACGTTCTTTTAAATTGAATTTTTCTATTTCTGCCATAATCTGAAACTCTTCACCACGAACCTCTTGTAATGCTGCATTAAACTCCACACCTATAATGATACTAAATGAAGTTAGATATAACCAAATCAACAATACAATCATTGCACCAAGTGTTCCATATATTATCGAATAACTTGCAAAATTTTCTACATAGAAAGAGAACACTATACTGCCTATCATCCACACAGTTGTTGCTACAAGAATCCCCGGAATCATAGCCCCTCTTTTTTGCCTCTCATCCAAAGAAAGAGCATAAAGACTGCCTAATGCTACAAACATGAGCAGTGCAATTGGAACAAATCGAAAATACTGCCATATTGAAGCAAAAATTTCTGCAATCCACATACTTTCTGTTGGAGTTATACTCCAGATAAAAAGCATAAATCTTTTTCCTATTACCGTAAGTATGATACATGCAACAATTACAAATAAAAGTACTATTGTATATAGTAGCTGATTTCGTATGTATTTCCACAAACTTTTTGGTTTATCCAAATGATACGCCACTCTTACCATACCCATGATACCGCCCGTTGCTCTCATTGGAAACCATATGGAAAATACCAATGAAAACCACAGCAATTCATAACTCGATGAATTAGAAACATACTCAAAATACGATTCCAATAAAACAATAACATCCATCGGCATAAATCTATCAACCTGCTCTGTTGAAATACTGATATTTATATCCAATATACCAAGTAAATTGCTGAAAAATATGATAAGAGGAAATATCGTAAACAACAAATAATACGCAAGTGCAGCTGCATTTTTTCCTACATCATGCTTTGTAAAATTTTTGATAACAAGTTGTATCGTCGATTTAATAACGCCCATTTACTTTTATCCTTTAACTTCATTCTACTCTTTTATCCAATCATTTAATAAATCAAGGATTTCCTGATATTTTTCTGACTTCGCATTCGGATTACGTTTTAATAGGTTTGTTGCGTGGATAAACTGATTATTCGATTTTTCCATTACCCTTCTACGATGATGTTCCAGTTTTTCAAGTAATTCTGAACGATCTAACAAATCATCAAACTCAGGAAGTGAAATGTATTCCTTAATTTTATTAATATGTTCTTCATTCTTCCAACGTAATCTTTCTACATGATAGTTTAAATTTTCCTTTGCACTGAGTTTCATATCTCGTAAATCATCAATATCTAGAATAGGCGTAAAGGCAACCACCGCGTCAAATCTACGTTCCAAACGTCGGATTGTCTCATTGTTCTCCGATAAGGCTTCGAGGACATCTCGCAAATCCATTGCTTCCTGGAAGGATGTTGTAACATCGTATGTAAAAAATATAATAAAAATAAATGCTATAATCTCACTTGGAAAAGCAGACCATTTTAACAAAATACTTTCTATTGGTACATGAATAATCTGAACCAATAAAATGGAGAAAAATCCCCAGAATAAAGAAACGAACAAACAAATATGTCCATTGTAATTCAATGGCAAATCACTATAATCCCAGTACTTTACCTTAAACATCTTTTCCATAGCCGTTCCAGTAACCAGCTCAAATACGGTAGCAGTTAATGCACCTAATAAAAACACTCCTAATGCATTTTCTCGAATGGAAAGTGTCACAAGAAGTATCGAAATTGCAGCAAACCCATAAATCGGTATGACAGGTCCATGTAAAAAACCTCTGTTAACAAACTTCCATTTCTTGTTTTTCCATGCATTTTTTACAGAAACAAATGAACATTCCCATATCCATCCTATAAATGCATAACAAAAGAAAAACAATATCCACTGTGTTGTTGAATAACTATACATATATTTCCTCTACTTCTTTTTCCTATTTACACTATTTATTCAAATACAATACCCCTAAAGTTCCATAACCACAGTGAGAAGAAATTACTCCACCTGCTCTTGTAATGAAAATTTCTTTAAAATAATTCATATCCTTTAAATACGTATAAACCTTATCAATAATCTCCTGCTCACAGCCTGAATGCGTAATAAATACTCTTTCGGAATCTGCTTTTTTTAATACGGCTTCCATATCCTCGACATAATCCATAATTGCCTTTTCCATTTTTCCACGGTATTTTTTATCAACACTCATGGAACCATCTGCAACCACAATTTTAGGATGTAATTTTAACACTCCACCAGCCAAAGCTGCTACACTATTGCATCTTCCACCTCTATGTAAATAAGTCAACTTATCTACAACAAAGGAAGCCTGTACTTTTCCTTTTAGTTCATCTATGCTCTGGCAAATTTCAGTTCTGCTTTTACCTTCTTTTACCATATCAGCTGCTTTTAACACCATAAGTCCGATACCTGTAGATAGGTTTTCAGAGTCTATCACAGAAACTTTATCTTTCAATTCCATGTCTTCTACTACCATACGGAACACATTTCCAGTTGTTGACATCTTTCCTGATATAGTAAATATAATCATTTCATCATCCGTTCCAACAAGCTGTTTTACTACATCTGTCGCTTCTTCAAAGCCTACAGCAGATGTTTTGGTTGTGTCTTCATTTTGATCTGCCCATGTATAAATTTCATCTGGTGAAATCTCTACTCCATCAAGATACTCCTTTTCTCCAAGTAAAATATGCAATGGCACAATCTGAATATCATGTTTTTCTATTAATTCCTTTGATAAATCACATGTACTGTCTGAAACAATCTTAATCATCCTTATTTACCTCCTTGAATTACCTAAGATTATTCCCTTTTCATTTTCCTAAATCCCTTAACGAGGAATTCTATATTTTTATACATATAATTGCAATTACCAAAACCTTACTTTTGTCCATTGAATTCTTTTTTTAGAAATTTTAATGTAAGTATGGTTTTTTATATCACAAAATATAGATTCAATAACTACATAGAACATCCCTATAAAGGAGATTTACAAATGAAAAAAAATGAAACATATAAACTTGGAATAGACATTGGTTCGACTACTGTCAAAATTGCAATTTTAGACGACTCGAAGCAATTGGTATTCTCAGATTATGAAAGACACTTCGCCAATATCCGAGAAACCTTACATACACTCATTGAGAAAGCCTTAATACAACTCGGTAATTGTAAGGTTACTCCTGTAATTACAGGGTCTGGTGGACTTACTTTAGCAAAACATATCGATGTACCATTTGTACAAGAAGTGATTGCAGTGTCTACAGCTCTTGAGACCTTTGTTCCACAAACAGATGTTGCTATCGAACTTGGAGGCGAGGATGCTAAAATTATTTACTTCGAAGGTGGAAATGTTGAACAACGTATGAATGGTATCTGTGCAGGCGGTACAGGTTCTTTTATCGACCAAATGGCTTCCTTAATTCAGACCGATGCTACTGGTTTAAACGAATACGCAAAAAACTTCAAAGCACTTTATCCAATTGCAGCCCGTTGTGGTGTATTTGCCAAAACAGACATACAGCCACTCATCAACGAAGGAGCAACCAGAGAAGACCTTTCTGCTTCTATTTTCCAAGCAGTCGTAAATCAAACCATCTCTGGCCTTGCATGCGGCAAGCCTATTCGCGGACATGTTGCATTTTTAGGCGGTCCATTACATTTCTTATCAGAGCTTCGTGGAGCTTTTATACGTACTCTTCATCTAGATGATGAGCATGCCATTATGCCTGAGAACTCACATCTTTTCGCTGCTATGGGTTCTGCTTTGAATAGCAAAGAAAATACACATACAACCTTAAATGATTTAGAACATTCATTAAAAAATGAAATTGAAATGGAATTTGAGGTTGCCCGCATGGAACCTCTCTTTAGTTCTAAGGAAGAATATGACATGTTTTGCAAACGACACAATAGCAAATCTGTAAAAACCGCAGATTTATCTACTTACAAAGGCAACTGTTATCTTGGTATCGATGCAGGTTCTACTACTACAAAAGTTGCACTTGTAGCAGAAAATGGCTCTCTTCTTTATTCTTTTTATAAAAACAATAATGGGAGTCCTTTAGATACTGCTATCAGTGCCATCATGGATATATATGAACGCCTTCCAAAGGATGCTCATATAGTACATTCCTGTTCGACTGGATATGGAGAAGCTCTCCTTAAATCTGCACTTATGCTCGATGAAGGTGAAGTAGAAACCGTTGCCCACTATTATGCTGCATCCTTCTTTGATCCAGACGTCGACTGTATTCTTGACATCGGCGGTCAGGATATGAAATGCATTAAAATAAAGAATCATACAGTTGATTCCGTACAGTTAAATGAAGCATGTTCTTCTGGATGTGGTTCTTTCATTGAAACATTTGCAAAATCTCTTAACTTCAGTGTATCAGATTTTTCCAAAGAAGCCTTGTTCGCTCAAAATCCAATTGATTTAGGTACACGCTGTACTGTTTTTATGAATTCTAAAGTAAAACAGGCACAAAAAGAAGGAGCCGCCGTTGCGGATATTTCTGCTGGACTTGCTTATTCCGTTATAAAAAATGCTTTGTTCAAAGTCATTAAACTTTCGGATGCAAAAGATTTAGGTTCAAATATCGTTGTCCAGGGCGGAACCTTCTACAACGATGCTGTTCTTCGAAGTTTGGAAACCATTGCAGGTGTTAAAGTAACCCGTCCAGATATAGCAGGTATTATGGGTGCTTTTGGTGCTGCACTTATCGCAAAAGAACGATTCTATTACAAAGATGAATCTTCTAATAAAACTTCCATGCTTACAATTAAACAAATCGAAAAACTTACCTATACAACCAAACTCACACGTTGCCGAGGCTGTACCAATCACTGTATGCTGACAATCAACAGATTTTCTGATAACCGTCAGTACATAACAGGAAATCGTTGTGAACGTGGTCTTGGAAAAGAACGTAAAAATGCACATTTACCAAATCTTTTTGATTACAAGCTAAAACGTATTTTTGATTATCAACCGCTTTCAGCAAAAGAAGCACTACGAGGTATTGTGGGTATTCCTCGTGTATTGAATATGTATGAAAATTATCCATTTTGGGCTATTTTCTTTGAAAAGCTAGGTTTTTCTGTGGTACTTTCTCCGCAGTCTAGCAGAAAAATATACGAAATGGGGATTGACACTATACCTAGTGAATCTGAATGTTATCCAGCAAAACTTGCACATGGACATATCTCCTGGCTTTTGCATCAAAACGTAGACTTCATTTTCTACCCATCGATTCCATATGAGAGAAATGAGTTTCCAGATGCAAACAACCATTATAACTGTCCGATTGTTACTTCTTACTCAGAAAACATCAAAAACAATGTAGATGAAATCACATCTGGACAAATGCGTTTCTTAAATCCATTTATGGCATTTACCAATGAAGAAGTATTATCACAGCAGTTAGTCGCTTGTTTTACAAAAGAATTTGGTATTCCTGAAGAAGAAATTCGAAATGCTGTAAGCGAAGGCTGGAAAGAACTTGTTATGACTCGTATGGAAATGCGAGAAAAAGGCGAAGAAGTGCTCCGTTACATGGAAGAACACAACTGCAGAGGCATTGTATTGGCAGGCCGTCCATATCATGTAGACCCAGAAATCAATCATGGTATTCCTGAACTTATTACATCCTATGGACTTTGCGTTTTAACAGAAGATTCCATTTGTCATTTAGGGGACCTAGAACGTCCACTTATTGTTATGGATCAGTGGATGTACCATTCTCGTCTTTACAATGCCGCAAACTTCGTAAAAACACGTAATGACTTAGATATGATTCAGTTAAATTCCTTTGGATGCGGCTTGGATGCTGTTACTACAGACCAAGTTGGAGATATTTTAACGGGATCTGAGAAAATCTATACATGTTTAAAAATTGATGAAGTAAACAACCTAGGAGCTGCACGTATTCGTATCCGCTCTCTTCTATCTGCAATTCGTGTAAAAGAAAAACAACAGAAGAAACGTAATATCAGACCATCCAGTTACGAACGTGTGGTTTACACCGAGGAAATGCAGAAAGAAGGATATACAATTATATGTCCACAAATGTCACCAATTCATTTTGATTTACTACTTCCAGCCTTCCGTAAGTGTGGATTAAACATTGTCATTCCAGAAGTAGATAATAAAGAATGTATTGATACTGGACTTCGATACGTCAATAATGATGCATGTTATCCATCATTGATTGTTATTGGTCAGATTATGAGTGCTGTTTTATCTGGAAAATATGATATGAATAAAACTGCAATTATCATTACACAAACAGGTGGTGGGTGTCGAGCATCCAACTACATTGGTTTTATTCGACGTGCTTTGGAAAAATGCGGGTTAGGACATGTACCTGTTATTTCACTTAACATGGTTGGTCTTGAAAAGAATCCTGGATTTAAATTCACTCCACAACTCATTCAACGAGGTCTATATGCTTTGGAATTTGGAGATTTATTTATGAGATGTCTCTATCGCATGAGACCTTACGAATTAAATCCTGGTTCTGCAAATGCTTTACATGAACTTTGGAAGAAAAAATGCATTGATTTTCTAACTCAAGACAAGAAATATTTATCACACAAACAATATAAAAAAATGTGTCGTCAGATTATAGAAGACTTCGATACACTTCCTACTACAAACAAAAAGAAACCTCGTGTCGGTGTTGTAGGTGAAATCCTTGTTAAATTCCATCCGGTAGCAAATAACTATCTAGTGGATTTACTAGAATCAGAAGGTGCAGAGGCTGTCGTACCAGATTTAACAGACTTCATCCTCTACTGCTGTTATAATACCAATTTTAAAGCAGACTATTTAGGCGACAGCCAAAAATCAAAACGACTCAACAACCTATTAATCAAATTCTTTGAATGGATGCGAAAAGACGCAAGAAAAGCCTTAGAAAAAAGCAAACACTTTGAACCTACTGCATACATCTGGGAACTTGCAGACTATGCAAGTGAAATTGTATCGATTGGTAACCAAACTGGCGAAGGTTGGTTCTTAACTGGTGAGATGATTGAATTGATTCACCAAGGAGCACCTAACATCGTATGTACTCAACCATTTGCTTGTTTACCAAACCATATCGTAGGTAAAGGCGTTATCAAGGAATTACGTCGTAAACACCCAGAAGCAAATATTGTTGCAATCGACTATGATCCAGGTGCTTCCGAAGTAAACCAGTTGAATCGTGTCAAACTGATGCTATCTACTGCATATAAAAATTTAAAATAAAAATGTTTATTCAAAATCAAAAACCTCACCAAGTAGCATACACTACCTGATGAGGTTTATTTGAATCATTATATTAGCATACATACATCAACTTCAATGTCATTCCATTGATTTTTTCGAAGGTATGCACCATAACTTTTTCTATATTCTTTTGCTTTTTCAAAATCTAGCTTCACACTAAATAAATAGCATTCGCCTACTTTTGATTGATAGCAGCCTGAGCAGCAGCAAGTCTAGCGATTGGAACACGGAATGGTGAACATGATACATAATCAAGACCAATCTTGTGGCAGAATTCTACTGATGTAGGATCGCCACCGTGTTCGCCACAGATACCTACGTGAAGTTTTTCGTTAACTGGTTTACCAAGTTTGATAGCCATTTCCATTAATTTACCAACACCTGACTGGTCAAGTCTTGCAAATGGATCGTTTTCGAAAATCTTTGTATCATAGTAAGCATCTAAGAACTTACCAGCATCGTCACGTGAGAAGCCGTATGTCATCTGTGTTAAGTCGTTTGTACCGAAACAGAAGAAGTCAGCGTTTGTAGCGATTTCATCAGCTGTTAAACAAGCACGTGGAATTTCCATCATAGTACCTACTTCGTAGTGAAGGTCAGCACCTGCAGCAGCGATTTCTTCGTTTGCTGTAGCGATTACGATATCTCTAACGTATTTTAATTCTTTTGTATCACATGAAAGTGGAATCATGATTTCTGGAACTACTTTCCAGTCAGCATGTGCTTTCTGTACGTTGATAGCTGCACGGATAACAGCTTTTGTCTGCATCTTAGCAATTTCAGGATATGTAACTGCAAGACGAAGACCACGATGTCCCATCATTGGGTTGAATTCGTGTAATGAAGAAATAAGAGCTTTGATATCAGCTACTGATTTGCCCTGAGCATCAGCAAGTTTCTGGATATCTTCTTCTTCTGTTGGAACGAATTCATGTAAAGGTGGGTCTAAGAAACGGATAGTAACTGGGTTACCTTCCATAGCTTCGAATAATCCTTCGAAGTCTCCTTGTTGGTATGGAAGAATTTTTTCAAGAGCAGCTTCTCTTTCTTCTACTGTATCTGAACAGATCATTTCACGGAATGCAGC
>RHMF01000780.1_pt1 | contig 14090 bp, 17 predicted proteins | sample 5365151 | NCBI WGS metagenome assembly RHMF01 (sample SAMN10266501, study PRJNA497801) | feces metagenome | isolation source: feces | host: Bos taurus | place: China: Prairie of Fairy Mountain | collected 2017-08-14 | reverse complement strand
TCTTCCAGATATGTGGCATACATATTTATATAATACACTTAAATTGTTTCCAAAAGATAAGTCTTGTTTTTGGGAGCCACATATATGGAGTCCTATAAATAAGTATAAGTTTTTGGAAATGTGTGATAAATATGATTATGAACATAAAACAGATTGTATTACACAATCATTGTATTATAATTTTATAGAACAAGAAGTTGTTAATGGATTTGATCATCATTACATGGGAAACTCAAAAGAAGCAGTAATAAAATGGATAAATAAAAATACAATAGAAAATATTCCGAGACATCTTGCATGGACAGACATAGCATTTGAAGAAAAAAAGTTCAGAGATATGCTTGATGCAATTGTTGGATTTAAAGAAACTGCAAATAATATGTTAAAATCTTCTAACAATAGTTTGATCCAAAAAATACGAGAAGGTATAAAAAACGGAACTATTGTCAAAGAAATGAAGCCAGATGGAACATATATCTGGAAAAAAGTAAGAAAATAAGGGTCGTTTAGAAGCGACCCTTTTATTTTAATATGTTTTAAGTCTATTCAAACCAAGAAGTCTATGTAAATCATCTCGTTTGAAAACCATCGTTTTATCTGGCAGCATTGCTTTTATGCTATCTGGAGCAATCTCTTTCAAAGACAAGCGCAGTTCGCCGTTCTCGAACAACGCATTTTCGTACATTGCTGCCAGTTTTTCTGTATCGATGCACTCGTCTTTGTCGGTAAAAACCGATAGGATTTCATCCAACCTCCATTGATTTTGTTCTACCCAATATTTTGCTGTTACATTACTTAATTTACCGAGAATCCCAGATTCGGGTAAAACATCATTTATCAATTGGTGCACATATTGTGTTATACTATATTTTAACTCTTCTTTTCGCATAATTCACTATCGTTTCTTTTTATCTAAAGGTTCTCCATTTTTCATACGCCTATATTCATCAAATGTCAAGTGTGCATAATTATTCATATAATCATTCATCTCGTTTATAGATGCTTCCTTTTCCTTTTCTATATTGCGTTTGGTTTCGTCAATTATATTCAATTGCTCTTTGATGTTATTCTGAATTTTAGGATTTATATTCAACTTATTTCTGACAAGTGACAGAAGTTCTTGTTGAACAATGGTTTGAAATTCAGTGTTTAATGTTGAAAATTTCTGATCTTGAGATAATCTTTCTACCATTGATGGGCTCAATGATTTCAATGCATCGTCCAATTCGCCTATAATATCTTTGAACTGTTGCTGTTGTTGCATTTGCTGATATATTATAGAATTTGGTATATTCTCATACATTCCATTATGCAATAAAGGATCTGGTTGATTTAAGAAAAAATTGTTCATAAACTTGACATTTGATGTGTATAGACTTTAGTTAAAATTAAGCGTTAGTTGTAGGTGTAGGTTGGCAAGGATAGTAACTACCATATCCTGTAATTGTAGGAGTTGAAGGTAATACCAACTGACCAGTTATCATCTTACAAGTTCTCTTTTCAAGATTGAAGTTTGCATTAGAAGCAACATTGTCAATCTTCGCATTGATCAAAGCGTCTTGATAAGGACGGATAGCAGCCATAATATCCACTTTCTTATCTACTTCATCAATTCTTCTTGAAAGAATATCATCAGAATCTCTTTGTGATTTGTAGAGCATAAATGAATTATCCACATCTCGTTTGTAACTGTCAAAGAATGCATCTGTGATGTTTTTGTTAGTTTGCATCAAACCTTCATAATACTGTTTTGTAGTAGCAAGATATTCAGCGGCTTGTGTTCTTTCAATGTAGAGTTCTTCATTTGTGATACCTGCGTTTTTGCCGCAAGAACCCGAACAATTGTTGCCGAATAGTCCAGAAAGTAATCCACCACCATTGCAGTTTCCTAATCCATTAAGAGCACCGAGTGCTGTACCAATTATCATTTGCTTTCGATGATGGTCGTTAATCATCATCCGTTCTCTTATGAACTGCTTTATGTTACCATAAAGATAAGACTATATCTTCATCTCTGTTTATAGAGAGCCCCCCATTTCCATCCACTTGGATGTATGCCTCAAATAATTGAGGACTTACTAGTCGTTGAACCTTCATTTCATTTTTAGAAATGCTTGGCTGCTGATTGACCATATAGGTTGTTCCAGCAATTAAGGGGATTTATACTGAGCCTAATAGGTTAACCCAGTGTAAGACCTGCGTTTGCTTTAGCCATAGAAGGGATTTCGTGCTCGTGAGTCATTTTGTTTTCAATAATTTCAGCCATAGTTGTAATTTGTTTTTGTTTGTATATAGTTTGAATTGCAATTCATACACATAATACTTGAACAAGAAAAAATTACAAAAATATATTTTTTGTTATATTTGTTTATATAGTAAATTTTAAAAAATATGTTTGGATTTAAATTAATTAAGAAAAAAGAGTTTGAGAATCTAAAAGAGGAATTGCGTAAAACTAAAACAATTTCAGAAGCACAAGCGATTTATATTGCTCAATTGGAGTCTATGATTAAAGAGATGGAAGTTAAACAAAGTGAATTAAATGTCAAATTTGAACCATCTGAAGAAAAAACAGTTAAAAAGGTAAGAAGAAAAAGCACAAATAAAACTATTAAAAAAGAAGAGTAATTATGCGAAAATTTGAGGGAAATATCAACGGTAAGATTTATACCGACGAAAAGGAATTTGATAAGGCACTTTTGTTAATGGATGATAAAGGTGATGTGTATGTGTCGTATAGATATATGTCTGCTCCTGATATAAAGGTTAATGAGAATTATATTTCAGAAGATCAATATGTTAAGAATATTACCGACAAGGAAGATGTTGGACTCGATGCTGAACTTATATTTAAATTAAAAGAAGCATCTAATAAGTCAGACATTAAGGATGTTGTTAATAAGAAGATTGAAGAATTTGATAATAAGATTTCAAGTAATTCGCTATACATTAATGATTTAAAGTCGGATCGTGTTGGTCTTGAAGAAAAGATTAAATCTATTGATGAACACATTCAAACTTTGGATAATGCTAATAATAATTATTATTTGAATAAAAAATATTATTTGAATATCAAAGACTTGATAGAAGCACCTACAGATATTCCTGAAGTAAAAGAAGAATGTTGTTGTGGATGTGGAGATGGAAAATGTTCATGTGAATGTGAAAATCCAGAAGAAAAGAAGACCGATATTACTACAATTAAAGAACATTTTAATAGTGTGCTTAATAATCCTAATAAGAAAGATGTTCTATCGGATTTAACAGAACTTGTTGAATATTTTCTCAAAAAATATTAAAAAAAGAGAGGGAAATTTCCCTCTCTTTTTATTTTTTCATATCGTTATTATATTTGTTTTTTGTTTCGTCTGTCTTTTTTTCAAATGCTGTATCGGCGATACCTAATCCCAATAAAGCGCCTCCTGTTATAATAAGTGTGTCGATAGCAGAACTCAACCAGGATGCGTCTTCTTTAACAAATACACAAACGACGACCATTAAAGTCATTACCGTGATTACAAAAGAACCCAAAACCCTTTTTGACGATACTCTGTTGTTATGTCCTAAAATCATTGACATAAGCAACGATCTATTGTTTTTTGCCATTTTTTGTTATATTTGTTTATATAAGTTTTATAATATTTATGTTAAAGATAGGAATGGATAAAACGGATAGATCTTTTCGTAAGTTTGAATATGACGACGAGAGGATGTATGGAAATCCGTTAAAGTTTAAAGTTTTGTATGAAGAGACTGGTGTATTTGATGAGGTGGAGTGTCAAAATGTTATATCTATTAAAAAGTCAAGTAACATTCATAATCACTTTTTAGATATTCCTGTGTATAATGTCGCTAAAAGTGAGGTTGCATCTAAAGCAAAAACTACAGTTAGCGTGAGTGAAAATGTTGTTGATACAAAACCTGTGGTTGCGACCGAAGAGAAGAAGAAAACTAAAACTTCAAAATCAAAGACAAAAGGCGAGATATTAAAGCCAGGAAAGGCAGCAGAAATTAAAGAAGTTTCTTTAGAACTTGAGCCATCTGTATTTTATCCAAAATCATATGAGTATGATGTTTTGGTTGTAGATAATATTTCATATACCGAAGATGTTAAATATAAATTAAACGAACTTGGTAAAGATGGATGGGAAGTGTGTGGATTTCAGATGGTGCAGAGAATATTTGGTGGTGGCTGTCAAGCAATCATCATAATGAAAAAAGGACTGAATTAAATCAGTCCTTATTTTTTATCTTTCAACGCCACCTAAACGGTCTGCTCGTTTTTCTGTATAGAATTTGTAATATCCATTTGTTGAATATATTATAACCGTTCCATATAGCCAAGCCCATATCAGAGATGGCAATCCAATAACTAACAGATATAAAGGTCCAAACATTCTTGAATCCCTTGTGTGTCCCCATTCGTGATCCCAAGTTTTTTGACTTCTTACTTTATCTTTATTTGATTCAGATAAGATGATATAATTTCCAAGTGATATACCACCTGACATCTTTTTAGAAACTACGACAGTAATGCCCTTATATTTTTCTTTAGATATATAAGGTTTCATAAAAAGAAGCATAACCAATCCCAATAGATTTTGAGGAAGTTGCCAGATGTAAAGGAGAATTTCTTTCAAGATGTTCATAGTGTATTGTTTTGTTTTATGATATTTATGAAAAAAGATGTGATGGATTGTCCCAACATCTTTATCTATTATTTATCGTCTGACGATTATTTTCATTTTTATCGGATGGTTGTATTATTTTTTTAACATCTTGCATAAATATATAAATCATAAAAAAAAGATGAGAATTTTTAAAAATTCTCATCTTTTTTATTATTATTCTTTTTTAGTTTGTATTTTTTCATTCGAGTCTATAATGAAATCATTGTCATACAACTTAGAATATTCTTTCAAGAAAGATTTTATTTCTACATAGTCATCTTGATCTATTTCTACAAATGCATTTTTATTTAGTATTTTTTTAGAATTTGATTTAAAACACTCTTTTAATTCATCATTATTTTTGACAACAAACCAATCATCTTTATTTTCTAATAACATATGTGCTTCCAATCTAACCAAATATTCTGCAAATTGCGGAGATATACTATTTCCAATTTTAAAATATTTGTGAATTATTTTAAATATATTTTCTTTATCCTCTGCAGATATATCACTTACATATTTTCCTTTTCCTTTAAATATTTTGGTTTTAAATTCTTTATGTAACATATCAAAGAGTCCATTACCAGAACCACTGAAAGTCAAAAAATATTTTTTCTTTTCTTTCTTTTTTCCGAAAATTGCTCTGTTTAATATATTATGGAATTTTGTTTTAATTATATCATCTTTTAAGATATGTCCATCAATATAATCGTCACCAATGTTCAAACCGAAATATTCTTCGCTGTCAGATTTATGGAATCTAACAGCATCCCTTATAGATTTTTCTGCCATTAAATAATAGAGAGCATGTTCTTTATCGACAATTTTTTGTGAAAAGCCATCAATATCAGATATTTCAACAATTTCCAAATTATTTATAGAACTTAAGAAAGTGTTCGTGAGTTCCATGTTATCAGATATCAAATATTTATATAAAGGATTTTTTTCTATTAATTCTTTATAATGGTCTTTTCCTTCATCTGATTTAAAAAATGCTCGCAGACAAACTATATCATTATCATCAAAAGTATCATTGAACTTATCAAATGTAAACTTCTCTGTTGAATCTTTTAGTTTTTCTTCATAAAGTTTCTTTCCATCCTTTATTGCCTTTTTCAATTTTTTATTTTCGGCAATTTTATCTTTTTGGGATTTTCTTCTATCTATTTCTTTTTGGTTTTCTTTTTGTGTCTCTTGAATTAAATCAATAAGTTTCTTCTGATTTTCCAAATTGAAAGCACTAGACATCTTGATGAAGTTGTTGTTAATACCATGATTTGTATGAATTGCGTACTCTTCTGCCGCAGATATCATTAATTCACCATATGGAGCCAACTCAACATCACTACCTGCCATTTTTGTAATACTATTTTTCAATGCCTCCAATTCTTTCTGACTATCGTCATTTATATATTGCTTTAATTGTTCAAGAGTCTTTGTATATGTGTTATTATACTGATCTTGCCAAAGTGATCTCAATGGATTGCTTTGCAAACTTGCTTTTTGTTGCCTGTATTCCTGTTCGGTTGTTCTTTTGATAATTTCAAATTTATCTTTCAATTCTTTATTTTTTGAACCTTTAAGGAATTGGTTTTTTCCATCACACAACTGTAGCGTCAATGATCTCATAACATCATTCAAAGTGCCAATTCGTGTCATAAATTCAGAATCTTCTTCACTTTCAAATGACTTCTGTAAAATAAGATTTTCAAACTGATCAAAGTTCAACTGTATAACCAAAAGATTTCTTCTAATAGTTTGCTTAATTATACCAAGAAAATATTTATACGCTTTTCTTGTTATAAAGAGACTGCGAATAGGAGAGAATAATATACCAAAATTTGCCGCCGCAGCAACAGAAGCGGAACCAATAAATCCAGCAAAGTCAATTTCACCTTCACTACCAATCATTGTCAAAGTGTCAAATGCTTGTGATTGAGCAGATTTAATTGCTTCTTTTACTTTTTCAACAGCAGCAAGCTTAGATTTTGAATCTGATTTTGAATCAATTTTCTTTTTGATTTCTTCAAAACCCTTATCTAAACTATCCAAAGCATCTTTGATACTTTTTTCAAGTTCTTTTCCCTTCTCAATCTCATCCGCAAGTGCCGACTTAATAAACTTACTAGCCGCTTTATTAATAGATTTTCTGATAAATCCTTCAGATACTTCATTAGATTCATCTTTAATATCATCTTCTATAAACTGACGATATATCACACTTTCAACTTGTCTGATATTAAGATTTTTATAATCTTCAAATGTTAGAATATTTTTCATTTTTATATATAATAATATATATTGTATTTATGTAAAAAAGTCCAAATGATTACCATTTATCATCTGGACAATTTTCTGTATTCATTTTTGCTTTTTTATCTAAATAACATCCACACTTTCTACAAGCCCATTTTTCATCGTCAAAGTATTCACAGACTTTACATTTATCAAGTCTGTCAATATATTCATCTATTGTTGTTCTATTTCCAAACAATATGTATTTGGTTATTGCTTTTAAAAATTTTATAATTCTCATTTTATTCCTAAAAAGAATTTTATATCTTCTATATTTTTTACACAAATGGTTGTCGCTGTTTCAGTCTTTTCATTCAATAAATTAAACTGAAACAATGGTGTTTGCTTTCGTTATCTGTGTCGATATCATAATCTTCAGACCTGTTAGTTAAATATCCTTCTCCTATATAACGAAGATATATATAATTGTGCTGATGTTGCTGATATTGCTGTCCATTTATAATCTATTATTATATGTTACATTATCGCAAATGAACAAATTATTCTCTTTTTTGAATCCAAGTTGCTCCATTTATTCTGCTATTTTATTATAATGTTCCATAACTTAAATATAACAAAAATATATGTTTTTTTTAGATTTACATAAATATATAAGAAAATATTCAATACAAAATTAAAACATGAGCGAAGCAAACGACATCAAAAAATATTTAGATTTTACAGGTCTAGAGAAATATGATAAACTCATTAAAAGTTATATTGCGAAAAGCAAAAAATCTTTAGAGGATGATGTAAAAGAACTTAAGGATGATGTTGCAGAACTTAGTGAAGCATATAAATCTGCTGATGATACTCTTGAAACATCACTTAAAGGGTATGTAGATAATGCTGTTACTGCGGCAACTAATGAGGATATTGATAATTTATTTAAATAAGATTATCAGTCAATAAAATGACATATAATATACAAAAAAAAAACATATGAGTGTGGATAACAAACTTATTGATATCGAGAAGTTATCGAGATATCACGAAAATCTTAAAGAAGTTTTGAATACAAAAGAGGCTGCTGGTGAGGCTGCAAAGGCAGAGGCTGCTGCGAAGAAGTATGCTGATGAAGAGATTGCAAAACTTTCATTTGACGAGGCGGGTGCTGCTGGTGAGGCATTTGAGGCCGCAAAGGAGTATGCTGATGATTTGGTAAAGAACGAAGACGGTAGTGTAAAATTTGATGATAAGGGCGCTGCTGCAACAGCAGAGCAAAACGCGAAGGATTACGCTGATGGTCTTGCTGGAAATTATGATGCATCTGGTTCTGCCGCAACTGCAGAGCAAAATGCTAAAGATTATGCAGATGGTCTTGCTGGAAATTATGATGCATCTGGTTCTGCCGCAACTGCAGAGCAGAACGCAAAGGATTATGCAGACGGTCTTGCTGGAAATTATGATGCATCTGGTTCTGCCGCAACTGCAGAGCAAAATGCTAAAGATTATGCAGATGGTTTAGCGGGCAATTACGATGCTGTTGGTACTGCTGCTGGTCTTAATGCTGCAATGGATGAGCGTGTAGTAAAACTTGAAGCAATTGATCATGATCAGATTGTTGCAGACGCTATCGCTGCTGTTGTTGCTGGCGCAGAATCTGACTTTGACACTTTAAAAGAAGTTGCAGATTGGATTAACAATGATACAACAGGTGCTGCTGCACTTCAGGTTGCAGTTTCGGAGCATGGTGAGGCTATTGAAGGTCTTACAAATGACAAGCAGGACAATATTACAGATTTGGAGACCATTCGTACAGGTGCTGCTGCTGGCGCTGTTGCAGAGCAAAACGCGAAGGATTACGCAGATGGTCTTGCTGGTAATTATGACGCTGTTGGTTCTGCTTCAACAGCAGAACAGAATGCGAAGGATTATGCCACAGGTCTTGTAATGGATGGCGAGAAGGTTCGTTTTGATGCTGCTGGATCTGCCGCTGATGCACTTGATGATGCAAAGGAGTATGCCGATGATTTGGTAAAGAACGAAGATGGTAGTGTAAAATTTGATGACAAGGGTGCTGCTGCACAGGCTCTTGCTGACGCAAAGGCAGACGCTGCTGGTCTTTATCAGGTGAAGGGTGATTACTTGATTCCAAGCGATTTATCATTCGCAACAGATGGTGATATCGATGGTCTATTTGCTTAATAAATGGTCACATATCTGTTAATAGATATTGAGAGCGGGGGATATCAATATCTCTCGCTCTTTTCATAAATATAATAGAATAATAGATATTATATCTAATAAATTTAAAGAACAAATATATGATGGATAATAAGATAATTGATATTGATAGATTATCAAGATATCATGAAAACATAAACGCCCTTTTAACGACAAAGCAAGAGTCTTTGGTTAGTGGTGATAATATTAAGACCATTAATGGAGAGAGCATTCTTGGTAGTGGTAATATAGAAAGTTTAGCAAGCAAGGAGTATGTTGATGAGAAAAGTGACAGTAAAGTTTTCATAGGAACTCTTGCTGAATATCAGTCTGCATATGCAGCGGGTAAAATTGCCGTAGGTGCATTGGTAATTATAATGGAGGAAGGTGAGGATGCTAATGATGCTATTGCGTTATTAGGAACTGCTGTGCTTGGCAAAATGATTTTGGGACAAAAATAAACATAAAAAATAATATAAATTATGATCATAACAATAAAAGGAGCAGATTTTAGTTCTGCAAACATTGGTACATTAAGTACCTACATAATTTCGAAGAGCATTGGTAGTGGCGCTTCATTTGACATTCCGAGTTTTGTTGATAAAAATTCGAGTGTAAATTGGGTAATTACTCTTGATGAGGGATATACATTTGGTACATATTCGGTAAATATGGGTGGTGAGGTTATTACGCCAACTGTGGTAGATAATGTTATGACTATATATATTGCAGAGGTTACTGGTAATGTGAGAATTGTTGTTACTACAGTTAATGAGAATACAGGGGAGGAGGATGACCCTACAATTCCTGATACTCCAACTCCAGATGAACCAGAAGAATCGACTGGATATGTAGTTTATGATTCATTTAACAGAGCAAATGGAGATTTAATGACATCAGATTCGGGTCATAACTGGGTAAGTTATGCAGGAAGTGGTACTAAAATACAAATACAAGATAATAAAGCAACAGCAAATGAAGGTTATCCATCTGAACTCATTAAGATAGGTTCTGGAGATAGAATTGTACAAGCAGCGATTGAATTTAATGGAACTGGACAGATACTGTTATATTCACGTTTTGCGGATTCGATTACAGATATCAGCAAGTCCTATTATGTTGCTGCCAGAGTAAATTCAGATGGATTAAGCTTACTATATAAGAATGGTACAAATAATACAATTGTTCAAACAATATCATTATCTTCATCAGCATTTGTATTAAAATTAGAAGTTATAGGTGATACTCATAATGTTTATGTAGATGATGAAATGATAATGTCTAATGATGTTAATATGTTTGCAGATGCTCCTTATGTTGGTATACAAGTTACTAACGGCAATTATGTGGATGATTTCAAATCAACAATGAATAATGTTAATGAGGATGTTCCTGGTGAAGGTGAAAATACTCAAACAGTTGGGTTAGTTTATGACTCATTTGATAGAGCAGATACAACATCTGGTATAGGCACATCAGATTCTGGATATGTATGGAAATATCCAAACGTCGAAAATAACAAGGACAAAATCATAATTTCTAATGGAACTGTAGTTAGTACAACATTATATCCATCTGCACTTTGTAATTTAGGAGCAGGAGATAAATCTGTAGAGGCTGTAGTTAATGCTTCTAATACTGGACAGATACTCTTATATTCAAGATACGATATGCAGACCACATCTGATTATGTATGTGCTCGTGCTAAAAATGATGGATTAGCATTAATGTACAAACAAAATGGAGTCAACACTGAAATACAGACAATTCCAATATCGCAATTAACAAAACAGTATCCATTTACGCTGAAACTTGAAGTTATTGGAGATACGCATAATGTATATGTTGATGATGAGCAAATTATGTCTCAAGATGTAACATTGTTTAGTGATAAAACGTATGTTGGTTTCTCTGTTAATGGTAGTGGTAACTATGTAGATGATTTTAGAGCAGAATTAAAAACAGAATAAAATGTAATATATTATGGCATATTCAAAACAAAACTTTAAAGATGGTGATGTTTTAACAGCATCGCAATTAAATAAAATCGAAAGTGGTATATACACTGCTGATGTTAATGCAAGTAAAGCATTAAAAAATGCCAATGTTTATACATTTAAAGGTAAAAAATTATTGGTAACAGGAGATAGTATCACTGAGCGTAATTTTAGGGCAAGTAAACTTTGGCACGATTACTTAAAAGAATGGCTTAGTTTAGATTCGGTACAAAATGATGGTTTGAGTGGTAGTGGACTTGTTAAAAATAATGGTATAGTTTACAGACTTGAAAATTGGTCTAAATATGGTACACCTGACATAATCCTAATTATGGGTAATATGAATGATGGAACTTCCTCACTTGCTGGACAACCAGCAACAGGAGACCCTGATTGGTTCGGTAAATTTGAAGACCAAGATGTAAGTATGAAAGACCAATCTTTATACGGTGCTCTCCACTATACATTAAACACTCTTATTAACACTTATCCAAACATACCAATCGGTTGGATAATTTCTCAACCTCGTAGTCAGGTTGGTTCACAAGGCAAATGCTGGGGTGTAGATGGTTGGTTTGAAAAATGGACTGTTGCTATTAAGGAAGTGTGTAATCACTATTCTATACCAGTGTTAGACTTGTATCACGAAAGTAATTTAAGACCTTGGATTGCAGAACATAATAAAAAATATTTTTCTTGTACACAATCCCCAGATGGAGATGGAATTCATCCTAATCATTTGGGACAAGAAATGATGGCTAAACAAATTTATTTTTGGATGAATCAATATATGTATCCAAGTTTTACTGATGTCGTAGTTGATAGTACATATGTGAATACGACAGGTGTGGTATTTAAAGACACTCCATCGGTTGCCGTTGGAAATTCTGTACAATGGTATGCTAATGTATTACCATCAACTGCGTCTAATCCAACAATTGTATGGACTGCAAGTAATGATAAGGTAACTTTAACTCCTGCTATTGAATCTTTTGGGGCTTCTTGCACTATTACGGGAGTTAGTGCGGGAGAGTGCACAATAACTATTACTTCAGAAGATGGGGGATTTGTTAAAACTAAAACAATTATTGTAAGTTAATATATGGCAACATTTTATATACAATTAGAAAATAAACTACTTCAAATATCAGGAGATTTAACTAACGAGAACATATCCAAAGCACTTGGATATGTTCCAGTATCTCCTAATGTGACAAATGAACTCTCACAAAGAGTAGATAATATCACATTTGATAGTTTGAAGGATAATCCATTTCTACAGGATGGAAGTGGAGAGTTAAATATAGTTGATGAAGCAGGTAATATCATTGCTAAAATAGATGCAGACGGTATTCATTCAGTTGATTTTATTGCAGGTGAACATAAACTCACTGATAAGATTGATTCATCAGCATTGAATGGTTATGCTAAAGAATCTTGGGTAACTGCTGAAATTACCAAAGCAGCAACAGAAGGTAAAGTTGATTTAACAGGATATGCTACTGAAGAATGGGTAGAAAATAAAAATTACTTAACCGAACACCAAGATATATCTCACCTTGCTACAAAGGATGAATTAAATGACAAGGATTTCTATGATATTAAAAATAATCCAATAGTTAATGGAGAAGAAGGTAATTTAGTATTCGTAGATGAACAAGGTAATATAGGTTTAAAATTAGATAGCGATAACAATTTAATAGTTAAAGATGTTGTTGCTTCTAATCATGTTTTATCTAATAAGGTTGATAAAGTAGAAGGTAAACAACTTTCTGCAGAAGATTTTACTACTACATTAAAGAATAAATTGCTGTCGTTGAATAACTATGATGATACTGCAATTACAGATGCAATAAATACTTTAAGAAGTGATTTTGATGCATTAGTTAGTGGTGATACTACAACTGCTATTAAGACATTCAATGAAATCATTGCTTTCTTAAATGGAGTTGAAGATACAGAAAGTCTTGAAGGTATTATCGCCTCTATTGAACAGCAAATTGCTAATATTGAAATTCCAAGTTTAGATGGTTATGCAACTGAATCTTGGGTAGAGGATAAAAACTATTTAACTACTCATCAAGATATATCACATCTTGCTACTAAAACAGAGGTAAATGATTCAATCAATGATATTGAATTTTTCAATATTAAGAATAATCCAATTGCTGATACAGAAGATGGTAATCTTATCTTCGTAGATGAACAAGGTAATATAGGTTTAAGAATAGATAGTGATAATAATTTAACTGTTGCTGATGTAGTGGCAGGTGAACATATCTTATCTAATAAAGCAGATAAAACAGATTTAGAAGGTTTAGCAACTGAACAATATGTTATTACAAAAGTAGCAGAAGCAAAACTTGAAGGTTCAGATATTACTATTCCTGTTCAGGATGTAAAGGTTAATGGGCAATCTGTTATTAAGGATATGGTTGCAGAAATTGATTTGACACCATATGCAAAGTCAGAGGATGTTCCTTCAATTGATGGTTTGGCTACTGAAAAGTATGTAGATGAGAAGTTTGGTTCAATTGAAATACCTGAAGTTGATTTTACTGGTTATGCAAAAGTAATGCATTATCAGACAAAAGAGGAATTTGATAATGAATTGGAACAAGATAATATTTTGGATGATGTTATCTATTTTATAGATGATACAAAAGAAATTATCACACATAAAAACATATATAAGTCCGTAAATTGGGGTGTATTAAGAAAAAATAATATTATGAGTTATAAAACAAATTTTGCGATAATTAACGCTATATTAAGACAAGAATCTACTTTATTTGCATATGAGGATGATTTTTATTATAGCACAATAGAAGATGCTGTTGTTGATATTAACAATAATGCTCTTGGTGTTTTATCTGTTGAACAAAGTTTAGCAAAGGTAAAGGTGACAAAGAACAATATTTTCCTTTTGGATAATATGATTATTAATTCACCTGTTGAT
>RHMF01000955.1_pt1 | contig 14100 bp, 10 predicted proteins | sample 5365151 | NCBI WGS metagenome assembly RHMF01 (sample SAMN10266501, study PRJNA497801) | feces metagenome | isolation source: feces | host: Bos taurus | place: China: Prairie of Fairy Mountain | collected 2017-08-14 | reverse complement strand
CAATTTCTTGTCTGCTTCTGCATTTGCTTCTGCTTCTGCTTTCATTCTCTTGATTTCTTCTTCGCTCAATCCGCTTGATGCTTCTATTCTTATTGATTGTTGTTTTTGTGTTGCTTTATCCATTGCTGACACATTCAAGATTCCGTTTGCGTCTATGTCGAATGTTACTTCGATTTGTGGAACTCCTCTTTGTGCTGGTGGTATTCCGTCTAAGATAAAGCGTCCTATTGTTTTGTTGTCTGTTGCTCTTGTTCTTTCTCCTTGTAGAACGTGGATTTCTACTGAAGGTTGGTTGTCTTGTGCTGTTGAGAACACTTGTGATTTCTTTGTAGGGATTGTTGTGTTTGCGTCAATTAGTTTTGTCATCACGCCACCTAAGGTTTCAATTCCTAATGATAGTGGTGTAACGTCAAGTAATAATACGTCTTTTACTTCTCCTGTTAAAACACCTCCTTGGATTGCTGCTCCTAATGCAACTACCTCATCTGGATTTACGCCTTTTGATGGAACTTTTCCGAAGAATTCTTCAACAATTTGTTGGATTGCTGGTATTCTTGTGCTACCTCCTACAAGGATTACTTCGTTGATTTCATTTTTGTTTAATCCTGCATCTGCCAATGCTTTCTTACATGGTTCGATTGTTGCTTTGATTAAATCATCACAAAGTTGTTCAAATTTAGCTCTTGATAATGTTCTTACTAAGTGTTGAGGAACACCATCGATTGGCATGATATATGGTAGGTTTATTTCAGTTGTTGTTGATGAAGACAATTCTATTTTTGCTTTTTCTGCCGCTTCTTTCAAACGTTGTAAAGCCATAGGGTCTTTTCTCAAATCAACGTTGAAGTCATTCATGAATTCTTGTGCTAACCAATCGATAATTCTTTTATCGAAATCGTCTCCTCCAAGGTGAGTGTCGCCGTTTGTTGATTTAACTTCAAATACTCCGTCGCCAAGTTCCAAGATTGAGATATCGAATGTACCACCACCTAAGTCAAATACTGCTATGTTTGCGTCAGAATCTTTTTTGTCTAATCCGTATGCCAAAGCTGCTGCTGTAGGTTCATTGATAATTCTTCTAACTTTAAGACCTGCAATTTCGCCTTTCGCCTGCTTCTTTTGTTGATTGACGTTGTGCATCGTTAAAATAAGCTGGCACAGTGATAACAGCTTCTGTTACTTCTTGTCCAAGATAGTCTTCGGCTGTTTTTTTCATTTTTTGAAGTATGATTGCAGATATTTCTTGTGGGGAATATAATCTGCCATCTACATCTACTCTTGGTGTGTTATTATCTCCTTTTACTACTTTGTAAGGAACGCTTGCTACTTCTCCTGCGATTTTATCGTAAGTTTCTCCCATAAATCTCTTAATAGAGTAAATTGTATTATGAGGGTTTGTGATTGCTTGACGTTTTGCAGGGTCTCCAACTTTTCTTTCTCCTGATGAAACAAAGCCTACTACTGAAGGAGTTGTTCTTCTACCTTCGCTATTTGCGATAACAACTGCTTCATTTCCTTCCATTACAGACACACAACTATTAGTTGTTCCTAAGTCTATTCCTATTATTTTTCCCATATTATAAGTTATTTATTTGTTTATACTCTTTATTTATTGTTTTCTGCTATTATATAATCAATTTTTATGCCAAAATTGTTCAAAAACAAAAAAGATGACAATTTGTCATCTTTTTTGTTTATTTATATCCGTTTACTGACAAGCAATATTTTGCAACTTACGTCAATATTATTGTTTTTTGTTTCTATGTAACCTAACTCCTACCGCAGTTGCTCCTAATCCTAAAAGCAAAAGCGTTGCTGGAGCAACAGGAGCTTGTATATTTCTACGCAATCTATGATCAGTAAAAATAGGCGCATTAGGACCTGTTGGCGGCTTGGGTTGTGAGAACACATCTACGCCAATAAATAACAAAATTAAAATGAATAATTTCTTATTTAAGAGTTTCATATTTACGGTTTTTTATTATAAAAATACTTCGGCTTGCAAAGGTACTATTATTTTAATTTCTAACAAAATAAATCAAAATTATTTTGTATTCGTTGTTTGCTTTTTTTGTAAAACTTGCGCTCTCGTCTTGCTTTGTGTAACGATGTAAACTCCTAAGAAAACTAAGGCGGTTGCTATGCTTTGCTTTAATCCAAAAACACCTAATCCCATAAAAACAGACAACACAGTCGTAACAATAGGTTGTAGATAATTATACATAGATAAGGTAGTCGGACGGATGCGTGTTTGACCTACTGGAATAAGAAGATAAGTTACAAAAGTTGCTCCAAGTATTACATAAAGAATTCTTAAAGTTATGTCAGCATCTATTTGACTAAATTCTATATTTGTTAGATGTGAGAAAGTAAATGGCGTAGATATTATTGTACCAAAAAGAAACATCCATTTCATTAGGGTAATTGGATGATTTCTTTGTATAAGCGGTTTGAAAGCTGTTAGATATAAGCCATAGGATAAGCAACTCACAAAACAAATTGCATTACCTATCCAATTAGAATTACCACCTGAGCTTGCATTTGAAAGGATTAGTATCAACGCACCACTACATCCTATCAACACACCTAAGACTTTCTTAAACGTAATAGGCTCTTTGACGAATATTGCGGAAAAAATCATTGTTACAATCGGAGTTAAACTCACTACAATAGAGGCATCGACTGGGGAAGTTTTAGATAAACCAAAGACAAAGGAAGTTTGATTTAACACAACGCCAAAAAACGAAGCTAAAATAAAGAAAGGAATATCCTTTTTGCTTGCTTTTGGAATTTTAAACACGATAGAAACTAACCAAAACACCAATGTAGCACCTATAAATCTTAGATATGTCAAAGCCAAAGCGTCTATATTCATAGAAGAATTAAGAATACTCTTTGTGATTGGTGTATTTATTCCAAAAATAAGGTTTACCGCAAAAATTGATAAATGACCTATATGAGTTTGTTTCATTTTTCTTTTATTATGTTTTGAGTTTGCAAAGTTAGCACTTTTGATTGAGTTGAAGAATTAAAATTAAAAAAGGTGCAAGTCGATACATACCGTACTCACACCTTGATTTATCTTATCATAACGTAAAAGTTATGTTTTTGTCCCAAGTATTTTTTTTGTTAAAGTGTTAAAAGAATTATTTAAACCCTTTCTATATCCGCAAAATCTGTCGAGTTGTAGTGCCTAAACTAAGAGGCATATCAATATTTCTTAGTTTACAATAAAGAACTGTTTGTTTCTCATACTTGTTTGTTTTATTCTGATGAATAAATGTGTTATCGTCTTGCATAGAACCGCCAATTCCGTGTCTACCTTCCGAAATTACTAAATTCATTCTTTCAGTCGGATTTGGCTTACTATCCTTTATTGTATTCGTTTTAAAATTCTTTATTGATTTTGTTATCTTTAATCTAACAATGCTTGAAGAACTTCCTTGCACAGAGAAAGAATTGCCTATTGTTTGTGAGTTTAGCAAACACACCACAAACAATGCAAAAAACAATACTAACTTATAAAATCTTCTTTGTTTCATTCTCTCTGTCATCTTTCGTTTGCAAAGTTAATAATTTTTACTCTTATATTTCAATATATAAACTGAGTATTTTTTATTTTTGTTTTGTAGAAATGAAAAAAAAGTGTAGTTTTGACAAGTTTTTATATAGTTATTTTTTATGAACGCAGTATTAAATTTAAACACCAATAAGTGTGTTGCTTGTTATGCGTGCGTAAGAGCATGCCCCGTAAAGGCGGTTCAAGTTAAAGAGCACAATCATAAACCTCATATAGTAGAAGACAATTGTATTGCTTGTGGAAATTGTCTTGAAGCTTGCTCCTATTCTGCCATTGAATTAGTGAGCAATATTGAAGAAGTAGAAAATATTTTGCATTCAACATCAAAATCAGCTGCGATTTGCGACCCAAGTATTGCAGGAGAATTTGCCGATGTCAGAGATTACCGCAAATTTGTCAGCATGATAAGAAAATTAGGCTTTGATTATGTATGTGAAGTTTCGTTTGGAGTGGATTTAGTTAGCAGAAAATTTGCAAATCTCTGCAACGGATACAAAGGAAAAAGCTACATTAGTTCACATTGTCCCGTAAGTAATTTGTATATCGAAAAATATCAGCCAAGTTTAGTACACAATATCGCTCCAATTGTGCCACATGCTATTGCATCTTGCGCAAACGTAAAAAAATTATACGGAGAAGACGTAAAGGTTGTAAACATTACTCCTTGCCTTGGCCTAAAAAAAGATAATAATAGGTACGAAAAGGGAGCGAAAATCGATGCTTTTTTATCCTTCCTTGAATTAAGAGAATTATTTGATAAGTATAATATAAGAGAAGAGGCAGTTGAATTTTCAGAATTCGACGAACCGCATGGTTATAAGGGCTCTCTATACCCTATCTCTGAGGGATTTGTTGAGGCGTGTGGACTTTCTTGCTCTCCAACTAACAATCACATTTTGAGTGTCGAAGGAAAGAAAGATGCTGTCGAAGTTGTGAAACAGTTTGCTAAGCATGGAAATGAGTTTGACACACATTTCAATATTTATTTTTGCAAAGGCTGTTTAATGGCACAAGGTTGCTCTAAGGGAGAGAAGTTTTTGCGACATAATTTGGTGTTAAAATATGCTGCGAAAAAGATTGACACTTTGGATAAGGAGAAATGGGAGAATTATTTAAACAAATTTGAAAATATATCCGACTTAGTAGCTTTTTATAAAAACGATGACAAAACTCTTTGTTTGCCTAACGAAGAAAAAATCGAAGAAGCATTTGCGGAATTGGGCAAACAAAATAGCGGACGTAACATAGACTGCGGTGCATGTGGCTATAACAGTTGTAAAGACTTAGCAATGGCAATCGCACAAGGTATTGCGTCAGCAGATATGTGCTTTTCGTTCACACAAAAAGGGTCAAGAATTTCTAATGATAAGCTAAAACGAGCAAAAACTGAGCTAATTGATTTACAAAATCAATACAATATTTTAGAGAATAACCTAAATACTCAAATATTAAGCAATAATGAATTAAGTCGTTCTTTATCTTCTTTGATTCATCACATATATCCCGGCATCGCCATTATAAATTCGGATTTAAAAGTAATAGAATCTAACAGCGGATTTATAGATATTTTAGGAGAAGACGCAAAAGAAATTGACGAAATCATACCCGGCTTAATCGGAGCTAACGCTAAGGCTTTGCTTCCTGAGGAAATTTTCATACAATTGGAGTATGTATTAAAATCTTCCGAAGACATAATGAACAAAGACTTTGATTACAACGGCAGACTTATAAATGTGTCAATTTTTTCTCTTGTAGAAAACAAATCTGCTTGCATTATATTCAGAAATCTCTATAATGAAGAAGAGCGTCCCGAAGAGATAATTCACAGGGTTAATGATGTAATAAAAGAAAACTTGCTACAAGTTCAACAAATTGGCTTTATACTTGGGGAAGGTGCTGCAAAAACAGAGAAAATGCTTAACTCTATTATCAAAACCTATAAAGAACAAATAGGACACAAATAAAGGCTAAAATAAGTCTAAGGAATAATTAAATAAAGCTAAGAAAAAATTATTTTTTTCTTAGCTTTATTTTTCTAAATCATTGAATTGTTATCTTCCTGCTAACAGGCTGATTATCCATTGTAAATTTCAGTATATAATTTCCCGCTTCTATTGTAGAAATGTTAATTTCCCTTGGAAGAATATCCCAAGCCCTTATAACCCTTCCGTAAGAATCTATAAGTTGTGCGTCTTTTAATTCCGTAGCATCGGTTTCTACATAAATAATCGTATCAGATGGATTTGGGAATATTTTAACTGATTTTCCACTGTATTGATTTGCGTTTAGGGATTGCTCACCTACGGTTACCTGTACCACATCTGTCCAAGAGGATGTATCACCCACAGAACAAATTGCCCTCAAACGAAAATCATATTGGTCTCCCATATTAAGATTTCTTAGTGTGAAACGTGGATTTAGCGAAACTATAACAGAGGTGTAATTAACGGCATATCTCTCTTTATAGTTTATTTCCCATTGTGCGTAAGGCGAATCATCAATTCCGTCCCATGTACAAACAATTGTTTCATCCCCTTTCACCTGATAGTGTTGGCAAACAAAATTCTCAGGAGTTAAACAAGTTTCTGACGGAGATAATGTAGTAAAATACGTTTCTACGCTATTCAACGCTTGTTGTAAACCACAAGTTGAATACAATATCACTTTATATTCTTGCATTGGATTTAACAAAGTGGCAAGATATGGCGACTGAACATTGGTTTCAGTTATTGTATCATTACTTTGAAGGTTGATTATCTTTAAATCGTGGCTTGTTATGTTATCTATACTTTGCCATTCCACAGAAGCAGAATTGTGAGTTATTTGATTAACACTTATACTCTCAGGAGATAAACAAGTATCCTTAATACTAAAATTAGTAATCGCATAAGTTCTCTCTTCGCCTTCGTAAGTCGTTGAACGAATTGCAAATCTTATTGTATTATTTCCAACATAACCCATAAGAGGTATTTGATTGCTTCCATTAACAAGGGTGTATTCAAAATCAGATAGTGCATTTTGGTCAATAGATATAAACATCTCTGAATTTATTCCTTGTGTAGCAGAATAATTAAACGACAAATATGGATTAGAAAGGGAATTTATATTAAACATTGGCGAAAAAATTGTATCGCCTTCCACTCTCCAACATTCCGAAGCACCACAAAAAGAAGTTAAAGTAGAGAATTGAATTGTATCCTCTAAGACATAAGGAAAGACTTCTTCGGGATAGCAAAGCGTATGTAAGTATACTTGTGATGAAACGCTTGTATCTTGCATTGAAGATATGGCTCTTACTTTGATTTGATAGATAGTGTTTGGCAAAAGTTGAGTTAATTGGAAGGTATTTAAGTTTGTTTGGTGGAATTGCGAACTATTGTTTGTTGTTGTAATAACTTCTATTTCATATTGCTCGGCAGAAAGATTGCTTTGCCAAGAAAGATTTGCTGTTGTATGAGTATAAGAATCTATACTTAAATTTTCAGGTGCTGGAATTAAGGTATTTGTTGTAAATGTAAATATTTCAGACCAGAAACTTTGTTCATCAATACAGTCTGCTTGAACTCTGAAATCATAAGTCGTACTTGGTTGTAGGTTTTCTAAAAGATGATTTGGTGTAATTTCGTTTAAACTTATCCAAGTCGTATCTGATTCTTCTTTATATTGTAAATTGAATATGTTTTGGTTTTCTGCAAAATCCCAAGTAAGCATTGCAGATGTTGATGTTATGCTATTGGCTTCAAGATTGTCAGGAACAGCACAATAACGTGCAGTTAAATAAATGTCATCTATTGCAACAGAATGATTAGTCGTTGCTTCACTTGTGTTATACCATACAAAAAGCAAACGTCTTACGCTTCCGATATATTGAGGCGGTAATTCTATATGCTCTCTTACCCATTGATTGTTTGTTCCTCTATAAGTTTCTTCTCCCACTTGGTATTCTGAGGGCGGAAGATTATGAATGCTGATAGAAGTTCCCGGACTTAAAAGATAGAGTTTAAGACCTGCATTTTCTAATTGAGAAAAAGTATGATAACTAAAATCAATATAAAAACTTTCTGCGTAATATGGTATTTCGAAATCTATGTAAGCATAACTTACTGAGGCAACATTGGGATTGCAAGCATAGGTATTTCCATTTGTTATGTGCAATGCTCTGTGTCCTGCACTAGTTGCATTGATTGCTGTTGAGATTCCCCATGGGTTATCTATGGAACTAATCATTCCTATTTTGCTATTTTCTATCGTGTCTTCGAAATCTATTTGTATTGGAAAGTTATAAACTGATTGTTCATTCAAATATCTTGCGTATAGGTACTTCCATTGACTGAAAGTGCCTTGACAATTTGTGCGCATCGCAAATTGATATTTGTTTCCATGTGTAAATTCTTGGTTAAACGTGTATTCGTAATTTTGTGTTTGATGAATAATATCGTAATTCTCAGGATTGCTTCCTGGTTCTCCACAAACAACTTGCCAAGTGTCGGTTTCATCAGCAGGTAACCACTGTACATTCATTGAATTGTTAGACATAGAACCTAAATACATGTCGGCAACTTGTGGACACAAAGTATCTTCGCTTAAAGTGTAAAAATAATTAACGGCACTCCATTGACTTGTATCGCCATCATTATCGATTACTCTAACCTTCCATGTATAACGTGTGCTTGGTGATAGGTTTGTTAAATAAACTATGTTATTTGTTAATTCTATTTGCTGAAATTGTTCTGCTAATGCCGCTTTGTATTCTACTTGCCAAAGATATGAATTTGGATATGCGTTCCACGATAATGTAGCGTTATTGATGTCTATATCCTGACTTTGCAATCCTGTTGGAATGTATTCTTGTGTCGTTTGGGCTTTTAAGACTCCTATTGAGAAGAATAGTAATATAAAACTAAAAATTAGGTTTCTCATATTAAATGTTTAATTGTTTATATTTTATGCTTTATGTAAAAATTGAATTGTTTGCTTAATAGATTGTTTTGCTTGTATAACACAAAATAATATATAGATGTAACAAGCAAAGATATAAGGGCTGATATTGATTGTGTAAGGTTAAATAGTTTGATGCAAGCAAAAATTGCTATAACTAATATTATAAGAGGTATAACGAATGCTATAAGAACTGCTTTCATTCCTATTTTTGTACTAATGCCTACTATAACCTCATCTCCTATGTTATAGTCGTCTGCTTCCTTTGTTTCAATTTCTATTTCTCGGTCTTTCTTATCTAAACTTGTGCAAGCTCCTCGTGCATGGCAAGAAGAACAGGTTGATTTCTGCTCTATTTTTACAGTTATCTTGTTTTTATCTTTGTGAAGCACGATTCCTTTTTGTTCAACGCAGTCTTCTTTCATAGTATTCTTATATTGTCTTTATATTATCCTTTGTAAGCCAAACTTCTTTTCCGTCTTCGGTTTCTACTCTTACCTTATCTAATTGAACTTCTTTTACTTTTACTTTTTGGCCTCTAAACAATTTTTGTTTTTTATCTTGGATTTCTGGAAGTTCTACTATGATTGCGTAATTTTGTGAATGAATTGCATTTTGGCGTGCTATACCTAATCCTACTGATGCTAAGGTTAAGAAAAAGAAAGTAAGCATTAGGTAAAAGAAAAGCACTTTTTTGTCGTAACTGAAATAGTAAATAAAAAATAAAACGGCTGAAACAATCAATAGGAATATGCTTAGAATAGCCCAAGTTATAGGCGTAAACAAATTATATATTGCTTTCATCCAAGAAATAAGGAAAAAGTCAGGTATTTTGTAAACATCGCCCATTAGTCTTGTTTTAGATATTTTATTATTTACTTGATATACTTCATTGTTTGGGGAAAGTTTTAATGCTTTTTCATAATATAATGTGCTATTTACGTAATCACTCATACGGAAATAGGTATTAGCTATATTAAAGTAAAGTTCTGCTGAAACGTTTTGCGCTTCTATTTTTTTGTATTGTTGTAATGCTGTTTCATAATCTTGCTCTAAGTATGCTTTATTGGCTTTGCTCATATCTTGTGCCGACAAATTGGATAGTAAAAGCAAGGATAGGATTAGCATCAAACCTTTTTTAGATTGTTTCTTAATGTATAGCATTTTGTTTTCTATATCTGTAATAAGGTTTTCTGTTTCTAAAAATAATTCGTTATAGAGTTCTGCTCCTTTATTTTGAGAAAAACGCACATATTCACACTTTTCTAAAACTGAAAGCGTCTTATCTAATAATTCTTTGTTTAATTCGCTTTTTTGAAGTTGCAGACTGATATTTTCTAAGTTTAAATCGTATCTTGAAATCTTAAATTTATCTGACAAATAGTTCCATAAGGCTTGTCCTATCTCAGTTTCAAATTTATCGTCTTGACGAGTGTCTAAATATATCTTTGCTTGTTTTAATCTTTTTATGGCAACTTTATTCGCTTTCTTTAATCTAACTGCTACAACATCTTTATTTTTTTCTATTTGTGTTTGAGTTAATTTTATCATTACGAATAACAGAGCTATTATTATTAGTATAAAGAAATAGAATAGGAAACTGCTAAAAGGTTTCATTAGAACGGATGTAGAGAAGCTTTGTTTTGGAGTATCAACTATATCCATATTTTTGTATTTTTCCTTTTCGGTAAGTTGATCTACGAATTCGTTACTACTACTTCCTTTGTTTATTGTAAGAGAATATTCAGGTGTTGTTAGGGTTTCGTATTCTCTTGTATCGGTGTTAAAATAAGTAAATTCCAATGCTGGAATTTTGAAATTACCTTCTACTCTTGGAATGATAACATATTGAAAACATCTCTCTCCTTTTTGTCCTGCTGATGTTTTTGTTATTTTGTCTGATATTTTTGGGTCAAATACTTCAAATTCATCGGGTAATTGTAATTTCAATCCGTCTATTAGTGTTAGATTTCCTTGTCCTTTTATGGTATATTGAAGAGTTATAGCCTCATTTGTTTTACATTGAGTTGTATCTATTTGAGATTCTATTGTGAATTGTCCAACTGCACCTGAAAATTCATGATTTGTTGCTGGCAATGGCGAAACTTCTATTTCTAATGAGTTGGTTTTTAATTTTTTATTTACAGTTTCAAAAACAGGTGTTACCCTTGAAAAGAATGGGTCATTGAAAAAGGCATCGAAAAAGGGATCTCCTGTTGATTGTCTTTGAGAACGCTGTGTTCCTGTTTGGATATGGGCTAATACTTCTAAGCCCATAGGTGCTATTTTTAAGTTTCCAGTTTTTTGAGGATAGACTAATACTTTTCTTAGTGTGGCTACTTGATAGGCTTTGCCATTTATGATTTCTCTTTCAAGCGATGGTGTGGTTTGATTATCTAATTCTTCTACCCAAAAGCCTTGTGATGATGGAAATTTATCGACTTGATATTCTGAAATAGGAACAAGTGTGTATATTTTGTAAGATATAATTATTTCTTCTCCCAAAGAAACTTTGGTTTTGTTAGGTATGGCTCTCACAAATACTACATTCTCATCTATTTGTGTTATTTTAGGTTGTTGAGTCTGTTTATAAGGGTCGTAATTAGGGTTGTTAGTCGCACGTTGTTGCATGCTTGGATTATTCTCCACCTTAATATTTACTGCTTTTGTATAGTAAGTGCGGTCTTTTACAGATACCTTTGCAGGAGGTACTGTTATTGTTCCTGTATTTATGCTTTGTAAAAAATAGGTGTATGTTGTTGTGGTATTACTTTCCCTTTTTCCGTTTATAATGCTAACGGAGGAGCTACGCATTACGTTAGGTCCGCTTAATATATTAACGTCTTGAAATGTCGGAGCAATGAAATTTTTTGGTTGGTCATCGTTTACAACAAAACTTATTTTAAATCGCTCTCCTTTTCCTACGATTTTTGGGGCTTCTACTTTAAATTCTACATCTTGAGATAAAAGTGTAATAGTAGAAATTATAGAAAATATAAATGCAATTACTCGTTTTTTCATTTTTTACCAATCTTTTTCTATGTGTCTCTTTTGAACCTGTTGCTCTTCTTTCTTTTTAACTTTTTCTAATGTATTTTTCTCATTATTTTTCAAAGCTTCCAGCATTCTTTCTGTGTCTTTATTGTCTTTCATTCGTTGTGGCTGAGGTGGAGTTTTTGAGTCTTTTTGTTCTTCTTGTTTTTTATCTTGCGAATTCTGTTGTTGCTGATTTTGTTGCTGTTGTTGCTCTTCTTGTTGTTGGTTTTGTTGATTTTGATTCTGGTTTTTGTGTTTATTTAATAGGTACTGCGTTAAAGCCAAGTTATATTTTGCTGCACTATCACTTGGATTTAATCTGAGGGTTTGCTTATAGTCATTAAGGGCTTTTTCTAAATACTGTATATTTGCCGATGCTTCGCTATTAGTATCGGTATTGAACATCTGAAAATTAACATTGCCTCTATTATAAATAGCATTTGCATTGCTAATTGTATCATTATAAGGATTACCTTTTAGGTATGCTTCATAATATTTTAATGCGGTTTGTAGTTTTTCTTTGTTTTGTTGTTTGTAACTTGCGTTGGCTAAATTATATTGTGCTTTTAAATAATTGCTATCGGCTACTAATGATTTTCTATATTGTTCCTCTGCTTTTAAGTAATCAGATTTTTGATAGAAATCGTTACCTTTTCTAATATCTCTTTTCTCCTTATCACAGGATGAAAGAAATATCAAAACAAATAATAGATATACAATTTTTTTATTCATATTCATAAAAATACTTATTCGCCAAAAAATAATTTTCTGTTGATATACTTATTCTTTTTCTCAAATACAATCCATTCTAACAATAGAAAGAATAAAGCAATACATGCAAAAATATAGAATTTGCTATCATAGTTTTTGTATGCTATTGCTTCGTATTCGTTTTTTTCCATTTTATTGATTCTTGCTAATATATTGTCTAAGCCAATTGAAGTATTATTAGCTCGAATGTAAACTCCGTTTCCTTCTTCTGCAATATCCTTTAATAGTGTCTCGTTAAGTTTTGTTAAAACTATGTTACCATTAGCATCTTTCTTGTATTGACTTTGTCCATGTCTATCATATACTGGTATAGGTGTGCCTTCTGTTTGTCCCAATCCGATAGTATTGATAACAACTCCGTCCTTTGCAATTTCTTTTGTTACATCTAAGGCTCCTTCTTCATTATCTTCTCCATCTGAAATTAAGATTATACTTCTTGAACGTTTGGTTTGTTCTTGATTTTCAAAGGATGAAAAGGCTTTTTCTAAGCATTCCGCTATCGCTGTGCCTTGTGTTTCTATCAATTTGGTATCTATGACTTCTATAAAGGTCTTTGCGGCTGTATAATCTGAGGTTATAGGTAAGTGAACAAAGGATGTGCCTGCAAAGACTACAATCCCTATTCTATCCCCTTCTAATTGGTTTACTAATTGCGTTAATGCTTGTTTTGCTCTGCTAATTCGGTTTGGTTTTAAGTCTTCTGCCAACATACTATTAGAGACATCTAAACATACCATTAAGTCTGTGCCTGTTCTTTCTTTTTTTTCGATTGATGTGCCTTTTTGTGGGTTTGCTAATGCTAAAACTAAAAAGAAAAAAGAAAGATTCCACAATGTAAATTTTAAGTATTGCTTTCCTATTGACAAGTCTGGTATAATAGTTTGTTGTGTTTTCTCATCGGCAAACTGTGCAAGTTTCTTTTTTTTCGCCTTTATATAAAAGTAGTGTAATAAGTAAAATATAGGAATCAATATCCACAAATATAAAAAATGAGGGTTCTCTAATCGTATCATGTAATTACGGATTTGTTCTTAAATAAGTCTTTCTTAAAATCATTTCTAATACTAAAAGTATCAAAGCAACTAAAATAAAAGTTCCACCTACATCTTTTGTATGTTTATAAAGGGAAACGTCTATTTTAGTTTTTTCCATTTTATCTATTTCTTTAAATATTTCTTCCAAAGAAGAATTTTTTGTAGATCGGAAATACTTTCCTCCTGTTATAAGAGCAACTTCTTTTAACAAGTCTTCATCTATTTTAACTTCTACATTTTGATATTGTTTTCCGAATGGAGTATAATAAGGGTAAGGAGCGTGTCCTTTTTTTCCTATTCCTATGGTATATATCCTAATATTGTATTCTTTTGCGATAGAAGCAGCAGTTATAGGGTCGATTGCACCCATATTATTCACACCATCTGTAATCAATATTATAACTTTGCTTTTTGTTTTTGTGTCTTTAACTCTATTTATTGCCGTTGCCAAACCATCTCCTATTGCTGTACCGTCATCTATTTGCCCACTTTCTGTTGAGGATAGTAGGTCTAATAATACTTTATGGTCAATGGTTGAAGGGCATTTCGTATATGCTTCGCCAGCAAACACAACTATTCCAATATTATCGCTCTTTCTGTTTTCAATAAACTCTTTTGCGACATTTTTTGCTGACTCTAATCGATTTGGTTTAAAGTCTTCTGCTAGCATTGAGGTGGAAACGTCTAAGGCAAGCACGATATCAATTCCTTCTATACTCTTTTCGTCTTTCGACATGTTTA
>RHMF01000777.1_pt1 | contig 14104 bp, 10 predicted proteins | sample 5365151 | NCBI WGS metagenome assembly RHMF01 (sample SAMN10266501, study PRJNA497801) | feces metagenome | isolation source: feces | host: Bos taurus | place: China: Prairie of Fairy Mountain | collected 2017-08-14 | reverse complement strand
CCATTGCATCGTATGCTGTTTCAGAAGGGTGAAGGTGGTCACCCGAATCAAAGCCTGGAGCAAAACAGAGAGGATGCTCAGGGTCGCACAGAGCCTTGTCAAAATCCACGCATCCATCGAATATTTCAGACTCCCTAAGCCAGTCATTAAAGGCTATGCGCAGGTTGTCTCGCTCCTCGTTATATGTGCGCCAACCATAGATAGGCAACAGCGTACCGCTATATACCTTCAGGTGTTTAAGTTCAGGATGATTACGTATATAGTCAACGTATATCTCCTTCGTACCCTTTTGCAAGTCTTCTAGTGTAGGCATGTCACTCCAGGGTCGGAAAGGATTGACATCAGTGCCTACGGGATGTATTATATCATTGATGCCGTGTTGTATTATTACAGCAGAAGCCCCAGCTACATCCATCTCTATAGGAAAACGAGTGGCCCCCTTGAGTCCGTATGCCTGATAGGTAATACAATCATATTGACGCAGTATGCGAGTGCCACTGACTGCACGACGTATGATAGACACATTATTATAATTGTTCGCGCGCGCACGCAATGTGAGGTAGTCAGGCCAACTCTGAGCTGTTATAGAGTCGCCGTAACACACCAGAGAATGGTTCTTATTCTCAGTTAGGATGTCTATGGTATTTAGAAAATAGAACCAATTGGTGTGGCGTGAGAGGTCAAGCGGCAGTTTGTCGGATTCGGCAAAATCACCATAGGCATACTGCCCCTTCGATAGCGGACCCGTTATCAGTGTTCCGGCATTCATCTGGGTGCAGTCGGCAAGGTATATACTTACCTCAATTGTCTCGCCAGCATTTATATGACATTCCACCTCCTCGCTCGTCACTTCTTTGCCAGGAGCAATCGTCAGCGGATTCATCGGTATCTTATTCCCCTCAGCAGTGGCAATCACCACCTTTGACAGTCTCACAGCCTCCGTACCAGTAAGGTTAGAGAAACGCAGGCGCAGTTTGCTACCTGAGAAAGGCATGTATATGGGATATCTAAGTGTGATATCCTTTGCATACACACACTCCTTGCGGTCAGTTATCGATGTTGCATTGCCCCAACAGGCAACCCATTTGGTGTAAAGCATTATTAAATTTTGAAAAATCAAACTGCACCTTTATGACTTATTACTGCTGCAATGGTCTTAAAAATGCAAATCAAGTCCAATTTGAATGAAATGTTTTGAATATAGAAATATTCCATCTCCAATCGCTGGTCATAATCCACATTAGACCTGCCATTACTTCCCCACCATCCTGTGATGCCAGGTTTTACCTTCCAATAGATTTTTGAACCTCCATGATCTTCTAGTTCTCCATCTACCAAAGGTCTTGGTCCAACGAGAGACATGTCTCCCTTTAACACGTTCAATAGCTGTGGCAACTCATCCAGAGATGATTTCCTCAAAAGAGACCCCATTCTTGTAATTCTTGGGTCATTCTCTATCTTTTGGTTCTCCTCCCATTCCTTTCTGTATTTTTCCTCTTTTAGCAGATCCTCCAAGAGTTCTTCCGCATTGTGAACCATAGAGCGGAATTTGTATATCATGAACGGCTTTCCATCTTTGCCAATACGTTCTTGTTTAAAGAATATGCTGCCCTTATCCCCTCTGTAGAGAAAACTCAATTTTACTAAAATACAGATAGGAAAGAGCAGGAGAAGGCCTAAAAAACCAAATATTATGTCGAAAAGTCTTTTTATATAGATATACATTCTATTCTAAGAATTATACTCCTTATATTTCTGTTCTACAAATTCCTTTATTTCTTTTTTGAAACGTTCTTCAGAGAAGCCCTCTGCCCATTTGCGGCACTCGTTAGGAGAGAACGGCTGCTTACCAAGACTTTCAAAGTGATTTACTGCATTAACGACTGCCTCAACAGTTTGTTCTTTAAAGAAAAGACCCGTTTTGCCTTCACAAACAGTTTCTAATGAGCCACCATGTCCATATGCTATTACTGGAGTTCCACAACTTTCGGCTTCTATAGGAATCATCCCGAAATCTTCGTCAGCTGCAAATATAAAGGCTTTAGCGTGTTGCATCTTCTCCTTTAACACGTCAAAAGGCTGATACCCCATCACCTTAATATTTGCTTTTGCCCTTTTTCTATAATCCTGCAAATCAGGTCCTCCGCCTATTACCACTAATTTCTTGTCAGGCATCTGGTTGAAGGCATCAATAATCAGGTCTATTTTCTTATAAGGCACCAGCCTACTGCTTGCCAGATAATAGTTGTGCTTTTCCTCACACAGTGCAAACTGAGAAATATCTATGTTAGGATGAATGGTTGTAGAACCTCTTCTATATGTTTCTCTTATTCTCTTCCCCACATAGTCAGAGTTGCTTATAAAATAATCCACCCTGAAACTACTCAGCAGATCCCATTTCCTAATACGATGCAACATGTATCTGACGAGCCAACTCTTTACACCCTTCTGCAGTCCAGATTCCTCTAGGTACTCATTATACATATCCCATACATAGCGAATGGGGGAATGGCAATAGCTAATATGAAGTTGGTTTTCTTTTTTCAGTATCCCCTTTGCTACGCAATGAGAAGAAGAGATGATGACGTCATATCCCCTTAGGTCAAATTGTTCTATTGCGAATGGGAAAAGTGGTAGGTAGGCTCTGTGCTTGCTCTTAGCGAAAGGCATTTTCTGTATAAAGGAGGTATGCACTCTTTCCCATGGAATACCGAGTTCATCACAAACTTCCTTCTTAGCTACTAAGGTATAGATTTCAGCATCAGGAAAAACATCAAAGATTGCCTTTACAACCTTATCCGATCCCCCGACTGTCACAAGCCATTCTTGTATAATCGCTACCTTCATATTAATTATAACGTTTCTTTATACCTTTTTATTTTGAATAATGGGGAAAAGTTGAATTTTCTCTACCGAAAAGCCTTGAATTTCGTCTATAATTATTTTTGCTGTGTTCTGGTAACTATATGTTGAAGCTATCTGTTCATCTACATTGATGGGTGAAGAAGGGAGAGTTAGTAGGCGATTGTATAGATCTTCAGAGTTTCCAGCCTCGAAGAATGTTACAGGGAAATCACCATATATTTCCTTATATACGGGTATATCAGACATGATAACAGGAGTACCTAGACTCATAGCCTCTAATGGTGGGATGCCGAATCCTTCATACATAGAAGGAGAAACCAAACATGCAGCATGTGACAAGATATCATAAACCTCTTTGTTTGAGGCGTTTGTAGCTAAACGTATCTTTTTCTCGTTGGCCTTGATAGTGTTCATTATATCCGAATCCTTTGTTCGGAAATTGAAACTACCTATTATTGTCAGCATTGGGGCATCCTTACTCTCCTGAAGAAGTTTCTCATAAGCCTTCCATAGAACATGAAGTCCTTTGTGGCGCTTGATGTTACCCAGAAAAACTATTCCCGTACGTTTTTCCACTGTAGCATGTGTGGCTTTGTAGCTAAGCAGTTCCTTGCTCAACCCGTTGGGTATTACCCTTATTCTGTGTGGGGTATGAAAATGTTTATGTATCCTTTGTCGAGAGAAATCACTAACAGTAAAGATGGTGGTTGAAATATTTAGTGCCCGTTGGATAAAGAAGCGTCGGATAAGTTTGCCTATTGGTGAACAAATACCATCCACATCAAAGAACACCACATCGTGTACCATAGAGAATATGGGTACTCTAATACCCAATGGGATATTGAAGAAAGGCGTAAAGAAAGCATCACAGCGATTGACTTCTTTTGTTGGAAAACAGAAGAGTTCCTTGAGTGTAAAGCTTCCATAGCTACACTCTACAATATGGCAATGGGTATTTTCCGCATAAGCACTCAGGTACTTTATGTCACCAATAAGAACAAACTCAAGGTCAGTCCTCTCAACCATGTAATGCATCACATTCTCGATGAATGTGCCTATACCGCTTTGCCCTATCAGTCGGCAGTCAATAGCAATTTTCATAGTCTTTTTCACATGCTTGCTACTTTCCTTGAACTTATACTCCTTTAATCCAGTCATTCAAGAAGTAGTCGTAAATATAATATTTTCCGTTTTCACTAGTGATTAAGTCTTTATCTAATAGAGATGACAGACCACGCTGCACGGCACTGACTGATGACAGATGATACTTGTTAACAAAGAGTCCGCTGGTGGGCTGAACATCTTTTCCTTCGCATGCCAAGGCTATCAGCAAAGCCTTTTGCTTAGCGGTAAGCCGATTCATCATGTCTTGATAGATATCCTCTTTTTCTTCCACAGCTTGCCGAATGGCTATATTAATATCATCGACTGTAACAGTCTTTCCTGGGTCTGTAGATGCATAGACCTCGTTACAAATCTTCTGTATGTACCAAGTGGTACCCTCAAATCGTTGATAGAGATAGTCAATAGCCTCAGGTCCTATATCCCGATTGGAATCATGAAAGTGCTTCATGATAAACGTAGCATATGTATCTTCAGGTATTGGCTTGAGCGATATGGTAGTGGCGCTTTGGTAGAATGGTCTGGCAGGTGATGAGAACATTTCACCCATCATGTGTCGTTTTGAACCAGAAAAGACAAAGCGCGCATTATTGCAGTCCTGGATATAAGTGCGAAGCAGTGCTTCTACATTTTTCTCCTCGTAGTCAGTTATACTCTGAAACTCATCGATAGCCACTAGGCATGGTTTATTGGCAGCTGACAGATAATTGAAAATTTCATCTAAAGTAATCTGTGGCATCTTGATGTCGCCAGTCTGAAGATTCCAACTGGGCTGCCCTAAAGCATCAAGTGTAATACCTGTTCGAAGCGAACCAACTATCTGGAGAAATAATTCCCACGCTTTGCGTCCTTGTGACTTAAGTACGGACAGGATGCTTCGTCCCAGAGCATAAGTAAATTCCGCCAATGACTTGGTAGCGTAGATGTCAACAATAAACAGATAATAATCATTGCGCATCCTCTCCTGAGCAAAGCAGTGCTTAATGAGGCCTGTCTTGCCCATACGACGGGGGGAGATGAGTGCCACGTGATTGCCATTCACAAGTAGTGAAGTAAGCCTTTTCGTCTCTGCCTCCCTGCCGCAGAAATACTTGGGACCACTATATCCGTAGGTGAAAAATGGATTTATCATACTCGTAACATCTTAGAATGGTGCAAAGATACGAACATTCTTTTAATTATACAAATCTGCATAACGCATTTTTGTATAATTTATGAAAAAAGGACCCCTATCAGTCGGCAGTCAATAGCAATTATCATTTTAAAGATCATCTAAAACTCTACGTAGTGCTTCAATATAACCCTTACCATATTTTATGTCTGGCTCCATATAGTTTCCCTCGCCCCACTCATTCCATGATTTTATAAAGCACATAGGATTCTGCTTCTTAGCTACAGCTGTAAGTGTGTCTTTACAATGTTTTTCAAACTCCTCAGGTGTAGCTCCTTGGAACAAGTCTCCTCTGGCTCCACTCCTTGGTGTGTGATCCCAGTTAGGCATAATTACAGGAATGTAATGTTCATTCGTCTTCTCAAGACAAGTAACCAATTTAGGCCACATTTTTTTGTATGGATTTATTCTAGGTATATTGAATATGAAAGAGGCACGCCTAATAACAGTCCATAAACTCCATATATGGTCTTTGCTGTTTCTGCAGGAAACTACGGCATCATAGCCCTTATTCAGTATATCTGTTCCATGTAAATCTGCAAGAAAATCAAAGCCTAAAAAGTAAAAGCCAGGAAGCCCATTTTCTTTTGCTAGTCGTTGCCAAGTGTCCATGAACAATTTGTTATCAGGTAATTCTAAAGGTTTATAAACCATATAGATTAGTTTGCCCTCATGCTTCATGTAACGAGGGTCTTTAAAAGCATTCAATCTAGCGTAGAAATGATTGACAATATCTTCTTCACCTGGATAGGTCTGCTCGGCAAGCAGTTTGCTATCAAAAACGTCACCATCTTTACTCCATGATTTCTTTTTCCATGACTCATTTGCCCAACAGAGACAGAAGGGGAAATCTGGTTTGCCACTTTTCACCACCTCGTTAAATGGTAGTTCTAGTTCTTCATGCCCATTGCCAAACCAATATTCATAGTAGCAGAATCCGTCTATGCCAGCTTCGCGTGCTAGTTCTGCTTGCTGCTCGCGAACTTGAGGCAATCTCAAATCGTAAAACCCCAAATCAGCGGGAATCTTTGGTTGGTAATGGCCAGGAAACAATTTCTTTGCCCGAGCAACGTTAGTCCATTCGGTAAACCCCTTTCCCCACCATTTATCATTGTGAGGTGTAGGATGGTATTGGGGAAGATAAAAAGCTATTATTCTAGTTTTGCCCATACGATTTCGATTTTAAAAAAGAGCCATTAAGCAGCATTGTAGAGAGTTTCTTCAAATCATCTGTTTGATTCTTTTCTATGATTTTATATTGTTTGTTTGATCTTTCGTGTAAATATTCGTAAGGTGTATCATTGAACCTCTTTAAAGCTCCGTACATGCTTGATTCATATAAAGGTGAAAAATATATAGGGGAATCACCTAAAATCTCTGGCATGGAGCAAATTTGTGATGATAATACAGGCTTACCATATCTCATTGCTTCAACTGGTGGATAGCCAAAGCCTTCAAAGACAGAAGGATAGAGTAATGCATGGCAATGACGATATGCATTGTTGATATCTGAAGATGAAAGGAACGGCAATGCTACATGTTGCTTGAAAAGACTTTTTTTGTATCCTGTAGTGACTATAATAGCCGAAGGATTAATGTTTTCTGCATATTGTCTAAATGCGGACAACATCTTCTCACCATTTTTTGTAATTCTATCAGCAGATAGTAGTAGGAAGTATTTTTTCTTGTTGTTTATAAGATTTTTTAAGAGAGGGTTGCTTATATCGTCTGTCTCATCAGGACAAACCTTCATGGGAGAATAGAAGACGCGAATTTTGTCCTTAAGATTTGGGTAATAATATTCGATGGATTGTTTAGAGTAATTAGATACAGTTACTATTTCTGAGTCATTCTCTTCTATCAATCTACGCATAAGTTCTGCTCTAGGAGTTGTAGTACCAGAAAGAAGTCTTACCTTTACTCTTCCCAGTTGATTGCGGACAAATGTCCATGGGTGTTTTATATAGTGTAAGTATTCAATCCTAGAAGTCGTCATTTCTTCGACGTACATATCATGAATTACAATTACTACTTTGCAACCAAGATTTCTCAAATCACCCAAAGGTAGGTCGCAAAAGTTCTGTGCACAAGAGACAAATAGCAAATCAATCTTTTCATCTTTTATGATTTGCTTGAGATTCTTATGATGGTAATCTATAGGAATAACGCGTTCTGTACCCTTTAATGCATCAGGACTTAGATTCTTATATTTGAATTTGTATTTTGACGAATAAAGGCTAAACAATGTTGATCGTTGGTATTCCCTTAGTTGAGATACCATTTGCAAAAACAAAGCCTGCGCATATTCAGCTGCACCATTATAAAAAGAAGCCTGTGCTTCTGTTTGATCAAATAGAATGTTCATCTACTGGAAAATTTCTATCTTTATTTTGTAATTCTAATTCTTCGGCATCAGCCTCCTCATATACAGAAGAGGTTGTAATTCTATTAGCCGCAATGAATATTGGAATATAGTAACATAACCAAAGAGCATGACCGTCAACTAGGAATATAATTGATATGACTACTATCGCTGAAATAGCCCTTTTTCTTTCCTCGCCCATAAGGAAAGTGAAAAAGTACATCCCGATTAGTAATATCGATCCCACTATGCCATTATCATAAAAGTACACTGTAGCGCCAGAATTTCCCCAATCAAGTTTTGAAGCATCACGTCCCAAAATTATATCAGGTGAATCCATCATATCCATCAGGTCATTATGGAAATCTGCATCAACGCGGTTATTACCTTTCAAACCGCCATCTTCTATTGTTAATCTGTCAACAATGCGGTCGTAGAGAACGTTGTCACCTCCATCATAACTCATGACTCCTACAAAGAAAACAGCAACTATTCCCACCAAAAGAGCAATCTTTGGCATAATTCTTTTTCCTTCAATCCATAAACCCAAGAAGATGATAATGGGGAAAATCACGTAGGCAGCAAGAGAAAGTGAGCTGAATACTGACAATATTGTGGGGATATTGTACCACTTACGCCATTTACCCCATTGTGCGAGGAGAAGAAAACAGGATGTTGTACCCACATGGCTAGGCTCAATAAAATACGAGCAGAAGCGAGGCATTTCTTCCTTCATGTCATTGAGATTTATCATGAAGAACCCATAGTTAAGGTAGTGATAGTTTCCGTCTTGATACTCCGCATCAGTAAACGGGATGTTGAAACCGAATACTACTGCAATAAAGGCTCCAACAGAGAAAAGCATCATTGTGCCATATAGAATAGCGATTACATTTGATAATCTTTCTAAATTTACTGGTGATAGTCTTTGCAGACAATAGAATGCCACTATTGCCGCTCCCGAAACGACAATGCTACCCACTGTCATGTGGTCTGTCATCATACTGTATACGTATAGCACCGAACTGAAAAGAAACGCATAAAAGAAGTCTTGTCGTTCAAATAGGGGATTCTCGGTGCCCATGGTTATAATGACTGATAACACACACAACATTGCGCCAAGTGGCATCATAAACTGCTCCACAGGCCATAAGAACCATGGATGCAAGTCTACAAAGAAGAACAGAATCATTCCCCCACAGAGCAGTACCCAACTTAATGTGTTTTTGTTAATCTCAATTTGCACGTCCTATGATTCTATGCATGATTTCTTTTATAAAAAGTTTCTCGCGCTCCTCCAATAGAAATTTCCACATAACCACAGTTCCTGTAATAACAGCTGTGACATACGTAAGAATAAACCTCAGATGGAAGTCAAACAAGTGAGTTATTAGTTCGCAACTGATAGTAATGGTAGCAGAAAGCAGTACTAATGGAATGACAACCTGTCTTACATAATCCAACTTCGATAGTCCCGCTCTACGTGCAGTAAAAGGAATTCGGTAAAAAGATACCAATGTCTCAACTATGAGATATATCCACATAACACTCTCAACGGAATAGTTCCATTTCAATACCAGCCACACGAGAGCTAAACTAAGTATTTTTGGAGTATTCATGACAAGAGTGTATGTGCCTATCTTGCCTACTGCCTGATTTGCTACATGCAATCCCAAACTTGCACCATCAATGAGAAAGGCTACAATCAGGAATGTACAGAACATTGATGCATGCTCAGGTTCGCTACCTAGCCATAGTGTCAGCAATGAAGGGAGCTCGAAGAGAATGGGGAATACGCTCAGTATCATTAGTGAGGTAGAATACTTACTCATTAAGGCAGACAGACGCAACATTCTTTTCCTGGCTCCCGCTCCTTCAGCCTTCATTATCTGCGGCGTCATAGCATTTAGCACTGAAGTTAGGATGAACCCTGAAGCTGTCTTTATCTGCAACGCTATGCCAAATGATGCATTGATCACCGCACCCAAGAAGTAGTTCATTATAACAGCTATTCCTTGACTGCGCAATACTGCCGAGGCTGTATCTACAGTAGTCCAGCCAGCAAAGTTAGTAAGTCCAAGTAAATACTTCTTGTTGATATCCCCTCTTCTTATTTTTAAGGTACATTCCTCATATCTCAATGCTGCATAACCTGCGAAAACAATAAAATTGATAAGCATCACCAATGCCATTACATTAGAGTATGCAATAAGTTTGTCTATGCCTGCTATCTTGAATGACAGTACTACCATCGTCAACTTTACTACGGCATCAATAATCTCCACTACTGAAATGAACACTATATTCTCTCGTGCAACGAACAAAGCCCTAAAGGGAGCTTCAAGAATGGTGAGTGCCAGTAGCACTGCCATTATTTCATACACTGTACCAGCTACATCTACTCTCTCTCTTGGGATGTTCAGCCAATGCGCTACAAATGTGTCCTTAAATAACATCAAAGCCAATGTTAACACTATGGCTATTGAAAAGTGTATTAGAAGGCTGTTTATAAAGATTCTGTGTATCTCGGACTTTTCGCCAATACCACGGGAGTATGATATATATCTCTGAGTAGTGATAACCAAAGCATTAGTGATGAATCCCAACATGGCTACCAGTCCTGCTACTACAGAGAAGATGCCATAATCTACTACGCCTAAACCTCTGAATACTACTCTCGTAGTAACAAAGGCCAAGGCCATAGTTATCACAGAACGGCAGTACTGCGCTATGGTGTTAACTATTATTCGTGTAGATGGATTCATTCTCCTTGTGCTTGCGTATACTCTTTTGTCATTTCTTTTCTATAGATACACACAATTGTTCCGAGTGTTGCTAAAAACAGCATACCTATTACGAAAAGAACACGCTTTGGACCAGCGGGTTTTATTGGAACAGTAGCATTCTGGAGAGTGGTGAAGACAGGGGTGGTTTCTTGCACTTTTGCCATAGCTGCTTCTAAACGTGTATTCATTGCAGTATAGATGTTATACTTCAATTGCATATCGTTTTCCAAGTCTTCCTCCTTGCTCTTTACACTCTGAAGTACCACGTCCTCATTGGCATCTGCAAAACTTGCATACTTGTTTCTAGCTAACTCATAATTTCTCTTTGCTGTAGCTGTTAGGTTCTTGTAATGCTCGTAGTCTATGCGTGCCTTTTGAGTTCTGTAATTTATGATGTACTGCTGCAAACGACTCATTATGCTATCAGCCAACAAGGCGCAGACAAGGGGATCTTGGTCTTCCACGGTTAATGATACCACATCTGTCTTTTTACTATATGTGGTAGTAATGTTACCCTCAATAGCTTCAAGCACTTTACTGGTTTTTCTGTCAAGCCTAAATGGATCGAATCGTTTTCCGTTGCCATTGGGCTTGCCTATTTTGTCATCCTTGCTGGTCCACTGCTCAATCAGTGCGAGAATGTAGTTTTTAGGATAGTCCCAGATACAAACTTTTTGGTGATCTACCATGTAGGTATAGTAATCAGTATTCACCTTACCATCCTTTGTTTTAACCTTTATGTCCAACAATTCCACTAAAAAGTTTGTTGATTTCAGCAGTTCAGGATACAATTGTGGATAAATAGCATCAGAAGATGCCAAGTTACCCATATTAAATCCAAAATTTGATGCTAAAGAGAGAAGACTACTTGAACCTACAGATGAGCTAGAGGTTTCTGGAGCGATGGAAATTTCACACTTGTAATATCTAGGTTTAGGAAAAATCCACAGACATGACAAAATGAATGTAATAATCCATACCTTCAAAAATAGTTTCTTCTTGTTCAGTAAAGTTTTTCCAACTTTAGCAAAATCGATTTTTATCTTTTCGTCACTCATTATTTTGTTGGTTTTGCTGTAGATATAGTGGGTAATTGTAATTATTGGGCAAAGGTACAAAAAACCTCGCACGTGTGCAAAGGAAATGCTGTTTTTTTGCAAAACTAACCTCACTAACCTCACTTTTGTCCCGTAACCTCAGTATTTATACGGATTCCCGATAGTGAGGTTGCCTTGCTTGAACCTCACTCCCAACCTCACTTTTAACCTCACTATAACGATACGCCTTCGGTTACGATAACTCTGAACTAACTCGCAATAGTGAGTGCTTGAACTCCTAATATGGTGAGGTTAATAGTGAGGTTAACAGTGAGGTTAAACGGTTTCAACCTCACTTGTCTCAGCCCAGTATTCATGCGGGATGAGCGCCACTAAGTGAGGTTAGTGAGGTTGGATTACAAAAAACTCTATTTTAGCTACAATATGCTATAGCAATGGTTTTATAACCTCCGGCATTACTTTAACAACTTCCGGCATTACTTCTACACGCAGAAGTAATGCCTCTACCTGCAGAAGCAGCCCCTCTGCACGCAGAAGTAATGCCTCTGCATGCGGAAGTAATGCTTTTAAGTCTGGATTGTGATTAGTAAGCGATGAAATGCAGGCGAAGGGTTTTATCCTCATTGAGGAGCACCATGCGGTCAGAGTTGAGTTCTTCTACGGTGAAGGTTTCTTCGTAGATTATTTCGCCATCGTTTACGTTGCCTTTATCTTTAAGGTGTAGTCCTTGAACTTCCAGTTTTGAGAGTTCGCTTTCAGTGAGCAGTGGGTCGCCCTGGCCTCTTTTGTTATAGCGAGGGGTATGCACACGAAGGGTGTTGCCGCTATGGTCGAAGCGAAGGAGGATAGTACCTGCTCCACCGCCTTGTGTCTGCATGAGTGATCCTATGAAACTCCAGAACACCTTCTTCGATACGTAGTCCTCAACGTTAGGGTTAGCGTTATCGTTAACGTTAATATTCTCCACCTGACGCAGATACCACCAGTTGTCGAGGTCGCCATTATTGCTTGAGTGGGTTTCGCAACCTGTCAGGGTAATGAAGAGTGAGGATGAAAGGATGAAGAATAGAAGTTTCTTCATTATCTTGTTGCTATGTAGTGCTGTTCGTGTCATATCTTGTTATGGTGGGTATTTTAGTGAACGTGATAAAGTATGGTGAACTGCATGCCTGAGTTGTTGCCTCTCAGCTCGCCCCAGTCGGCTCCGTATGCCATAGAAGCGGTGAAACCATTGAGAATACTCTTCTCAGGGAATTTGTATCCAGCCTCAAGCAGCAGACTGGTGTTCTCTCTTGGGTCGGCATAAGGTGCACCGTATGTGCCCCAACCTTTCTGCCAACTGAGTTTTGCCCTGTAGTGCAGTCCACACATAGGGTCGCCGGCAATGCCGAAGTGCCATGCCTTGAAGCGATTGCATCGAGGACCGATGTATCCGTCTTCGTTGTATATTGGTGAAAGATAGAGCGGATTGCCAATAAACTGTCCATAGTGTTGCCAACCAGGCATACTGCTATGATTGTAGTATCCGTCTTTGCCACAGATGTGGTCGCTGATGCCTTGGGTGTGGTCATGATATATTGGTCCGCACTGATAGCGAGTGGTGATATACTCCACCACAGCCTGATTGACATATTTGAAATTCTTCAGCTTTACGTCGAAACCCATGAGGTAGTCCTTGAAATCATAACGGAAATATCGGCTGTCCACCTTCTTGTTCCAGTCGCTGCCTGTGCCGTAGCCGTCATAATCGAGCAGGAACATAGAGGAATGGTCCTCAAAATAGTGGTCCATGTAGAATCCAGCCTCCCATGTCTTAGCTTTCCAGTTGAGGCGCATTACCCAACTGCCCAGGTGGTTGCCTTCTGCATTCTGATATTCCGTGTCTTCTTCTTTTTCTTCAGCTCCAGTACCAGTGAATGCATGCCAATAGGTGTTGAAGTTGCACCTTACCTTTTTCTCAGTGTATGACTTGGTTTTGCTGTCATACCTATAGGAATAGCCACCAAACTGTGCAGCCATCTCGAGTCCGAGGGTCAACGTGAGGGGGAATACCTCCTCATTACCTATTCTGAGATATCCAGCCTTCTGGTGGTAGCGAGTGTTTTTGTTGTATTTATTGCCTGAACCACTGACGAAGGTTTCTTCCCATCCACCGTCAGTCATCATGCCATAAGCCATGTGAGCCTTCACGGCTACCCATTTCTTAGTGCCAGGAATGTTCCAATAATCATTGAGTCCGATGCGCACCTGTGGAACAGGACGGGCATTGATGCCCAGTGTCTGTGAACCTGAGGAGAGTTCGTTGTTCTTCAGTTCCATAGGCTGATGTTTGGAACCCACGGTGAGTGTACCCAATTTATAGTTCAACTCAGCGAAAGCCTGCTGAAGTACGAAGTGGTTGGTGTAGTGTTCCTTATAGCCCTGACTCTTGTAGCCTATAGGCATGATAACATCCAGTCCTGCATTGAGGTCAATAATGCGGTTCCCGTTCCCGTTAACGTCAAACTTCTTGTCCCAGGCGCCTATAGCTCTCACATACCCATTCTGTGAGTTGAGGCTGCTGATGCCATATTTGTTGGCATTGAGCCATAGGGGAGTTTTGTCGTTGCTGAACGAGCCTTGCATCTCCACATCGAGAGCCCACCCATTGTCGGCTTTCACGCTGGTCACCTGTGCCTTTGCGCTAATGGCGCAGAGGGCGAGACACAGCAGTATGTACAATGATTTTTTCACGTTTATT
>RHMF01001595.1_pt1 | contig 14106 bp, 14 predicted proteins | sample 5365151 | NCBI WGS metagenome assembly RHMF01 (sample SAMN10266501, study PRJNA497801) | feces metagenome | isolation source: feces | host: Bos taurus | place: China: Prairie of Fairy Mountain | collected 2017-08-14 | reverse complement strand
TTAAGAAAAGAGATGTAGAAAGAGCGTCACCTAAGCCTGAATCTTTTGTCAAAACTGAAACTGATAAATACTTATCTCCCGGCATTAAAGTTTCAGGGTCAATTATATGATGATAGCTTTTGCCATTCACTTCATAAAATCGTTGATAACAACCGCTTGTAACAAGTGACATATCTGATATTTTAAGATATTCAATATGTGGGATTTCATCCTGTCTTTCGGTGTCAGGATTTTCTACGCCAACCTTCCAAGGTTCATTATTTCTACCCATACCGATTGTACGCACATTACCACCAATGTTGATAAGAAAATCTGTAACACCTTTATTTATTAAATACTCTGCTATTCTTTCAACAGCATAACCTTTAGCTATTGCACCGACATCAAGAGTCATTTCTGGGTCAGAAAGAAAGACAGTATTATTTTTTTCATCAATTTCTACTTTACTGAAATCTGTATGCTTCATTGCTTCTTCTAACAACTCTTTTGGTGGCAATTCTGCATTAGCAGGGTCAGAAAGTCCTAAATTACGGTATTTATGCCATATTGAAAGTACACTACCCATAGCAATATTAATTTTACCATTTGTAAGTGTATACATTTCTTCAGCATAAAGCAATAAATCAATAATTTTTTTATCTACCCTTACAACATTATGTTTGCCATCATCAACGTCATTTATAACACAAAGATTATTTATTCCATCGTACCTGAAATAAATATTATAGAGTTTATGATAATTATTAAGCTCTGATTTTATTTCTTCACAAATGCTTTTGAATTCATCTTCTGTCTCGGTATAACCAGTAATTGTTGTAACTGTATCAAAATAATCAAAATAGTATTCTGAAAACTTCTGCTTTTCTTTTACAGTATTACACGAAGTCAAAAAAGAGATTTGTGAAGCGATTAATATTAATGCTAAAAATAATGATAACGATTTTCTCTTCATAATCAAAAAACAAGGGATGTTGCAAGAAACAACATCCCCGAATTTAGTTGTTTAAAACTTATTTTGTTGCAGCAGTAGCAGCCTTAATCATATCACCAATAGCCATTGTGCAACCTGCTGTTGCAAGGTCACCTATTGCATAACCATCTTCACCAGCGAAGCCAGCGAAATCTGCAGATGTTTTACCAACAAGAGCAGCATCAAATGCAGCAGCTTGTTCGTTCCATTCTTTTACAGCACCTTCAGTACCATCGTGTTTTGCACCGTATGCAGCCATACCATAATCTGTACCGAGTTCAAGCTTTGTTTTGATTTCTGCTGTTGCATCAAGTGTTGATTTACCAGCAGCATCAAATGGCATTTTGCCCTGTACGCAGTCTGTTTTTGCAACTACAACCTTACCGTCTGCATCTGTAACAACAGCAGCGATTGTTGTATCAATCTGAGCAAGACCAGCTTTTTCTTCTGTAGCATCTGCACTTGAATGTGAGTTAGCAGCTACAAGAGCAACTGAAAGTTTATTTTCGGCTGTAGCTTTGGAATCTGCAGCTGAGTTAACAGCCTTTTCGAGAGCTGAAACAAAATCATTAACATTAATTGTGCAACCAGCTGTTGCAAGGTCACCCTGTGCATAGCCATCTTCAGCCATTAATGCCTTAACTTCTGCAACTGTTTTACCCTTTGCAGTAGCCATAAATGCATCAGCTTGTTCGTTCCATTCTAATGCTTTGCCTTCTGAACCATCGTGTTTCTTACCGTATGCAGCCATACCGTAATCTGTGCCTTTTTCATACTTTGTTCTTAAATCTTCAACTGCAATGTTTTTACCAGCTGAAGTCCAAGCAGTTTTGATTTGTGCTGTATCAAGGTCGATAGCAGCAATTTTGCCTTCAGCATCAAGAAGAACTGCAACTGCAGTTGTATTAAATTCGCCAGCGCCGTTTGTTTCGCCATCAGCATCTTTTGCTTCGCCGTAGCTTGAAACAACACCTAAACCGAATTTAAGTGTAGCAGCATCGTCGCCAGTAGGCGCTTTGTCACCTGAGCAACCAACTAAAGCTGCAACTGATAATACCATTACTAATACAAGTGCAAGACTGAGAATCTTTTTCATTTTAATCTTCTCCTTTAACATTTATTTTTTCTTGCATACAGAGTTTTCACTCTAAGACTGATTATTACAGATTTCCAAAAGTTTGTCAATACTATTGTTAAAAAATAAACAATATTTTAAAATTTAGAAAAAACTATACAACTTTTTCCAATTTTTTTACAAGTATCGAACTGATAATTCCAATTAAAACACCAGCAATTGTGCCAGTAATTGAAAGAACTATCATATAATACCCTATTTGTATTGTATCAAACAAGAAAATTGCAACCAAGATTTGACCGAGATTATGAGATATACCACCTATTATGCTGACACCAATCTGAGAAAATAATTTAATTTTCATAAAAAGCGTCATTAAAGCCAGACTTAATACTGCTCCTGCCACACTATAAGCTAATGTCATAACATTACCAAAAAGAAGAGCAACTATAAACACTCTTATGAGTGAGACTGTAACCGCTTCTTTAATACCGTATTTATATAACAAGAAAATTATTATAATATTTGGCAACCCCATTTTAATTCCTGGAACTGCAGTAGATATTGGTGGTAGCATTACTTCTAAATAAGAAAGGACCAATGCTACAGAAGTCAAAACACCTAAAAGTGCTATTCGTCTGGTTTTGTTTCTCATAAAATCTCGTTTCTGTTACAAATTAAACAACTGCATCTAATTCATCAGTAGCTTCATCTGCAACAATTTCTATTACAACCTTGTGTGGAAGGCACACGATTGTTTCACCTTTATATGAAATCTTGCTATGACCTTCACATATTTTATCAGGACAATTAGAATCTTTCATAAAAGCTTTGTTATCAGCAATAACTAAAATATTTCTGCCATCATCCCCTGTTTCAATAACTACCTCTGTATTTACTGAAAGCGGATAACGTTCTGTTTCTTTACCATCAATTTTTATAACAGCAAATGAACCCTCAATTTTAAAGATGTTTAATAAAAATAATCCGACTGTCGCTACCAAAACAATGATAGCGACAAGGATTATATCATTTTTTAATTTTTTTTTATCATTCATATTAACCAATCTTATTATTAGCAAAGTCAATTGGTTTTAAGCACTTAGTAGGACAGTTTTGTTCACACAAACGACAACCAGTACATTTATCGTAATCAATTCTTGCAAGGTTATCAACAACTGTAATTGCCTTTTCAGGACAGTTAAGCTCACACTTTTTACAACCAATACAAGCATTTTTACAATTTGTACGAGCAAGTGCACCCTTCTGAACATTACTACACATAACTGCAGTTTTTGTATCTTTAGGAAGAAGTTTAATAATGTGTTTAGGGCAAGTACCAACACATTTACCACAACCTACACATTCTCTTGGGTCAACATGAGCAAGTCCGTCGTGAACACAAATTGCATTAACAGGACAAACTTCAGCACAGTCACCACAACCTACACAGCTATATGCACAGTCAAATGGGCCACCATAAACCATACAAGCCGCTTTACAAGATTTGATACCATCATAAACAGCATTTGATTTAGCCGCTTCACAGTCACCACCGCAAGCTACAAAGGCAACTTTTGGTTCGAGCTCCTGAATTTTAACACCTAAAATAATTGAAAGTTGAGCAGCAGTTGTAGAACCACCCGGAATACAGAGATTAGGCTCTGCCTCACCCTTTGCAACTGCTTCTGCATAACCATCACAACCAGTATAGCCACAAGCACCGCAATTGGCACCAGGAAGCGCTTCACGGACGAGCTTTACTTTTTCATCTTCGTCAACTGCAAAGAACTTTGATGCGAGTGCCAAAACGATACCTAATACAAGACCTACACCAGCAACAACGCCTAACGCTGTTAATATTGCCATAATATCCATTCTACACTCACCACCTTATTTGAATAAATTTTCAACAATACCTTCGAATCCGAAGAAAGCAAGTGACACGAAAGAGGCTGCTATTAATGTTGCAGGAAGACCCTTGAAATGCTCTGGAATATCGCTCTCGTCGATTCTTGAACGAACGCCAGAGAAGAGAACCATTGCAAGCATAAAACCAAGACCACAGCCTAATGAACTTACCATTGATTCAAGGAAATTGTAGCTATCTTTAATATTATTGATAGTAACACCTAAAACCGCACAGTTTGTTGTAATAAGTGGTAAATAAACACCAAGGCTCTTATGAAGTGCAGGAATGAACTTCTTCAAGAAAATTTCAACAAACTGAACTAATGCAGCAATAACTAAAATAAATACGATTGTCTGCATATATTCGAGCCCTAAATTATTAAGAACAAAAATCTGAATTGGCCATGTAACTGCAGTTGCAAGTAACATAACAAATGTAACTGCAACACCCATACCAACTGCCTGATTAAGTTTTTTGGAAACACCTAAGAATGGGCAAATACCAAGGAACTGTCTTAAAACATAGTTATTAACTAAAACAGAAGATAATAAAATAACTACCAATGTTTTAAACATAATTATTCACCCTCCTTAACTTCATTAGCCTTACAACCACCGTTGCAAACACCAGCAGATGGACAGCCAGCACAGTTGAACTCTTTTTTCTTTATTGCTTTGCCCTTTGTAATTACATTTACAAGTGCAATTAAAAGACCATAAACCATTAAGCCACCTGGTGCTTTCACAAAGAACTCTACCTTATGGTCAATCATAAATGGAATTTCGATACCTGCAAAAGTACCTGCACCAATCACTTCACGAACTGTTGCCATAGCGAGAAGTGCTATAGTAAAGCCAAGACCCATACCAATGCCATCTAAAACTGATTTACCAACTGTATTTTTACCGGCAAACATTTCTGCACGACCTAAAATGATACAGTTAACCGTAATAAGAGCAAGATAAACACCAAGGCTCTTATAAAGGTCTGGTAAATAAGCGTGGATAAACATCTCAACTAAAGTAACGAAACCTGCAATAACAACTATATAGCAAGGAATACGAACTGCATCAGGAATTACTTTACGAAGTAATGAGATAACAGCATTTGAGCAGATTAAAACTGCAGTCGCTGCAAGACCCATACCAACGGCACTTGTTACTGAGTTAGACATGGCAAGTGTTGGACAAGTACCTAAAATAAGAACGAATACAGGGTTCTCTTTGAGGAGGCCTGTAATTAAGATTTTAAAGTAATTAGTCTTTTTCATAATTTAAGCCACCCCCTCTAAGATTTTCACTGCTTCGAATACTTTTGAAACAGCGGTTTTATAACCATTAGTTGTGATTGTAGCACCTGAAATTGCTTCGATATCACTGTAATCTGCTTCGGTTTTGCCATTGAATTGAGTATAGAATGAAGCATCAGCACAAGCAGAACCGATATTATCTGTTTCATATTGAGCAGTTGTAAGAACTGCTATAATTTTACCATCTGCAGTAGCAGAAGCTTTAATTTCAATTGGTTTACCTGATGGATTATAATAATGGTCGCCATTGATACCAAAGCCATTTGCTGCTAATTCAAATACATAGTTACCGCTTGCAGTTTTATACGCTTTCTTAACTTGTGAAGGCATGTCGCTGTAACCCGTAACATCAATTTCTATAAGCGAAGAATTAAAGATTAATTGTGCATTTGATTCCATAGTAGCTTTTACATCATCAGCTACAGAGCTAAGAATTGCACCAGTTTTATCAACTGCAATAAATTCTTCACCTGAAACAAGTACGAAGCCCGCACCATTTTCTGCTTCATAAACTGCATCAACATTTTCTAAGCTTTCTGTCATAAACCATGAAACGAATTTACCCTCTGCACCTGGTAATGCTTCACTTAAGCTATCGTTAAGAATTTCTTCTTCTGTACGAATATCTACTGAACCACCACCGAGAATGATTGTTGCATTAAGAGCATCTTTAACTGCATTCTTATAGCCAGAAGTTGTCATTGTTGCACCTGAAATTGTTTCAACTGCATCAATATCATCTGTTGTCTTGCCTTTAAGAGTATCGCCATAGGTTTTTTCATAACCTAAAGTTTCGCTACTTGAAAGGCAGGTTGCACCTGTAACAGTACCAGCACCGTCAATACCGCACATAAGCACCATATTTGCACCATAACCAGAAGTGAGAAGCTTCACAACATAACCACCGTTGCTTGCTGAATAAGCTTCCTGTACTGTTGCTGGCAATTCGTAGGATGATAAATCCAACTGTGAGAAATCGCCACCATCAGGGTGAACAATAAGAAGTGCTGCATTTGCTTCTGCGGCTGCGTTCTTCTCGATAAGAGGAGCTGTAATTGAGTTGGTTAATGCAAGAAGCAAAGAAATTGCGGCACAAATAGCTGTCAAAGCTATTACACTTTTAAAATGTTTCATTTCTTCGCACCCCCAAACAATTTACGAGCAGTTAACATATCAATATATGGATTGAGGATATTCATGATAAGTATAGCGAATGAAACGCCTTCTGGATAAATACCCCATTCGCGAATTAATACTGTAATTAAACCTGCACCAATACCAAAGATAATCTTACCGAGTGGTGTTGTTGGTGATGTAACATAATCAGTTGCCATAAAAATAGCACCTAAAAGAAGTCCACCTGAAAGCACAAGGCTTAAAGCTAACATTACATCAAAATCATGAACTGCTAAACTGAAAAAGAATGTTGTTCCTATAAATGCAACAGGAATGTGCCATGTGATAACCCTTTTTATTAAAAGATAGATACCACCGATAATGAGTGCCACTGCACAGGTTTCACCAATTGCACCGCCTGTAGTTCCTAAGAGTAAATTCTGTAACTCTACTGTATTACCTTCTGCTAAAGTTACAAGTGGTGTAGCCCCTGCTGTAGAGTCAAGTGGGAAAGCTGCCTGGGTAAGTGAAGTGAATGCAATAAGCATAAACACTCTACCAGTAATTGCAGGGTTTACAACATTACGACCAATACCGCCGAAAATACATTTAACAATAATAATTGCGAAAAGTGAACCAACGCCAGCTTGCCACAATGGAACATTAGCTGGAAGATTTAAAGCTAAAAGTAAGCCTGTAACTGCGGCACTTAAATCGCTTATGGTTTGTGGCTTTTTAACTATTTTTGTAAAAAGGAATTCTGAAAGAACTGCTACGCCAACACAAACAGCTACAACTGCCAATGATTGAAGTCCAAAAATCACAACACCAGCAATAGTTGTAGGTAAAAGTGCAATTAAAACATCGAGCATTACCTTTTGTGTTGTTCTTTTACTGTGAATATGAGGAGACACAGAAATATGAAGTTTATTTTCCATTATTTATTTGCCTCCTTTGCTTTATATTCACGAATCATAGCTTTAGCCAATTTATTTGTCTGAACAAGTGGTCTGTTTGCAGGACAGTTGTATGAACAACAACCACATTCCATACAAAGCTCTGCACCAGCTTTTATAGCTGTTTCAACATCTTTATTTTTATATGCTTTCATAATATTAGGTGCTGTAATACCAAACGGACAATTTGTAACACAAGCACCGCAACGGATGCAGTTAGTTTCCTTTGGTATATTTGTCTCTTTTTTAGTAAGTGCTAAAATTGCATTTGTCTGCTTAATAACAGGAAGATTTATATCAGGAATTGAAATTCCCATCATAGGTCCTCCATAAAGAACTGAGAACGGTTCTTCTTTAAAGCCACCACAGAAATCGAACACATCTTTTAATGCAACACCAATTGGTACAATAACATTTTTAGGCTCTTTTACCGCACCGCCATCAACTGTAATACATTTTTCAACTAATGGCATACCTGTAGAAATGAAACGACCTATACCAGCCATTGTTGTACAGTTAACTACAACACAACCGACATCTATTGGTAATTCACCAGCACCAATAACTTTACCTGTAGAGTGGTAAACTAAAACTTTTTCGCCACCCTGTGGATAGATTTTTGGTAAAACCTTAACTTGCATATTAGGGATTTTTGAAGCTAACTCTTTCATCTTTTGAATTGCCGCATCTTTACCCTTTTCAATACCGAGAATAACTTCTTTCACATTGAAGTATTTAACGATATATTCAATAGCAACCTGCATTTCATCAGCACGTTCTACCATTGTTGTAGAGTCACTTGTGATATATGGCTCACACTCTGCACCATTGATTACAAGAGTTTCTATCTTTTTGTCTGTGGTGAATTTTGCATAGGTTGGGAAACCTGCTCCACCTAAGCCGACCATACCACTATTTTTAATAGCAGTCACTAAATCTTCTTTTGATTTAATTTCAGGCTTTTTAACATTTTCGTCAACAGTCATTTCACCATCAGACTGAATAACGATTGCTTGTACAACATTACCTGTCGAAACAGTAATCTCTGTAATTTTTGATACCTTACCTGAAACACTTGAATAAACAGGTGCAGAAAGTGCATTAGCATCTTCTGCAATAAGAGTACCAACCTTTACTTCATCTCCTACCTTTACAACTGGAGTAACAGGCTTACCGATGTGCATTGATGTCGGAATAGTAACAGTTGCGGGAACAGGCATTCTGACTGAAGGCATACCAACAGTAGATTTTCTGTCAACAACTTTTATTCCGTGTAATTTAGAAGCCATTTTAGAACCTACCTTTCAACAGCTATATTTTACCTCAATATAGTATTAATTAAAGTGCATAGATTATCATAATACACTATTAAACCGATTATACAACACTTACATTTTACTGTCAATAATTCTAAATAGACAAAACTTTTCCGTAAAATTTTACCTTTTTCACAATAAAAATTTGCTTGTCAAAAAGTTAACATTTTTTGGTAGCAAATCGTCTAAAATACCCTTGTTTTCATTATGACATTTCACGAAAAATTAAAGCAAAACAAAAATCTTATTGATTATTGTAAAAAAGAATAATATAATCTATGTTAGAGTCTTTTGGTGTGAAAGGATTACTTTTTTATGGAACAACGATTTAAGATTTTCATTGCGTACCATACAAATGACGAAAATATTGCCAATCTTCTTTCGGATTATTTTCAGAGTATGGGCATTCCTAAGGATTTTATCTATCTTTGTGCTCTCCCCTCAAATGATGGTAAAATCAACAATATTGATGAAATTAACGCAATGATTAAATGTAGCTGTGTTAACATTCCTATATTATCTCTTAAATTTTTAGAGAGTGTATTCTGCACAAACATAACAGGTGCGTTTGTTTTTGATGAAAACGCATTACTTTTGCCTGTAATGCTCCCAGATATTACTCAAAATATGATTTATGGATTTTTAAAGGATGTTTACAGAGTATTCAAATTAGATGTTAGTGAAGATATCGCTTATATCTACGATGCGGTTCAGGGCTCATTGGATATCATTCCTCCAAGCCTTACAATAGCAACAAACGCTATGAACGCATTTATTAACAAATATACAGTAACCGTCAGCAGAATAACAACGAAATCTTCACCTACACTTATTTCTTCTAACCCAGCCTTTGAGCAGATTGATGTTTCAACTGATGATGAAATGATTGTGCTTTACTACATACTTGCAAATCAGGTTTTGGAGGTTAGCAAAAAAACAATTGAAGACTGGCTTATAGAAGAAGAGATTTATGATGTCGATGTAGAAAACGCGTTTAAATTACTTGCAACAATTGGTTATGCAAGATACCACGAGGGCGTTTTAAAAATTGACATTATTACATTCAGAAAATGGGCTAAAATGACTGACGAGCTTTTACCTGTACTCACCGCTTGTGTTAAAAACCACAGAATTTTAAGTGCTGAAATATTTGAAGATATGTGGTACAATGACGAATTAAGCACAACGCTCAAATTATTTACTGCTTACTTAATTGACGAAGGTACTACTGTTCTTGGCAGTAAATCTTCAAACAGTCAGCAAGTACAGGATATTATTAACTGGGAAGACAAAAATAGTCTTTCTCACACAGTCTCAAACAATTACCAGAAATGCTTACAGGTATTTGAGCAAAACAACCTCATTTACGAAAGTGACTGGTCAATTTATGGTGTACCTAGAAAATATAACCTCAATGCATCTTTTATAAACCACATTTTCTCAAACGACTTTCCGCATAGAAATGAGTTGGCGGAGTTGAAAGTAGGGGCTAGAATTTAGCTATTAGTCGTTAGTTGATAGTTGTTAGCAAATCGTTAAAAATCAAAAAATAGGGAACAGGAAACAGAGAAAATGCTCTCCGTTTCCTGTTGTTATTTATTCAAGTATAAGTAAATTGATTAAAATAAAAACCAGAGGTGATTTTTTAAATAAACTACCTCTACCTCTGGTTTTCTTGTTGAATTTAATTTTGAAAAACACTAAAATCGTTGATAATCAAGGCTTTTCAGACTCAATCATAGAACACCGTATGATGTCGCAAAATCACACACAGCTAATGAAAGCTACCAATTATATATATTTGGTTTTTTTACCCACTTCTATATATGGTAGACTTTCACGCTAACCGTCCCCCGATTTTTTCTAATCAAGGCGAAGCCTTCCGAAATTCTGCATTCTGCACTCTGAATTCTGCATTCAATTTGCCAACGCAGTTCCGATAATTCCGAATTACGCATTACACATTCCGAATTAAAACTTCTTCTCTCCTCTTTCGCGTATTACAAACCTCACTGGTGTGCCTTCAAGTCCGTAAACTTCGCGAATCTGGTTTTCGAGATAACGCTGATAGCTATAATGGAAAAGCTCGGCATTATTCACGAAGCAGACAAATGTTGGTGGGCGTGTTGAAGCCTGAGTCATATAATAAATTTTAAGGCGTTTACCTTTATCTGTTGGTGGTTGCACTCTTAAAGTAGCAGCCGCCAATATTTCGTTTAACTGACCTGTTTTAACACGCATTGCGTTTTGCGTATCTACAAACTTAATAAGCTCATAGAGTCGTTCTAATCTCTGACCTGTTTTTGCAGAAATGAAAATAATAGGTGCAAATGACATAAACGAAAAATCATTCATAAGCTTTTTACGATATGAGTCCATTGTGGTACCATCTTTTTCGTAAGCATCCCACTTATTAACAGCAATAATGCAACCCTTGCCCTGCTCTAACGCTCTGCCAGCAACCTTGCTGTCCTGCTCGGTAAAGCCCTCTAAGGCATCAATCATAATTACGCAGACATTGGCTCTTTCTACTGCCATATCGGTTCTTAAAACGCTATAGCGTTCAACCGCATCGTCTACCTTAGATTTTCTACGAAGACCCGCAGTATCTATAAACATAAACTTACCATAATCGTTCTGAACAAAGCTGTCTGTTGCATCACGGGTTGTACCAGCAATATCTGAAACAATCATTCTGTCTTCGCCTATAATTTTATTAACGAGTGAAGATTTACCAACATTTGGTTTACCAATTAAAGCAACTTTTATATAGTCGTCCTCATCTTCACCATCTCTTAAATATTCCTCTGGGAAGTGCTTAATAACCTCGTCGAGCAAATCGCCCGTGCCGTGACCGTGAACTGATGACACTGGGAACGGGTCACCGATACCCAAATTGTAAAATTCATAAATATCAGCTGGTGGCTCACCTATTTTGTCGCACTTATTAACACAAAGCACTACTGGTTTACCGCTTTTCTGGAGCATTGAGGCAACCTCACTATCAGTTGCGACAACACCATCACGCACATCAGTAACAAATATAATTACATTTGCACTATCAATTGCAAGTTGCGCCTGACGACGCATTTGTGAGAGAATTATATCATCTGAATACGGCTCAATACCACCTGTATCAACAAGCATCATTTTATGACCTAGCCATTCACATTCACCGAAAATTCGGTCTCGTGTAACACCAGGTGTATTATCTACAATAGCAAGTCTTTTGCCAGTAAGCTTATTAAAAAGTGTACTTTTACCAACATTTGGTCTACCTACAATTGCAACTACTGGTTGTGCCATTTTATGCACCTCCTAAAAGATTTTCTAATAATTTATATCCATCATTTTCTACTGGGGTAATTTTTACATTTAAAATCCTTGAAAGTTCTTCGAGAGTTATATCATCAAGAAATTTGTCACCCTCTTTTCTCAAAGAAACTCTTGGAATTAAAAGTTCATCTTTAAGGTCAATATTTTTTAATTGTGCTATTAAATCCTGACCTGTCAGAAGCCCTGCAACAGTAACTGTTGTGCCAAAGAATTCATTAGTGATTTTCACTACACTAACCTTTAAGCCGTGAAATTTTTCCTCTGCTTTTTTAGTTAATTCACATAAAAGTGAATAAGCAGACTCGCCAGTAACCAATGTTATTTCGCGATTAATATCCAATGACTGTGTATCATCTAAAGCACTTAAAAATTCACTTTTCAAAAGTGTGCACATACCAACACCATTATCGAGCTGACTATATTCACCATAATAAGATTCATCTGGGAAATCGCGCTCTGCTAAAAGATAAAATTCATCTGAAGCAAATGCTAAAACTTTACCATCATTAAAGAACGAATAATGTGCATTAAATTCGTCGATTATATCAACTACTTTGTTAGCAGTCTCTTTTGTGTAAGTATTTAATTGCTCTAAATTGTCACGGTATTTTGTAAGACCTACGGGCACTGCGGCGATACTATTTATATATGGACTGTATTTTGAAAGTTCGTTTAATGAATATCTCAGTTCTTCACCATCATTTATACCTGGGCAAAGCACAAGCTGAGTGTTCATTAAAATTCCCGCATCGTAGAATTTCTTTATAAATCTTAGTGAGTACCCCGCATTTTTATTCTTCATCATTTTAACGCGTAATTCGGGATTCATTGTATGGACAGAAATGTTTATTGGACTTATATGCATTTCACAAATTCTGTCTGCTTCTTTTTCAGTAAGATTTGTAAGTGTAATATAATTACCGAAAAGGAATGAAAGACGCGAATCATCATCTTTAAAATACAAGGTGTCACGCATACCCTTTGGCATCTGGTCAACAAAGCAGAAAATACACTTATTTCTGCAAGAGTGATGCTTGTCCATAAGGTAGGTCTGAAATTCTAAGCCAATGTCTGAAAATTCACTGCTTTTTCTTATGTTAACCGTTAAATTTTCTAACCCGCGTTTTAAGGTGATTGAAAGCTTTTTTGCCTGAATTGCAAAGCGATAATCTAAAACATCGGTAATTTCTCTGCCGTTTATTGATATTACCTCATCATTACTTAAAACCCCTGCTTTTTCTGCATACGAATTTTCTGAAACACCAATCACTTTTACCGACATTTTACTCACCTCTTTCAAAACTCCAATAGGGCGGAGAGATATTTCTCACCGCCCCTTGAAAGCATTTATAGAATTACACAGTAATTATTTCTCAACAACTACTACTTGTTTGCCATTGTAATAGCCACAAGCTGTGCAAAGTCTGTGTGCTCTCTTGTATTCACCACATTGTGGGCATTTCATAAGCTGTGGAGCATCTGTGGAGCATCCATTTTCCATACATTTGATCTTCTTTTGTCTCTTCTTGCTTTTGAAACTCTTCTCTTTGGTACTGCCATTTTAAGTTTCCTCCTTATAATTTAACAATAAATATTTATTAATTAACTGATTTATTCCAAAAACTGAAGCAAACCTTCAAGACGCGGGTCTATTGGCTTCTTACAGTCACATTGGTCTTTGTTAAGATTTTTACCACACATAGAGCAAACTCCCTTACATTCGTCCTTACAAAGGAATTTTGTGGGTAATTCTAAATTGACATCTTCCTCGATAAGCTCGTCTAAATCAAGACGCATATCGCTCACAACAAGAAAATCGTCATTATCTTCGTTGCTTAAAGATGCAATTAAATTGTGAGAAAAATCATAATTGAAAATTTTCTCAGCTTCTTCGGCACAGCGGTCACATTGAGCGGAATACTTAAGCTCGACACTGGCGTCAAGCGTTACTATGCCTGTATTATTTCTCACAACACCTTTTACTTTTACAGGTGATTTAATTGGTGTATCACCCGAAACCTCAATGTGTGAAAGCGAAAGTTCGTAATCAAACGGATAAGACGAACCATCCGTATTAAATATAGATTCAAGTTCAATTATCATTTAACTACCTCTC
>RHMF01001153.1_pt1 | contig 14107 bp, 13 predicted proteins | sample 5365151 | NCBI WGS metagenome assembly RHMF01 (sample SAMN10266501, study PRJNA497801) | feces metagenome | isolation source: feces | host: Bos taurus | place: China: Prairie of Fairy Mountain | collected 2017-08-14 | reverse complement strand
CTTATAAGGCAACATATAAGCGCTTAAACGATAATAGCTAATATTTGCAAGTTGTCTTTCTGCACGTTGCTCATCAGCAAAAATCATTCCCCTTGATTTTAGTAATTCTACTTGTTCTCTATATGTTAATGGAGGTTTTGCGTATTTTCCCATACTTACTCTTTTTTATCTGAGCACAAAGATAAGATTTTATTACAATATAAGAACAAAACACACAAAATTGCCTTTGTTTTGGATTTGAAGAAAGTGATTAGGAAATAAAAAAACGCTCGCAAGCGTTTATTTTAAATGTTTTGTAAAAAAATCTTTTAACGGTTGTAAATTTTCAACATCTAAATTCCAATAATTCAGATTATCAAACATCCAATTTCCCTTTCCTAATCGTTTACGTTGGTTATTTGATAATTTTTGTGCAGTCATATAAGTATGTAACTTTCCTTTTCTGTTTGGAGTGTTATATTTAGATTGCCCTGATGCGTCTATTTCGCCAGAAATACACATTTCATATTTTTCAAAACAATCAAAAAATGTTTTATGTAAGTCTTTTTGTGCAGTAGATTCAATCAAAATTTCAACATCTCCATCATTTTGATTATTTGGATATATGAAATATGGAAATAAAACATTGGATTTCTTCATTTCTTCCTCTATCCAATTTTTACGTTCTTCATATCCATGATTTTTTTCAATAGTATCAGCATCAATTAATACTAAAACCTGACTCCCTTCTATATCTGCCTCCTTTATTTTATTAGTAATAAAATCTCCAAATAGCTTTTCCACACCTCCCATTGGGATAATTTCGTATTGTTTTCCTTGAAAAAACTTATCCAAAATAGTTTTTATAAAATTATACTCAGGAGTTTCTACGCTTTCTGCTTCAATAAATATTTTATTCATTTACCTTATTTCAATTTCTTGGTTAATAGAATAATCAACACTATCCAAAGAGTAGTGTAAAGCTTTTAATTCATCATCCAAAGTTCTCAATAATTTAAATGTTGCAACATTATCATTATAATTATTCAGAGCTGCATCTCTTAATCCTTTGATAGAATCATAATCATGCGTGGTTATAAATAGTTGAGTATTGTTATTAATTGCCGCATCTATAACAACTTTCCACAAATTGCTCATAACAGAATAATGAAATCCATTACTTATCTCATCAATAAGCACAATTCCATCTTTACAATTATATATAGTTGTTAGAATTGAGACAATCTTTCTAACACCATCGCCCATCACATTTATAGGTATAAATTTATCAAGACCAATATCAACAAACAATCCTTTATTTGTAGGATTAATATTATTCACACGAGGTTCTATCAATTTTAAACTTTCAATAATGAAGTTTGCATCATTATTGTTTATAATATTATCTAAACCTTCTATTGATGTTTGAAAGCTAAATTTAGGAGACAAGTACACACATTTCAGCGATTCTTCATAAGCATCAGCTCTTTCCCATGTTACTTTATCTGGTTGAGCAGAATCAAATTGTAATATAGTGCTAAAAGATTCATTATTGACTATAAAATCAAATTTCACTTCATAATCCATATCTGTAACAGTGGATAATTTATCAACCATCTCGTTTTCAATAGAAATAATTGTCTTATTTTTTTCAGAAATATTGATTTTCAAATCTCTTTTCTCATCATCACCCACTGTAATATGTATTGGTTGAGTTATATCTAAGTTATAGAAATTTAATATAAAATCATCTAAACTATTACCCTTATAATAATCTCTTATCAGATTCACATTTCTAAATGATATAGGGTTAGATAAGCCTGCAGACAAAAACAAAGATTCTAACAAAGTGGACTTACCACAGTTATTTTTCCCAAAAAAAAGATTAATTTGCTTAAAGCCATCTATTGATGCGTGCTTTATGCCTCTAAATCTCTCAATTTCTATTTTGTTAAACATTGTTTTTAAATTATTTTATTACAAACGAATGAGCAAAATTACAAAAAAGTTTTCAAATCCTTATTTCTCATTTACTTTTTATTCAAACTTACAATTATCACACTACACATAATAATTTATGTGCTAATTTTCATAGCCGTTGCCTTTGTTTTGGATTTGAAGAAAGTGATTAGGAAATAAAAAAACGCAAATAAATAAAAAAACGCAAATAAATTTTTTATTCAAAAGAGCGAAGAAATTTTTACAAAACTTAATTTTGAAATTTCTGACGAAAATTGAGCAAAAATTAAGAGAAATTTTGCTGAAATCGGAGCAAAATTTAATAATATCGCAAGAAAAATTTTTTTTGTGCGAGAAAAAAATTTTTGCTCCGAGAAACGTAGTGTTTTCTTGCGATAAAAATTCTCTAAAACTAAGGAAAAAGCAAAGCAAAAACGTGGTTTTAGAGTGTGAAAACGAGGAATATTTTAATAAATCACTGATTTAGTGATTTTTAATTAAGGGTAAATAAATCAAAAAAAACGAACAGGAAATTTGATTGCGGATTTTTTCGTAGTATTTGGGCTTTAAGTGGAGGGAAAACAAGTTTATAGGAAACGAATAGGCACAAAAAAAAGCAGTCTCTTTACTTGGGACTGCCTTAATCTTTCTTACTGAAATTTTCTCCTAAGAGCGAATAAATTATTCAGCTACTGGAGTTTCTACTGCTGTTTCAGTAGCTGTTTCAGCTACAACTTCAGTTTCTACAGCTGGAGTTTCAGTTGCTGTTTCAGTTGCTGTTTCAGTTGCTCCACCGCAAGCAGCGAAGAATCCTGCTACTGCTAATACAAACAATGCTTTTTTCATTTCTTTTCCTTTTTTAATTGTTGATAATTCTTTATTTTAACCCTGCAAAATTACAACTTAATTTCAAATATGGCGTTGTTTTGTTTAAAAACTTGTTGATAAAACAATCAAACATCTGATTTTCAATAAGAAAAAATTAAGCCTTATTTTTCAAATTCTTGTTCTAATTTTCTCATTTTGCCATTATTAGGCATATATTTTCTTGCTTGCTTAATGGTTTCTAAGGCTTCGGGAAGTTTATTTAGCCTTTTAAGAATGTTTACCTTGTCCTCCCAGGCCATAGGCTCTAATTGATATTTTTCTAAATAAGAATTGATTAATTGCAACTGTGTTTGTGATTCTCCCCTCTTGCCTGCAATGTTCACCAATATGCGAACAGGCGAATAACACAAGGGTTTCATCTCAATACATCTTTGAGCCCAATAGGCGGCGCTATCGCTTTTTCCCTCCAACCTATTATAATAGTTTGCCAAGCGGTATTCCTTTAAACTATAATAAGGATTGGAGTTATCCTGCAAAAGAATATCTATTGCTTTTCTATGATTGCCCGCTGTTGCAAAGCGTTCTGCTACATTTACTGCAATAGGTTTTGTGCTTTCGTCTATGTTTGGCAAAAACGGCATCTTGTTTAGCCAATCCTCTGGCGTGTATTTTATGGTTGTGTCTCCATTGTGTTGATGTATTCTTTTCTTTTGCAAAATGGAGGATTGACAATGCAAACTCTCTATCGCAAAAGCGGAAATTGTAATAAGAGAAAGGAAAATCAAGGCTACTTTTGAGATTGGTTTTTCTTTGTTTTTGCTGTTGCGAATGTGGTTTGAGACTAAAATTGCTACGGCTAAAACCAAATATATTTGACAATCGGCTCTCTCCAAAGGGAAGTTAAACAAAGCATCGTTAGCGTATGTCAAAATAAGGCAAAGAGCTACTATTGCCAAAAGGCGATGTTGCAAATGAGGATAAAGAAACATTTGCCTCAAAGCCATAATTCCAAATACTAAATAGGTGGAAACATATATCAAAAATCCGAATATTCCAAGTTCAGAAAACATTTCCAAAAAGTCATTGTGTGCATGGTCCGAAACAACATAGTCATGCTTTTTTGCACACTCTACTTTCATAATTGCTAATTTGTGATTGCCAACTCCATATCCTGAAAGAGGAGATTGTTTTATGATTTCGCAAGTGTTTTCCCATATTAAAAGTCTGCCTTTGCTGTTCCCCTCTGCAATAGAGCTAACTCTTGCTTCTATGGAATAGTTGTTTGTTTTTATTTTTGAGTAATTGTTGAAATTATATTTAATGAAGGCATCGCCTAAAACAAATCCTGCTACTCCAACAAGGCAAATCAATAGATAAAGTCTTGAATGTTTAAAAATAATTGATAGTTTTCGGCTTTTGATTTTGTAGAAAACTCCATAAAATCCTAAGACTGCAAGTTGCAAAAACAAGCCTATGAAACTTGAACGTGTGCTTAGGATTAGCAAACAAAAGCTTACTGCAAATATTAGAAATAAAGAGTAGTAGCGAATAAAGTTTTTGAAACGCAAAACTGCATAATAAAGAAATGGTAGTTTAAAAAGGAAGGCTACTGCAAAGATATTTTTGTTTCCATAAAAGCCATTTAGTTTTAAGTTATTGCGTTGAGAAATGTGAACATCAAAAACATAGTAGCAAATAATGCACGAGAGTACGTTTATGGTGGCTATGACAAGGGTGCAAATGATTAGGTTTTTCATTGCGTGATTATCCTTTAACATAAAGCCTATTGAGATAATCATTGCAAGGAAAATGAGTATCCAACGATTTAAAACTGCCCAGCCTTCTATGGGATTGATTGCCCAACTAATGGAAGCTCCCATATATATAATGAGTAATAGCCAAATTGGCATAAGAGGATTTTTTGTAAATATGGAGCGGGAGAGTATTTCTTGCTTTTTCCAAAAACTATAATAGAGTACAAGCCCTATTGACACAATATCAAACAATGCAATTAAGAAATGTCTTAGCGAGGTAACATCTAAAACTAAAATTGGCGGAAACATCTGCAAACAAATAAAGAAACATAAAAGTATCCTTATCCATTTTTTCATATTATTATTGTATTGCATTTTGCTGTTTTTAGGTTTTGAAAATACAAAGATACAATATTTATTTTTTTTCTTAGGATTAGAAAATTTTTTCTTTGATTTATTTTTCTTTTTCTTAGCTTTATTTTCTTTTTTCTTAGTATTTTTGTAGCAAGAAAATCAAAGGAATGAAAAACATATTAGTTACTGGTGCTCAAGGACAGCTTGGGACTTCTCTTAAAAAGATTGCAGGAGGTTTTCCTCAATATAGTTTTATCTATACCGACAAAGAAGAGTTGGATATTTGCAATCAAGAAGAGTTAAAGGCATTTTTTGAAACAAACAACATATATTGCGTTTTGCATTTTGCGGCTTATACTGCTGTGGATAAGGCTGAGCAAGAGTGTGCTTTGGCTGAGAAAATCAATGCTGAAGCCTCGCTTAATATTGCAAAGCTTTGCTGTGAATATAAGGCAAGACTTGTTTATATTTCAACGGACTATGTTTTTGAGGGAAAGGATTGCAAGCCTCATTCCCCACAAGAGAAAACAAATCCTTTGTCTATATATGGCAAAACCAAGTTAATGGGAGAAGAAAACTGCTTAAAAAACAATCCTTTAACCTTTGTAATTAGAACAAGTTGGCTTTATAGTGAATTTAAGTCAAACTTTGTTAAAACAATGATTAACCTTTCTCAAACAAGAGAGGAGTTAAATGTTATATATGACCAAATTGGAAGTCCAACCTACGCAAGAGATTTGGCAGACTTTGCAGTTAGAGCAATAGAGTATATAAACACAAATCGTATTCTGCATTATAGCAATCAAGGTGTTTGCTCTTGGTATGATTTTGCGAGAAAGGCAATAGAATTGTGGGGAGAAAAACAAATTAAAATTAATCCTATTCTCACAAGTCAATATCCTACGCTTGCAACTCGTCCAAAATTCAGTGTATTTGATAAAAGCGAATCGGAAGAATTACTAAAAATAAGAATACCTCATTGGGAAGACAGTTTAAAGGATTGTATTAAAGAACTAAAAGCACAATAAAAATGAAAAAAGTCTTAATATTGATATTGATAATTGCGGGTTTTACCTCTTGTAAGGTAGGAAAAGAAACAGTAAGTGTTGAAAAAGAAAAACCAAGTACACAGACTCCAAGAGGAAAACATAAGGTGAGCGATTTAAGAGCTTATTGCCTTGATTGGTTAGGCACTCCACATCGCATGGGTGGCACTACAAAACAAGGAGTTGATTGTTCTGGATTTGTTTGCAATGTTTACAAAGAAATTTACGGCATAGACTTGCCACGAAGAAGTCAAGACATGGAGAAAGTCTGCAAAGTAATAAAGGATAAAAACCAATTAAAAGAAGGAGACCTTGTTTTCTTTAACAATAAAAAAGGTGGCTCAATCAATCACGTAGGAATATTTTTAGATAAAGACAAATTCATTCACACCTCTTCGTCAAAGGGTGTTACAATCGGCAGATTTTCCGAAACTTATTGGGCAGAACGTTTCCGTTGTGGCGGAAGACATCCTCAAAAGAAATGATTTAATCTTCTTTTTGCAAAGATTTGATTTTTTCTCTTAACACTTTGGCAATTTCTTCATCACCCTCCTCTTCTACTTCTTTCAAAATGATTTCTAACTCTTCTATTGTCCAATCTTCCTCCTGGCAAGTTTGTTTGCTAATTTGGTTTGGAGGGGTGATTTCAAAGCCTGCATTTTCCAAAACGCTTTCCGCAACAAAGATTGGTAAGGATAGTTTTACTGCCAAGTTGATTGCATCGGAGCAACGCGAGTCAAAGCAAACTTCTTCTCCGTTTATCAGACAGCAAAGGTTAGCAAAAAAAGTGCCATCTATGAATTTATTTATGTAAATGTATTCCGCTTTAACATTTGCCTTAGACATGATTTGACAAAGCAAATCAAAAGTAAGCGGTCTTGATACTTCCACTTTGTCAAGGCTTAAAGCAATGTTTTGTCCTTCGTATTCGCCAACAGGAATAGAAAGAACCCTCTTTCCTCCTTGCTCAATCAATAAAATATCATAATATTTATCAATTGCAGAAGGCATTATAGAGACCAATTCCATTAATATAGACATAAAAAACTTTTATTTTATATACTTTTAACGCACAAATTTTAAAAATATTAAAAAAACAAAGAAAAAAAATTTAACATTTTTTTCTTACGATATTTATTTATACTTTTGCAAGGCTATAAGAAACTTAACAAATACATAAATATTAAAATGAAAAAACTAAAAACTTTATTTTTTATTACGCTCATGCCTACACTCTTAAAGGCGAGCGAAGCAGATTTAAAGGTCCCTTTGGAAATTCACGAGTTCGGAATATTACATTGGGGCTTTTTTGTTTCCATACTTGGAATAATTTTTGGAATTTATCAGTTCCTAAAAATTAAAAAGCTACCTGCTCACAAAAGTATGTTGGATATTGCTCACGTTATTTACAAAACGTGCTCAACTTACCTAAAACAACAAGCAAAGTTCTTGACTATATTGTTTGTTTTTGTTGGTGCGGCAGTGAGTCTTTACTTTGGGTTTCTTGCAAAGGGAGAAAATGGTGAAAGTTTTGGCCTTGGTGCAGTACTTCTAATTCTTCTTTGGACAGTACTTGGTATTTTAGGCTCATACATCGTTGCGAAATATGGAATACGTATAAATACTTTCGCAAATTCACGTATGGCTTTTGCTTCTTTGAAACGCAATCCTTTAAATCTTTTGAATATTCCGCTAAGTGCAGGAATGAGTATTGGGGTTGTGTTGATTTGTGTTGAGCTTCTTTTGATGCTTGTCATTTTACTTTTAATGCCTGCACATCTTGCGGGAGCTTGTTTTATAGGTTTTGCTATTGGTGAAAGTTTAGGTGCATCGGCTTTGAGAATTGCAGGAGGTATTTTTACAAAGATTGCAGATATTGCATCGGATTTAATGAAGGTTGTTTTCAAAATCGGAGAAGATGATCCAAGAAACCCTGGCGTTATTGCCGATTGCACAGGGGATAATGCAGGTGATTCAGTTGGACCAACAGCTGACGGTTTTGAAACTTACGGTGTAACAGGTGTGGCTTTGGTTTCATTCATTTTATTGGCTATTGGCGATGTTGATATTCAAAAAGACCTACTTATTTGGATATTTACAATGAGAATACTTGGCGTTGTTACCTCTATTATTGCATATTACATAAATAATGGATTGAGTAAAGCTCTTTATGGAAAGAAAGACGATTTGGATTTTGAGGCTCCGCTAACTAATTTAGTTTGGATTTCATCTATTCTTTCTATTGTTGGAACTTTCGTTACTTCTTATCTACTTATTGGAGAAATTGGCGGTAGCAATAGTTTGTGGTGGATACTTTCTACTATTATTTCTTGCGGAACATTGGGTGCGGCTTTGATTCCAGAAATTACAAAGCTGTTTACTTCTCCTAAATCTACTCACGTGAAAGAGGTTGTAAAGGCTTCTGAACAAGGAGGTGCGTCTTTGAATATTTTATCAGGATTTGTTTCTGGTAATTTCTCTGGTTTTTGGACAGGATTGGTGTTTGTATTGCTTATGTTTATAGCTTACATCTTCTCTCCTAACTTAGAACAAATCGGAATGGTGTATCCTTCAATTTTTGCTTTTGGTCTTGTGGCTTTTGGTATGCTTGGTATGGGTCCTGTTACGATTGCGGTTGATAGTTACGGACCTGTAACTGATAATGCTCAATCTGTATATGAACTTTCTTTGATTGAGGAACAAGAAAACATTGATTCTGAAATTGAAAAAGACTTTGGATTTAAGCCTGATTGGGAAAAATCAAAATATTATCTTGAAGCAAATGACGGAGCTGGTAATACATTCAAAGCAACTGCGAAACCTGTTTTGATTGGTACTGCTGTAGTAGGTGCAACTACTATGATATTCTCTTTAATCCTTGTTATTCAAAAATCTCTTGGTGTTGAACCTGCTAGTTTACTTAACTTATTGAACCCTTACTCTATTTTAGGATTTATTCTTGGTGGTGCAGTGATTTATTGGTTTACAGGAGCAAGCACACAAGCGGTTACAACAGGGGCTTATCGTGCTGTGGAATACATTAAACGCAATATAAATCTTGACACTAATGCTCCAAAGAAAGCTGACGAAAAATCATCTGTTGAAGTTGTGAGAATTTGTACTCTTTATGCACAAAGAGGTATGTATAATATCTTTATTGCAATTTTCTGTTTTGCCTTAGGTATTGCTTGTTTATCTTCACCTGCTTCAATAGGTGGAAACAATGCAGTATCTTTGTTTGTTAGTTATTTGCTTTCGATTGCGTTGTTTGGATTGTTTCAAGCAGTTTTCATGGCCAATGCAGGAGGAAGCTGGGATAATGCTAAAAAGATTGTAGAGGTAGATATGAAAGAAAAAGGCTCAGCTTTGCATGATGCTTCCGTTGTTGGAGACACAGTAGGCGACCCTTTCAAAGACACTTCTTCGGTTGCTCTTAACCCAATCATTAAGTTTACTACTTTATTTGGGCTTTTGGCAATGGAAATCGCAATAAGCGAATCGTTTAAGAACGTTGCACCATACGTAGGTATTGGATTCTTTGTCTTAGCTTGCTATTTTGTGTATCGTTCATTCTATAAAATGACAATTGATAAATAATAAAGAATATGTTTGATTTAATAGATACTCTTTTTGAAAGGAATAATTTAACAGATAATGAACTAAAAACTCTTATTGAATGTGAAGACAATTCCATTCAAGAGGAGTATCTATTTAAACAAGCAGATAAAAAACGCAGACAAACATACGGAAATGAAATCTACATACGTGGATTGATTGAGGTAAGTAATTATTGTAAGAATAATTGTTTGTATTGCGGTATTAGGTGTAGTAATCTCAATGTAGAAAGGTATCGTTTGAGCAAAGAAGAGATTTTTGAATGTGCTCATTATGGTTATTCTTTGGGATTTCGCACTTTTGTAATGCAAGGCGGAGAAGATTCGCATTTTTCTGATAAAGAGATTTGTCAAGTCGTCTCTCAAATCAAAAAATCTTATCCCGATTGTGCAATAACGCTTTCTTTGGGCGAGAAAAGCAAAGAAACTTATCAAGATTATTTCAATGCAGGGGCAGATCGTTATCTTTTAAGACACGAAACTGCAACCGAGGAGCATTATCAAAAGCTTCACCCCGCTGCAATGAAGCTTGAAAAAAGAAAACAATGCTTATTTGACTTAAAAGACATAGGTTTTCAAGTGGGCTCTGGCTTTATGGTAGGCTCACCCTTTCAAACAACAGAAAATATCATAGCAGATTTAAGATTTTTACAAGAATTGCAACCAGATATGATTGGAATAGGTCCTTTTATTCCGCATATCGGCACTCCTTTCCGCGATAAAGCACAAGGAGATTTACACAAAACTCTTAGATTAGTGGCAATTCTTCGTCTTTTGTTCCCTTATTCTTTAATTCCTTCTACAACTGCCTTAGGCTCTATCGCAGAAAATGGTAGGGAATTGGGACTTCAAGTTGGTGCAAACGTAGTTATGCCAAATCTTTCCCCAACAGATGTAAGGAAACTTTATAATTTATATAACAATAAAGCATTCGTAGGCAAAGAAGCCGTTGAAGGATTAGAAGAACTCAAAACACAAGTTGAGTCCTTAGGTTATAAAATTGTAATAAAACGCGGAGACGCTAAACGAAACGATAAGTAATAGTTCCTTTTTGTTCTTCTGGTGCATTTGGATCGCGAGCAAATTTACATTTTCTTGCAGCTTGCTCACATTTTCTATAAAGATTTGTATTGGAAATAGTAGTTCCTTTTACTCCCGCTTTCGCTCTAACTACGTTTCCTTCTTTATCAACAAATATTTCTACAACAATTTTTCCTGGTGAGGCTGTTGAAGATGATGGTGGCACAAGTTCTTTTGCTCCTCTTCCTCCTAAATTGAAATCTACGCCTTTTCCATCGCCGTTTCCACCTGCTCCTGTTCCTTCTCCTTGAGAAATTCCTTGCGAACCGCCACTTCCTTGTTTTACTTTACCTTTTGAGAACAAGGCGTTTTGATTAATTGTAGGTTCAGCAGGCTTTTCCTGTTCTGTTTTAGGTGTTATGGTTTCACTTCTCTTGCTTGAAATAGGTGCTTCTTCGGTGTCTTGATTTACAATATTTTCTTTTGCATTATTAGACACAACCTCCTTAGAGACATCTTCGCCTCCCTCAGAAGCATTGTCGAAATCATTTCCTATATCTGACAATTCCTCTGCATTCATCTCCACTCCTAATTCTGGTGGTGGTGGATCAGGATATGGTAAATAAAGAATAAATAAAGAACTCAACATTGCCACAGAAAAAAGCAATGTTATACATGCACTAATCAGTCTTCTTCTATTTTCTTCGTTCATTATTTAGTCGCCTCTGTTGCTAAAATAACCTTGTGTTTCTTGCCTTGTTGAGCGTTTACTTTGTTTACCGCATCTATTACCGTTACAACATATTGCACCGGCACGGTTTTGTCTGAGTGTAACTTGACTGTACCGTCTATTACATCGTTTAAAAATCCTCCTATTACTTGCGTTAGTTCTTCCTGACTAGTTTCTATATTTTCAACATAGAATTTATAATTTGAGTCTATGGAAACAACTACGTTTTGTTTTGCTAAGGTTTGTCCACTTGTGCTTTGTGGCAACAATAGCTTAATCGCATTCGGACTAATAAGGGTTGATGTTAGCATAAAGAAGATTAGCAACAAGAACACCAAATCCGACATTGATGAAGAGTTGAAATTAGGATCTATTTTATTTCTTGTTTGAATCATAACAAAGAAAGGTTTTTTATTTTGCAGGTTCGTGCAAAAGGTCCATAAACTCCATTGTTCTTGCTTCAAGCATAAATATCACTTTATTTATCTGTCCAACAAGGATACTATAAAGGAAGTTTGCGATTATACCAACAATCAAACCTCCAACTGTAGTTACCATTGCTTCGTATATACCTCCAGAAAGCAATTGTATATCTATGTTATTTCCCGCTGTACTCATATCAAAGAAGGCTTTAACCATACCTGTTACAGTACCAAGAAACCCTAATGAAGGTCCTAATGCTGCGATTGTTCCTACCATTGAAACTCCGCTTTCTAATTGAGCAACTTCCAATTTGCCAACATTTTCTATTGCTTGATTAATATCATTTAGCGGACGGCCTAATCTTGACAATCCTTTATCAATCATTCTTCCTATTGGCGTAGGATTGTTTCTTGTTAAGTTCTTTGCTCCTTCTAAGTCTCCACTATGGATACAGTTTTTAACGTTTTCCATAAAATTAGTATCTTCTTTAAGTGCTTTTCTAAGGGCTAAGAATCTTTCAACAAAGATATATACGGCAACTATTAATAAAATTGCCAATACAATCATAATCCAACCACCTTTAACAGCTAAATCAAATATGTTTAACTTTGCTTCTGTTGATGCTGCTTCAGAAGCAAGTTCTGTTGCAGTTTGAGATATTTGTAAAAATATGTTTGATAACATTGATTATTTGTTTTTATTATTTAACTACTACTTTTCTTGTTTGAACACCTTTTTCTGTGTAAATGTTTACAAAGAATATTCCTTTTTTATCTTCAAAATCAAATTCCTTTGGAAGTTTTTCTGAGAAATACACCACCTCTCCTAATAGATTTAGTATTTCTATTTTTTCAACTCTAAGATTATTTGCATTGAAAACAATCTTTCCATCTGTTGGGATAGGATATATATCTATGTTTTCAACACTTTGAGCATCTTCTATTCCTTGTTGAATTGTATTAAACACAAATTCATCACTCCAAGAGCTTACTTCACCTCCATCACACACAGCTCTCACCTTCATTTTATATTCAGTTTGAGGTGTAAGTCCAATAGGTGTGAAAATAGGATTGTCTTGTATTACTATACCTGAGGCAGGTAGAGATTGATTGCTTTGAGCAAAAACAACCTCCCACATATTTTGACTCATACTTCCTGGATTCCAAGTAATTTTTACAGAAGAGTGTTGCACCTCTGTGGTACGCACACCACTAACGTTTGCACATAATGGAGGCAAGGTTACAAAATTTCTTATTTCACTCCATTCGCTAAACAAACTACCGCAAACTGCTCTTACATAAACAGAATAAGAACGACCTCCTTCTAAGTCTGTAACAACGTATGTAGTATCATTTGTTACATACATAGCCGCTTCATCATCTGATTGTCCAATAATTCCACATTTTATTTGCCATTGAGTTTGACCTACGCCAGGTTGGAAATCCACCTTCGCTTCTGTAATTCCAATTTCTGAAATAGTAACATTTGTAGGCACTGATTGACAAGCATGAGCTGTTGTAAACGACATTTCATCTGTGTAAATAGTGTCTGTAACAGCTGTACCATATTTAATAATTGCGAAAGCCTTTGCATAATAAGTTACCCCTGCGACTAATCCTTCCACTACCTTTGTCATAGGGAAAGGAATAGAACTTGCATTTACCGTTCCAGAAACAGTAACCTTTGTTCCTGTTGAATAGGTAACACCAGGCGTTGTTGAATAAATGAAACCTTTACTTGTAAACGAAGAAGCATCTCCCTTATCTGTAATTGTACTATTTAAAGTTGCAGTAAACAACGTAATATCAGAAGCCGTAGGAGTTGTCATTGTAGGAGGAACTGCCGGAGGCGTAGTAAAGGAAAGTATATTGCTTGAATACACAGTATCAGCAGGGCCTGTTTTTGTTGCATACGTTCTAACATAATAAGTTGTATTAGGAGCCAAACCCGTTACAGAAGAAGTAAAAGCCGCAACTGTTGAACCTGTTTTTTGTTTAAGCGTTGCACCATTTGCCTTTGTAGGAACAGGATTTGTTCCATAAATAAATCCTTTTTTTGCAACGGTCCAACCTCCCGTAGAAGTGTAATCTGCTGCAAAATCTGCCGAGCTATAACTTGTAGCTGTAGCAGAGGTCATAGTCATCACAGGCTGTGCGTTAATTTGCTCAAAACCAACGCATAGAAACAACAACCCTATTAATAAATATTGTAATTTTCTCATAACTATACTTATTTTACACAAAATTATCTGCAAATATACAAAAAAAACATAGAGAACCAATATTTTTCTTACTTTTTTCACAATCTGCGTGTTTTATTTATTTTTTGTACATTTGCAAAAAAATTAAAAATTTCAAAAATATGAGAAAATTTATCAAAACATTCGTCTTTGCGTTTGCA
>RHMF01000775.1_pt1 | contig 14121 bp, 10 predicted proteins | sample 5365151 | NCBI WGS metagenome assembly RHMF01 (sample SAMN10266501, study PRJNA497801) | feces metagenome | isolation source: feces | host: Bos taurus | place: China: Prairie of Fairy Mountain | collected 2017-08-14 | reverse complement strand
AGTGTGGTAGTTCGATGGCGATTAGGCAAATATGTCACTACAAATATACAAATAGAATTTATATAATCCAAATATTAGTTCGATAGTCTGGCAGGGTGCGGCACGAAGACGAGCAGCGAGAGTTGCTCGTCTTTTTTTTGTCTTTCGCGGACAAAAAGCGACTGTTATATGGCAGTCGCTTTTTGCGTTTATAGCCCTCCTACGCAACTCCTATCGCATTTTCACCTCAAATTAAAGGGTAACACCTCCGAGATATGGCGCGCGGAAGTGTGCGATAATCAACATTTTATTTGCAAAAGTTCGGAAAAATTTTTATATTTGCATTATCCCTATCCCTTTAAGTAATAAGAATATAAACATCATAGCTATGAAAAAACTCATTAGCATTATCGCGGCACTGCTACTCGTAAGCGTTCAGCTATCTGCACAGAATACTTATCTCGTAAATAAGTGCCGAATCCTCGACTCGGAGAAGTGTACTATATATAAATACAATGGCTCATCATCAGCAAAAATAAAAATGGCGGGCGGAGAGTATGGATATGGCGGTTTCTCGTTCTGGGATGAGGGTGCTTATGTATCGTTCCACCTCGCGGGCGAGTATGACGTTCTAACCTTCACACTGGGCCACGATGACCGCTGCACGGAGAGGGTGGGTGCCGTGACGATACACGGCGATGAGAATAAAATCTTCGACGAGAAGGTGCGAGGCTATGAGCCACCACGCCAATACAGCGTCAATGTCTCGGGCGTGAGGATTCTGACGTTTAAGATTGCAGCGACGGATATCGACGTTGTGGTGGCCGATGCTGTGCTATGGAAGTCGGGGCAGACGCCAAAGCCTATAACTCACGAGGTTGCTAAGCCAACAACACAGAAGGAGCTTGTGAAGGATATTCAGCCATACTACGTCAGCAACTTCACGACGTTGGTGACTCCCGACGAGACACCTATTCGCCTCAACCGCCAGGTATACAACTATGGCATACGAGGCAATATGAATATGGCCCTCATAGGCAAGTACAACGGCTTTGCATACTTCAACCTCCACGGACTATACTCCAAGGTGAGCTTCGTGGTAGGTTGTCACGATGATGTCTCGGGAGGTGCTGGCTCGGGTTGGGTGACTGTAAAGGCCGACGGCAAGATTATCGAGGAGATAGAGATTAAGGAGGGCGACATTGCGAAGCAAGTGGTCTTGGATATTCCGAACTGCAAGATGCTCTCGTTCCACACCGAGCAGATTGAGGGAGAGTCGCACGCCGAGATTGCCAATATCTTGGTATACCCTACGGGTAAGGATGCCAACATCACACAGAGCAAGGATGGACTCCTACCTCCAGACCCACGTCTTAAGGAGCTTCCTGATGTCTGCAAACTTATCTCGAACATCAAGCCTTATCAGGTTATAGGCAAGGTTGAGAAGCAGATTTACGACGGCTCGTCGGATTACGTGACATTCTCGATGGGTGGCACGAAGTTCTCCGAGGGTATCATCCTCTATCAGACAGCCTCGTTCTGGGATGACAACCTCTCTGCGTGTGCGACATTTGATATGGGTAATGAGTTCGACTACATCTGCTTCACCGCGGGATATGTGGGCAAGAGCTGGAATATGAACGACGATATGCTTATGGTATATGCCGATGACGAGCTTGTCTTCTCAACATCGCTTATCCCTACCCTCCCAAACCAGAACTTTGTAGTGCCAATCAACAAGTGTCGCATATTGCGCATCTGTAACTCCGGAAGTGGTACTCTTGACGTTGCGGCCTTCGGCGTTGCGGATATCGTTGCCTATCGAGGTAAATATGTTGAGAACGACCTCTTTGCGCATCCTCGCCCAGAGTGCCCATACGAGGTTGACCTTATCGACCTCGGACGACCATATATCCACTATGTCTCTACGATGAGCAACTATCAGGATGAGATTGTCCGCGATGGCACAACCAAGAAGCTATACTACGAACTCAACGGCGAGCGTATCTACAAGGGCTTCCTCCTCCAGACAAGTACCCACTTCTCGTTGGACTTTGGTGTTTTGGGTTCGGGTAATGGCACTAATGCTGCGGCGGCAGGTGCCGTAGGTGCTACGGCCGTTGGAGCGTCGTTCGTGGCTACAGGAGCAGCCATTGGTGGTGCAACCGTAGGAGCTACCCTTGCCCCTATGGCAGCGTTCCTGATGCTGGCTGCAGGTGGCGAGGCTGTGGAGAACTCTCTGGCGGCGTTCAACACCTATGGAGAGTATAACACCGTGACCTTTAAGGTAGGTTGCCTCTCTACCTCATCTCGTAAGAGCGACTATCTGGAGCATCTTATGATTGGTGCTGATCAGGAGGTTGTTGCCAATATCGGCGTTTATGAGTCGATGGAGCCTCAGCAGATTACCGTACCTATACAGGGTTGCGAGCAGCTTATGTTCTGGCTTTCAAATACCAACGGCACCTCGGCAAAGTACGTTATCTACGATATCGTTGTGAGCAAGAACAAGGCTCCGCTCTCGATTCCTGTGCCTGTAAGAATATCACTCCCCGAGAAGAGAGAGGTCAAGACCTCGGAGTATGTAATCAACAGACACTATGAGCGCTACTCAAGCTCTTATAAGTCGGATGCTGTGGACGATTACCTCTCTGCGGCCAACAACTTCTATCGTAAGACGTGCGATATCATCGACAAATATAAATCGAACTATATCGTATATACCTACTATCTTGAGTCATCTATGGGCCCTTGCAAGGCTATCCAGCTACGCTCGGCAAGGAACGAGGATAGCTCATACGACATTGCCGAGGAGTATAACTACCTCCGAGAGACGCAGTTAAAGACGTTGGAGGAGATGCTATCGCAGAAACTCGCCTTCAAGATTGACCACGCAGCAGCCGTAGCGGGACTCCTGGACCTTGGCTTCGAGGCGGTGAAGTATCGCAACTACATCAAGACATACAAGAACGTAGTCAACGAGTGTTTCGCAATCATCGAGGCGCTGTACAACGAGAAGATTGAGGAGTTTGCATTCTTGGAGTGGGTGGTTAGAAACTCACTAACTCTCGACGGCGTGGTATCGACCGAGGATTGTATGCTCTGCCCTATCACGAAGGGCGACGTTCTGCCAACATATCCTTTGCAGCACGTCGCCACCTTCGATATGCGCGAGTAACATCAGCGCAGAGTGCTAACACATTGATATTTAGGTTATGACGATAAAATTAAAAATCAAACCTACAGCAACTCCACTTGCTGGAGCGAGTCATTGGTGGGGCTTTCCCGACCTCCCCGAGAGCCTTGACTGGCCCTGCAACGAGGAGGGCGAGCTACTCACCTTCATCTGCCAGATACGTCTTGAGGAGATTGCCAAATTAGATACAGAGGGCGTTCTACCACATAAGGGTATGTTGTGGTTTTTCGCCGAACTCGACTACTTCCTCGGCGACTTGGATGCCCCTTGTGGCGGCACGGGAGAGTGGGATGCGAATAGCTTCAAGGTCCTCTATTGCCAGGAGTGCAACGAGCTTATAACACACGAATATTGCTGGGAGGATGGCGAGCCTGCGACACTACCCGCCGAGGAGATTACGTTCGAGGCAACGTCGGAGCAAGATTTCGGATTTAAGCTACTCGGAATGCCCGCTATAACCGAGGGATATGAGAATGAAAATGAGGGAGTTATATCACTTCTTCAGCTTGATGAGGAGGAGCGATGGAATCTCCGTTTCTTCGACTGCGGCACCGTAAACTTTATGCTTCCGATAGCCCGCGAGAGGAGCGATTTTTCGGGCGTAACACTCCACCTACATTCGTCGTAACGGGATATTTAAGCACAAAAAAAGCGACCTTCCGAAGGTCGCTTTTTTATTGTTGCGCTTACCGCAGCGGCACGATTACAAGTTGCCAAGTGCGCGGTTAGTCTCACGGATGATGGTCATTGTAGACTCATCCTCAACAAAGATAGAGTTGAGGCCCTGCTGCTCCTGCGCTGGATCGCCAGTGTAGTCATCGCCCTTTGCCCAATACTCGTGGTCATCAGGGTTAGTCTGCGCATAACCACCCCAGCTCCAGAAGTTACAACCTGCGAATACACCACCCTTCTCACGTGACTTTACGATAAGGTCAAAGACATATGTGTAGTACATATCACGACAAATAACCGAGCTACCCTTGCGAAAGTTCATATCATCACGTGGCATACCAAACTCCTCAACCACAACTGGTTTCTGAATCTTCTCGCCAAGCTCGAGGTGCATATTGATATACTCCTCGGTGTACTCACACGACTGCTCAAGATCCTCGCGCATATGGTCACCACGCATCCACTTCCAGTTGTAAGGCCATACGTGGCAGTTGATATACGAAATCTCGTCGATGGCGTGAATCTTCTCACACAAATCCATATCCCACTCGCAGCCGTAGTAGCCCTCCGAGCCAGTAGAAATCATATGGTTAGGGTCGAGCGAACGGATAAGTTTCGCAGAGGTCGCAAGCCACTCGGCAAAGGCCTCCTTATTATCAATCTCCTTCGAGCTGAAGGCACGTGGCTCGTTGGAAATCTGCCAAGAGAAGATTGCAGGATCGTCGATATACTTAATGCCTGTATAGCGGTTCGTACGCGACACGATAAACTTCACGTGGTCGTAGAAAATCTGCTTCGCACGCTCGTTACGCACGAACTCGCCCGCGAAAGTATTATATGAGAACCAGCCATCTACGCGTGGCACCAACACAGGAGTCTCGTTTGCCCAAGCTACATACTGCGTGTAACCGCCGCTCCACTCCCAAGCGTTGTTGAAGTAGAGCACCGCGGTCATATCGCGCTTGCCAAGCTCCATCATCAAGAAGTCCAAACCTGCCAACACCTCATCGTTATATACGCCTGGCTCTGGCTGAAGGTTAGGCTCAATCTTTCCGAGGAGTCCATTCTCGCCCTCACCACCCACAAGGATACGGAGGTTATCGATACCATTAGCCTTCATAAAGTCAAGCTCCTTGCACAAGCGCTCACGGTTGCCACCCTCACCCTCCGAGCCGAGGATTGCGCCATACCAGAAGTTTGTACCTACGAAGTAATAAGGCTCGCCATTACGTATAAACTGACCATTCTCAACCTTGATAATTTGCTGCGCAGGCTCCTCGGTTTTGCAACCCACGAAAGCCATAGCCAAAGCTACCAAAGCCACACTCAATAGTAGATTTAATCTCTTCATCTCTAACGTTGTTATGATTTAAATTTTTACAAAAGTAGGCAAAATTTCCGAGATATCCGCGCTTTGCAAAATTTTTCGTTCCGCGTGAGGCCTCACGCCACAAAAACCTATCACCTGAAAAGTAACTTTTTTTGAAAAAAACTCGCTTTTTACATTTGTAAAATTAGCAGGGAATATATACTTTTGTAGTGTGAAATTGCGTACATATATCATTATATCAACAACGCAATCACTAACTCATTATTAACCAAAGAATTAGACAGTTGTAAACGATTACGTTTACCAAACGAAATAGAGCAATATGAAGCGAATAATATTGTCGGGCGGAGGTACTGGCGGACATATATATCCTGCCGTTGCGGTGGCAGAGGCCCTGAAACGTAAATATGGCGAGGATGTAGAGCTACTTTTTGTGGGCGCAGAGGGCAAGATGGAGATGGAGAAGGTGCCAGCTCTTGGCTACCGCATCGAGGGACTTCCCGTAGCGGGCTTGCAGCGTCGCCTGACGTTGTCGAACCTACTTGTCCCATTCAAGGTTGCAAAGAGTATCCGTCGCGCAAAGCGCATCATTCGTGACTTTGGCGCAGATATCGTAGTAGGCTTTGGCGGTTACGCCTCGGCCCCTGTACTCTGGGCAGCACAGCGACTTGGCATCCCAACCGTTATTCAGGAGCAGAACTCCTACGCAGGACTTACCAACAAGCTGCTCTCAAAGCGAGCAAAACGCATCTGCGTAGCGTACGACAATATGGAGCGTTTCTTCGCCAAGGAGCGCATCGTGATGACCGGCAACCCTCTGCGTGGTCGCTTCTCGGCGGGTAACGATATCCGCGAGGAGGCACTCGCATACTATGGCTTCGATAGCTCGATGCCTGTGGTGTTGGTTGTTGGTGGCTCACTCGGCACCCGCACCCTCAACGAGATGATGAAGGCGTGGATAAAGAGCCTCGATGGCGTAGCACCTGTGCAGGTGATATGGCAGACTGGAAAGTTCTACGAGCGTGAGATGCAGGAGTTCCTTGCGGCACACCCTACGAAGAATATCTGGCAGGGAGCATTTATCGAGCGTATGGACTATGCCTATGCCGCAGCAAATGTGGTTCTCTCGCGTAGTGGCGCTTGCACCGTATCGGAGCTATGCCTTGTTGCGAAGCCTACGATTTTTGTCCCTTCGCCAAACGTATCCGAGGACCATCAGACCAAGAACGCTATGGCATTGGTAGCGCAGGGTGCTGCGGAGATAGTACGTGATAGCGAGGCTGTGGAGCGCGGTATGAAGGAGGCTGTGGCACTCGCCTTGGATGAGGAGCGCCTGGAGATGCTCGCAGCAAATATTGCAAAGTTGGCTGTTAGCGACTCTGCGGAGCGCGTTGTGAAGGTTATTGACGAGGAGTTAAACAGAGCATAGAAGATGGAGCGACACTACGAAAATATATACTTCCTCGGTATCGGAGGTATCGGTATGAGTGCCTTGGCACGCTACTTTCTCCACGAGGGTTATCGCGTTGCGGGCTATGACCTAACGGCAACCCCACTAACTCGCGCACTTGAGAGCGAGGGTGCTGCGGTACACTATGAGGATAGCCCAGAGCTTATCCCTGTAGAGATGCGCGATAGAGAGAAGACTCTCGTTGTGCTTACTCCCGCCATCCCAGCCGACCATAAAGAGTGGGCGTGGCTCAAGGAGCAGGGCTTCACAATCGAGAAGCGTTCGCAGATGCTCGGACATTTGAGTGCTGGTAAGGTTGTTATGGCCGTTGCGGGTACTCACGGCAAGACCACAACCTCTACGCTTGCATCGTGGCTAAACTACGCTGCGGCGGGTGAGGGTAGCGCCTTCCTCGGCGGTATCTCGCGCAACTTCAACTCTAACCTTGTCTTGGGCGAGGGTAAGCGTCTTGTAGTGGAGGCTGATGAGTATGACCGTTCGTTCCTAAGATTATATCCCGATGTTGCGGTGATTACGGCTACGGATGCCGACCACCTCGACATCTATGGCACCCCAGAGGCTATGGTGGAGGCCTTCGAGGAGTTCGCATCACAGATAAAGAGTGGCGGTGTGCTTATCGTAAAGCAGGGCGTTGAGCTAAAGTTCGACACTGCGGAGCGTAAGATGTATAGATACTCGTGCGACGAGGGTGGTGACTTCCACGCCGAGAACATCGAACTTATTGAGGGTGGTCACTATCGCTACGATATCGTGCTTCCTGATGGACGCATCGAGGGTTGCACGCTCGGTATCTTGGGTAAGGTACATATCGAGAACTCGATAGCTGCGGTGGCGATGCTATGGGCTGCGGCACTTATCGAGCATAAGAGCCTCGACCACGACGCTGTGCGTAAGGCTTTGGCGGAGTTCTCGGGCGTTAAGCGCCGTATGGAGGTATACCTCAACACCCCATCGCAGGTATATATCGACGACTATGCCCACCACCCCGAGGAGCTACGAGCTACGATAACCTCGCTGCGTGGCATCTTCCCAGGGCGTAAGATTATGGCTATCTTCCAGCCGCACCTCTACACCCGCACGCGCGACTTCGCGCCCGAATTTGCCGAGGTGTTGTCGTTGTGCGACAGGGTTGTTATGGTGCCTATCTACCCTGCTCGTGAGCTACCTATCGAGGGCGTTACCTCGGAACTTATAGGCCGCGACATCACCACAGAGTGGGAACTTGTCGAGCGCTTCGACGTTGCGGAGTACCTCAAGGGCGTGGAGACCGATGTGGTAGTTACGTTTGGTGCGGGTAATATCGACGTTATTTGCAATGATGTGGCAGCGGTGCTACACTCAAAAATCGAATAGTTTATGTTCAAGAAGATAGCGAAATATATAGGCTACGGAGCATTGTGGTTGCTGCTCATTGTCGTTGTGGCGTTTGCCGAGAGGCTTACCACGAAGAACGACCGTGAGAGGTTAGTCACCGTTACCAACATCGAGATTGAGGGTGGTGGCAACAACCCTATGATTGATGCCTATGCTATCTCTTGCTGGCTTAAGGAGCAGAACCTCCACCCCGAGGGTACCATCCTCGAGAAGCTCGATATCTCGGCGATTGAGAGCGCTGTGGAGAGCCATAATGCTGTTGCGGATGCCAACGTCAGCGTCACCTACGATGGATGCGTCGACATCGACATCTTGCAGCGCGAGCCTATTGCACGTATGCGTATCTCGGGCTACGATATGTATCTCACCCAGGATGGATATCTTCTGCCTGCCAAGGGCGTTGCGCCAGTACACGTGCCTGTTATTACGGGCGACTATAAGCCACTCTTTGGCCGAGAGTTTATGGGCTATGCCAAGGATGTGACACGCAACAATATCGCGATGCTCAACGACAGCATTCAGCGACTTGAGGATGCGAAGATTCCCCACTATAAGCAGCTCCTTGAGAATAATCGTGCGCTGCGTCTTGTCAAGCGCGCCAAGCCCAAGAAGGACCCATTTATGTCGGACGAGGAGTTTAATATCCTTGCTGAGGCACATAAGGTACGCCTCAGCCGCGCTGTGGAGGAGCATAGCACCAACGAGCGAAACATAAAGGCCTCGATTGCCGAGCTGGAGCGTAAGCAGGAGCTGATGCGACAAAAGGGCGAGCACATCACGACACAGGATAAGGACTTCGAGGCACTAAAGACTGTTATACTTGTCTTCTCCGATGTTTCGTTCTGGAGTGCCGAAGTGGTGCAGATTGTGGCAACGGGAGGTGGCATAACACCGCTCCAGATAGCTATCATACCACGCTCGGGACGCTTCACCGTCGACCTCGGAACTATGGAGAACCTCGGCAAGAAGCTAACTACCCTACGCCGTTTCTACGACAAGGGACTTAACAACATCGGCTGGGATAAGTATCGAAGCATAAGCCTACGATACGACAATCAGGTGGTATGCCGATAGCCTATTGATGGCGCGAGCCATCCAGAGAGTATGACAAATGAATAAAAACGGATACAACAATGAAAGGTAAACAAATTGTAGCAATTGACGTTGGCTCTACAAACGTCGTTATAGCCGTAGGTGCGGTAATGGATGATGGCCGCGTGGATATCCTTGGCATAACCTCGGAGCCAGTACAGGGTGTGAATGCTGGTCGCGTGGAGAATAGTGAGACTGTGGGACGTGCTGTACACACTGCAAAGGAGCGTATAGAGCAGGAGCTTGGTATTAAGATTACCGAGGCTTATGCAGGTCTCTCGGGCGACTTCATCCGCTGCGAGCAGGTTAGCGACCACGTATATGTTCAGGATGAGCAGAATAATGGTAGCTTCCAGATTACAAGCCGCGATTTGGAGAACCTCGACCGCCGTATGCAGAGCGTGAAGCTCCCTGATGACAAAGAAGAGATTATCACCAAGGAGCCACTCCGCTTCAAGGTCGATGGCAAGGAGGTCGATGAGCCTGTGGGTGCTTATGGCCACCAGCTTGTTGGTATCTACAACTTTATCCTCTCGGACCGCACTATGCGTGAGCGTCTGTTCCACTGCTTGGCAAAGCAGGATATCGCCGTTAAGGCCTTCGTGCCTAATGCTCTTGTTGCGCATATCGGCGTTGCAACAACCGAGGATATGGACGAGGGTGCTGTGGTTATCAACCTCGGCGGTGGCATCACAGATATCACCGTACTTCAGGGTGGCAAGGTGCGCCACATCGCTTCGGTACCTATGGGTATGAATAGCATCAATGGCGATATTCGCGCCTATGGCATCCCAAGCAACTACGTGGAGGGCCTTAAGGTGAACTTCGGTTCGGCATTCGTGGACCGCACTACCGACGACAAGATTACCTTCCCACAGTTCCGCAAGGGAACTGTTCGTAGCATCCGTCGCCGTAACCTCGCACGTATCATCGAGGAGCGCTTGAAGGATATCTGCGAGTGGGTGAAGAAGGAGATTAAGGAGGCGGGATGCGGCAGTCGCTTTGCTCCTACGGTGCTTATCACAGGTGGTGGTGCCGAGATGCAGAACATCGAGTACCTCTTCGCCAGCGAGTTGGGATACGAGGATGTACGCTCGGTATACCCAGAGTATGGCTTTACGGATAGCATCCACGAGCATATGGCAACACGCGCCTATGCTACCGTAGCGTCGTTGTTGCTCTATGGCGCGAAGCGTGGTAGCTGTGCCGTTGCGGAGCGTCCAAAGATTAGCACTCCTGAGCCACAGCCACGTGTAATGCCACAGAGCGGCTATCAGCAGCAGATGCAGCAGGAGATGCCTACACCTCCAAAACCTACTCCAATGCCAGCTCCCGAGCAGCCAAAGAGTTCAAATGCGGAGGTTGCCGTGCCACCACATAAGCTCGCTCCTGTGATGCCAGAGGTGGATGAGGATTCTACAGAGCAGCATACCGACGAGAGACCAACTATCGAGATGCCTACCGATAACAACACAAAGGGCAATAATCGTTTCGGTCGCTGGATTGAGAGATTGGGCGATATGTTTGCGGGCAACGATAAGGGTGATGACCAAATCATCTAAATTATTAACACGATTTTTAGAGATAGAGATATGAGTGATAATATACACTACAAAGATACTTTAGCAGATGACCTTGCCATTGCCGTTAGTGGTGGCGAGCTATCGGATATCGTTCTCGATAGCGAGTCGCAGATTATGGTTATCGGTGTAGGTGGTGGTGGCGGTAACGCTGTCGACCATATGCAGACTATGGATATCGCAGGTGTGAACTTCGTAGTTTGTAATACCGATCGCAGGGCGCTGTACAATAGTGCTGTGCGCAATAAGATGCAGATGGGCCCAGGTCTTGGTGCGGGTAACATCCCAGCCATAGGCCGTAAACTCGCCATCGAGAGCGAGGAGCAGCTACGCACACTTCTTGAGACCTCGGCACCAAAGATGCTCTTCATCGCCGCAGGTATGGGTGGTGGTACAGGTACGGGTGCTTCGCCTGTTATTGCGAAACTCGCACACGATATGGGCATTCTTACCGTTGCCGTTGTTACGATGCCGCTGCGCGTGGAGGGACCATCGCGTTACAACAACGCTGTGGAGGGCCTCAAGGAGCTTAACCAGTGGGTTGACTCGTTGCTTGTTATCGATAACGAGCGTGTCAATGCGCTCTATGGTGACCTTCCATTGAAGCAGGCCTTTGGACGTGCGGATGATGTGTTGGGTAAGGCTACGAAGGGTATCGCAGAGCTTATCACCGTTGAACAGGCCTTCATACGTGTCGACTTTGCCGATGTGGAGAAGGTTATGCGTAAGAGCGGTCGAGCGCATATGTCGGTTGTTAAGGCCGAGGGTGAGAATCGCGCCTTGGAGGTTGCCGAGGCAGCCCTCGCATCATCGCTCTTGGACGATAACCACATCACAGGTGCTACGGAGATTCTTATCAGCCTCTCGGTGCGCGACATCGACCAGCTTGCGCAGAACGAGATTACAAAGGTGTTGGAGTATATCCAGAAGAACGCAAGTTTCACAGACGAGGATGGCAATCTCCACGAGGCAGATATCATCTGGGGTGTTAGCGAGAAGCCAAACCTCGAGGATGATGAGATAGAGATTGTTGTTGTGGCTACACGTTTTGCGGATGGCAACCAGCTTAAGGTTAAGACCGAGTATGTAAGCCCACAGATTGAGGATCCATTCGAGGATGAGATTCGCACCGTGGAGACAAAGCCTGTGGAGGAGGTTAAGACAACTCCTACACGCCGTATCGAGACTCACGAGCCTGTGACAATCACACCACAGCAGAACCGCTATAAGAGCGTCTCGTTGCAGTTGCGTGAGCCTGCATACCTACGTCGTCGCTCGACATTCGAGGATGAGTCGGAGCCTGTACCTCCAACCCCATACCACTCTGTGGTACGCGAGGTTCAGAAAGAGGAACCAGAGAGCAGCAATGGCTCACTCTTTTAAGTTAACCTAAACTCCGACGAATGGATGCTATAATGATTCGAGAGAGCTTCGATATCTTCACTATCACGGCTCTTGGCATAACCTCGGTAATACTCCTCATACTCTCGGCTATGGCCTCAGGGTCGGAGGCGGCATTCTTCTCACTCTCGCGCACCGATATCGAGGCGTTGGAGCAGAAGAACGACGCCAAAACCCATAGAGTATTAGACCTATTATCGAACCCCGATAGGCTATTGGCAACTATCCTGGTTACCAACAATATGGTTAACATCTGCTTGGTTATCATCGTAACCCAGCTCGTGGATGCTATATTCATATTCAGCGGCGTGTGGGAGTTTATCTTCAACACCGTTATCATCACCTTCCTATTGTTGCTCTTTGGCGAGATTATGCCTAAGGTATTCTCGCAGACCAACCCTGTGAAGATGGCACGCTTCCTTGCCGCACCACTTAAGTTTCTGCGCTGGGCGGTGTACCCTCTGGCCGTAATCTTGATTCGCACCTCAAGCCACGTGAGCCGTCTTGCATCGAAGAACTCCGAGATTTCGATTGAGGAGCTTGCCGATGCTGTGGACCTTACCGAAACAGGCTCGGAGGAGGAGCAGAAGATGCTCTCGGGTATCGTGTCGTTCGGACAGACCGAGGTGGTGGAGATTATGCACTCGAGAGTGGATATCACAGGTATCGAGTATGAGGCTACGTATGACGAGGTGCGTAAGGTTATCGTCGAGACGGGCTACTCACGAATTCCCGTATATGGCGAGGATTTGGATGACGTACGCGGCGTGCTGTATGTCAAGGACTTGCTACGTCATATTGGCAAGGGCGATGACTTCGCGTGGCAGGAGCTACTGCGTAAGCCCTACTTCGTGCCAGAGCATATGATGATTGACGACCTACTGAAGGAGTTCCAGAAGAAGAAGATTCACATCGCTATTGTTGTAGATGAGTATGGCGCGACACAGGGCCTTGTATCGCTTGAGGATATTCTCGAGGAGGTTGTGGGCGAGATTACCGATGAGAGCGATGACGAGGAGGATAAGCTCTATGAGAAGATTGGCGAGCGCACCTATATCTTCGATGCTAAGATTCACATCTGCGACTTTGTGGAGGCTATCGGCTATGACGAGGACTCGTTTGCGGATGTTGAGGGCCACGCCGAGACTCTTGCAGGCCTTATGATGGAGCTTAAGCGCGACCTTCCACGTCGTGGCGATGAGCTTCAGTCACACGGCGTGAAGTTCTTTATCGCAACGATGGATGGCCGCCGAGTAGATAAAATCAAAGTCGAGGTTGATGGTTAAAACCGTTGTTAGGGAGGTTCCTCCGGTCTATCTATGTTGCGACACGCTTATCACGGCGGAGGATGTAGCATCAGCATCGCGCTTCCAGAACGAGGCACGCCGCAGAGAGCATCTGGCGTGGCGAAGGGTAGTTCGCGAGGAGCTGGGACGTGGTGTGCGGATATCCTACAACGAGGTTGGCGCACCGATGGTCAACACCCCCAATACGTGGATTAGCGTAGCCCATAGCCAGGGTGTTGTTGCGGTGGCCATTAGCAACCGAAAAGTGGGCATCGACATAGAGTCGTCGGAGCGAGATTTCGAGCGTGCCAAGAGTAGGTTTATGAGCCAAGAGGAGATGACACTCTCGTCGCATAAGCATTGGGCAGCTTACGTATGGTGCGCAAAGGAGGCTCTGTATAAACTATATGGCAAGCGTGGTGTGGAGCTACGTGATGAGTTGCGTATAGAGAGCCACGACGAGGTGACACGACAGATGCAGGCTTCCCTTGCGGGTGATGAGCGCAGGGCCGTAGTCGAGATACAACTCCACGAAGGAGATATGATAGTTGCAGTGGCAACATTTGATGAATAGATAAATATCGCAGAAGAGATAGTAAATGGCAGCAGCACATAATAATACAGTATCGTTGGGGTCGGACTCCATAGGTAAGCTCCTTGCACGATACTCCATTCCGGCGATTATCGCTATGGCGTCGTCGTCGCTATACCACATCATCGACAGTATCTTCATTGGTCAC
>RHMF01000774.1_pt1 | contig 14123 bp, 11 predicted proteins | sample 5365151 | NCBI WGS metagenome assembly RHMF01 (sample SAMN10266501, study PRJNA497801) | feces metagenome | isolation source: feces | host: Bos taurus | place: China: Prairie of Fairy Mountain | collected 2017-08-14 | reverse complement strand
CCGCAATAAGTAGCGCTGAACTCTTTTTCATAGTCATTCTCCTTATTTATTTATAATTATTTCGTATCTTCGCAACCAGTTTGCATCATGCAATAACTGTACCGCTGTTTTCGGCTTTGCAGAGTTGCGGATTCAAATACAATGATACGGATAAAAACAGTAAAAAGCAAAAATACAATGGCAAAAGAGGTAACTAAGAGGTCTGACAATTACTCGCAGTGGTATGACAACCTCGTTGTAAAGGCGGATCTGGCAGAGCGTTCGGCGGTAAGAGGATGTATGGTGATCAAGCCTTACGGATATGCAATCTGGGAGAAGATGCAGGATGTTCTAGATAAGATGTTCAAGGAAACAGGACATCAGAACGCATACTTCCCGTTATTCATTCCAAAATCTTTCCTCAGCCGCGAGGCTGAGCATGTAGAGGGATTCGCTAAGGAATGTGCCGTGGTGACTCATCACAGGCTCATGGCTGATCCTGACGGAAACGGTGTTGTCGTGGATCCTTCCGCAAGGCTGGAGGAAGAACTGATTGTACGTCCTACTTCAGAGACCATCATCTGGAATACATATAAGAATTGGGTGACTTCATGGAGAGATCTTCCGATACTCTGCAACCAGTGGGCTAATGTAGTGCGCTGGGAGATGCGTACACGTCTTTTCCTCCGTACTGCGGAGTTCCTCTGGCAGGAGGGACATACCGCTCATGCTACCCGTCAGGAGGCTGAAGAGGAAACAATGAAGATGGTGAATGTTTATGCGGATTTTGCCCGCAATTATATGGGTGTGCCTGTAGTAGTAGGCCATAAGAGCCCTAACGAGCGTTTCGCAGGAGCACTTGATACGATGACCATCGAGGCTCTTATGCAGGACGGAAAGGCTTTGCAGGCAGGTACATCGCATTTCCTCGGCCAGAACTTCGCCAAGGCTTTCGATGTCATGTTCACTAACAAGGAAGGCCAGCAGGAGTATGTATGGGCTACCTCATGGGGCGTTTCCACACGCCTTATGGGTGCTCTCATCATGGCTCATGGAGATGACAACGGTCTTGTGCTTCCTCCGAAGCTCGCTCCTATCCAGGTTGTGATGGTCCCTATCACAGGAAAGGACGAGGCTGTGAACAATGCGATCCTCGACAAGATGGCTGCATTCAAGAAGGAACTCGAGGCTAAGGGCATTACAGTCAAGATCGATAGCCGTGATACGCTCCGTCCGGGATTCAAGTTCGCAGAGTGGGAACTCAAGGGTGTTCCTGTACGTCTTGCCATGGGTGGCCGTGACCTTGAAAACGGTACTGTCGAGCTTGCTCGTCGTGATACATGTGAGAAATCTTCACATCCACAGGAAGGCATTGCAGAGGTTATTGCAGACCTTCTTGATGATATTCAGGACAATATCTATGCAAAGGCTCTCAAATTCCGTGACGACAGCATCCGCAAGGTCGATACATGGGAAGAGTTCAAGGAAGAGATCACAAAGGGTGGATTCCTTCTCTGCCACTGGGACGGTACTCCTGAGACAGAGGAGAAGATCAAGGAAGAGACCAAGGCTACAATCCGATGCATCCCTGTTGACAGCGCAGTTTGCGTTGAGGAAGGTACATGTATCTATTCAGGCAAGCCATCTCACCAGAGAGTTCTCTTCGCAATTTCATATTAATAGGAAATACCTTCCGGTTCAGACGGAGGATATAAGAAGTAGTTATGAAGAAGTGTATTTTATCTTTAGGAATGATTGCTTTATGTTCGGTTTTTGCGCATAAGGCTGTGGCTCAAGAACTTACTGATGCGCAGAAGGCTGTTGCGGCAGCTGCTGCAGCAGTAGCGGAAGCTCCGGAAGCAGAGAAGAAGGCCCCGAAGCCTAAGTATTGGGAAGAATCTCTCAAGACAAATATCAAGTTCGGTCAGACCTCGCTCACAAACTGGGCGGCCGGTGGTGACAATACGGTTACCCTTCAGGCTTATATTGACGGTAATGCCAATTACAAGAAGAACGATATGTTCTGGAACAACCGTCTTCAGCTTGATTATGGTTTCGTATATGCATCGTCAAAGCCGATTCTTCAGAAGAGCGATGACCGTATCTATCTTGAAAGCAAGTTCGGATATAAGAACGTGAATATGAAGAACTTCTCGCTTTCCATCAACTATGACTTCAAGTCACAGTTCAATACAGGATATGATTACCTTACTCCTTCATTGCCGGAGGGGGACATTCCTCGTGATGAGCTGATCAAGTATTGGAAGGATGCGCGTAAGATCAAATCCGGTTTCCTTGCTCCTGCATATACCAACCTTGCAGTCGGTATTGATGTAAAGCCTCTCAAATGGCTTTCATTGAATATCGCACCTCTGACTGGTGGATTTGTGATCGTCACCGATCCTCTGCTAAGGAAGAATTATGGTATGCAGCTGAAGGATGAGTGGATGGATAAGACTGAAGGTCTGCCTTCAGACGGAAGCCAGTATAAGAGCGCCCGTTTCGAATTCGGTGCCCAGATAAAGGCCGATATAGCCGTGAATGTCAATGACAATTTCTCATACACCTCACAGCTCGTTCTATTCTCGAACTATCTCGATAAGCCGGAGAATCTCCGTGTGAACTGGGATAACAGATTCGACTGGAAGCTCGCGAAGTATTTCTCTCTTACATTGACTACCAACCTCATTTATGATGATAAGGTAATGATCTTCAATGAGTCTGATGGCCTTACCAAGCAGAGAGTGCAGTTCAAGGAATCTCTCCTTTTCGGCTTTACTTATACAATAGCAAGCAAGAAGTAATGCAGAGGAGATTTGCAAAGACGATAGAAGAAATGAGGGGGCTGATCAATGAATGGTCAGCCCCTGATTGTCATTCCGAGCCTGCCGGGGAATCCGTCGTCCTGTTGGCTGTCAGCGGAGGTATCGACTCGATGTGCATGGCCGATCTTTGGCTTCGCACCTTCGGCTCAGAAAGCTTTGCCGTCGCACATTGCAATTTCCATCTTCGCGGTGAAGAGAGTGACGGAGATGAAGCTCTCGTGCGCGGTTGGGCTTTGAAGCATGACGTCCAGCTGCATGTAAAGGATTTCGATACCGTATCATATGCCCGTGAACATAATATAAGCATAGAGATGGCGGCGCGTGAGCTTCGTTATGCCTGGTTTGGGGAATTGTGCCTTCAGCATGGGTATAAGGCTGTTTCGGTGGCTCATAATGCCAACGATAATGCCGAGACTCTTGTGCTGAATATGCTTAGAGGTGCGGGCCTCAAAGGACTTACCGGTATGAAGCCGATATCACCTCTTCCTGTAGATACGTCATCCCGGTCTTATCGAGGGATTTATCTCCTTCGACCGCTGCTGGATTGCACCAGAAAGCAGATCGAGGGCTACGTTTATGCACATAAGGTCATGTATCGTGATGACAGTACGAATGCCTCTTCTGACTATAAGCGCAACCGTATCCGTAATGAGGCCTTTCCGATATTCGAAAAAGTCAATCCTTCATTCGTGAGTACCATGAATCGTGAGATGGGGTATTTTTCAGAAGCGGAGGAAATTGTAGAGGACTGGTGCAGGTCTGCTGCAGCTTCTGTAGTCAGAAGCGACAATTCTGAAAACTCTCAGGTTCAGCTGCGTGTAGAAGTGCCTAAGCTTTTATCATATCGCCATTGGCGTTACCTTCTTTATCATATTCTGGAACCATATGGCTTCAATTCCGCAGTTCTTGCTTCGTTGGAAGATCTTCTCGCTTCTTCCAGGACCATTTCCGGCAAGCGTTTCGAATCTCAGGAACATGTGCTCATTACAGGACGTGATGAATTGACGCTTTCTTATCTTCCCAAAGTCTGTGTTCAGGATGATAATGCTATCATGCCTGTCAGGGGGGAGGGTACATATCATTTCAATGGACATGCATTCAAGGTGGAAGTACTCGAGTGGAATGATTCCATGTCGCTGAAACAGCCGGAAGGTGTCCTGATATTTGATGCTGCAAAGCTTCGCTTCCCTTTTGTACTCCGCAAATGGCGCTCTGGCGACTGGCTGGTTCCGTTCGGCATGAGGGGAAAGAAGAAAGTCAGTGACCTTTTTGCAGATCTTAAATATGATTCGTTCAAGAAGTCTGCTGCCGTCATGGTTGTCGATACATGTACCGACGGCATGGCTGAATCACAGCATATGGCAGCTGTCGCAGGTGTACGCATCGATTCCGGCTATAAGGTCACGGAACGCACCACCTCCATAATCAGGCTGTGGAGTGTATCTTGCTGATACTGAATCAAATGAATAAACCCACGTGCTGTCATTGGGGAGCACGTGGGTTTGTGTTATATGTTGATAATCTGTAGTTTGCGCTCCACGATTATCTGATGCTGAATTCGAATGGCATGCGGGCATAGACCTTACCGCTTTCAGATGCGTTCCAATCCTTATATGCATTTTCTATACTTTCGAAAGGCGTGCCGGCGAATGCGCTCTTTTCGCCTCCGAGTGATTCAAGAAGCATGTCGAGTGTGGTGAGCGGCTTAGGATATGCTGCTACCTGCACATCATCCATGCTCTGGACACCGTCAATGCAGAATGCGGCATATATGATTGCATCCTCGATTGTTCCGATTTCATCAACGAGACCGATTTCAAGTGCATCCGATCCCGACCATACTCTTCCCTGTGCGATTTCATCGACAGCAGGAACTGTCATATCACGTCCTTCTGCAACCAGTCCTGTGAATTTTTCGTAGATGTTCTCAACAGATGCCTGCATGTAGTCAAGTTCTGCCTTGTCAAGAGGTCTCATCATTCCGTACATGTCAGCATGCTTGTTGGAATTGACAGGAGTGATGTTGATATGTACCTTGTCCTTGAGCGTACCGCTGATGTCTGGAATCATGCTGAATACGCCGATTGATCCTGTGAGGGTGGTAGCGTTGGAGTAAATCTTGTCGCAATTGGCTGATATCCAGTATCCTCCTGATGCTGCATAGTCTCCGTATGAAGCAATCAAAGGAATGCCTTTCTGCCTGATCAGGTCAAGCTCAGCCTTGATCTTCTCTGAAGCAAGTACACTTCCTCCCGGAGAATTTACGCGGAGTACGACAGCCTTTACCGTCGAGTCGTTTCTTACGTCAGCGATGATCTTTGCAAATCTGTCTCCAGCAACTTCCTGCTTGGCCTTTCCGTCAACGATGTTTCCTTCTGCATATATGACAGCAACCTTGTTCTTCGCCTTGTAATTGACTGTTGACTTGAGCTTTGCGTAGTCCGGGAGCTGGATAGCCTTGATGTCATCGAACTTGCTTGCCGAGTATAGGTCACACAACTGCTGCTGCAGTTCTTCGCGTGTGAAAAGGTCATCAACAAGACCCTTTTCAAGGAAATCAGATGGGAAATTAAGCTCGAGGTTGTCCAGCATGGCATTGAGGTCCTCTACGCTTATTCCACGTGATGCTGCGATCTCCTTTGCCCAGTTGCCCCATACAGACTCGATCATCTCTCTGTTCTGCTCTATGTTTTCCGGACTTGAAGAGTTCCTTATGTACATCTCTCCGGCTGATTTGTATTTACCATGACGGATAAGCTGCACATTCACTCCGAGTCTGTCAAGGATATCCTTGAGGAATATCATCTGTGAAGACAGACCGCTGAACATGTTCATGCCCCCTTCATAAGATGTCATATATATCTTGTCTGAAACTGAAGCAAGATAGTAGCTCGCGTTGCTAGGGTTCTCGATATATGAAACGATTGCCTTGCCGCTGTTTCTGAAGTTCGCGAGTGCCTTCCTGAATTCCTCCATCTGAGCGATTCCTCCCGACGCCCCGTCCGGTTTCATATAGATGAACTTCACTGCAGGATCCTTGGCGGCAGCATTTACAGCCTGTATCGCGCTGTATATACCTACAGGAACGATTGTCTCATTTCCCTGAAGGGTTGCGAATGGATCCGCCTCCTGAGTCTGTTCGGTAAGTGTCATTGTGGACATGTTTATCTGCAGGACGCCTTCACGTGGCATGACCGGCTGGCTTTCTCCTAACGAAGCCATGGCTCCCACCATAGCAGCCATAAGGAAAACAGCAACAAATCCGAAAAGGAAAAGACCCGCAATCGTAGCGAGCGTCATCTTCACAAAATCTTTCATAACAGTAATGATTTAAGTCCGTAACTTCTGCACATTAGACGCAGAAACTCCAAATATACTACAAAAACCTGACAAATCTTCAATCGTCATCGGCTTTCTTCGTACGTCAGGGCTGTTTCCGCTATGTGACTGAAATGCCCGTGGCCAAGGTCTCTGTCTGGACTGTTCTGTTCTGCGTGTCTCGTAAGTCGTTGATGCTCAGCAGAATCTGTTGATCTCCTGCCGCCAAAGGGGAGCAGGAGGCTTGTGTAAGTGCTTGATTGATAGAGATGTAAGTGGAACGTGGAGGTGGATGGCTAATTCCTTGTCTGGATAGTGGAAAGACAAATATAATTTTTAGGGGGAGGGATTTCCAAATAATCGCGATTAAAAACTTTGGCGTTTGAAATTTCGGCACAATTTTCTAACTTTGCAGGTTGAGATGAATAGACTTGTGACAAAGATATTTGCGGCTCTGCTGGTCGGATGGTATCTGATAGGTATCATCGGATTCGATGTGCATACGTGCAGCGGAAGCGGAAGAAGCTTTGTTGTAGCCTTCTTTGAGGGAATGACCTGCGAGGATATTCATCCGGAACATAGCTGCAATCCGGCTGCATGTTGTGCTGACAAGCATGAAGCGCATTCTTGCTGCTGTCATCATCATGATGGGGTTTCTGTTTCTTCAAAATCTTGCTGCTCAAACGATTATCTCGCTCTTGAGGTTGCTGGAACCATATCACAGGACGACCATCGACATTATGATGAGTGTGCGTGCGGCCATTGCCCATGCCATATACTTCATTCCAACGAGGTCAATACCGTTTTTGAAACAAGTATAATAACAACATATGTCAATAAACCCGATTCCGGGTTTGGCAAGGCCTGCGACCGTCAGGCCGCTTTCGGCGTCTGGAGAATCTGATCTGATCCTTCACTTCGTTCAGGATGACAGAATAGTTCAGGATGACAGTGAATGTCATAGGGACTGGAAAATCAAGAAAATGTCACCATGGATGAACGAAGCAGGTATCATCATGTAAATCAGAAAATCAGACAAATTCATGAAAAAGATAATCATAACTATATTTGCAGCTGTTGTCGCTGCAACATCATCATTTGCACAGATCGTAGATGATCATGGCCATGTGATAGATACGACCGACATCTACGGAGAGCGTTCTGACAGCCTTGACGCTGCAGTGTTCGTATCCAGACAGGCTGGAAACTATCTTTCAAAAGGCAAGGATATCCGTACTGAGGTGATTTCCGCTGCCGGACTCTGCAAGATGGCGTGCTGCAACCTTGCGGAGAGCTTCGAGAACTCTGCCAGTGTGACAGTAGGCTATTCCGATGCCGTTACCGGAGCAAGACAGATCCGACTTCTCGGACTTTCCGGCGTCTATACCCAGATGCTTGACGAGACCCGTCCTGTGATGCGTGGACTTTCAGCACCATTCGGCCTTTCATATGTGCCTGGACAGTGGCTCGAGAGCATCCAGATTGCAAAAGGTTCTTCTTCAGTGATCAATGGTGTCGAGTGCATGACCGGTCAGATCAATATGGAGCATCGCAAGCCTACAGATGAAAAGCCTCTTTTCATCAATGGAGCCGTAATGAGCGATACCAAGATGGACCTCAATATAGCATCTTCACTTCAGATGGGTTATAAGTGGAGTACGGTGATACTCGGCCATGTCTCAGGAAACATCGAGCCTCATGACATGGATGCTGACGGTTTCCTCGATGAACCTAAGATGCTCCAGTTCAATCTTTCAAACCGCTGGCTTTATCAGGCCGATAACGGCGTGCAGGTACGCTTCGGTGTACGTGCCCTTCAGGACAGCCGTCTCGGAGGACAGATGCTTAAAGGAGAGGATGGAGGTCATATGTTCTATGACAAGGACAGTTATACTCTTGTTCCTTCTTCAAACCAGATCGATCCATGGGGATCGGACATTCTGAACCGTTCGATAAACGGCTATCTCAAGGTCGGTGTTCCTTTGAATGAGGATAATTCGCAGAATATCGCCCTTATCGCCGATTACAGCTATCAGGATATGGATTCGTATTTCGGCTCGACAAAGTATCTTGCCGGCCAGCATTCCGCATTCGCTAACCTGCTCTATCAGAATGTGATAAATGATTCTCATCGATTCACTCTCGGACTCAACGGTACATTTGACCGCTATGACGAGGATTTCAAGAGGGAGGTATGGGCTGGAAAAGTGCTGGCAGCTGAGCATGCCGGCATCACTGACCTTGCTAATGCAGGTGTATTCGGAGAATATACTTATCATGCAGGTGAGAAATTCTCTGCTATTGCCGGTCTTAGAGGCGATTGGTTCCCTGGACATGGATTCAAGGTATCTCCTAGAGTTACATTGAAGTATATACCGGTTGATGAGATCGTACTCAGGGCAAATGGAGGACGTGGCCTCAGATATTCAACTCCGTTGGTGGATAATATCGGCGTGTTCTCTACCGGAAAGGAATTCGTAGGATCATTCAATGACCATATCCTGGAAGATGCATGGACATTCGGAGGAAATCTTACATATTACCTTCCGTTCGGAGCTTCTTCCAATACATATCTGAGCTTTGACTATTTCCGTACACAGTTCGCTCAGCAGATGGTCGTTGACTATGAGTATGGAGCTAATCAGATACATTTCTATGCTCTTGATGGAAATAGCTCATATACAGATAATTATCAGCTTGATTTCTCGGTAGATCCGATCGAACGTTTCAATATTACAGCTACTTTCCGTTATACTAATGCCAAGATAGAGCTTGCCGGAAAAGGCCTCGTTGAAAAGCCGATGACAAGCCGTTTCAAAGGAGTGCTCAATCTGCAGTACGCTACAAATCTGAACAAATGGATCTTCGACTTCACAGCTTCCCTTAACGGATCATGCCGTGTATATAATTTCATGGAAAACCTGAAGGATGCTGACGGAAACCTCCTCTATGAGAACGGACGTACTCCGATGTATCCTCTTCTCTATGCACAGGTTACACGTCGTTTCAAGGGATGGGACGTATATGTCGGAGCTGAGAATCTTACGAATTTCAGACAGAAGAATGCAATCATCGGAGCTGCCGATCCTAGACAGCCATCATTCGATGCCAGCTGTATCTGGGGCCCTCTGATGGGAATCAAGGCTCATGTAGGTTTCCGTTTCACTCTTTGGAAAAAAGCCTGACTGTCATCCCGAGCTAGTCGAGGGATCTGAATAAAGAATAATTATTATATTTGTACAATATTATGAAAAAGACACTTATCCTTACACTTGCAGCGTTCATGGCATTTTCGATGTCATCGCTTTATGCGTCTGTTGCAGACATGACTGAAACTTCAACCCTTGCCCAGAAGCAGAAGCCTTCGAAGAAAAAGAAAGGTGAAGTCAAGGAAGTCACTTTCCTTGTTCATCTCCATTGCGCCAACTGCGTAAAGAAGGTGCAGGAGAACATTGCCTTTGAAAAAGGTGTAAAAGATCTCAAGGTGTCACTTGAAGATCAGACAGTGGCTTTGAAGTATGATGCAGCCAAGACCTCTGAGGCTACTCTTAAGGCAGCCATCGAAAAGCTCGGATATCCTGTAAGCGGAGTCCTCGAGCCTGGTCAGGAGCATCATCATCATGGCCACGACCATCAGCATTAGAAACTAATGTCATCCCCGGCCAGGGCCGGGGATCTATATAACCTTATTATGTACGAAATCAAAACCAAAGAAATGCTCACGCCGACGATCTGTCGTATGAAGGTGCATGCTCCTCGTCTTGCAGCTGCAGCCCTTCCAGGACAGTTCCTCATCGTGCGTGCTACTGAAAACGGAGAACGTATTCCTCTTACTATCAGTGATTATGATAAGGAATCTGGCACAGTCACAATCGTGACTCAGCAGATCGGTGCGTCTTCATCAGAAATCATCTCGTTCGAGGCAGGCGAGTCTTTCGCTGATGTCGTAGGACCTCTTGGTATCCCTTCGGATTTTACTGAAATGTCTGAAGAGGAGCTGAAGGACAAGAGATACATATTCATTGCCGGAGGTGTTGGTACTGCTCCGGTATATCCTCAGGTGAAGTGGCTACATGACAGAGGGGTTGCCGTTGATGTCATCGTGGGTGCAAAGACAAAGGATCTGGTTATCTACAAGGAGGAGATGGAGGCCGTATGTGACAATCTCTATCTTTGTACCGATGACGGATCTGCCGGATTCAAGGGCCTTGTTACTGCAATGCTCGAGAAACTTGTGACTGAGGACGGAAAGAAATATGACCAGGCTGTTGCAATCGGACCTATGATCATGATGAAGTTTGCGACCCTGACATGTAAGAAGCTTGAGCTTCCTGTGATCGTGAGTCTCAATACATTGATGGTTGACGGTACCGGAATGTGCGGAGCATGCCGTGTGACCGTAGCTGGAAAGACACGTTTCGCGTGTGTGGAAGGCCCTGAATTCAATGGTTATGATGTCGATTTTGATGAGGCAATGCGTCGTCAGGGCATGTATAAGACAGAAGAGATCGAGGCGAACGAGAACCATAAATGTAGAATAGGGAGGGGAAAGTAATGGCAAACAAGATTCCAAGAGTTCCTGTAAGAGAGCAGGATCCTAAGGTACGTGCCACCAATTTCGAAGAGGTGTGCTACGGATATAATGTGGAAGAGGCTCAGCTTGAGGCGACAAGATGCCTTCATTGCAAGAATCCTCGCTGTGTGGGAGCATGTCCGGTAAGTGTAAAGATCCCTAACTTCATAGCTCAGGTAGCTGCCGGCAATTTTGCTGCGGCAGCATCTGTGATTGCTGAAGATTCATCACTTCCTGCTATCTGCGGACGAGTATGTCCTCAGGAGACCCAGTGTGAAGGCAGCTGTATCCTTGGTGTGAAAGGAGAGCCTGTCGCTATCGGCAAGCTTGAGCGTTTCGTTGCCGACTGGAGCAGAGAAAATGGTGGCGTCAAGCCGGAGATAGTTCCAGCCAACGGCCATAAGATAGCTGTGATCGGAAGCGGCCCTGCAGGTCTTGCATGTGCTTCTGACCTTGCTAAGCTCGGTTATGATGTCACAATATTCGAAGCTCTCCATCGTCCAGGTGGAGTACTTGAGTATGGTATTCCTGAATTCCGTCTCCCGAAAGATAAGGTCGTGGCTGCTGAAATCGAGTCGGTAAAGGCTCTAGGCGTAAAGATCGAGACCAATGTGATCGCCGGAAGGACCGTTACAATCGATTCTCTTCTTGATGAAGAAGGCTTTGCTGCAGTATTTGTCGGTTCGGGTGCCGGACTTCCTAAGTTCATGGGCATTCCTGGTGAAAACCTCAATGGAGTCTTCTCTGCCAATGAATTCCTTACACGAAACAACCTTATGAAGGCATACAGGGACGATTATATGACTCCTATCCATGCCGGAAAGAAGGTCGTTGTGGTCGGCGGTGGAAACGTTGCAATGGATGCAGCCCGTACAGCCTTGAGACTTGGTGCTGAGACTACCATCGTATATCGCCGTACTGAGAACGAGCTCCCGGCTCGTCGTGAGGAAGTACATCATGCAAAAGAGGAAGGAATCCAGTTTGCCATGCTTACCAATCCTGTTGAAATCCTTGGCGATGAGAAGGGTTGGGTAAAGTCTGTGAAGTGTATCCGCATGGAGCTTGGAGAGCCTGATGAAAGCGGCAGAAGGAGCCCTGTGGCTGTTCCGGGTTCAGAGTTCGAGATTGAGACCGAGACTGTCATCATGTCGCTCGGAACATCTCCTAATCCTCTTATTGCCAAGACCACAGCCGGACTTGAGACCAATCGTCGTGGTTGTCTCGTTGCAGATGAGAATGGTGCCACGACTCGCAAAGGCGTGTTTGCCGGTGGAGATGCCGTGACAGGTGCGGCTACTGTTATCCTTGCCATGGGTGCAGGAAGAAAGGCTGCAGCTGCAATTCATGAATATGTCCAGAACAGATAAACTGTTTTGAATCTTTGATATTGAGCCCGGGTCCTCCGGGCTTTTTTTTATACCCTCCTGCAACAAATGCTATGTTCCGTGCATCTTATATGGGAAATCAATTGAAAGTGGATGAAAGCGATAATCTCAAAATTAATTATATTGATTCTTTTTGTCGCAGCGGGTGCAGCAGTATCCTGCAGCATGCCTATGGACGGCGAATATGGTACTCCGTATGCTACATATGAAATAAAGGGCAAGGTTACCGATGAGAATGGCAATCCGATAAAAGGTATCGCTGTTTCATGTGAAGACCTGGATTCCGACAAGATCTATACTGACGAGGCAGGAACATTCACATTGTCAGCTGCAGGATTTCCAAGAGCAGTCATCAATGTAAGCTTCAGGGATGTGGATGAAGATGAGAACGGTGGCTGGTATGAAGATAAATCAGTCAAGCTCGAAACCGTTCATGTCAAGGACGGAGACGGAAACTGGAATTTTGGAGCTTATGAAGTTCAGGCCGATGTCATTCTTTGTTCTTTCTTATAGAAAGATGCCACAGGCAAGAGAGCGATGATATAGCCGATAGCAGCAACTCCGACTGCCGTAATAACGATATCGGTCCATGAAAGGATTACAGGGTATGCCTGGACAATGAAATGTCCGGGCATCTTTATTATTCCGAGATGCTGCTGGAGAAGCGAGAATCCGACTCCGATGACAAGTCCTCCTGCCAGTCCGGTAAGAGATATGAGCCAGCCTTCCAATATGAATATATTCTTTATGAGCTTGTCCTGTGCTCCCAGACTGCGCAAGGTCGCTATGTCAGAGCGTTTCTCGATTATAAGCATCGACAGACTTCCGAAAATGTTGAATGCAATTATTATGATGATGAATATGAGGATCATGAATATGGCAGCCTTTTCATATTTCATCATCTTGTATAAGGATACGTTCTGCTGGAATCTGTCCTTTACCTTGAATTCAGGACCCAGTCTCGATTCAATCTCTTTCTGAATCCTTTTCAGCTCTTTGCTGCCTGCCTCTTCCGTAAGTCTGATTTCAACTGCTGATACCTCATTGCTGTAATCAAGGAGCTCGCGCATCTGCTCGATAGGAAGTATCATCATTTCCGCATCGACTTCATTGTTGACCGAAAACAGGCATGACGGCCATACCTTGACGGACTCTATTGATGATATGGGATTGGCTATCGAGATCTTTCTGGTTCTGGAAGGAAAGTATATCTCGATCGGGGCTATGAAACGAGGGTTTATGTCCATGCTGCGGGCTAGTCCGGCTCCTATGGCAGCCAAAGGCACATCTCCCTTATGCAGTCTGAACTGTCCGTCTATGATATAGTCCTTCAAGGTCGTTTCCTCTTCGTAGATCCAGTCCACACCCTTGGCCTTAGCCAGCCCCTGCTGGCCGTTGTAATTGATGAAAACCTGCTCCTGAAGCACTCCGCACATGTTTTTTACACAAGGCTGGTCGTAAATCCAATCATATGTCTCGCCTTCGGGAACGAAAACCTTTCCAGTCGCGGGAGTAATCATAAGATCGGGCTCGACATTGCTCAGCATTGACCTGATGAGCGAGTCGAACCCGTTATATACAGATAGTATTATGATGAGCGCAGCTGTTCCTATAGCCATGCCGATAGCACTTATCGCCGAGATTATGTTGATCACGTTATGTGATTTCTTGGCGAAAAGATATCTCTTAGCTATGAATGGCGCGAGCTTCATACGTCATTGCGAGGAACGTAGCGGCGTTGCAATCTATTTTTTCAGAAGTTCTTCAATATGTTCAACATAGTCAAGAGAACTGTCGAGGAAGAAGGCGATCTCCGGAACTATGCGAAGCTGCTTTGCCACCTTGCTGCCGAGCTCTCCACGAAGCGCTCTGCTGTTTTCCTGAAGTACTTCCATGACAGCCTCAGCCTTATCTGAAGGAAATATGCTCACATAAATCTTAGCGACAGAAAGGTCCGGACTGATCTTGACACCGCTCACTGAAACAAGAGCACCGCCGAAAGCAGCCATTCCCTTGCTTCTGATGATTTCAGCCATCACCTTC
>RHMF01000773.1_pt1 | contig 14129 bp, 6 predicted proteins | sample 5365151 | NCBI WGS metagenome assembly RHMF01 (sample SAMN10266501, study PRJNA497801) | feces metagenome | isolation source: feces | host: Bos taurus | place: China: Prairie of Fairy Mountain | collected 2017-08-14 | reverse complement strand
ATGGTCTATATCTCGCAACCCACCGAGTATGGCACGATATACTCTCTCTCGGAGCTGGAGGCTCTCTCGGCGGTGTGTCGCAAGTGGGAGATACCCCTCTTTGCCGATGGTGCAAGGTTGGGCTACGGCCTTATGGCGGAGGGTAGCGATGTGACCTTGAAGGATTTGGCTCGCCTGTGCGATGTGTTCTACATCGGCGGCACGAAGGTCGGAGCTATGTTCGGCGAGGCGGTAGTCATTCCACGAAAGGGCCTTATCCCGCACTTCTTCACCACCATAAAGCAGAGTGGTGCCCTGCTGGCCAAGGGTCGTATGCTGGGCGTGCAGTTCGATGTGCTGTTCACCGACGATTTATATTTCCGCATTGCCCGCCACGCCATAGAGCAGGCCGCACGCCTGCGTGAAGCTCTGGTGGCGAAGGGTTTTCAGACCTACTACTCCTCGCCGACGAATCAGGTTTTCTTCGTGCTTGACGATGAGCAGCTGCAGCGTATGCGTCGGGTGACGTCGTTCAGCGAGTGGGAGCATCTCGACGACGGGCGTACGGTTGTGCGTCTTGCCACCAGCTGGGCCACACGCCCCGAGGATGTCGAGAGGCTGATAGCGGAGTTGTAAACAAAAGAATAGATAGAAAAAGAGCAAGGTTTTTTCCTTGCTCTTTTTTTATCCTCTTATCCTCACCACCTGCTCGCGGGGCATCTCGTAGCCCTTGGGCAGGGTTATGCGTAGCAAGTGCCTGGTGCTGACGCCACGACCCTCTTTGAGTGCCGGCTGCCAGCGTGGAGCCTCCGCCATAGCCTTCTCGATGCGACGCAGCAGACGCTTGTCCGAGGCCTCCAGCACATCGGTCGCCGCCACCGAGCCATCCTCGGCCAGCGTGAACGATATAATCACGCGTGCCACGCCATCCATCACGCCCCACTTCACCTGCTCGGCAATGTAGGCACTGTAATTGAGCTCCTCGCCATCGACCACGAAGCGTGCCGGCGTGTCGTAACGCAGCGTAATCAGCACCACGCCATTTGACGCCTCGACGCCATACTCGGCAATGGTCTGCTCGTCGATGGTGAGCAGCTGGTTATCGACAATATCCTCGGGGTCAATCTTACGCACCTGCTCCTCGGACATTCTCTCGCCATTGACGACGTAGAGGGGCGTACGGCTGCGACTTTGTGCCGAGGCGGATAGTGACACCACCACGAGGCACATCGCAAGAATTATGCGGCTTAAAATCGATTTTTTCATAGTGCAAATATAGTGTTTCCACCATAAAACGCCAACACCCCCGACCTTTATTATCCGCAACGAAGAAAAAAACGGCTCGGCACCGCAAAAACGGCTCGGCATCGCCAAAACACCGCCCACCGCCTCACCCCACAAAAAAAAGAGTACCGCCCGCAGGCGATACTCTTGAAGAATGTATTAGGATTTAATCCTAGTGCATATTCTGATCCTCCTCACCGATCATTGAGTTAGCCTCGATCTCAGCGATAGGAATCATATATACGAAACGTGGATCCTCCTGACCAACATTGTAAGCACAAGCAGCAAGGTGGTTGCTACCCTCGTAGTTACGAGTAAGAGGAATGTTCAAACGACGGTTGTCGATATGCTCAAGACCCTCGCCCCAGAACTCGATACGCTTCTGAAGGATAATCTCAGAGATAACCTCTGCCTTATTCTTCGCACCAGCATAAGCATACTCGGCGTTACGAACCTTGGTAAGATCCTCCAATACCTTGATAGCACCATTCAAGTTGTTCTGGTGAGCATAAATCTCAGCCAAGCAGTAGTGTGCCTCCTCTGAACGCAAGTAGATGTAGTCACCGAGGTGCCAGCCACTGCCATAACCGTCAACAACATTAGCACGACCTGCACCAACGAACTTACAAGCCTGATACCAAGGAAGACCACCTCCAGCGGGACCTACTTGATAGTAGATGATAGGATTCAAACCGAGCTCTGCTGCCAACTTATCGTAGTTGTCGGGATATACGAACCAGTCGTGACGAACGTCGCTTGCAGGAATGCTTGCTGCCAAACGTACATCAGCTGCACGCCATACACCAATACCTGCATAACCATCACCGAACATATCCATCTGAGAGAAGTAAGACATATAAGTTGTAGTGTTATCAGCAGTGATATCGCAACCAAAGATTACGTTCTTGAGGTTGATGTCGCTGAAGCCCTGCAACAAATCTTCTGCAGAAGCAATAGGAGCTGTATCAACGATAGCCTTTGCATACTTCTCAGCCTCGGTCCAGTTGTGCATAATCATATGAGCACGCATCAGGTAGTTAGCTGCTACCAAACCGTCAAAGTCAGTAGGAGATGTTGTCATAAGCATACCGTTAGCCTCAAAGAAGTCATAAGCCTCAGTCAAGTCTGAAATGATAAGCTCAAATACCTGACCTACAGTTGCACGAGGCTGGTCACCCTGAGTATCCTCCTTGATGATAGGTACACAAGGAGCATCGGCGTTAGAGCCAGAGTACTTGGTGTTCATACCCCAAGCAGTACCCTCGGCACCCATATAGTAAGGTACACCAAAGAGGTAAGAGAGGTGCAGGTATGCATAACCACGAGCAGTCTGTGCATAAGCCTTATACTTCAAAACCTCAGGATTAGTCTCATCAGCTGAGATAGAGCCAAGGATAGAGTTTGCGTTTGCAATATGGTTGTAGTGCTCTCTCCAACGGTTCTCAACAAACCAATACTGGGTGTCTGACCAAGAAGACAACTGATAGTGATACAAACTCATACCGAAACGACCGGTCATAATCAAGTCGTTACCCAACAAAGATGAAAGGTAGTCAAAACTCTTCTGACCAAAGTTGTTGTGCTGCTGGTTAGCATAATAATAACTTTGGATGTCTGTATAGATACCAGCTACTGCAGCATCGAAAATCTTACCGGGATCAGCAGACGCAACCTCGTTCTTTGACTCGGGAGTCAAGTAAGCTGTAACCTCTGCATCCTTAAGACATGACGTAAGTGTTACTGCAACACCTGCCGCCAAGATTAAAAATATCTTTCTCATAATCATTATCTGTTTTTAAGGTTACTGTTAATTAGAATGTAAGGTTAACACCACCAGAGATTACACGCAAAGGAGCATAACCACTGAAACCACTATTAGCACCGCTTACAGATACACGTGGGTCAAATCCCTGACGCTTAGACCACAAAGCGAGGTTATCACCTGTTACATATACGCGGATACCACCGATACCCAACTTCTGCATCCACTTCTTGGGGAATGAGTAACCGATAGTTACGTTACGCAAGCTGAAGTATGAAGCATTGATGAGGTGTGCGTCTGATGCCTTACCATAAGTATTAACAGCATCGTTAGCGTTCCAAATAGGATACTCACCCTCCATAGTCTCGGGGTTGAAAGTCTTCCACATATCGCGGTGGTGACCAACATAGAATGAGTGGCTCAACTCACCAACATAAGAAGAGTCATATGCCCAACCACCAATCTGGAATGCAGTTGCGATGTTAACATCGATACCGTTCCACTTGAATGTAGTGCTCAAACCACCAGTCAAATCGGGAGTAGCAACCTTGCCAATGTACTCCTTCTCAGCGTAAGAGTACTTAGTAGAGATAGCAGGGATCTTGTTACCTGCCTCGTCGAGAACATACTCACCCTCAGCATCACGCTCGAAACCATGCCACTGTGCGTTACCGTTCTCATCCATACCTGCATAGCGGTAAGTATAGTACTCATAGATACTCTTACCCTCCATACGCTTGAACTGACCAGATACGATACCATCTGCACGGTTCTCCTCGGGAAGAGTGAGCAACTTGTTAGTGTTGTGAGCACCTACCAATGTTACTGACCAGTTAACCTTGCGAGTCTTAACCAAATCAACAGTTACCTCGAACTCAACACCCTGGTTTGACATAGCACCGAGGTTCTCCCAGTTGTAAGGACGACCTGAAGCGATTGACTTAGGAACCTTGAAGAGCATATCATCAGTCTTACGATAGTAGTACTCGATAGATCCTGATACGCGATTCCATAAACGGAAATCAACACCAGCGTCAACAGTAGCCTGCTTCTCCCAAGTCAAATCGGGGTTACCGTAGAATGAAGGAGAGTATGCGAGCTGTGAACCATCCCAAGTTACTGACCACAAGTCCTGATAAGGAGTGTAACCCAAGTTACCGTTCTCATTACCCTGTGTACCATAAGATGCACGGATCTTCAAGTCGTTAATCCACTCAGCGTTCTCCATCCACTTCTCCTTTGAGATACGCCAGCCAGCACCTACTGACCAGAAGTTACCCCAACGCTGCAAGAAACGAGATGTACCATCACGACGGTAAGCAGCTGACAAGTAGTACTTGCTACCGTAGTTATAGTCTGCCATAGCGAAGTAACCCTCGATGTTGTGGTGTGAAGTAGAAGATGTGAGGTACTCCATCTGACCACCATTGATAAGCTCGTTGTTCATAGGATCAAAGAAACGAGTCTTCTGACCCTCTAAACCTCTACCCCTATATACATAGTACTCGTGACCAATCTTTGCAGAGATATTGTGCTCGCCAACGATCTTGTTGTAAGCCAAAATCTGGTTGAAGTTGGTAGTGGTACCTGAACCTGAATACTTTGTACTACGACCCTGGAATGACTGACCATCACCGATAGTAGGAGTATAGTAAACAGTCTGGAAAGAGTGAGAGTAGTCGTAAGCGTAGTTAGCAGTGAAAGTGAAGTCCTTCAAGAACTTAATCTCTGCGAACAAACGTGTAGTAAGGTTGTGAGTCTCGGCGTTACGAACATCCTCCAACATAGAGCAAACAACGTTCTGGTTGGTTGCAGTAGGACGAGAAAGTGTACCGTCAGTCTGACCTGTACCAGCATCGTACATAGGAGTACCGTCAACATTGTACTTCATGTTACCCTCTGCATCGTATGCGTGTACGGGATAGATAGGAGCCCAGCCACGAGCCACGTCAAATGGGTTAGAAGCAGCACTAGTGCTCTCCTGAACACCGTTCTGATCTGTCTTTGAGTAAGAGAGGTTAGCACCTACGCGCAACCACTTACGGAGCTGAGTGTTAAGATTAACACGTGTAGTCAAACGAGTGAAGTCTGAACCGATAACGTAAGAGTCGTTATCAAGGTAGCTCAATGATACATAGTAGTCAGACTTATCTGAGCCACCGGCTGCAGATACCTGATACTCCTGACGGAATGATGTATCGAACAACGCATCAGCAAATGAGTCGTTGTAACGAACCTTTGCATTGGGGTTCAACTTACCATCAAGACCTACCAAAGGCTCGCCCTCTGGAATGATGAATGCGTTGTAGTTACCTACTTCACCAAGCAAAGCATCTGTTGCATAAGCATTAGCGGCAGCAAGATCATGCTCGTTCTTTACCCACTCTGAGTTACGGATACCATACCATGTCAACTCATAGTACTCACCTGGATCGGTTACCATGTCATAATCCTTGTAAGCACGGCTTGTAACACCCCAGTTACCAGTGAAGTTGATCTGGATACGATCGCCAGAACCACGCTTTGTAGTAACCATTACCACACCACCGGAAGCACGTGAACCGTACAATGAGTTAGATACGGCGTCCTTTGATACGGTGATTGACTGGATGTCGGCGGGGTTCAAGTCTGACAATGAGCCATTGAAAGGCACACCGTCAACAACGATCAAAGCACCGTTGCTACCATCCAAAGAACCAACACCACGCAAGAGGATTGATGAGTCAGAACCGGGCTGACCTGATGAAGTGAAGACCTGCAAACCTGCAACGGCACCCTCCAAAGCAGCAGATACTGATGTAGCCTGTGAGTTGCTGATAAGACCCTCCTTAACAGTTGCCACAGAACCTACGATATCCTGCTTACGCTTTGTGCCGAAAGCAACGACTGTAACCTCGTCGAGCTTCTCAGAGGCAGTCTTCAAAACTACGTTGATGCTTGTCTTGCCTGCAACGGGGATAGCCTCCTCCTCATAACCGAGGAAAGATACTACGAGTGTACCGTTTGCGGGTGCAGACAAATTAAATGCACCATTAGTGTCGGTAATAACTCCGTTTGTTGTGCCCTCAACGATAACAGTTGCACCAGCGACAGCCAAACCGTCTGAATTAGTTACCGTACCACTCACTTGCTTGTTCTGTGCAAGAGCTGCGAAGCTCACTGCCAAAACAGCTACGATAGAAAGTACAATTTTCCTAACCATAAGCATTAATTTTAATAAGTTTGTAAACTCTGTATTTGCCTTTTAAATAAAAAATACATTCGCAAAGATAACTTTTATATTCATAACAAGCAAGAAAAATTAACATTAAATTAATAATAATTTGTAATAAATAACACTTTGTGAAAAAATTGGGATTTTAAGTTATAGAGTGTTACCAAAAGCGGCGTTTTTTGATAAATGTTACAAGTTTTTGCCGTGAAAAAATTAAGAAATATTATCGTTTTATATCATTTAAGTTACAAATTATGCCAAATTTGACAATAAAAACGACAAATTATAGTCTTTTTTTCGGCGTTTTATGGTTTGGGGTTGCAAGGCTATTACGAGCCACCTGTTTCCCGATAAGGAAAAGGGCTGATTTCAGAAATACACTTTATGCAAAAGATGCAAACCAAATGAATGTTTATGCAAAACCATGCATTACACCCCATCCGGCATTACAACGCTACGGAAAATGACACAATTGCGACCATAGATGCCACCTTCGCCTACACAATGAGGTTTTCGGCAGACGATATAGCCCTTTTTGGAGAAATTTCGGGCTATATATAATATAAGGTATATCCGCAACAACTACGCAACCTCATCGGGGTCACCATACCGGCATTGATACCGCCCATCACACCATGCCATACATATTGATATTTATGCAAAACAGCATCCTCCCCCGCAGTGCATCAGCCCGCCATTTTTCAGGAAAAATGGAAAAAATTAGGATAAAAACGCTTATAACACCCAACAACACCGCAACCCAAAACTCTCTAAAACGCCTTTTTGCCACAACCTCAACAGAGGGCCACAGCACGGCAACAATAGAACAAAATGTCCTTTTTACTATATTTTTTGACACTATATTGTGTATTTTGACACAAAACCATTATATTTGTGTTGCAAAAAAACTTTGTTTGATGAAAAGAGAGAAACAAATTCTGCCTATCGTCGCACAGGATGAATGGCTGCAACCCGTTGCAGACCGCATCGAGGATAGGCACAACCGATACAAGGCTCGCCTGATAGACATCGAGTCGCAGGCCGGCTCGATTGTCGATTACGCCAACGGCCACCACTTCTACGGCTGGCAGTGGGACGACACGTTGCAGGGCTGGTGGTTCCGCGAGTGGCTGCCCGAGGCCTACGATGTCTTTATCTTCGGCGACTTCAACTCTTGGCAACGCACACAGCTACGTCTTGACAAGGGCGAGAATGGCGTGTGGAGCATCTTCCTGCCCGAAGCTATGTATGGCCATCTGTTGCAGCACGGCTCACTCTACAAGCTGCATATTCACGGCAAGAACGGCTGGCACGACCGCATACCCGCCTACGCAAAGCGTGTGGTACAGGACGATGCCACGAAGAACTATACGGCTCAATTCTGGATTGAGCAGCCCTACGAGTGGCACGACGAGGAGTTCGACATTGCCAATGTTGGCGAGCTGCTCATCTACGAGGCCCACGTCGGCATGGCACAGGAGAAGGAGGGTGTGGGAACATACAACGAGTTCACCGACCTCGTTCTGCCTCGCATCAAGGCTGCCGGCTACAACGCCGTACAGCTTATGGCCATAGCCGAGCACCCCTACTACGGGTCGTTTGGCTATCACGTCGCAAACTTCTTTGCTCCCTCGTCGCGTTTTGGTACACCCGAGGAGCTGAAACACCTTATCGACACGGCTCACGCAATGGGTATAGCCGTGATTATGGATTTGGTACACGCCCACTATGTGAAGAACCTCAACGAGGGTATCGCCTCGCTTGACGGCTCCGACCACCACTACTCAAAGGCGGGCGATGCAGGCTATCAGCAGTATTGGGACTCGATGATTTTCGACTATGGCAAGGGTGGCGTCGAGCACTTCCTGCTCTCGAATGTGAAATACTGGCTGGAGGAGTATCACTTTGACGGTTATCGCTTTGACGGCGTAACCTCGATGCTCTACCACCACCGAGGATATATCGACTTCGATGCTCGCGAGAAGTTCTTCGACGAGGGTGTCGATCTTGACGCTGTGACCTACCTCACGCTGGCAAACCATCTGGTACACGAGCTGAAACCTACGGCAGTGACCATCGCCGAGGATGTGAGTGGTATGCCGGGCAGCTGCTCGCCCATCAAGGATGGTGGTATGGGCTTCGACTACCGTCTGGGTATGGCGATACCCGACTTCTGGATTAAGATGCTGAAGGATACGCCCGACGAGGATTGGAACATCTGGGAGATGTGGAGTGTGCTGACCAACCGACTGCCGAGTGTCCGCACGGTGGCCTATGCCGAGTCACACGACCAGGCTCTGGTGGGCGACAAGACCATTGCGTTCCGCTTGCTGGACAAGCTGATGTACGACTCGATGGACCGCAAGACGGAGAGTATGGTGGTCGATAGAGGTATGGCCCTGCACAAGATGATACGCCTGATAACCATCACTACGGGCGGCGAGGCATATCTTAACTTTATGGGTAACGAGTTCGGACACCCCGAGTGGATTGACTTCCCACGCGAGGGTAACGGCTGGTCATACTCGCACGCACGCCGTCAGTGGTCGCTTGCCGACAACGAGGAGCTGCGTTATGAGTATCTCGCCGAGTTTGACCGTGCGATGATTGCTCTGGTGCGTAATACCCACCTGCTCTCGGACGGCTACCCCTACAACCTACTGATGGATGAGCAGAACAAGACTATGGTATATTCGCATCGCGACCTTATATTTGTCATCAACTGGCACCCCACCGCCTCGATACCCAACTACGAGCTGCCTGTGGGAGAGCCGGGCAAGTATGTCTCGATACTCACCACCGAGGAGGCACGCTTCGGCGGCCTGCAACGCCAAAATGTGGGCGAGGAGTTCTTCACCTTCAACTTTGAGTGTGAGGATGGCAGCGTGCAGCCGCGACTGCAAATCTACAACACCTCGCGTTCGGCCATCGTGCTGAAAAGGATTGCCGAGTAACCGAGTGGCAACGTGTTGATATTGTGCGGGTGGGGCGTCTCACCCGCATTTTTTTTCGGCAGAGAGAGAGGGTGAAAAGCGGCTGAGTGTTTTCGCAGAAACTTTTCTTCGCCAAAATATCAACAATTATTAAAAATTTTTGTGTTTTATATTTTTTATAGTTACCTTTGTCGCAGATTTGATGGTTGGGTGAGTTCGGACCGAGGGGGAAAGGTTTCAGAGCAGCCCGTTAAGCGACCAATAAAAAGAGATATACCCTTTTTATGATTTAGTTACCCATCAAAAGCGAGCCAGTCTTCAGCCAGTGCGGATTGGCTTTTTTTGTGCCCGTAGGTCAAGGAGGAGACTCTCTTATAACATAGTGAATTTAATGAATTTAGGGAGTTTAAGGATTTGTAGTGAAAGCTCCTTCCTCTCCTGTCCAACATCCCTAAACTCCCTAATCTCTCTTTCTTTCCCCTACCCTCTCGTAGCCCCCGATGCGGGCGGATTTTCGCTAATAATACAAACCTCGTTTTCCGAAGATGGGATAGCCGAAGTTGAAGGTCACATAGCAGTTGTTCCACGTCTTCAGGTCGTACTTCGTGGCCGACAGCGAGATAGCTCCCACGCGGGTATGATAGACAAACGACACATCAGCCATATAATACATATATTCATCGGCCACCAGCGGGTCACGCAGCAGTGCATAGAAGCCACCACGCAGGTAGAGATTCTTCGCTAACGAGAAGGTCGGCATAACACCCACTGCGGCGTAGCGGTTGGCATAGAACTGCGGCATAAAAATCATCTTGGCGTGCGGCAGCGGCGAGTAACGCGGTGCGGTGAGTACCGTTGCGTAGGGGTTGCCGAAGTCGGGGTGGTTGGTATAGACCGCTTCGAGGCTATAACCCACAGTAAACCACGACTTTGACCAATTGCTTGGATAGTGTTCCCACTCCAACTTCGCACCCAGCCAGCCACGATGTTCGCCGCAGTGGCTCTTGGTGGCGAAGCTCTCGGCGGTCTGCCACTTATCCCTGCCCCACACACCTATCAGCGAGGCGGCAAAGCGGTTGCCTCGTGTCGGGTAGAGCATCTTATCCAGACTGCTTCGTTCAAAGCCGAGGCGAGAGGCAATATAGCGGAAGCGGTCGCGTGTATGTGTCGCATCAGGCTCATCATAGGGCACCTCATACGATATGAATTTATAGCCGGCATTGACGCCTATCTCCAAGACACTCTTTCGCGATGTGGCAAGACCAAAGGCCACCGATGCAAACGGCTCCAATATCCTCACCTCCAAGTCACTGCGTGAGGGTGTGACGTTGCCGTATGAGCCGTGCAGCGTGGAACGGCGTGACAGATGCAGCGAGTAGTCGAGATAGGTCGGCGTGCGACCCATAAAGACCGTGCGGCCACCCACCTCGGCGATGGTCGAGACGGGTCCGAGAGCAATATCAACCGACGCCGACTGTGCCTGACGACCCATCGAGAGGTAGTCCAGTCCCACATATATCTGGTTGTAGGCCGTCGAGGAGAGGTTTCCTCCGATGGAGAAACGCAACTCGGGCTTGGCTGCCAGGTCGTAGAATATGCCAAAGTCTTGATAATCGGCATTATAACGCACCTTAGGGAACGACCTCTGCGAGAAGTTATCGGTCGCCATAAGCGTATAGAAATGGTCCTTGACCTCCTCGATGGAGAGCTGCACGCGGTCATTTTCCGTGCGGTTGGCCCTGCGTTCGCGAGGTTTTTCAAAGGCGAGGGTTGTTGCTGCGTAGTGCTCGGCACGCGGCGAGAGTCCCGAAATCTTACCCTCACCGAAAACCAGCTCCGGCAACGAGTCACGGAACGCCCGGCGGCGACACTGCACCTCGTCAGCATCGCGGCGTGATGCCAGACGGCTCTGCAGCAGCGACATCTTCGCCATAGCATCCTGATAACCAAGCTCTATGGTCTGCTCCGCCACCGAGAAGTCGAGCAGTCCCGACTCCACCTTACGGCCAATAACAAGCCCCTTGCCCTCGGGCAGGGTATAGTCGGTAGGGATGGTCACAAGGGCCATAATCTGCTTCTCCAGACGCGACTCCTGTGTGATGGGTTGAAGTGCTTCGAGGCACTGCGAGCCGATAAGGAAATCGGGGCAGAAATCATCCTCCAACGCACGCCACGGGAAGTTATCGTAACAGCCGCCATCGACCAGCACGCGGCCCTTGTCGTCCTCAACGGGCTGAAACAGCGTGGGATACGACATCGAGGCTCTCACCGCCAGAGCAAGGTCGCCCTCGGCAAAGGCTACGGGCGAGTGGGCGTTGATGTCGGTGGCAACGCAGCGGAACGGCACCATAAGGCGGTCAAAGTCGCCGCCACACGCCGCCGAGGCCGCCGCAAAGAGCTCCACGAGGGCCATATCTATCTGTGCCGTGCTCACCATCGAGTGCGGCAACTGCATTGTCACGCGGTGTTTGTGTTTCAGCGTATCGTACTCCCGCTCGGCATACACCGAGAACATTGTCGGCTTGTCGGGGCGGGTGTTGTAGTGGAATTTGTATTTGTCTTCAATCTGCCCCGACACCCATCTCTCAACGGCACCCGAGGTGACTATATCACGCATCTCGCCGGTGGTGTAACCCGCAGCGTAGAGTGCCGCCACGATAGCTCCCATAGATGTTCCCGAGACATAGTCGATGGGGATATTGTTCTGCTCCAGAGCCTCGATGACGCCTATGTGATAGAGTCCGCGAGCACCGCCTCCCGCCAGCACAAGCCCTACCCTGCCCTCGATGGCGGGCAGCGGCACAGGCTCAACCACAGGAGCAACCGCCGGACGACCCGTGATAATGGGTCGGCGTACCTCGATGATAGTGTCCTGCAACGGCTCTGCCCCACCCTCGGCAAAGAGTTTTACGGGAAAAAGCAGCAGGGCTGAAAATATTATTAGCGAAAAAATGCGAAACGATTTCATATTTTTTAGTACCTTTGTCCGTTATATATACTATAACGTAGCAAATTTAAGAGAAAATATAATAAAAAACAAAATAGCGATGATTGACAAAATTAACGATTTATTGAAGCGTGTAGAGGAGTTCGCACCCAAGGCTGCTGCCGAGGTGGAGGAGTTCCGTATCAAGATTCTTGGCAAGAAGGGCGAGCTGAATGCCCTGATGGAGGAGTTCAAGAGTGTGGCTCCCGAAATGAAACGCGAGCTCGGACAGAAGATTAACGCCCTGAAACAGGCTGCAACACAGCGTGTTAATGACCTCAAAGAGGCGTTGCAGGATGCTGCCGCACAGAAGGCTGTGGCGGTGGATGATATGACCCGTCCGGGTGCTGCCACTGCCGATGGCACACGCCACCCCATCTCAATTGTCAAGAACCAGATTGTTGAAATATTCTCGCGTCTGGGCTACACCGTGGCCGAGGGCCCCGAGATTGAGGACGACTGGCACGTATTCTCGGCTCTGAACTTCCCACTCTCACACCCTGCACGCGATATGCAGGATACATTCTTCGTGGAGAAGGCATCTAACGAGCCTAATGTCAAGGATTTGCTGCTCCGCACACACACCTCGTCGATTCAGGTGCGTGCCATGGAGCACCAGAAGCCCCCTATCCGCATCATCTGCCCGGGTCGTGTATTCCGTAACGAGGCTATCTCGTATCGTGCCCACTGCATCTTCCATCAGGTGGAGGGTCTTTATATCGACGAGAACGTGTCGTTTGCCGATATGAAGCAGTCTATCCTCTACTTCGCCAAGGAGCTCTTCGGCGAGAGTGCCACAATACGTATGCGTCCCTCATACTTCCCCTTCACTGAGCCGAGTGCCGAGGTCGATGTATCGTGCAACCTCTGCGGCGGCAAGGGCTGTAACGTCTGCAAGGGTACAGGCTGGCTGGAGATTATGGGTTGCGGTATGGTTGACCCCAACGTATTGGAGGCCAGCGGCATAGACTCAAAGAAGTATTCGGGCTTCGCCTTTGGTATGGGTGTTGAACGTATCGCTATGTTGAAGTATGGTGTGAAGGACCTGCGTCTTTACTTCGAGAACGATGTTCGCTTCCTGCACCAGTTTGACAGTGCGTTGTAGGAGGCTCTCGGGAACGGGAAAATGTTTACAAAACGACCTAAAATAACTATTTAAGATGAAAAAGATTTTGTTTTCAGGCATTGCGTTGCTCGCCGCTTTGTTGTGCGGTTGCAGCGAGAATGAGGGGCCAAAACCTCCTATTGCCATTGATATTCAAGGAGAAGCTATAGATTATCCTATGGCGGTGAAATTTACCGTTTCAATGCAAAACGCCAAGAGTGCAAAGGCGGTAATCTTCTACTCTTCCAAAATATCGCAAGAGCAAGCATTGGAGGCTCTGGAAAATGTAACCGACACACCCGTTGCCGAGCAGGATTTTTACGCCTTTCCGTTGGATGCCAGCCAGGATGTTACAGAGATAAGTGCAAACGACTATCTGCGAATTGATTTTTCCCTTCGCTATGGCGACTACTCTATGATTCTATTGGCAACAGACCTCAACAACGAGCAGCACACAGCCACTTGCACACAAACGATTGAGGCAAACCGTGATCTGCCCTATTTGAATATAGGCGTTATATCTGAATACATATTGCCAGATGTTGATTATCATCTCAGAAGCGAACCAAAAAATGAGTTCATTCGCGATGAAGAGTATTTCTTGTTCGGTAGCACGCCCGACGAGGATATTACATATTACACGGAGACGAGTGCAGGTTGTTCGGGAGATAATTATCAAACCTTCTTCCTCGGATACAACAGATGCAGTATGACGTGCAGCTTTTTAGCCGATGACATCGATAAGGAGTACACCGCAGAGGAGGTCTTTGATATAGCACACAACCATCGAGGAGCAAGACCGATGTGTTTGTGTGGTATTTCAGAATCGGTAAGCGTCAAACGAGCAGACAAACCTCGCCGCTTTT
>RHMF01000771.1_pt1 | contig 14131 bp, 15 predicted proteins | sample 5365151 | NCBI WGS metagenome assembly RHMF01 (sample SAMN10266501, study PRJNA497801) | feces metagenome | isolation source: feces | host: Bos taurus | place: China: Prairie of Fairy Mountain | collected 2017-08-14 | reverse complement strand
GATCCTCACGAATGCCCCGCAGATTCTTGAATTGCATAATAATCACCTCAAGGTTATTATGCAGTATCTGTATTAAAGATATTGACTTTTATCTGTAATACAGATATAATGAGGAGGCAATTGCTATTTGCAATTGATTTTTCAATGAGATAGAAAGAGGGTACAACCATGAAGAAAGTAATATTGGCCATGTGCATACTGGCTATGGCGCTGTGTTTGATTGCTTGTGTGGAAAAAACAGATAATATCAACATTGAGGACTTCAGTAAAAATCATAGCGTGATGTACAAAGAATCAAAGTACATTGCCTATTATTGTGATTTTGATGATGGCGTATTGACGGTTAGCATCAACACTTACAAAGATAATCCCAGCTCTCCGTCTGGGGTGTCTTTGGCAGATAAGGAAACCGTGACCTTTAATTACACCCTGGAAGGCGACAACTATATAACGATTGGAGACGTTACATATTATTACCGAGCCTATAAACAAGCGGAATATGAACACTACGTGGAATTCTCTACTCCATTTCTGGGCATTGCAAAGAAATGGAAGGGATAAAATCTGAAGCAGCTCTGCTGTGTATGGATAAAAAGAAAGGAAGCAGATCGATATGAAAAGAATATTCGCAATTTTAATGATTGCCGTTGTTGTGTTTACTTTTGTGGCCTGCAGCGAAACAGATGAGTATGAGAAAAAAGCCGTTGAAGCCGTCAACACGTATTACGGTGCATTGTGTACCACTCTTGAGGGTCTGTATGACTATGACGAGGCGTCCCACAAGCAACCGAAAGTGAGTTCTGTGGCCTTTGTAAAAGAAGGCACCTATAAGGTCTCTGGCACTATTTCCGGAAGAGTCGATAATGGCACCATAGCCAGAAGTTGGGATGCAGAGTGGTCTCTGACAATTATCAAAACAGATTCCGGTGAAATGAAGGTTGGCAGCAATCCGGATTACGGAGAAATGAAATTTAAAGCCGAGTGAGGCAAACCATCCGGCACGGTAATAATGGCAAGCATATAAAAAGACCGCCTTTAGGCGGTCTTTTCTTATTTTTCCAGAGCCATGACCTTGTTGATTCTGCGTTGGTGGCGTTCGTTGTGGGAGAATTCTGTGCCCAGCCATGTGTCCAGAATTTCCAAAGCCAGGTTTTCGCCTACGATACCGGCGCCAATGGCCATCATATTGGTGTCGTTGTGTTCCCGGGTCATCCGGGCAGACAGCACATCAGACAGCAAAGCGCAGCGGACACCCTTGATTTTGTTGGCGGTAATGCTGACGCCAATACCGGTGGTGCAGAGCACAACGCCCTTTTCGCATTCTCCGGAGGCAACGGCTCTTGCTGCAGGAGCGGCATAGTCGGGGTAATCACAGGAATCCAAAGTGTGGGTGCCGAAATCCACCACTTCATAGCCCTTCTTTTCCAGATGGGAAACAAATCGGTTTTTCAGCGCCAATGCGCCGTGGTCACAAGCAATTGCTATCTTCATAGTATATTCTCCTTTTTATATTACAGTACCATACCGCCGTTGACGCCGATGACCTGGCCGGTGACAAAGGGGGCGTCAGCTAAATACAAAATAGTGGCAGCCACATCTTCGGCAACACCGTTGCGGCCCAGGGGGGTGTTGTTTTTCAGTTCTTCCATACTTTCCGGGGAAACATCGGCACACATATCCGTCTGGATCACACCGGGAGCAACGCAGTTGACCCGGATTCCGCTGGGTCCCAGCTCCTGGGCCAGAGCCTTGGTCATGGCGATCACGGCACCTTTGGTGGCAGAGTAGGCCACTTCGCAGGAAGCGCCTACTTGTCCCCACATGGAACTGACAGTGACAATGCTGCCGGATTGCTTGTTTAGGAACTTGGGGGTGGCGGCCTTAACGCAGTGGAAGATGCCCTTCACATTCACATCCATCAGCCGGTCAAAATTCTGAGAGTCCATCTGGTGGAAAAGTCCCCCTATATAAATGCCGGCGTTGCACACCAGCACATCAATGGAAGGAATGATGGAAAAGGCGGCTTCCACCTTTTCCCAGCAGGCCACATCGCAGCAAATGGCGGTGGCACCGGTTTCCTGCCGGACTTTTGCGGCGGCGGTATGATCCTTTTCATAAAGAAAGTACACCTTGTCCCCCCGGGCGGCAAAGGCGGCCACAGTGGCAGCGCCGATCCCCCGGGATCCGCCGGTTATAACAACAGTTGCCATATATGTTCTCCTAAGCAATGGTGAATAAAGCCCCCCTTACACAGGGGAGCCTTGTATTATCTTCTGCGGCTCTTGGTTCTGTGTTCAGAATACTGCCGGATGGAAGAAATTTTACTGTCGGATTCGCTCATAAACTGCTTCAGTCGCTCCTCAAACAGCTGATCCGCAGTCTTGGGAGCGGGAGGCGGGGTGGACTCCCGCCGCTGGGCGGGACGCGGGGCAGACCGGGGGGCGTTTTCCCGCTGGGGCCGTGCTTCCAGCCGCTTCATAGAGAGGTTCACTTTGCCGCCGTCTGTGGAGATGACCATCACCTTCACATCCTGCCCTTCGGTAAGATGCTGACGGATATCGCTGATATAACTGTTGGATACCTCAGAAATATGTACCAATCCGGTTTTTCCTTCCGGCAGGCTGATGAATGCGCCAAAGTTTGTGATTGTTTTGACTTTGCCCTCTAAAACGGCTCCTACGGTTAACTCCATGTGTATTCTTAGATCCTCCAAAATTTATTGAACGGGAACAATGGTGGAGTCTTTATCCACCATACCCAGCTCGTCTCCTGCAATATCAATGACACTGTCCACAGTGCCTAAATTGTCAATTTTATCTTCCAGCTGCTGAATTTTCTGCTCCAATTCTGCAGCCTGATGACGCAGATCTTCTGTGCTGCCTTTACTGCCTACGATGTAGCCGCCCATTACGGAAAGAACCACGATTGCTACCAGAATGGTGATCAGCAGGCCGAATTTCAGCCCCAGAGGGCTGGAGTGAAACACTACCCGGTATTTTTGAAAAAAGCTTTTTTTCTGGCTCACGGGGCAACACTCCTTTTCTTTCTTTCTGCTTTTTTATTGTAAACCATTTTTTGCCGATTGAAAAGAGATTTTTTGTGAAAATCCATACTTTTTTCAAAATCTTTTCAAAGGGACGGATCAAAAGCCGGAAGAATTTGGCAAGAATCCGCCAAAAACCCAAAAACAGAGGCCGCAGGGCTTTCCCAAAGGTGATCTCCCAAAGGAAGGCGCCAATCGGCAGGGTCACGCTGTAGGCAAAGCGCAGATCGCCGTAGCAGATACCGAAGGCGTAGTAGATCCAAACATAGAAGAAAAGACCCACAAAAAGCAGATCGCAAAGGTGGGGATGCCGCTTTCGGGGCGGCCGCAAAAAGCCGTAAACAAGCCCCAATCCGCAGCCCAGCAATAAGCCGGTGCAGAATCGCCAAAAGGCAAGGCTGGGGGCAGTCACCGGAAGAGCCGCCGCAAGAGTCCCCCGGCGGGCTTGGGTTCTTCGTAACTCAGAGCGCAGATATGACCGTCCACCACAACCCGCCCTCCTTCCGGCGTGAGAGCTTTCAGTTGGAGGTTTTCTCCCTGAATCAAAAGATTTCCCAGGGCGGTGGCAAGAAGCACCTGGGTATCATCAAAGCCAATCACCTGGCTGACCCCTTCCATTGTCAGCTTTTGCCGACTGCTCAGGGTCAGCTTGTGGGGCATTTTTTCCAGTTCCATAGCATTCTCCTCCTCTTTGTTCAGCCTATGCATAAGACAGAGAAGATAGAACGGCCGCCCTGCTACACAAGCAGGGCGGCACATAGTTTATTAGGAGATCAGCGCTTCCGCCAATGTTTTTCCGGTGGAATAATAGAAGATATTATCCCGGGCGGGGGTCAGGAACGAAACCTTGCCACGGGTGGAGAACACACCGAAGCTCTGGAATAGAATGGGGCAAATCAGGCCGTTTTCCATCACGGATTCGTGGAGAGTGTAGTAGTTACCGTGGTTTGCAAGGGCCTCCTTGCTCAGAGCGTAGGCAGCCACATCGCTGAGCCCACCGTAGTTCAAAGATCCGGCAGAGGAGAAGAAATTACTCAGATCCATATTGGGACTGAGCTTGGTTTGACCCAAATATAGGTCATAATTGCGGTAACGCAGAGCAGAAGTATAGCTGCTGCCGCTCTTTTTTTCCACAATTACTTTCAGACCGCCAGCTTCCAGCATATCTGCAATGGCCTGGGCAACCTGGCTCCGCAGAGAGTCCTGTCCGTTCACAAGCAGAGTGATTTCCCGGCCGATCATGCCCGCATCTTCCACTGCCTGAGCAAATTTTTCGGGATCGTAACCATAGTTGTTGGCCAGCGCCTGGTTGTAATAGGGGAATCGGGGAGAGGCAGGAAGGGTGGCGGCCAAACCAAAGCCCCGGTACTGGGTGGTTGCCAAAGTATCCCGGTCGACGGCAAAGGTCAAGGCCTTCCGCAGGCCGGAAGTGGTAAGGGGAGAGTCTGCAGAGCAGGCAAGGTAAAGAAAATTGCCGTTTTCCATAGACCAATGCTCGCAGTCGCACATATAGTCCGCGTAGGGATCAGAGCAGGGATTCACGCACACCAGGTCCAGCCCGTCAAACTTGAAGTAGTCAGCAATCTGGGAAAGAGCCTGATGGGAAGCTTTGGCTTCAAACAAAGTGATGGCGGGAGCATTAATGGGAGGCACGGCTTTGCTCCACCAGTTGGTTCGACGCAGGATGGGGTGGAGGCTGTTTTTATCCAGCATATAGGGACCGGAGCCCAAAGGATTGTCCAATTCTACTTCCGTTGCTTTTACAATGGGAATATCCAAAAGCAGGGGCAGATTTTCCATAGGCACAGAGGTGCGAACCTGCACGCCCCGGTCTTCCGTTACGGTAAAGGAAGAAATATGACTGAAACGCCCGCCGTAATAGGCGCTGGCTTTGGCCTGCTGGAAGGAAGCAACCACATCTTCCGGCGTTACGGGAGCACCGTCGGAGAAGGTAGCGTTTTCCAAATAGAAAACGTAGGTGCGCATATCCCGGGAGACAGAATATTGCTTACAAAGAACGGGTTGTACCTGATAATTCCGGTCGTAGTTAAAAAGCCCCTGATAAATCAAAGAGAAAAGGGCCCGATTGGTGTAGTCGTTGGAGGCATAGGGGTTCATGGTCTTTTCAGGATAGTAGACCAAAGAAAGATCCAGAGGGGTATCGTCCACCGGTTCGGTAGGAAGGGGCATATCGTCCCGGATCAGGGAATCTCCCGTAGGAACGTAGGGTTCTTCTCCAAACAAACTGCAGCCGCACAGTAAGCAGGCGCACAGTAAGATGCATAAAATCCGTTTCATAGACGATCTCCTCCTTTCTTACAAACAATGATAGCGCCCTGACTGCCCCGCAGATCCCGGTGAGCCCGGGCGGACCAAAACCGATCCGGACGGCAGAGAGTACATTCTTCGCTGATGTCGATTTGGGTTACCCCGTGGCGGGACAAAGCATAGGCGTTGACCGCCTTTAGGTTAACATAATACTTGTTTCCCTTTTGGGAAATATAGGGATCTATGGCGTTTCCGTAGGTTTCCCAGAGGGCATCCGGCACATCCCGGTCGGTTTCAAAGCAGCATTGCCCAATGTTGGGACCAATGGCTGCCCGGATGTTTTTGGGGTCGGTGCCAAAGGCGTTCACCATGGCTTCCACCGCTTTGCCGGTGATGTCCTGGGCGGTGCCTTTCCAGCCTGCGTGGACAGCGCCAACGGCGCCGGTTTTCTCATCATATAAAAGAACGGGAGTGCAGTCGGCGGTGAATACCACCAGAGCCAGACCTTCTGTGTCAGTTACCAAGCCGTCGCAGGGGGCAAATTCCGGCCCATAGAGGCCTGTTCCTGCATCCTGCGCGGTGACGACCCGGATGATATCAGTGTGGGTTTGCTTTGTTAGAACGCAGTTTTTAGGGTCGAAACCAATGGCATTTCCTAAAATTTCATAGTTTTTCCAAACATTTTCAATATTATCTCCCCGGGTCAGGCCGATGTTCATAGCGGAAAGGTATCCTTCGCTGACACCGCCAAACCGGGTGGTAAAGCAGTGAGGCGCAGATATGGAGGGGGCACACAGATATTCCAGGTTTCCAATTTTTACAGACTCCATAGTGCCTCCTTTCTGCTTACTGCTTATGCATACAACATTTCTTGTATTTCTTGCCGCTGCCGCAGGGGCAGGGATCGTTAGGACCAACCTTGCCGGTGACCCGCACGGGCTGGTTCTTCACGGTTTTTTCTCCGGAAGTGGAGAATTCTGTGGCAACCTTCTGCCGCTTCACTTCCTGGGAAGGACGGAGCTCCACAGTCATCAGCCGGCGAACCGTTTCTTCCCGGATGGCGGTGATCATGGCCTCAAACATCTGATAGCCTTCTTCTTTGTAGGCGATGACCGGGTCGTGCTGACCATAGGCCCGCAGACCGATTCCCTGCTTCAAATCGTCCATGGCATCGATGTTGTCCATCCAGTGCTCGTCTACCACCCGGAGCATAATCACCCGCTCCAGTTCCCGCATCATATGGGCGCCGTACCGGGCTTCCTTTTCTGCATAAAGGGCTTGGGCAGCTTCCAGAATTTCCTCAATCAGCGCCTGCTGATCCTGGGCTTGGAATACCGTACCCTTGGGGTAGTAGATACCCTGCAGCTTATTGTTGACAGCCTGCAGGCTTTCTTCTGTTACCAGCCCGCCGAATTCCGCCAGGGCATCGACAACGGAAGTTTCCACAACCTGCTCCAGCATATGGGAGATGTTCTCCTGCAGGTCTTCTCCATCCAGCACCTTTTGCCGCTGGGCATAAATGACCTCACGCTGGGTGTTCATCACGTTATCGTATTCCAGAACGTTCTTTCTGGAACGGAAGTTCCGGCTTTCCACGCTCTTTTGGGCGTTTTCCACAGCACCGGAAAGGATTTTGGCGTCGATGGGAGTGTCCTCATCCAGGCCCAAAGCATCCATCATAGCAATTACCCGGTCGGAGGAGAACAGACGCATCAGGTCGTCCTGCATACTCAGGAAGAAGCGGCTTTCGCCCGGGTCGCCCTGACGGCCGGAACGGCCGCGAAGCTGATTGTCGATTCGACGGGATTCGTGGCGCTCGGTACCGACGATGAAAAGACCGCCGGCATTCTTCACCTGCTGGGCCTCCTGGGCCATCTGTGCCTTGTACTTGGCAAGCAGTTCCTTGTACTGATCCCGAACGCGGAGAACCTCCGGGTCGGTGGTTTCGGAGAAGGCGTTGGCCTCCTGCAAAAGTTCTTCGGGAAGGTCCTGCTTGGAAAGCTCTGCCAGAGCCATATATTCTGCATTACCGCCCAGCACAATGTCCGTACCACGGCCTGCCATGTTGGTGGCGATGGTCACAGCCCCCAGCTTGCCTGCCTGGGCAACGATCTGGGCTTCCTGCTGGTGGTTCTTGGCGTTCAGCACGTTGTGGGGAATACCCACCTTTTTCAAAAGCTTGCTGAGCAGTTCGCTCTTTTCAATGGAAACTGTACCCACAAGGACGGGCTGACCCTTTTCGTGGCAGGCGATCACCTGCTGGATAATGGCCCGATACTTGCCGTTGACGGATTTGTAAACGGCGTCGTTATGATCCAGCCGTGCAACCGGGCGGTTGGTGGGAATCTCCACCACGTCCAGCCGGTAGATGGCTTCAAATTCTTCTGCTTCTGTCAGTGCCGTGCCGGTCATACCGGAGAGCTTGTCGTAAAGACGGAAGAAGTTTTGGAAGGTAATGGTAGCCAGCGTCTTGCTTTCGCCGGCAACGGTCACCTTTTCCTTGGCTTCAATGGCCTGATGAAGTCCTTCGTTGTACCGTCTGCCGAACATCAGTCGTCCGGTGAATTCGTCAACGATAATGATTTGGCCTTCCCGCACCACATAGTCAATATCCCGCTTCATCAGACCCCGGGCCTTCATAGCCTGGTTCAGGTGATGGGAAAGGGTGGCATTTTCCGGATCGGAGAGGTTTTCAATGCCGAAATGCCGCTCTGCTTTGGAAATGCCGGAGGCGGTCAGGGAGACTGTCCGGGATTTTTCATCTACGAAATAGTCGCAATCGTAATCGTCGTGAACTTCCTTGTCCTCGGTTTTGGCAAAAACTTTCTTTTTCAGGCCTGCCACGAAGGCATCTGCCTGCTGATAAAGCTGAGAAGAATCTTCTCCCTTGCCGGAAATGATCAAAGGTGTCCGGGCTTCGTCCACCAAAATGGAGTCCACTTCGTCCACGATGGCAAAGGCGTGACCCCGCTGCACCAGGTCCTGCTTATAAAGAGCCATATTATCCCGCAGATAATCAAAGCCCAGTTCGTTGTTGGTGCAGTAAGTGATATCAGCGGCATAGGAAACCCGCCGTTCCGCAGGTTTCATGCCGGGAATGACCAGGCCTACGGAAAGGCCCATATACCGGTGGACTTTGCCCATCCATTCCGAGTCACGCTTAGCAAGATAATCGTTCACGGTTACCACGTGGACACCGCGACCGGTCAGTGCATTCAGGTAGCAGGGAAGCACGGCAACCAGGGTCTTGCCTTCGCCGGTCTTCATTTCTGCGATGCGACCTTGATGGAGGATAATGCCGCCCATCAGCTGTACGGGATAGGGACGCATGCCCAGCACCCGGTCGGCAGCCTCCCGGATAGCCGCAAAGGCTTCCGGCAGCAGATCGTCCAGGGTTTCTCCGTTGGCAAGGCGCTCTTTGAAAAGGGTAGTCTTACCCTTCAGTTCTTCCTCGGAAAGGGCTTTATATTCTTCCTCCAAAGCGAGAATCTTCTCTACAATGGGGGCGATTTTTTTGATTTCACGCTCACTGCGCGTGCCGAACAATTTGGTAAATAATCCCATAGCAATCTCCTTTGATAATTCCTTTGGGTGCAATGCACATATTTTTACCATTATAACATAAAAAAAGAAAAAAGGATAGCATTTTTGTGAATCTTCTGCGTATGCAAGAAAAAAGCCTCCCCTTGTCAGGGGAGGTGGATTTTGCGAAGCAAAAGCCGGAGGGGTAGTCATTCTCTCCCTCCGGCTCCACCATAGGTGAAGCCACCTCCCTCATCAGAGGGAGGCGTATTTGGCCGTCATTTAATAGGTCTGGAGCGTTCCTGCAGGAGCATCATATCGGAGATGATGTGGTTGGAAACCAGGAAGCCGGTGGGGGTCAGATGCCAGCGGCCCTCATATGACTGGTTGGCAAGACCTTCCTTTTGGCAACGTATAAGCAACCGTTCCAAAGGATGAAAGGGCAAACGGTAGCGGGTTTCGTACTCGGCTTTGTCAATGCCGTGGACTGTCCGCATGGACATCATCAGGTATTCTGTTGCCCGCTCCCGATGGGAAATTTCCTGCACTTCTTCCATGACTTGACCGCCGTTTTCCATCTGCTGGATATAGGCCATCACATCCCGGACGGCGCTGAAACGACGGCCGCCAAAGTCAGAACTGGCATCCGGACCGAAGCCCAGATATTCTCCGCCGGTCCAGTATTTCATATTGTGGCGGGAGATCATGCCCCGGCGGCAGAAATTGGAAATCTCATACTGCCGGTAGCCCCGGCTTTTCAGAATCTCCACACAGCGCAGATACATATCTGCCTGGGTGTCATCATCACCCAGGTTGTAAAAGTCCTTGGAGGCATAAAGCGGTGTGCCTTCCTCCACTTTCAGGGCATAGCAGCTGATGTGATCCGGGGCAAGAGAGAGCACATTTTGCAGTGTCTTCTCCCAGTCGGGGAGTGCCTGACCGGGCAGACCGAACATCAGGTCTACAGAGAGATTCCGGAACCCTCTGCGCCGGATAAGCCGCACCGCATCTTCCGCCTGCTGGTAGGAGTGAACACGACCCAGCATATGCAGAATCTTGTTGTCATCGCACTGAATACCCAGGCTGACCCGGTTGAAGCCTTCCCGGTGGAGATGCTTCAGCAGACGATCGGTTACAGACTCCGGGTTTGCCTCAAAGGTAATTTCTGCCCGGGGGGATACATCAAAGTGCTTCCGGATGGTATTGAGAATGGTGGTCAGGCCGTCAGCACCGAAGAAGGAGGGCGTGCCGCCGCCAAAGTAAACGGTATCCACCAAATATCCCGGTGCCTGGGGAGCGGTTTCTGCAATATGGGTGCAGATGGCACGCATATACCGCTCCATCAAAGCCTCGTCCTTGCCGGTGACGGAGTAGAAGTCACAGTACTGACACTTGGCTTTGCAGAAGGGGATATGGACATATATGCCCAAAGGGGTTTTGCTTTTCTTTTGAAACAGTCCCATTTTTTAATCCTCGTCCAACTTCAGTACTGCCATGAAGGCCTCGGAAGGGACGGAAACCGTACCGAAGGTGCGCATCCGCTTCTTGCCTTCCTTTTGCTTTTCCAGAAGTTTCTTCTTCCGGGTAATATCGCCGCCGTAGCACTTGGCAAGCACATCCTTGCGCAGGGCCTTGATGGTCTCCCGGGCGATGATCTTGCCGCCAATGGCGGCCTGCACGGGAATTTCAAACTGGGCGCGGGGAATGTTCTCCTTCAGTTTTTCGCAGATCTTTCTGGCTCTGGGATAAGCATTGTCCGCGAAGAGAATAAAGCTGAGGGCGTCCACAATATCGCCATTGAGAAGGATATCCAGCTTCACAAGGCGGCTGGGACGGTAGCCGATCAGTTCATAGTCCAAAGAGCCATAACCCCGGGTCCGGGATTTCAGGGCATCAAAGAAGTCGTAAATAATTTCGTTCAGGGGCATCTCATAGTGCAGCTCCACCCGGTTGGCATCCAGGTAGACCATATCCTTGAATTCGCCCCGGCGGGAGGTGGCCAAATCCATAATGTTGCCCACGTATTCCTGGGGCGCCATCAGGTTCACCTTTACAAAGGGTTCTTCCGCCAGCTGGATATCCATAGGATCGGGGTAATCCAGGGGGTTATCCACCATCAGCACCGTGCCGTCGTTTTTGGTTACCCGGTAGCTGACGTTGGGGGCGGTGGTGATCAGATCCAGATTATACTCTCTCTCCAACCGCTCCTGAATAATTTCCATATGCAAAAGTCCCAGGAAACCGCAACGGAAACCGAAGCCCAAAGCAATGGAACTTTCCAGTTCGTAGCTCATGGAGGCGTCGTTCAGCTTCAGCTTTTCCAATGCTTCCCGCAGGTCCTGATATTTTGCACCGTCAGCGGGGTATACACCGGAGTAGACCATGGGTTGCACCTTCCGGTAACCAGGCAGGGGTTCTGCGGCGGGATTTTCCACAGAAGTGATGGTATCGCCCACCTGGGTATCTGCCACATTTTTGATGGAGGCGGTGATATAGCCGACCTCACCTGCACCCAATGCATCCCGGGGGGTCAGACCCAGGGGATTCATAGTGCCAACCTCCACAACTTTGTAAACAGCGCCGGTGGCCATCATTTTGATTTCCATACCTGCCCGGACAGTACCTTCCTTGATCCGGGTATAGACGATAACGCCTCGGTAAGAGTCGTACTGGCTGTCAAAGATCAAAGCCTGCAAAGGGGCGTTCCGGTCACCCTTGGGGCAGGGAATATCCCGGACGATCATTTCCAGAACAGCAGGAATGTTAATGCCGTTCTTGGCGGAAATTTCCGGAGCATCTTCTGCAGGGATGCAAATAATGTCCTCGATCTCCTGCTTCACTTCCAGGGGGCGGGCAGAGGGCAGATCGATCTTGTTGATAACGGGCAGCACTTCCAGGCCTGCATCGGTGGCAAGGAAGGTGTTAGCCAGGGTCTGGGCCTCCACGCCCTGGCTGGCATCTACAACCAGGATAGCGCCTTCGCAGGCAGCCAAAGAGCGGCTTACTTCATAGTTAAAGTCCACGTGACCGGGGGTGTCGATCAGGTTCAGGGCATAGGTTTCCCCATCCTGGGCCCGGTAGGTCAGCTGGACGGCGGTGGCTTTGATGGTAATTCCACGCTCCCGCTCCAGGTCCATAGAGTCCAGGATCTGATTTTCCATTTCCCGGCTGTCAATGGCGTTACATTCTTCCAGAAGCCGGTCAGCAAGGGTAGACTTGCCGTGGTCGATATGGGCAATGATGGAAAAATTTCTGATTTTGGAAAGGTCTGTCATAAAATCCCTCTGAGAATATGTTTTTTTATGATTATACCGAATTTTTCCGGAAAAGTAAACTGTATCTTTGCCATAAAAGAGGGGAATCATAGAGTGTAGAAAAAATTGTAAAAATATTTGTAAAAACCCCTTGTCAAAAGAGAAATTGCAGACTATAGTCTTACATCGAAGAAAAATACGGAAAGGGAAAGAATATGAGCAAGAAAAACACAAAGACTCCGGAAGAGATGCAGGCTGCTTTGCAGGAACTGATCTCCCAGGGCCGAAAGGAAGGCATGGTTCGCACCACGGACCTAAATGCCATTCTGGAGAAGATGGATCTGTCCCCGGAAAAAATTGAGGAGATATACGATCGCTTTGAGGCTATGAACATCCAGGTGGTCAGCGCCGACCTGGATTTGGATTTGGACGACGATCTGGATCTGGATCTGGGAGATGACCTGGGGGATGATCTGTCCCTGGACGGCCTGGACGAAGAAGAACTGGTGGATCCGGTGGACCTGGCTGCAGAATACAATCTGGACGATCCGGTGCGTATGTACCTGAAGGAAATCGGTCAGATCAAGCTGCTGACCCCCGAAGAAGAAGTAGACCTGGCCCGTCGTGTCAGCGAAGGCGATCAGGCTGCCAAGGATAAGCTGACGGAAGCAAACCTCCGTCTGGTGGTGTCCATTGCAAAGAAATACTCCGGCAGAGGCCTGCACATTCTGGACCTGATTCAGGAAGGCAACACCGGCCTGATCCGCGCTGTGGATAAGTTTGACTACAAAAAGGGAAACAAGTTCTCTACATATGCTACCTGGTGGATCCGGCAGGCCATTACCCGCGCTATTGCCGATCAGGCCCGTACCATCCGGGTGCCGGTGCATATGGTGGAAGTCATCAATAAGGCCACCCGCTGTAACCGGAAGCTGGTGCAGGAGCTGGGCCGTGAGCCTACTGTGGAGGAGATCGCAGCTGAGCTGAACCTGCCGGTGGAAAAGATTATCGAGGCCAACCGTACCGCTGCGGATACTTTGAGCCTGGATACCCCCGTTGGTGACGAAGAAGATACCTCCATCGGTTCCTTCGTGGAAGATGAGCGGACCCCCGGCCCCGCCGATGCCACTTCCAATGCATTGCTTGCTGAAGCACTGAAGGAGATCCTGGATACCCTGACCGAAAGAGAAGCCGATGTTCTGCGTATGCGCTTCGGCATGTATGACGGCCGTACCCACACCCTGGAAGAAGTGGGGCAGAATTTCCACGTTACCCGTGAAAGAATCCGTCAGATCGAAAACAAGGCCATCCGCAAGCTGCGCCACCCCAGCCGCGCCAAGAAGATCAAAGATTTTTATTGCTAATCTACCAATAGACATTGTAGGGGCGACGTTTCGTCGCCCGCGGGCGAACACAGTTCGCCCCTACCGCACAGAAAAAAGGCGTTGCAAGAGTGCAACGCCTTTTTACTGCACTGCCCACAAAACATCTAATCTTTCGTACAGCCACATCGCCACAAAACTGACGGGAATCCAAAGACAAAAATACTTCAGGCAGATCTGCCCGTGAAAATTGAAGCTTTGCCCCCGATAATCCCAAACCTGATAGTGCCGATTGAAAATAAGACCCAGCAATAGCTCTACGGTTGTGATAACCACTGCCCCCAGTAATAGTCGCAGGGGCAGATAGAGCTGGGTGTGTAGCATTTGTATTCTGCCCAATAGCAAAAAGCAAAGCCCTCCGGCCAGGAACATACTGTAGTGGCTATGGCCTCTCCATAGGATTTCCAGCGTGACATAAGCCAGCCCTCCAAATAAAAAGAATACAAGGGGACGGACGGTTTCCAAGCATACCACCTCACAAAAACAGTTTTTCCAAAAAAACTTTCAAAATGCAAACTTTTCTCTTGACAAACCCAAAACCCTTGTATATAATGACAAAGCACTTTGGGCGACTTGCTCAAATATGGCGGCGTAACTCAGTTGGTAGAGTAGCCGGTTCATACCCGGTATGTCACCTGTTCGAATCAGGTCGCCGCTACCAG
>RHMF01000770.1_pt1 | contig 14132 bp, 12 predicted proteins | sample 5365151 | NCBI WGS metagenome assembly RHMF01 (sample SAMN10266501, study PRJNA497801) | feces metagenome | isolation source: feces | host: Bos taurus | place: China: Prairie of Fairy Mountain | collected 2017-08-14 | reverse complement strand
AGCGTACCGGCGGCGGCGTTGCGTGGATTTGCAAAGAGCGGCTCCTCGTTGTATTGGCGTTCCTGGTTGAGCCGTTCAAAGTTCTTCCACGGCAGCAGGATTTCACCACGCACCTCGAACTTTCCTGGCCAGTTTTCGGCGGCGGGTAATTCCAGCGGCACGCTCTTGATGGTGATGACATTGGCGGTGACATCGTCGCCGCGCACACCGTCGCCGCGTGTCACGGCACGCACCAAGCGGCCCTGCTCATAGGTGATGCTGATGCTGGTGCCATCGTATTTCATCTCGCCCACGATTTCGCTCGGTTCACCGCCCAATCCTTCCTGTGCACGACGCAGAAAGTCCTGAACTTCCTCAATGGAGTAACTGTTGGCCAACGACATCATGGGCCGTTCGTGCACCACATGGGTGAATCCCTTGCTGATGTCGCTGCCCACGCGTTGAGTTGGCGATAACGGGTCGTGGTATTGCGGATAGGTCGCCTCCAGCTCCTGCAGCTCACGCATCAGGGCGTCAAACTCCTGGTCGCTGATGGTGGGCGAGTTAAGCACGTAATAGTTGCGGTTGTGTTCATTGAGCTGCGCACGCAGTTCATGAATACGTTGTTCAAACAAATCCATACTGAGCGTTGGTTAGGGGTGGAGATGAAAAAGGATTATTGCCGGTCGGTGTCGTCCATGTCGATTTCGGCGTTGTGCAGGTTGTTGTAGTCTTCCATGTCCATGAAGTCGGCACCGTCGAAGTCGCCGTCCTCAAACATGAAATAGTCTTGTCGCATACAGCTTGATGCTACTGTGGCCACTCCCCCAATAAAGATTATCGAGATTAAAAATTTAGCGAAACGTTTCATAGCTGGGTTGTTTTTTTGCAAATATAGAGAAAAATCCCGTATAAACGAGCTGTTGTCATAAAAAATCTCAGACTGTCAGGGTAAAACCACGGCAGGAGGTCAGAGCAGCGACATGATGGATTTCATGAGGGGAGCCACCCAGTCGGTATAGATAAAAAAGAAGATGATGATGAGACCGAAACCGATGTAGCTCAACGTTTTTAAAAGTTTGGGTGAGGGGGCTTTCCCGGTGGCCATTTCGATGAAATGGATGAGCATGGCGCCCCCATCGAGGGGATAGACGGGCAGGATGTTGAGCACGGCGAGTACAAGCGAGAGCGACAGCACACCGTTGAGTACCGCGGCAATACCGGTCGACACAGATATCAGCCCCGACCTGCCCAGGATGAGTAACACGCCAAAGGTGAGCAGATTGAACAAGATGCCGCCAGCCGATATCAGCAACCGTTTGGCAGGCGATTCGGGGATGGTGCGGAACTGGGTATACCCGCCCCAGGGCAGAACGCCCAGACTCCAGGTGATGCCGCTCCACTTGCCGCTGGACGAGCCACGGGGCTTGTAGTCGATAAAGGAGAAGAAAAACACCTGCATGCGCTGAATGGCGCAGCCCGTGGCTAGGCCTGTAACAACGTGCCCCGTCTCGTGGATGAGCACCACAATGACAAGGCACAGGTAGAAGGTCCAGTTGATGGTGTCCCACTGGCTCAGCAGGTAACCCGCCGCTATCAGAAGTGGCACCCAATGGAAGGTGAAACCTTCGTTGGGAGCGTTGCCATACCAATCAATCTTTGATTGGGTCCGGGATTGTTCTGATGTGTCAAGGCTTTGCTGAGGCTCCATGATGTTCACACATTACATGATGCCGCGTTCGCGCAGACGTTGCTGCCAGTGCCAGGCGCTGAGCATGGTGTCGTCGAGAGTGGCTTCGGCTTTCCATCCCAGCACTTCGTTGGCACGCTTGGGGTCGGCCCAAATCTGCACGATGTCGCCTAGGCGGCGCGGTGCTATCTTGTGAGGCACCTTCACGCCAGTGGCACGTTCAAATGAAGTGAGCAATTCCAGAACGCTCACGCCGTGACCGGTGCCGATGTTGAAGATTTCCAGCGGGTCGCTGTCACATTCAAGCATGCGTTGCAGGGCCTTTACGTGGGCTTTGGCCAGATCCACCACGTTGATGAAATCACGGATGCACGAGCCGTCGGGAGTGGGGTAGTCGTCGCCAAAGATGCTGAGTTCCTTGCGCACTCCTATGGCCGTCTGCGTGAGGTAGGGCACGAGGTTCTGCGGCACGCCGTTGGGAAGCTCTCCGATTTCGGCGCTGGGGTGGGCCCCGATGGGGTTGAAGTAACGCAGCAGTATGGCCTTGATGGGGCTGCCGCTGGCTATCACGTCGCGGATGATTTCCTCACTCATCTGCTTGGTGGCTCCGTAGGGCGAGGTGGCAGGCTTGGTGGGAGCGTCCTCGGTGATGGGGTTCTGGTCGGGTTCGCCGTACACTGTGCACGATGAAGAGAATACAAAGCCTTTCACGCCGAACTCTGGCATGAGGTCGAGCAGGTTGAGCAGGATGTTGAGGTTGTTGCGGTAGTACATGATGGGCTTCTGCATGCTCTCACCCACGGCCTTGCTGGCTGCAAAGTTAATGATGCCGGCGATGCCCGGGTGTCGCTCGAAAAGGTGACGCATGGTGGCCATGTCGGTACAGTCTCCTTGCACAAAGTCAGGTCTGATGCCGGTGATGTGTTCAATGCCGTGGAGCACTTCGGTGTTGCTGTTGCTCAGGTCATCGATGATGACTACTTCATAGCCTGCCTGTTGCAGTTCCACGGTGGTGTGTGATCCGATGAACCCGGTTCCTCCGGTCACAAGTATTTTTTCTTTCATGACAAGTGTGTGATGTTTGATTTGATGTGAGCAAAGATAGGAAAAATATTTAAAAAAAACAGCGACACTGCATACGCAGCATCGTTGTTTTATATTCTTTTAAGGAATGAGCCGTGGTTTACTCGGCAGCGGGCTCGGCGGGAGCGGCTTCCTCGGCAGCGGGCTCGGCGGGAGCTGCTTCCTCGGCGGGAGCCTCGGCGGCGGCTTGAGCGGCCTCAGCCTCCTGAGCGGCCTTAGCGGCCTCGGCCTCGGCAGCAGCCTTGGCTGCGGCTATTTCGGCTTTTTTCTTGGCTACGGCCTCGGCCTTAGCCTCATTCTTCTTGGTTTCTTCTTCCAAAGCTTTCTTAACGTTGGCTTTCTTGTCATCGCGCACTTGGTTGCGGATGGCTTCCAGCTTGGCGTCCTTTTCAGCCTTCCAGGCATCGAAGCGCTTCTGGGCTTCCTCCTGGCTGAAGGCACCCTTCTTAACGCCGCCCTGCAGGTGTTTCATCAACATCACGCCTTCGCGCGACAGGATGTTACGAACAGTGTCGGTGGGAATTGCTCCTACGTTCACCCAATAGAGTGCACGCTCGAAATTTAAACTTATTGTAGCAGGATTAGTGTTTGGGTTATAAGAACCAATCCTTTCAATAAATCTACCATCTCGTGGTGCCCTGCTATCGGCTACTACAATAGGATAGAACGCATAGTTTTTGTGGCCATGGCGTTGCAGTCTGATTTTAGTTGCCATAATAAAACAGTTTAAATTTTTAGTTAATAAAGTAATTCTCAATAAAAAAGTGACCTTTTCATCATAGAGGAGGGTCACTTCTTTGTTGTTGTCCTGGTAGGATTCGAACCCACGCAAACGGAACCAGAATCCGGTGTGCTACCATTACACCACAGGACAATTCCTAAATGCGGTGCAAAGGTACTGCTTTTTTCCAAACCGCCAAATAAATTCCTGTCTTTTTTGAAAAAAACGCGTTAATTTCTTGAATTTCGTTTCAATCAGTCCCTTTGGTCGGGCGGTAGCGCGCTCTGGATGCTCCGGCGGCAGTTGTCGCTCACGATGTGGATATCGTGTCCCCCGTGGCCCGGCGCTATAGGCTCATGCAGGGTGATGGTGATACGGCCCGGGGTGACGTTGAAAGTGGAGCGCGGCATCACGCGGTAACTGCCGTCGATGGTGATGGGCACCAGCGGCAGACCGAATTCCAGCGAGAGCTTGAAGGCACCGTTTTTGAAGGGGCCCATCTTGCCGGTGTTGGAGCGGCGTCCCTCTGGAAAGACTACGATAGAACGTCCGCCGTGGAGTTTTTTCTTGGCGTCGGCCATGGTGCGACGCAGTCCCTCGGCACTGTGGGTGTCCACCAGGATGTGGCCGGCGGCGCGGCAGGCGGTGCCGATGAGCGGGATGTTGGTGATGCCTTTGCGCATCATCCATTTGAAGTTGTGCCCCAGATAGCCATAAAGCGAAAAAATGTCGTAGGCTCCCTGGTGATTGGCCACAAACACATAACTCGTTTCGTGGTCCACGTGCTCACGGCCGTGCACGGTGATGCGCACCCCGTGCATCCAACACCACAGGCGTCCCCACCATTTGGCCGGGAAGTAGCCCCAGTAGTCGTTGTTGAACTGGCTGCCCACCATAGTCACCAGGGCGGTGATGATGGAAGCCACCAACATTACGGGTGAGGCGATGCACCATTGATAGATTCTGTAAATGTATATCATGCAGCAATTGTTTTCGTGGTTAAATGACAAAATTAGTAAAAATCTGCTTATGGCAGGGCGGGCTCAGTGTGAATTTTTCAAAAAATAATATTGATTCTCCAAATAAAATCCCGCAGATGTGACGGGTCGCACTGCGGGATTTTATTATGAAAGGACAGACGTTGCACTTATTTCTCAGGCTCTGGGGCGATGAGTTTGTAGCCCTTGCCGTGGATGTTGATGATTTCGATGTCGGGGTCGTCTTTCAGTTTCTTGCGCAGCTTGGTGATGTACACGTCCATCGAACGGGCGTTGAAGTAGTTATCGTCGATCCAAATTGTCTTCAGGGCGAAGTTGCGTTCCAGGATTTCGTTCATGTGGGCGCACAGCAGGCTCAGCAGTTCGCTTTCCTTGGTGGTGAGGTTGTCGCTCTTCTCCTTGGTGAAGAGTACCTGACGCTGGGTGTCGAAGGTGAACTTGCCAATCTTGTACACGGTCACTTCCTTGCCTTTCTTGCCTTTCACGCGGCGCAGGATGGCCTCGATGCGCAGCACCAGTTCCTCCATGCTGAAGGGCTTGGTGATGTAGTCGTCGGCGCCGATTTTAAAGCCTTCCAGGATGTCCTCTTTCAGAGCTTTGGCTGTCAGGAAGATAATGGGCACGTCGCTGTTGACAGTGCGGATTTCCTGCGCCAGCTGGAAGCCGTCTTTCTTGGGCATCATCACGTCGAGCAGGCAAATGTCGTATTTGTTTTTCAGGAAAGCTTTGTAACCGCTTTCGCCATCTGAGTAGAGCTCGGCTTTATAGCCTTTGTCCTCCAGATACTCGCGTGTGAGGGTACCCAGGTTTTCGTCGTCCTCACACAGTAAAATTCTCAATTTGTCTTCCATAATTTTCTTATTTTATTAACGGTAATGTTATTATAAATTTCGAACCTTTGTTGAGCTCGCTCTCCACGCGGATGTCGCCGCCGAAGAGCTTTACCATCTTATGCACGTAGGCAAGCCCTAGGCCGAATCCTTTCACATCGTGCCTGTTGCCGGTGGAAACGCGGTAGAATTTCTCGAAAATCTTCTTCAAATCTTCGCGTTTGATGCCTATGCCGTTGTCTTGCACAACTATTTGCAGGGTGTCCTCATCAGGGTTGGCAGTGGCTACTTCGAGTTGCAGCGGCACGTCTTCGCGCTTGTACTTCACGGCGTTGTCGAGGAGGTTGAAAATCACGTTGGTGAAGTGCATCTTGTCGATGTTCACGATGGGATCGTCGGCGTTGAGTTTCTCGGTCAGACGGCCTCCGTATTTTTCCACCTTCAGGCGGAAGGTGTTGATGACGCTATTGATGATGGCGTTGGCATCTTCGTCTTCGATGTGCATGGTGGCGCTTTTGCGGTCAAACATCGACATCTGCAGCACTTTTTCCACCTGGAAACGCAGGCGCTTGGTCTCGTCGTTGATGACACCCGACACGTGCTTGAGCATTTCGGGGCTTTTGCGCACCGAGTCGTCGCCCAGCATCTGCGCGGCAATCGAGATTGACGAGATGGGAGTCTTGAACTCATGCGTCATGTTGTTGATGAAATCGTTTTTGATTTCCGACAGCCGCTTCTGCTTGAAGGCGATGAAGATGGTGTAGAGAAACACACCCAGTAGCAGAAAGGTAAACCCCAGCGACGGCACCAGGAATTTCACCGATGAGAAAACGTAGTCGCTCTTGTTGGGGAACATCACGTTGAGGGTGTTCTGCTGGCTGGCGGCGTCGTTGGTGTTGGGAAACAGGCGCTGGGTGTAGGCGTCGTTGCTTGCTTCGGCGTTGTAGCCCTCGGTTTTGTACACGATGCCTTGTTTGGCGTTCTCAACGGCAAATTCAAAGGGAAGTTTCAGGCCGTTTTGCTCCAATTCTATGCGCAGATATTCCCTCACGGTGCTCGAGTCGGCGCGTTCCTCTATGGGGCGATCGCCGGCTTGGTTGAGGATGGTGAGAATCACTTCGTTGAGCAGACTCTTTTGGTACAGATACTGTCCTTTCAGGATTTCCTGCTTGTTCTGGTAGGTGTCGTCCAGGTTTTTCAACGTGCTGAAATTGGCGGGTCGTTTGATTTGCCAATCGGTGACGCTGGAGGTGTCGGCCGGTGTGGGGGAAAAGTTCTTGTTGCCTCTGCCGGTGTAGTGGCTCGAGGCTTCGGCCAGGTCTTGGTCTAGATAGAATTTCGTTTCGTTTTGCTCGAGCATGGTCGACACATTGTACAGACTGCGCTTCACGATTTCGTTGAACTGGCTGTTGCGCATGCTTACCATTTTCTCCATATAGAAGATCTGCATGGCCAGCAGTCCCACCAGCGCTATCGCCATTACAATGGTCAATATCCAGATTGTTACTCGTTTCATTACTCCGATACGATTTTAACACTACGCTGCAAAATTAACACTTAAATGTGAAAAATCAAAATTTTAACCCACAATTTTTCAAAAAATCGATTAACAGTTTTAACAATTCCGTGGGCAAGATGCTTATTATAATAATGTGTAGGTTTGTGCATCATCCTAAAAACACACAATCTCCGCCAGCCGGCGGAGATTGTGTGAGAATGACGTAGCGGGAGAGGATTACTCTTCTTCCTGCTTTGATTCGTCGTAAGCCTTGATGAGTTCGGTCTGCACATCGGCGGGCACGAGATTGTAGTCGAAGAACTTCATGTTGAACGAACCACGGCCACCGGTGATTGAGCTCAGGCTGGTGCTGTAACTGCCCATCTCCTTGAGGGGGATGCGGGCCTTGATGCACTGCATGCCGCCCTGGCTCGACATATCCATCATGATGCCGCGACGTCCCTGCAGGTCGCTCTGCACGCCGCCCATGGCATCGTCCGGAACCAGGATTTCCACATCGTAGATAGGCTCCATCACCTTGGGCGTGGCGTTGCGGAAGGCCTCGCTGAAGGCGTGGCGTGCAGCCAGGCGGAAGGAGATTTCGTTGGAGTCAACCGGGTGCATCTTACCATCGTAGATGCACACTCTCACGTCTTTGGCATAGCTACCGGTGAGAGGACCTTGCTCCATGCAGTCCATCAGGCCCTTCACGATGGCGGGGATGAAACGTGCGTCGATGGCACCACCCACGATGCAGTTGTATACCACGAGTTTGCCGCCCCATTCCAGCGGAATTTCCTGTTTGTCCTTCACGTTCATCTTGAACTCCTGGTTGCCAAACTTGTAAGCCTCGGGTTCGGGCATGCCTTCCTTGTAGGGTTCCACAATCAGGTGCACCTCACCGAACTGGCCGCTGCCACCCGATTGCTTCTTATGGCGATAGTCGGCGCGTGAGGCCTTGGTGATGGTCTCGCGATAAGGAATCTTAGGCTCGGCGTATTCCACTTGAATCTTGTCGATATTCTCAACAATCCACTTCACGGTGCGCAGGTGGAATTCGCCCTGGCCCGACAGGATGGTTTGTTTGAGTTCTTTGGACTGCTCGATGAGCAGGGTGGGGTCTTCCTCGTGGATGCGGTTAAGCACGGCGCCCAGTTTCTCGGTCTCACTCTCGTTGATGGCCTTCACGGCGCGCTGGTATTTGGGATTGGGGTAGGTGATGAAGTTGTAGGTGTGGTCGCAGCCCTTGTCGTTGAGGGCATTGCCGGTGCGCACGTCTTTCAGCTTCACGGCTACGCCCAGATCGCCGGCGTGCAGTTCGTCGACGGCTGTTTTGGGCAGGTTGCCGCGCACAATGTTGATTTGTGCCAAGCGCTCCTTGCTGCCGCGGTCACTGTTGGTGAGGTCGGTGCCCGATTTCAGCGTACCCGACATCACTTTGAAGTAACTCACGGTACCCACGTTGGGTTCCACGGCGCTCTTGAAGAAGAACAGGCTCACGGGGCCGTTCTCGTCTAACTTCACCTCGGCGCCGTTAGCGTTGGTCACGGCGGGAAGATCATCGTTCTGTGGCGTGATAATGCCCAGAACCTGCATCAGGCGGTCAACGCCCACGTTCTTATCGGCGCTGCAGCACAGCACGGGATAGAGCGAACAGTCGGCCATGCCTTTGCGCACACCTAAGATGGTCTCCTCGTCGTTGAGGGTCATCTCGTCCAAATATTTCATCATCAGTTCCTCGTCACCTTCGGCGGCCATTTCGAGCAGCGCGTCATGGTATTCCTCGGCCTTGTCGGCCACGCTGGCGTCGATGTCGCCCACAGTGGCTTTGCCGTCCTTGTAGGTGTACTGCTTCATGGTGAGTACGTCCACGATGGCGTTGAAGCCGGGACCGGCGTTGACGGGGAATTGCAGGGTCACCACCTTGTTGCCAAAAGTGTCTTTGAGCTGGGACAGGGTGTTTTCGAAGTCGGCTTTGTCGCCGTCGCATTTGTTCACTACGAAAGCGATGGGTTTATTCATGCCGTTGGCTACGCGGAAGCTGTTGTTGGTGCCCACTTCCACGCCATAATCCAGCACAAGCGCCGCTGCGTTGCTCACGGCCAGCGAGGTCACGGCGCTGCCCACGAAGTCATCTCCGCCGGGACAATCAAAGAAGTTGAGCTTGCGACCGTCCACTTCGGTGTAGAACAGTGAACTGTACACCGAGTAGCCGTATTCTTTCTCAACAGCTGAGTTGTCGCTCACGGTGTTGCCGTTTTCCACGGTGCCGCGGCGGTTGATTGCTCCACACTCATTCAGCATGGCTTCGGCGAGTGTGGTTTTCCCCGAGCCCTTGCCACCAATCATGGCGAGATTCTTGATTTCGTTCGTTTTATAAACCTTCATTTATCAGTGAGATTTAATTGTTTATGATGTTTTTTTCTTTTTCAGCCCACAAAATTAGTAAATAACTGCGAAAAAAATAATTATTTTGCCAAAAAATAACGATTTCACAGTAATTTTGTGCTCCGATGGCAGGAATTTATATACATATCCCGTTTTGCAAAAGCCGTTGCGTGTATTGCGACTTCTTCAGCAGTACGCATCACGCGCTGGCCGATGCCTATGTGGACGCGCTGCTTGCCGAGCGCGCGTTGCGGTGGGATGAGTTGCGCGGTGAGGCGGTGCACACGCTCTATTTGGGTGGCGGCACGCCCAGCCAACTCACTGCTGACCAACTCGCGCGCCTGCTGACGGCGCTGCGTCTGCCTGGATTGCAAGAAATAACCGTGGAGGTCAACCCCGACGATGTCACCGCCGCTCTGGCCTCGCTTCTGGTGCAACTGGGTGTGAGCCGCGTGAGCATGGGTGTACAGAGTTTTGTGGACAGCGAGTTGCGATTTATGCGCCGCCGCCACACATCGGCCCAGGCCCTGCGGGCCGTTGACCTGCTGCGCCACGCCGGCGTGACCAACGTTAGCATTGACATGATTTACGGTGTTCCAGGCCAAACGCTGACCTCATGGGCTGAAAGTGTGGACCAAGCGTTGGGCCTGGATGTGCAGCATCTATCGGCCTATAACCTGACCTATGAGGAAAACACGCCCCTGACGGCGATGTGGCGCCGCCATGAATTCACTCCGGTGAACGATGACGATTGTGTGGCGATGTATGGACTGTTGCGCGACCGATTGTCGAGGGCGGGTTATGAACACTATGAAATCTCCAACTTTGCCCGGCGGGGCTATCGTTCACGTCACAACAGTTCCTATTGGGACGGTACGCCCTATCTGGGCCTGGGTGCCGCCGCCCACAGTTACGACGGCGAGGTGCGCCGCAGCAATCCGCGTGACCTGAGTGGCTACATCCGCGCACTGGCCGATGGTCGAACGGTGTTTGCCGAAGAACGTCTCACCGAGCAGGAACGTTATGACGAAATGGTGATGCTGGGCTTGCGCACGGCGCACGGTGTGGATGTAGACGGCATGCGTGCGCTTCATCCCAAGTATCTCAGCCATTTTCTGTCGGCCGCCGCACCGCACCTGAGACATGGCAACCTGCGCAACGAGGGTTCGCGCTACATTCTCACGCCCCGTGCCGTCATGCTGAGCGATTCCGTTATCAGTGACTTGTTTTGGTGATGTCGTAGCCGCCTGTGATAATCAGCTGGCTGATATCCCAGGCACGTCGTTGTTGCCGCAGCAGCGGCGAGGACGTGGCAGTGGCTTCACCCTTGTGGTTGACCATGGAACACACTGGATATCGCAGCAGGCTGTGTCCCAAACCTTTCCAGGTGTATCGGTTGGCGCCTGTCACATCAAGCAGGGTGGGGAATACGTCCACTTGACCGATGACGTGCCGGTGATGATGCGTGGTGGGTGTGTTTAGAATGATGAGCGGGATTTCGAAGTCGCTGCTCACAGTCTCTTCGCGCCCCTCCGCTTTGTTCAGGTTCAATGAGTTGTGATCGCTTGCTATGACCACCACCGTGTTGCGGTACAGCCCCGACTGCATGAGTTGCTGCAGAAATTTATTCAAGCAGCTGTCTAGATAGTGCACCTCGTTCAGGTAGTGTTTCCCCTCGTCGGTGATGGGCAACCGTGCCTGCGTAATCCATGAGTCGGGCACCTTGCCGGCTTTGTTGGGGGTGTGCATGGTCATGGTCACGATTTGCAGGAAGAACGGTTGCTTGAGCGATGGCAGCAGACGGCTGGCAAAATCCATCACAGCACCGTCTTCCACGTGGTGGTTTCGTTCCAGCTCCGTGCCCAGGCTGTCGGCGTCGTAAAGCGCATCGAAACCATAAGTGCGTGCCGTGGCGGTCTGGTTCCAGAACCACGGCTTGTCGGCGATAATTTCCCGGCAATCATAATCGCTGCCCAGAGCCTCGGCCAGCGTGGGATAGTGCTGACTGCCGTTGCTCATGGCCACGGCGCCGTCGCGCAAGGGTAGCAGCCCTGTGTTATACATGAAATGGGCGTCGCTGGAGCGCCCGTGGCTGGTTTGCGCCACCATTCGCAGCGCCGTCACCGTGCTGTCGGCATCGGCCAGCCTGTTAAGTGTAGGGGTGACTTCACGGCCTTGTACGCGGTAGCCGATAGGCCAACTGTGGAGTGACTCCACGATGATGAGGATGAGGTTTCTGCCCGACTGGCCATAGGGGTTGTCGCTATAGTGCGGACACTCGTCGGTGATGAAGCGGGCGATTTCAATTTGTTCGGCGTCGCTGAGTGTGCGGGTGCGTGTGGCCGCCTGGTGCAGTGTGGTGGCGAAGTAGGGGATGATTCCGTTTTGCTTGAAATAGATGCAGTTGCCGTAGTTGTGACTGTTGGCACGCAGTTTGTCCAGACCGTTGGTTCGAAAGATGTAGCGGTTGGCCACCACCAGCAGCAGCAAGGCGGCCCCCAGCGTGGTTAGCCAAAGCTTAAGGCTTGGCCCTCGCAGTGTGTGGCGTGAGCCATGGCGTCGCAGCGCCACGTGCAGGACTATCAACACTAATGCGGGCACGACTATCAGTAGGTCGATAGGCCGCATCATGTCGAGCGTGCTTTGTAGCACCACGCTGTTCAGGTTGCTCACCAGAGTGTAACTTTCGGGCGGCATCATGTCGCTGTAGGTGCGGAAATACCACACCTGCGTGAGCGCCCACAGCGTAACTGCCGCCACGGGAATCCATACTGTGGTCCGCCATTTGCTCGAAATCAGCCAGTAGGGTGAAAGCAGCACCAGACTGTTTGCCAGTGCGATAAAGAAGGCGTCGTAAGGCCTCGTGATGTCAGGGCTGGGATAGGTGACCCACGTCACGGTGAAACATTGTAGCGCCATCACCAATGCGCAGGCAACGAAGAAGAACCGACCATAGGGCCGCTCGTCTTTCCATGACAGGGTGTGCCGCCGCTGGTTGTTCATGTGGGTTATAGTTCTGCTTCGCGCAACTTCTCGGCGTTCTCGGCCACGATCAGGTGGTCGATGCAGTCCTGGATATCGCCGTCCATAAAGGCCGGCAGGTTGTACACGGTGTATCCGATTCGGTGGTCGGTGATGCGCCCCTGCGGGTAGTTGTAGGTGCGTATTTTGGCTGAGCGGTCACCTGTTGATACAAGGGTTTTGCGCCGTGAGGCGATGTCATCGATATATTTCTGGTGCTCGTGGTCGTAGATAAAAGTGCGCAGGCGGGCCAGTGCGCGCTCTTTGTTCTTGGGCTGGTCACGCGTCTCGGTGCATTCTATCAGGATTTCCTGTTGCTCGCCGGTGTTGGGGTTGGTCCACATGTAGCGCAGACGTACGCCGCTGTTCACCTTGTTCACGTTCTGGCCGCCGGCGCCGCCGCTGCGGAAGGTATCCCACTTGATTTCGCCCTCGTTGATGTGTACCTCGAAGGGGTCGGCCTCGGGCAGCACCGCCACGCTGGCGGCACTGGTGTGGACGCGTCCCTGCGTCTCGGTGACGGGCACGCGTTGCACGCGGTGCACCCCGCTTTCATATTTGAGCGTGCCGTACACGCCCTCACCAGTGATGCTGAACACCACCTCCTTGAAACCGCCGGCGGCGCCTTCCGAACAATTCGACATCTGCACCTGCCAGCCCTTGCGCTCGCAGTAGCGCGTGTACATGCGTGCCAGGTCGCCGGCAAAGAGCGCCGCCTCGTCGCCGCCCGTGCCGCCGCGTATCTCCAACACCACGTTCTTCGAGTCCTCAGGGTCTTCGGGGATAAGCAACACCTTGATTTCTTCTTCCAATTTTGGAAGCGCTTCCTGGCTTGCCTCGATTTCCTCGCGCGCCATGGCACGAAGTTCTTCATCGCTCTCGCTTTCAAGCAGCGAGCGGGCCTGGGCCGTGTCGTCCAGCAACTTGCGGTAGCGGCGTGTGGCGTCAAGCAGCGTCTCCAGGCTCTTGTATTCCTTGGTCAACTTCACATAGCGTCGTTGGTCGGCTATCACTTCAGGGTCGGTGATGAGCGTGCCTATTTCTGCAAAGCGGCCTTCTATGCCGTCGAGTCGTTTCAATAGTGTGTTCTCTGCCATGTTGTTCTTAATTTTGCCGCAAAATTACAAAAATAAAATAGTTATTACTTAAAATGGAGACTGAATAGCTTAAAAATACCGATGAAATGTTTTGCCGAGAGAGAAAAGTGTTGTAACTTTGCTATCGGGATGGAAGGCACTTGACGGTGTGTCGGCCATTCGCTTATTGACGTTTGCACGGTTACTCGAAAAATTAATTATAACAAAGGATTTATGAGCAAAAATATTTATGACATCACGGTGCTCGACAAGAGGGGCAACACTGTTTCGCTGGCCGATTACAAGGGCCAGGTGCTTCTGATTATCAACACCGCCAGCCGCTGCGGCTTCACTCCGCAATATGACGAAATAGAGGCGTTGTATGAGCGTCGTCACGCCCAGGGTCTTGAAATTCTGGATTTCCCCTGCAACCAGTTTGGAAACCAAGCACCCGAGAGCGACGAGGAACTCACCACCTTTTGCCAACTAAACTACAAGACCAAGTTTCCGCAGTTTAAGAAAGTGGAGGTGAACGGCGACAACCAGTGTGCGTTGTTCCGCTACCTGAAGGAGCAGAAGGGTTTTGAAGGCTTTGACAAGGGACACCAGCTCACTGCGCTCCTCGAGAAGATGTTTGACGAGCAGATGCCCGGTTGGCGTGAATCGAACGACATCAAGTGGAATTTCACCAAATTCCTGGTGAGCCGTGACGGCGAGGTGCTGGCTCGCTTTGAGCCCACCCACGACATGGGCGACGTGGAGCGGCAGATAGAGGCCGCCTTATGAAACATGTGCCGCTAGTGTTGTTGTCGCAGCCCGCTTTGCCGGGCGCAGCTCAAGAGACTATG
>RHMF01000769.1_pt1 | contig 14136 bp, 15 predicted proteins | sample 5365151 | NCBI WGS metagenome assembly RHMF01 (sample SAMN10266501, study PRJNA497801) | feces metagenome | isolation source: feces | host: Bos taurus | place: China: Prairie of Fairy Mountain | collected 2017-08-14 | reverse complement strand
CAGTCCCAGAATGACGCAGTCGGCTCTATCGTAACGAGATAGGTCACAGCCGCAATCAGTGATACGACAGCGGCAGTAATCCTGTTCCAAAGAGTGAATTTCTTGTTATCCATTATCGTCTGTTTTCGTTTTCAACAATCTATAAAACTTACAAATATACGACTAATATGTCTATATTTGCAAAATAAACTTCCTTTATGAATATGAAAACCAACAATTTCTGGCAAAGCATCTTGGCGTTGCCAACTATTGTATCACGCAGTGCCGGCATATTGATGATATTCGTTTTGCTCATATCATCCATGTCAGGTTGCAAAACAAATAACACGGAATACTCCATTGATTCCGTATCCTCTCCAGAAGGCATAGATCTGTTCCATCCCACATGGGAGTCTATCGCAGAAAATTATCAGATTCCAGAATGGTTTAAAGATGCTAAGTTTGGAATATTTATCCATTGGGGGCCATATTCCGTACCGGCGTATGGAAATGAATGGTATCCAAGAAACATGTATCTGGAAGGCCACGACGTGTACAACCATCATAGAGAAACATGGGGAGCTCAGGACACCTTCGGATATAAGGATTTCATACCGTTGTTTACGGCGGAGAAGTTTAACGCTGAAGAGTGGATCGAAATCTTTAAAAGGTCCGGCGCGAAATATATCGTGCCAGTGGCAGAACATCACGATGGCTTCGCCATGTATGACAGCGACCTGAATGAATGGAATGCTGTAGACATGGGACCCAGACGTGACATTATAGCCGAACTGAAAAAGGAGACCGAAAAGGCAGGCCTGTATTTCGGAGTGTCAAGTCATAGATTGGAGAATGCATGGTTCTTTAATGGCGGCTTACAATATCCTTCTGATGTTCAGGATTCGACAATTACGCTTTATGGAGACCGTGCAGCTGACCATCAATATTCCGAAGATCTGGTACGCGAGTGGCTGACGCGCACATATGAACTTATGCATAAATATCGCCCGCAGCTTTTCTGGTTTGACTGGACGGTAAACAATCCGTCAGTCATGCCATACTTCAACAGATTCCTTGCACACTACTATAATTGTGCTGTTGAATGGGGTACAGAAGTGCTAGTCAATGCCAAACAGGGCTATCCTACCAATGTTCTTGTCTGGGATATGGAAAGAGGAAAATCGGATAAACTTATGGTATTTCCATGGCAAACGGATACATCAATAGGCAAGCGTTCGTGGAGTTATATCGATGGCGAGGATAATAAAAGTGCAACACAGATCATTCACGATATGATCGATATTGTCAGCAAGAACGGCAATCTACTGCTGAATGTAGGTCCTCACCCTGACGGTTCAATCACTGATGAACAGAAGGCTGTATTGCTTGAGATAGGAGAATGGTTAGATATCAACGGTGAGGCCATTTATGGTACCCGTCCATGGAAAAGGTTCGGTGAAGGTCCAACTGTTGGAACTGTCGGAACCTTTACCGACCATGTAGCTACCGATTACTCCGCACAGGATATAAGATTCACTACAAAGGGGAATGATTTCTATGCAATTGTCCTGAACTGGAGCGACAAGGTCACAATCACCTCCTTGACAAAGCAGGTAATCGGCGATTCCAAGCTACTTTCAGTATCAATGTCAGGTTCTGAGGAGACGCTTGAATATAAGCTCACAGATGAAGGACTGCAAATATCATTTCCTCAGAATGCCCCATGTAGTCATGCTTACTCCTTTAAGTTGACATTTGATGCTCCGGTAGGAGACGATCTTGAGTCAGAGGCAAGCAATCAAGTAATGAGACACGGATAATATCAGAATCTTACAACAGTTTCCTTTCCGTCATATTTTACAATGACACCTTCTGCAGCTACAGCACCTGAAGGTGTCATATTGTTGACCAGCAGCACATTAAAGGTTCTGTCGGCAAGCATTCCTTTGAACTTTCCTTCTCTCTTGCAGATGGTAAGAGTCTGATCGACCTCGTTCCAACTGAACTTGATCTGACTGAAGGCACCTTTCTCATAGTTGTAGTTGTCCCCCTCATCCTCATATAGAATGAAACCGGCATCCTGTCCAGGATAGATACGGATTTCAAGATTGTCCCAGTTCTTCTCGCTGCTGTACTGGACGTCCGGACCAAAAGGGATGATGCTTCCTGCCTTGACATATATAGGCATGATGTTGATCGGCACAAGTTTCTGTACTGTCCTACCTCCGGAAATTCGTTCATTTGTATGAAAGTCATACCAGTCGTTTCCTGCTGGAAGATAAACGTTTACAGGCGCCTTGGAGTTCTTTATTTCAGGGTTGATCAGATGGCCTCGTCCCCTCTCGTCCTTATAGGTATATAACGGGTCGGTAACGGGACGTACAAGTATTGAATGTCCATACATATACGAATCATTCATATTGATTGCCTTTTTGTCATGAGCATAATCGAAGATGAACGGACGCATCATTGTTTCGCTGTTCTGAACGCATGCACCTGCCTGACTATATGAATATGGAAGCAGACGGTAACGTAGCTTTACTGCATCGACCATAGCATCATATGCCCAATGTCCCTCCTCTCCGTAAAGATAGATTTCGCTGATCATCGGACTTGAACAGTGATTACGCATCAACGGCATGAATGTTCCCCACTGCATCCACCTTGTCTGCAATTCCGCAATTGCCGGGTTCTTCGGCGTCTGCTCAAATTCCCAATAGAAGAAACCTCCGATATCAGTATTCCAGAATGCATTTCCGCACAGCGTGTGGTTCAGGCCTGAAGGAATCTGATTCTTGAATACATCCCATGCAGCAGTGATGTCACCGCTCCAATTGAAGGCTGCAAATCTTTGCAGGCCGAAGGCTCCGCAACGGGTCATCTGGAATGCGCGCTTGTCGTCACCGCCTTTCGCCTTGCGCTGATTTTCATAAATGCCTTGGTTCGTCAAAAGCGGAAAGGCGTTCTTTACCGATTTCCAGCTGCCTTTGTATGTCATATGCTCCATGTCGCCTGGCTGCTCCCACTGGTCCGGCTCGGTCGAGTCGCTCCACCATGCATCAATGTTCATGTCATACAGATGCTTCAAGTATTTCCAGTAAATATCACGGGCTGCGGGGTTGAACGGGTCATATGGCTTGACACCACGATTTCTCGGCCATGTGTCGAACGGATAGAGAGCATTTATCTTCTCAAGTTCAGCATATTGGTCTGTCCAAGGTCCGAAGCTTGCCCAGATGCTGATCATAAGGTGGGCATTGTTGTCATGGACATATTCAACCATTTCTTCAGGCGACTTGATGCGAGGTTCAGGATATCTGGCGTTCTTATCCTCATTGTCGGGAAGATAACGCATATATTCCGGATCGCCCAGTTTGTTGATATATCGCGGATTCATGAACCTCATGGCATTCCAGTTGGAGTCACATCCCCAATACTGCCAGTCTTGCACGATTCCGTCAAGTGGAATTCCAAGTGAACGATGCTTGTCAAGCACGTCGCAAAGTTCGTCACTGCTCTTGTACCGCTCTCTGCACTGCCAATATCCGAGTGTCCACAACGGGAACATGGTCGCCTGGCCTGACAGCTGACGTACAGATGCCATCACTCCATCCTGGGTTCCGTCCTTATACATGAAGTAGTAGTCAATGGAAGGAGCCACTTCCGAAGTGAAGGTCGTGCCATAGTCTGCACCTGTATCATCCTTGAAATAGCTGAGTCCTGCATTGTCCCAATAAAGTCCATATCCTTTCACGCTGGTAAAATATGGAATAGTGATGTTTCCATTGGTGCTCCATATCCTGATTTCCTTTCCTCTCTGGTTCATGTCGAGGTCGCCTCGCTGGCCCAGGCCGAATATCTCTTCATCCTTTTCCAACAGGTAGGTCTGGGTGACGGTATAACTGCCCTTGTCGACACCGGACGTTATCGGCGTGATCATGCAGTCCGACTCCTTGAGAAGAACGTCTCCATCCTTTGTATAAAATGACACATTGCCTGACTTGTCGATTTCTACCTTCATGCATGATGTTTCCAGGGATCTTCCTAGTACCTTGCCCTTTCCCTCAGGCGCTGTCATCACCACACTGAAAGATTCTTTTTCCGGCATTTCCTGAAGTGACGCCGGATATTTGACGACGCGGATTATATTATCCGCATATACGGTTACCACCATGCTGATGTCCTTGTCATCACAATTCATCTCAATCTGTTGTGCGCTAGCATGAAAGCTACAGCAAACCAGCGCAATAAGCACAATGATCAATGGGAAAGTCTTTTTCATGCGTTTTATAAGTTTCTTACCCACAAAGATAACAATCTTTGGGAGATTCTGATGGGATGAGGATAAATTTCAAGCAGCATGCACCTGAAGGTTCGGACTTGATTTGAATATTGTAGAAAAATGTTTAACTTTGACTTTTTATGCCGATGCCGCATCGGCAATTAATTCAGCATTTGAGAGAATCTAGACCATGGCAGAAAACGATTGGAAGAAGAGGCTCGGAGTGGTATTTTCCACAAATCCGGATTTCACATACGAGGAAGAGACTGTGGAGGAAGAGGTTACGCTCGAGCCCTCGAAGCAGAACCTTATCGTGTCGATCGACAGGAAGGGACGCGCAGGCAAGCAGGTGACGCTGGTCACAGGCTTCGTCGGCACTGCTGACGACCTTGCCGAGCTCGGAAGGACGCTGAAAGTGAAATGCGGGGTCGGAGGAAGCGCAAAAGATGGAGAGATCACCATCCAGGGTGATTTCCGTGACCGCGTGACCGCTCTTCTGAAGGATATGGGATACAAGGCAAAAAGGGGAAACTGACATGCTGTTCAACATTCTTGCACTCATATCCGTACTGATCTGCATCACCCTGCTGAAGAGGCTGGCCGCTATCTATCTGTCACTTATGGCCTGCTTCATACGTTGGAAGGAAAGCGTCAACCTTGAAGCCAGCGTGAAGCTCAGCAACGACCGCGACAGGATTGCGTTTTCCATGTTCATACCCTTCTGTCTGGTTGCAGATGCCGCCGCGCTTTACAGGCCAGCCTTCCTTGAAGGACTTGACGAGAACCTCCGGCTCGCGATCATCATCGGCATATTCATCGTATATTTCATCGTCAGGGTGATCGCTGCAAACTTCTTCCGTCCAAAAGGAAGAGAGAGCAAGATCTACAAGATCGGAGACAAGTCCGCCCTTACATTCTTCATCATCCTCACGCTTGTTCTTCTCGCCATGGGAGGGATAATGTCATTCATCGGCCTCGATGCCTGCATCATCAGAAGCGCAATGCTTTGGGTATCAGCAGCCATATATGCAGTCTCACTCTTAAGAAAATTACAAATTTTTGCTTCCGGCTGTTCTATTTTCACAGCTTTTTTGTACCTTTGCGCCCTCGAAATTTTTCCGACTGGGGCTTTGGTAGCTTCAGCCTTAATTTTATAGGTTAGAATGAGTGTAAAGAACATCCTGATTTCACAGCAGCAGCCGATGACGGCTTCGCCATATACCAGCATTGCAGAAAAGTTCGGAGTCAACTTCGACTTCAAGCCCTTTTTCAAGATAGAGCCCCTGACTTCCAGGGAGTTCCGCGCACAGAGAATCAACATTCTCGACCATACTGCAATCGTATTTTCAGCAAGATCCACTATCGACGCATTCTTCCAGCTCTGCGAAGAGCTGCGCGTCAAGGTGCCTGAAACCATGAAGTATTTCTGCACTACCGAAGCAGTTGCAAACTATCTCCAGAAGCACATCGTCTACAGAAAAAGGAAGATCTTCTTCGGAGACGGAAAGCCTGATTCGATCATCGGACTTATCGGAACGAAGCACAAGGGCGAGAAATTCCTCATCGCTACAGCTGAATCATCTTCAAAGGATGCCGTGACAAAGGCATTCGAGACACAGAAATACGATTTCGAGACAGCGGTGTTCGTAAAGCCTGTTTCCCAGGACATCAAGGATGTCGACCTTCATTCATATGACATGATCGTCTTCTTCAACCCGGCAGACGTGAAGTCTCTCTTCGAGAATCAGCCTGAATTCAAGCAGGGTGACATAAAGTTCGTGTCATACGGAAGATCGATCGTAGGAGCAATGGAAGAGGCAGGGCTCACCATCGAGATCTCGGCACCTACCGTCGAGGCTCCATCCGTTGCAAAAGCACTCGAGATCTACCTCTCAAAGAACTGAAGTGGAACTGCAGACCGGTAATACTCTTCCTAAAAAAGAAAGATTGTGCGGCAAGACCAGCATTGAAGAGCTTCTTGTCAAAGGCAAGCGTGGCAGTGTGCCTGGCATCAGCTACAGGTTCTACAAAGGCACTGGAAAGGAAGAGAACAGGATACTTGTGTCTGTTCCCAAAAAGTTCTTCAAGCGCGCGGTAAAGCGCAATCTCCTGAAGAGAAGAATACGCGAAAGCTATAGAAAGCAGAAGCACAACCTGACCGTCGAAGGCGGTCTGGATGTGCTTTTCACATATTCTACCAAAGAGATCCTCAGCTATGAGGATATCTACGCATCCATCGGACAGATCATAGCGAAGATCAATGAATAGATTCATTCAGGTCATAAAGAAGGTGGCGTCAGCGCCCTTCATCCTGCTGATCAGATTCTATCAGGTATGCATCTCGCCTCTCAAGCAGCCGAGCTGCAGATTCACCCCCACATGTTCGCAATACGCACTTGAAGCGTTCAGGAAGCATGGCCCTTTCAAAGGCCTTTACCTGACCGTACGGAGAATCCTCCGCTGTCATCCATGGGGAGGAAGCGGATACGACCCTGTTCCGTAAATTCTCTAGAAAAGATAAGCAGTAAAGCCAATGCCGGTCAGAACGGCGAGAGCTAATATATAAAGGACGAGCGAAGACTTCATATTGTCGGATGCCTGTCCTTTATTCTTATATAATCTTATAAGGGCGAGCGCAAAGAAAGGAACGACCAGGGCATAAAGGAAATGCATCGGATCCAGCATACGCATAAAGGAGAATGCCACCATGAATCCCAGACCCGCAACAATAAGCATGGTCAAGGCCGGACGTCTGTAGCCGTCTTCAGTACCATGCGCAGCGATGCAAAGCAGCCCGATCGAGAGGGCCGGAAGGAAAAGAACCCACGAACCGAAAGTATGTGAACACACGAAATATGCGCCCAGGAGGGCTACAGGGCCATTTACAAGCCCGGTCACGACACCGTCCACAATTCTGCCAGAGTTCCCGGCTCCTTTCGAAAGACGGAGCACAAAGTATGCGAACAGCAGGAGAATCAGCGACTCAAGGCAGAAGATTCTTCCATAAGACAGATATACGGTCAGCACCGACGAAGCCACGGACGCTAGAAGGAGCCACCTGCTTTCCGAAGCCATATACATATGTATGAGAACAGCTGAAAGGGCAAGAGCCGATGCTGCCTTCCAATCCACATTATAATCAGCTACTGCAAGCATAATTCCGAGGATCACGCCCGACAAAGACAGGGGCAACGACTTCAGATCATTAGTTTCAGAGAATACTTTCATTTTCGTTTCCATTATATCAAAACTGCCCCTGAAGGCCCTACAACAAGTAAAACAACAACAAAAACAACAAAAGCAACAACCAAGAGAACCGTAGGATTCCTCATCTTTGCCTTCGGTTAAGAATCTTATTCGTCTCTTTCTACGGATCCGTATTTCTAAGAAACATGTGTGCAATTCCTTGGATCCGGAAGAAAGACCTCATTCAAAAAGAGGTACAAAAAAGGGAAGCCGTGACGGTTTCCCTTTTTGTTTTTCTAGTCTAGCTTGAGCACCGCCATGAATGCGCTCTGCGGAACTTCGACCGTACCGATCTGGCGCATCCTCTTCTTACCCTGCTTCTGCTTCTCGAGGAGCTTTCTCTTACGGGTGATATCACCACCGTAACACTTCGCGGTCACATCCTTTCTCACGGCCTTCACAGTCTCACGTGCGATGATCTTTGCTCCCACTGCAGCCTGGATGGCGATATCGAACTGCTGGCGAGGGATGAGTTCCTTGAGTTTCTCGCACATCCTGCGTCCGAAATCATATGCATGGTCTGCATGGATCAGCGAAGAAAGCGCATCGGCCTGGTCTCCGTTAAGAAGGATGTCAAGCTTCACAAGCTTCGCCTCCTTGAATCCGATCACATGATAATCGAAAGAAGCATATCCCTTTGAAATCGATTTCAGCTTGTCATAGAAGTCGAACACGATCTCCGAAAGAGGCATCTCGTATGTGAGTTCCAGACGGTCGGCAGTCAGATAATGCTGGTTGATGAGCACTCCCCTCTTGTCGAGGCAAAGCTTCATGATAGGTCCGTAGTAATCCGACCTCGAGATGACCTGGGCCCTGATATATGGTTCTTCGATCTTGTCGATGAGGGTCGGCGCAGGAAGTCCCGAAGGATTATGTACGTCGAGGACCTCGCCCTGCGTTGTGTAGACTTTATATGAAACGTTAGGGACTGTCGTGATGACGTCCATGTTGAATTCTCTGTAAAGACGCTCCTGCACGATCTCAAGATGGAGAAGACCGAGGAAACCGCAACGGAAACCGAATCCCAGCGCGAGAGACGACTCCGGCTCGAAGACAAACGATGCGTCATTGAGCTGGAACTTCTCAAGCGAAGCACGAAGCTCCTCATACTGGTCAGTCTCAACAGGATACATACCCGCGAAGACCATCGGCTTCACCTCCTCAAATCCGGCAATCGCTTCCTGACAAGGTCTAGCCAGATGGGTGATGGTATCACCGACCTTTACCTCTACTGCCGACTTGATGCCGGAAATGATATATCCTACACTTCCGCACGGAATCTCGTCCCTAGGATGCATCTTCATCTTAAGCACACCGATCTCATCGGCCTCGTATTCCTTGCCCGTATTGAAGAACTTGACCTTGTCGCCTTTCCTGATGGAACCGTTCACCACCTTGAAATATGCGATGATTCCTCTGAAAGAGTTGAACACAGAGTCGAAGATAAGGGCCTGAAGAGGAGCCTCCGGATCACCTGTCGGAGCCGGGATCCTCTCGATGATGGCATCAAGGATATCCTTCACACCCTCACCGGTCTTTGCAGAAGCGAGGAGGATGTCCTCCGGCTTGCATCCGATAAGGTCCACCACCTGATCGGTCACGACGTCGACCATCGCCGACTCGACATCGATCTTGTTCAGCACCGGAATGATCTCGAGATCATGCTCGATGGCAAGATAGAGGTTGGAGATAGTCTGCGCCTGTATACCCTGCGTCGCATCAACGACGAGCAGAGCACCCTCGCATGATGCGATGGCACGTGACACCTCATATGAAAAGTCCACATGGCCCGGAGTATCGATAAGGTTGAGAGTATACTTCTCACCTTTATATACATAGTCCATCTGGATCGCGTGGCTCTTGATAGTAATGCCTTTCTCCTTCTCAAGGTCCATAGAGTCAAGGACCTGGTTCTCCATATCACGCGCGTTCAAAGTATCAGTAACCTCGAGCATTCTGTCTGCGAGGGTACTTTTTCCATGGTCGATATGCGCTATGATGCAAAAGTTTCTTGTGTTCTTCATCTAAAAGTGTATAATCGGTGCAAAGATAGTAAATTAAGATTTTTTTCCCTATTTTTGTTTAATCCATCAGTCGATTTAAGTGTCTTATTTAACGTGACGGACGACAAGATCATAGAACTGTACAGCTGCGGCAGGCAGGAAGAGGCTTTCAACGGCATCGTGGATGCATACACCGAAAGGCTCTACTGGCATGTCCGCCGTTTCCTCTGTTCCCATGACGACTCCAACGACCTCCTTCAGGACATATTCATCAAGATCTGGACCGCTCTGCCTACGTTCCGACAGGAAGCCAGGCTCTACACATGGCTTTACAGGATCGCCACGAACGAAGTCCTGAACTACCTCCGCAAGCAGAAGGTCAAAGCATTCATTTCACTGGACTCGGCAAGCGGAATTCTGGAAAGGAAGATAGACGAGGACGCATATTTTAATGGAGACGAACTCCAGCGCGAGCTCCACAAGGCGATACAGCGTCTTCCCGAAAAACAGAGGGTTGTATTCAGCCTCCGATACTTCGATGAAATGAAATATGAAGACATCTCGGAGATAACGGACACATCGGTCGGAGCCCTCAAGGCATCATACCACCATGCATACAACAAAGTGAAATCCGACCTTCAGAAATTATTCTGATCAAAAAATCGCAGAAAATTATAAACCATTCACATAAAATAGTGTCTAATAGATATATGGAAAAGAAGAACAGGGACATATTGAGCGAAAAGCCGCACTTGAAGGAAATGCCTTACAGCGTTCCCGAAGGCTATTTCGAGGCATTCAAGGCGAATGCCGCACCATATCAGGCGAAAAGGATCAGCCTGACAGGAAGACTTGTGCCTTACATTTCCATGGCTGCAATGTTCATATTCCTTCTGACCGTAGGCACCCTCTTCCTTCAGAGGACCTCATCACCGGAAATGATGACCCAGGAAGATTATCTGGTATTTTCGGGAGACATGATGAATACCGTAGGATATGAGATGGAATACGGAGAACGGATCGCCGATGCCGAGATCGCAAATGAAGATATCATCAACTATCTCATTTACTCGGGAGTCACTCTTGAAGAAATAGAATTGTCAAAATAGGTATATCATGAAGAACAGGTTTTTAACAGTACTGCTGTCAGTATCCGTTATTCTTCTGGCAAGCAGCATAAAGGTTTCAGCACAGTTTGGCAACAAGGGTGACTGGAAAGAAAGGATGCAGAGCGAAAAGATCGCATTTCTGACCATGGAAATCGGACTGACTCCGGATGAAGCCCAGAAATTCTGGCCGATATACAATCAGGTCAGCGAAGAGCTGGACAAGGCAATGCATGAGACATTCGCTTCATATATGGAGCTTGAGAAGGCGCTGAACGAAAACAAGGCTGACAAGGAGATCAGCAAGTGTCTGGAAAGATACATGGATGCGCTCGAAAAGCAGAATGAGATCAGGAACGACTCCGTCGAGAAATATCGCAAGATACTGACTGACAAGAAGGTAGCAAAGATCTTCGTCGCAGAGGAGAAGTTCAGAAGGCAGCATATCAGAAGACTGCATTCAAGGCAGGATGAGAATAAATAGTCAGGCGAAAAGATAAAAATCATGTGTGAGGGAAAGATACTCTTGGGTATACTTTCCCTCATTCATTATTGTAAGTATCCCGTCTGAAGGAGTATGACACCTTTCTCTCGAGAACTCGGCTATGATACGGATCGGAGCCTTGCGCTCGACCGTGCGGATACGCAGGATTCGGAAAAGATGAAGTCCGCACATCCTTGCATACCTGCAGAGCGGAGCTTCCTGATCGGCCGGAAGCACGAAGGAGACACGGCCGATGCCGGTAAGTCTTTCTGCTGCAAATTCGAAGATGTCCCTGTACGAAAGTCCGTCAGAAGTATGTCTGGCCGTGCTTTTTCTTTCATCCGGAGCCGTAAGCGAGTCCTCGAAATATGGAGGATTGGAAAAGATCAGGTCATATTTTTCTGATCCGGCCTCAGCAAACTCCTGAAGCGAAAGATTGTGGGCATGAAGATGATCCGACCATGGCGAAGCCTTGAAATTTTCGGCTGCCTCGGTTGCGGACGGTTCATCAATGTCAATCGCATCAATCATGACGTCATCCCCGGCTTGACCGGGGATCCCCAGCACCCTCTGCGCCGCCATAAGAGCAATCGTACCGGTCCCTGTCCCTATGTCCAGAAGCCTCCTGTCGCCCGGCCTTATGGTCATGGCCGCACCAAGCAGCACGCCATCGGTATTCACCTTCATGGCGCTGCGCTCATTCACGACATTGAACCTCTTGAACTGAAAGACACCCATTACACAAACTGTCCGTCTACCATATATAATGACCTGTCACACATTTTTGCAAGGTCAGGGTCATGCGTCACGATGACGATGGTCTGGCCGTATTTGTCACGGAGTTCGAAGAACAGTTTATGCAGTTCTTCCTTGGTTTTCGAATCAAGATTGCCGGAAGGCTCGTCTGTAAAAAGAACTGACGGTCTGTTGATCAGGGCACGCGCGATGGCGACTCTCTGCTGCTCTCCACCCGAAAGTTCGGATGGCTTGTGAGTGAATCTTTCTGCCAGTCCGAGGTCGGTCAGAAGGGCTTTTGCAGCAACTTCCGCATCCTTTCTGGACCTGCCGGCGATAAAGGCCGGGATCATCACATTCTCAAGAGCAGTGAATTCCGGAAGAAGATGATGGAACTGGAACACGAAACCGATCTTGCGGTTGCGGAACTCGGCAAGCGACTTGCTGCCCAGAGACATCACATCCACTCCGTCTATGACGAGGGTTCCCGCATCTGGAGTCGACAATGTGCCCAAAATCTGAAGCAGAGTCGATTTGCCGGCACCTGAAGCACCCATGATCGAAACCACCTCCGACTTCCCTACCTCAAAGCTCACTCCCTTCAGCACCTTCAGCGTACCGAAAGACTTCTCTATTCCTTTTGCCTGTATCATCTCCGTACAATTTTAGACAAATATACAAACCAACCGCCAAAGCACAAAAAAAGCGGAAGCATTTCTGCTTCCGCCTTGTCGGGGTACTGTGACTCGAACACAGGACCCTCTGGTCCCAAACCAGATGCGCTAGCCAACTGCGCCACACCCCGATTGGTGTTCCCTTTCATTTGGGACTGCAAATATAGGCACAAAAAATAAAAGTGCAAAACTTTTTTGAAAAATTTTGCACTTTTTTTGATTTTAGATTCCCGATCAGGTCGGGAATGACGAGCCTAGAGTCGGTATGACGAATCGAGAGTCGGAGATGACGACTTCTGTCATAGCCGGCTCGACCGGCTATCCCTTTATTAGAGGTTAGGATTGATAGTCTTCCACTCTGCTACTGGCGGGATGATGCCGAGGTTGATGATCTCGTCACGCATAACCTGGAGGTGTGCGTAAGATGCATCGAGAGCTGCGATCTCCTCCTCTGAACCTGTAACCTCACCGAAGTGAACGCCTGTTGCGTCGATCACTGTAGGCATAGCCATGAGAACGTTCTGATACTTCTCTGTGTTTACATAGCATCCTGCAGGCCAGTTGAACTCAGGACCGCCCATAGCAGCCTGGATCATGAGAACTGACTGATAAGCAGGGCTCTGGAATGATGAACGTCCACGGAGCTTGATGATGTTTGAACCTCCCTGGATAGTAGCGTGCTTGATCTCTGCCCACTTGTCCTCTGGGATGTTGTACTCTGCGAGAGGCTTGCCGTCAACTGTGATCTTTGATGCGAACACAGCCATAGCCTCACCGTGACCACCGTAAGTACGTGCATTCTCAACCTTGTACTGTGGTACGCCGAGCTCCTTAGCGATAGCTGACTGGAGACGTGTAGAGTCGAGAGCAGCGAGTGAAGTAAGCTGGCTTGGCTTGAGACCTGAACGGATGAGAGCTGTAAGAGCTGTAACGTCAGCAGGGTTGAAGATAACAACCACGTGGTTCACGTCTGGGCAATACTTCTTGATGTTGTCACCGAACTCTGCAGCGATCTGGCAGTTACCCTTGAGGAGGTCCTCACGGGTCATACCCTCCTTACGAGGAGCACCGCCTGATGAGATGATGTACTTTGCGCCTGTGAAAGCAACTTCAGGATCAGTTGTCCATGTGATGTTCGCACCCTCGAATGCGCAGTGGTAGAGTTCCTCTGCAACACCGTTCACGCCTGGACCATAGATGTCATAAAGGCAGATGTTAGGAGTAAGGCCGAGCATAAGAGCAGTCTGAGCCATATTAGAACCGATAGCGCCACCAGCGCCCACGATCACGAGCTTGTCGTTAGTCAAAAAGTTCATAATTGTTGAATTATTCTATAATGTTAACATTTAGTTTCAAATCTTGGCAAATATAATAAAAACTATGATGATTTCGTCTTAAAACGTACAATTTATTCAATGAGATATTTCTAAAACCCGCATCAAAGAAAAGTATATAACTATTTCCATTCGGCAAGATAGTTCTTAGTATGACTGTCAGATGCCCAGATCACATCTGCCACACGGAAATAAAACCTTTTGACTTCATTGTAGAATTCATTGAATGGTACGTAGAAACCATAATCCTCTGGAGCAGGAGATACGTATCGGCTGTTTTCGGATGGAATGAA
>RHMF01000768.1_pt1 | contig 14139 bp, 11 predicted proteins | sample 5365151 | NCBI WGS metagenome assembly RHMF01 (sample SAMN10266501, study PRJNA497801) | feces metagenome | isolation source: feces | host: Bos taurus | place: China: Prairie of Fairy Mountain | collected 2017-08-14 | reverse complement strand
ATGGACATGCAGGTCGGTGAACGGTCTGGAGAATTCAGCGTAGAAATAGATCCTCTGGTTATCAGCCCATCCTCTTGAGTATCTGTATCCCTGGACGGCATTGTCTCCGCGTGCCTCGATGAATGTCTCCACAGGTCTGTCCCAGCATCCTCCGTTCTGAAGGTCGATTACGATCCCGGCCTCTTCAGACTCCGGAAATGTATATCGGTGCATTCCGACGCGGTTGGTCGCGGTCATTTCAGCAGTGATCCCATATCGTGTCAGCGGCACGCTGTAATAGCCCGGGCGGGCAACCTCCTTGCTGCGGTCGGCATATGACCATAAGCCACTTTCCGGATCATCCTCTTTGCCTCGCGCAAATGTGACTTCCCCTACAACCGGCATGACGGTGACATCGAAGAGGTCGCCGATGCCCGTGCCGCTCAGATGGGTGTGCGAAAATCCGATCACCGTGGAGTCGCTGTCATGATATCCCGAGCACCAGTCCCATTCCTGCGGAATGCTGGTCGGCCCCAGCTGCACCATTCCGAAAGGCACATTCGCCCCGACAAACACATGTCCGTGCCCTCCTGTCCCGATCTTCGGGTCTACATAGGCGGTATAGCTGTCAATACTCTCCTTTGGCGTACAACCAAGCAGAAGCAGTGCTGCAAATATGATTCTAGCGTGGTGCATAAGTTATTGTGTATTAATGTTTTATTGGTATGCACGTGCCGTCAAAGGGGAGCACGTGGAGTTGTGTAAGATGCTGTTGGACAAAAGGTTATATTCCACGGTGTTTTTTGAGCAGTTCGGCGTGGGTGATCCGGCCTTTCATGTGCCTGCCCTTTGTGATGACCAGAAGGGAATTGCCATTGTGGTGGGAAGGATTGAGCCTGATCTCCACTTTGTCGAAGCGAGGGGTTGTGAGGGTGTATGACGGGTGGCCAGGGCAGTCGGGATAGAAACCCATCATGGAGAATACGGCCCATGCCGACATCGTGCCTGTGTCATCGTTGCCCGGAAGACCGTCCGGACGGGTTGTGTAGTGCTTGTCAAGCAGGTCGGAAACTATCTTGGCAGTCCTCCATTCCTCGCCCTTGAAGTAGCTGAAGAGGTATGGATATGCTATGTCCGGTTCGTTTGCGGGGTCATACAGTCCTTCATCGAAGACCTTCTGGAGCTTATTCACGAATGCCTTGCGGCCGCCCATGAGTTTAGCCAGTCCGAGGACATCGTGAGGGACATAGAATGTGTAGTTCCATGCGCTGCCTTCGTGGAAGCCGGGCACTGGTTCGAAATTCTCGCCCTGGCGAGGATTGAACGGTTCGAGGAAGCTGCCGTCGGCATTCAGAGGTCTGAATGTGCCGAAAGCAGGACAGTAGTAATTCTTATACCGGAGCGACTGCGCGAGGAATTTCTCTGCGTCTTCTGCATGTCCGAGGTCTGATGCAAGCAGGGACAGGGCATAATCCGCGATATAATATTCTAGCGCATGCGACACGGAGTTGTCTCCGGACAGGTCAGCGGAATACATGCCGAGAGGTACATAGCCCTTTTCAAGGTATGGATCAATGTCCGGCCGCATAAGATTATCGGTACCTTTGGCGGTCGCGGATTTCACGAATGCCTCATATGCGGCCTCGATGTCAAAGCCGCGGAGGCCCTTCAGCCATGTATCCGTGATGACCGGGATTGCAGGATCGCCTTCCATTGTGAAGGTCTCGCGTCCGAAAAGCTCCCATTTCGGCATCCATCCCCATTCCTTGTATATGTCTATCATCGAGCGGACCATGTCTACCTGCCTTTCAGGATAGACAAGGGTCATGAGCTGATGCAGGTTTCTGTATGTGTCCCAAAGAGAGAACACGCTGTAGCGGTTCTGCCCTTCCGGCACGCAACCCACTCCGTCAGATTCCATCATTGGATATTCTCCATTGACGTCGTTGAGGATGCTCGGGTGTATAAGCGTGTGATATAGAGCGGAATAGAATACTTCATTGTCTCTCTTCGAGCCTCCGGAAACCTTTATGCGAGACAGGTCGGTCTCCCATGCCGCTTCCGCAGCAGCCCTCACTTTTTCGAAGTTCGAGACTCCCGGCGTCAGCGTCCTCTGCTCTGTATCGAGATTTTCCCATGCATTCTCGCAGCTTACGAAAGAGACTCCCATCTGCAGCTCCACCTGTTCGCCCTCCGAAGTCTCGAAAGAGAACCAGTATCCGATGTCGTCGCCTGCGATCTCACGCCCGTATTTAGTATAGACCTTATATGTCCCGTCATCCGGAGTCCAGTCCGACTCCACTCCCTTCATCAGCGGCTGCTTTTTCCAGAAGCCGCATTCCGCAGGCACTTTATTGATGCGGATGGCGAAATATACGGGGAATACCGCCTGTGAATTGTAGCAGAATGTTCCTGCCAGCCTCATTCCCTCGATCTCGGTCGCGCTGACCTTGCGGATCCATGCTCCGGTCTCGTTGGTAAGGCCTTCTCCGAAGTTCACCAGGATGTTGCCCTGACCGGTAGGGAAGGTATATCGCTCGATGCTGGTGCGTGTGGTCGCGCTGACCTCGGCCTTGATGCCGTGTGCCAGAAGTTCACATCCGTAATATCCAGGAGATGCTGTTTCATCGGTATATTCCGATCCATATATATGGTAATCGACCTGCAGAGGCCCTGCAGTAGGCATAGTCAGCGCCAGACCCACCTCCGGACATCCCACTCCGCTCAAGTTCACATGAGAGAAACCGGTGAAATAGCGGTTGTCGCTGCTGTATGGGGTTGACCACCAGCGGCTGTCCTTGTCGAATCTGTTCATCTCCGATCCCATCACATTGAACGGAGTCACGGACATCATTCCGTTCGGACACAGCGCACCCGGATTGGTGGTTCCGTAGTTGCTCGTACCGATGAATGTGTTCACATGATCGGTGACTTTCCCATTCCCGGCATATATCCCTGCTGATGCCATCAGCATCAGGACAGATAATAATATTCTCATGTACTTCATATATGCTTACAAGATAGTACATTTCCCGGTAAACTCCAAAATCCGGGATAAAACAATGAAAGCCAGCGTGAATCATGACACGCTGGCTTCATTATTCAGTATGTGCGGTAGCCTAGATAAGCGCCTCGCCGGTCATTGCAGCTGGCTGCTCGATGCCCATAAGCTTGAGGATGGTAGGAGCAACGTCTGCGAGCTTTCCGTTCTTGACTTCCTTCACCTCGTCACCTGCGTTCACAACGATGAATGGAACGTCGTTGAGAGAGTGAGCGGTGTTAGGTGTGCCGTCGTCGTTTACAGCGTAGTCGGCGTTACCGTGGTCAGCTGTGATGAGTACCACATATCCCTGTGCCTTTGCGGCCTCTACAACCTTCTCGACGCACTGGTCAACAGCGATGACAGCCTTGCGGATAGCCTCGTAGATACCTGTGTGGCCGATCATGTCGCCGTTAGCGAAGTTGAGGATGATGAGGTCATTCTTACCTGTGTTGATAGCCTCAACGAGCTTCTCTGTCACCTCCGGTGCGCTCATTTCAGGCTGAAGGTCGTAAGTGGCAACCTTCGGAGAGTTTACGAGGATGCGGTCCTCGTTCTCGAAGAGAGCCTCTGCGCCGCCGTTGAAGAAGAATGTAACGTGTGCATACTTCTCTGTCTCTGCGATACGGAGCTGGTTCTTGCCGGCCTTTGAAACTACCTCTCCGAGGGTCTCCTGTACATTCTCCTTGTCGAAGAGGATGTGAACGCCTGTGAATGAAGCGTCATATGGAGTAAGGCAGCAGAAGTAAAGCGGAAGTGTCTTCATTCCGAAATCAGGCATATCCTGCTGTGTGAGGACTGCTGTGAGCTCGCGTGCGCGGTCGTTACGGAAGTTGAAGAAGATCACAGCGTCGCCTTCCTGGATCTTTGTGAGTGGCTGTCCCTCTGCGTCTGTAAGAACGATAGGCTTGATGAACTCATCGGTAACGCCCTCGTCATATGAAGCCTGGATAGCCTCGGTAGCTGAAACCGCATATGTTCCCTTTGCGTCAACGAGCATGTCATATGCCTCTTTCACGCGCTCCCATCTCTTGTCACGGTCCATCGCGTAGAAACGTCCGCATACAGTAGCGACCTTTCCAGTAGACTGTGCCATAGCTGCCTCAAGGCCCTCTACGAAGCCCTTTCCGCTCTTCGGATCGGTATCGCGGCCGTCCATGAAGCAGTGTACGAATACGTCCTCAAGACCGTACTCCTTTGCAACGTTGAGGAACTCGTATACATGCTCGAGTGAGCTGTGTACGCCGCCCATAGATGCAAGTCCCATGAGGTGGAGCTGCTTGTTGTTTGCCTTTACATAGTCATATGCAGCCTTGATCTCGGCATTCTGGAGAAGCTTGTGCTCGCGGCATGCGATGTTGATCTTAACGAGGTCCTGGTACACCACGCGGCCTGCGCCGAGGTTGAGGTGACCTACCTCCGAGTTACCCATCTGACCGTCAGGAAGACCTACGGCCTCGCCGCATGCCTTGAGTGTCGCCATTGGGTACTGCTTGCGGAGACCTTCAATGTAAGGTGCTCCCTGGGTGTAGATGACATTAGACTCATCCTGTCTGCCCTCGCCCCATCCGTCGAGGATCATGAGTAGAACTTTCTTGTCCATTTCTATATAGTTTAAATATTTTCAGAATGACATTTTTTGCGCAGCAAATATACAATTTATGCACCACTTTTTCTAATTTTGTAGGATGAAAAACTGCAGGGAGAACGATCCTTGCATATCTAATTGATAATTATGGCTAGAAACAAGCATTCACATGGACGCGGCAGGGGCCGTGGAAAGAAGGAAAAGAAGGTTTTTCCGGTAGTTACGGGAAAAGTGCAGATGACGCGTGAGGGATATGCGTTCGTAATCGTGGAAGGGGAGGATGACGATGTTTTCGTGAAGGCGTCGAAGACGCGCGGAGCATTGCATGGCGATACCGTGAGGGTGACCGTGACGCGCGAAAAGACCGACAAGAGAAGGGAAGGAGAGATAATCGAGATCATCGAAAGGTCGCCGAAGCCATTCATCGGCGTGCTTCATGTGGTAGGAAATCAGGCTTGGGTGCTCATGCAGAGCCGTTTCATGCCTTACGATATCACCATTCCGTTTACCGAGACAGACAAGCAGCGCTATCGCAGGCATAAGGTGAAGGGACAGTCGATGGCTGAACCGAAGGATGAGACTGGATGGCTCAAGCCGCTGGGAGACGAACTTTATGCGATCCACAGGGTCTATGAGCTTGGCGAGGACGGCTATGGCCGCCAGGAGCTTGTGGCGCGTTCGGGAATGAAGGTGGCAGCTGTGGTGGACGACTGGCCTCGCAGCGAAATGTCGCCTCGCGGACATATCGTGGATGTGCTCGGAGAACCGGGTGACAATGATACCGAGATGCATGCGATCCTTGCGGAATATGCTCTTCCATATCGTTTCGAGTCGGAAGTGGCCAATGCGGCCGATCAGATTTCCGAGGAGATCACAGCAGAAGATCTCAAGGGACGCCGCGATTTCCGTAAGACGCTGACATTCACCATCGACCCTGCTGATGCAAAGGATTTCGACGATGCCATTTCATTCAGGAAGCTTGAAAACGGCAATTATGAGATAGGTGTACATATCGCTGACGTGACCCATTATGTCCGTCCGGGATCTGTTGTTGACAAGGAGGCGGAGGCGCGAGGTACATCGGTTTATCTTGTGGACAGAACCGTTCCGATGCTTCCGGAGAAGCTCTGTAACAAGCTTTGCTCGCTCCGTCCGCAGGAGGAGAAGCTCACATTCTCGGCTGTGTTCGAAATGACTCCTCTGGGCCGTGTGGCCAGCCAGTGGTTCGGCAAGACCGTGATCTATTCAGACTTCAGATTTGCATATGAAGAGGCACAGGCCATCATCGAGGCTGGTCCGAAGGCTGTCCATGAAGGTGTAACCGAGGAAATCAAGGAGGCGATACTCATTCTCAACAGCCTTGCCGCGAAACTCCGCAAGAAGAGGTTCGCAAGCGGAGCGATCAGTTTCGAGCGTCCTGAAATGAAGGTTGAGGTCGACGAGAAGGGCCGTCCTGTGAATGTATATCAGAAGGTTACGAAAGAGGCCAACTGGCTCATCGAGGAATTCATGCTCCTGGCCAACAGGACTGTAGCTGAGTTTGTGGCTACAGGCTGCAGAGGCATAGGTGATGCGCCTGCCAAGGGCGCGAGAAAGCAGGCGAAGACATTTGTCTATCGTGTGCATGACGAGCCTAATCAGGAAAAGGTGGAGAATCTCCGTAATTTCATCGGCAACTTCGGCTACAAGATGGGACCGACAAACAGCGGAAAGGAAATATCGAAGGAACTCAACAGCCTTTTTGCGGCTGCGAAGGATACTCCGGAATACAACGCTATCGAGCTTCTCTCGCTTCGAACCATGGCGAAGGCCCGCTATGACACCGAAAACCTAGGACATTACGGACTGGCGTTCAAATATTACACTCATTTCACATCTCCTATCCGCCGTTACCCGGATATGCTCGTGCACAGGCTTCTGGCGCAGTACCTTGAAGGAGGGGAGTCGGCAAGGAAGGAGACATATGACAAGCTCTGCAAGCATGCATCCGAGCGCGAGATCGTTGCAGCGGAGGCTGAACGCGCAAGCATCAAGTACAAGCTTGTGGAGTTCATGCAGGATAAGGTAGGCTATACCTTCGGCGGTCATATTTCGGGTCTTACCGAGTGGGGAATGTATGTGGAGATTGAACCGACTATGATTGAGGGAATGGTTGCACTCCGTGATATCCGCAGCGATTTCTTCGAGTTCGACCAGGATCATTACCGTCTTGTGGGCAAGCGTTCGGGCGTTGTCTATAATCTAGGAGATCCTGTCCGCATCCGTGTAAAGAAGACCAATCTTGAGCAGAAACTTCTTGATTATGAACTGATTGAGACTGGACTCGAGGAGAGGGTTTATGATCGTATCGATTATGAGCAGGGACGAGGCACTTCGTTCATAAAGGGTGAGGACGGCTCATTTGACAATGTTACGGTCGGCATCAACAAGGCCGCCCGCAAGGATAAGGTCCGCAAGGCCATCCAGGAGTCAAAGCGCAAGGCGAAGAAAGCTTCCGGCAAACGTCCTTCAAAGAAATAGATTATGAAGCCACCAAAAGACATAGAAAAATATCAGGAGCATTATGACGAAAAGAAACTCGGCACAAAGCTCCCGAAAGTAGCGCGCAAAGCCGGCTCGAAGCTGGTCTATGCGGTGTTGCTGCTGTATTATGTGCTGCGTAGCCCGATTGTATCAAAGTCGGACAAGACCAAGATATACGGTGCCTTGGGATATTTCCTCCTGCCTCTTGACATCCTTCCGGACTTCATCCCTCTGGCAGGATATACCGATGACCTTACAGCCGTGATATGGGCTCTCCATACCGTCTGGAAGAACATCACTCCGGAGATCAAGGCCCAGGCGGCGGCCAAGACCCGCGAATGGTTCGGGGACTTTGACCAGACCGCCGTGGATGAGCAGCTTGGCTGATCCTAGAATCTTACAGTGACCTTACGGCCGTCGTAGCGTATGGATTTTTCCGTGCCTGCGACGGCTATATTGAATGTCCTGATATCTTCCATTCCTTCGAAGCTTCCCTGCCTCTTGCCGATGGTGAGGGTCCTTGAAGAATCGTCCCATGTGAAAGGAATCGTGCTGGAAGAGCCGTCGACGCTCAATCCGTCATCTTCGAAAAGGTTGAAGCATGCATCCGCTCCCGGATATACATTGATTGTCAGAGGCGCATCTGACTTTTCAGCGGCATGCTGCTTGACCGGACCGAGCGGCAGGATGCTTCCCGCCTTTGCAAATACAGGGATATCCTCGATAGTTACAGGGACGTCGGACCATCCGTTTCCATATTTCTTTCCTGTACGGAAATCGTACCATCCTCCTTCATTTTCAGGAAGATACACTCTCCACTGCGAAACTCCCTTGTCAGTCACAGGGCATACCAGAAGCGACTGTCCGAACATGTATTCGTTATCCTGCTTCAATGCGTCCGTATCGTCAGGGAAATCGAAGATGAGCGGTCTCATCAATGTATATCCCTCGGTTGTCACCTTTGATGCCTCCGAATAGATGTAAGGCAGGAGCCTGTAGCGGAGGCGGATCTGTTCTGTGATGATTCTCTGTGCTTCAGGACCATATTGCCATGGCTCCGTATTGCTCATGTATCCGTGAACCCTCATCATAGGAAGGAAGGTTCCGACCTGGATCCATCTGATCATCCTCTCGATATAGTCCTCGTTCGAGTACTGGTCATAAGGACGGAAGAATCCGCCGGCATCATAGGTCCACCAAGGAAGACCTGTGGCTACGAAACCGAGGCCTGATGATATCTGATAACGCAGTGTCTTCCAGTCGTTTCCGACGTCGCCCGACCAAAGCACGGCTCCATAGCGCTGCACTCCCGAGAATCCGCTTCTGGTAAAGATCATCGGCCTTCTGTCAGGATCATCCTTCGCGAGTCCCTCGAAGATAGTCTTGCTGACCATCACCGGATAGACGTTCCTGTAAAGCTCTCCCGGTACGGTGTTCTTGAGTATCTTGCGGCCCTCGAGGTCGTCATTCTCCGGCTCTGTGGCATCCTGCCACCATGCATCGATGCCGTATGGCTTCAGGAGCCTGTCGCGGAAATTGCTCCAGTAGAATGATGATGCATCTTCATCGAAGAAGTCGATCCATGTGGTGTTCGGGATGAAATGGCCTCTTTCCTGCGCGATCCTGCCGACCTCCGAATTTGGATCCATCTTTGACCATACGGAGATCATCAGCTTCATGTCCATGTCGTGAAGGTCACTTACCATCTTCGCCGGATCCGGATAATGCTCCTCATCGAAACGCATCGCATTCCATCCGTATTTGCCCCAGTACTGCCAGTCCTGCACGATCAGGTCGATCGGAATCTGCTCCTCGCGGAAACGACGTGCAGTTGAAAGAAGCTCTTCCTGGGAGTGGAATCTTTCCCTGCAATGGATGTATCCGAAAGCCCATGACGGCATAAGCGGAACTTCTCCCGTAACCTTTCTGTATGAGGCGATTATCTCGTCGGCGTCGCCTGTGAATACGGTGTAGTCCACGCATACCGCTACCGGCGAACTGAATACTGTCCTGTTATCGACCTTGCGGTAATATATGGTAGGATTGTCTCCTCGCTCGAGCTCGGCGGTGAACTCATGCTTTCCTGCCTTGAGGTCGACGATGATGGATGTAGTCGGCGGAAGCCATGCATTTATGAGGTTGATCACGTTCTTTCCGTCGATGCTCAGGTCATGCCTGCGAGCCATCTTCTGTCCGACATCAAGGAGAATGGCGTACTGTCCGTCCTCGGCGATGTCGATGGTTGCCTTGAAGTCGTTTGTGCGGCGTGTCTCCCTCCTGTTTCCTTCGGTCGAGGTCACGTCGAGGGTGATTTCTTCGCCTTTTGCCTCGGCCCTGTCCATCTTTACCTTATGGTCGGCAGGGTTGAAGTCGGTAAGACCGTAATTGTTCCAGAGGATTCCGTAGCCCTTGCTCGAAAGAAGGAAAGGAACGGAAATCTGGGTGTTGACCTGGGTAAGGCGTCTTGTAAGCCCCTTGACATTGAGATATCCGTCCTGAAACTGACCGAGTCCGTAGAGGAACTCGTCTTCAGGAGAATTGATCTCCAGCACCGCCTTTCTTGTCGGCTCGCCCTGCACCGAGGCATTCTCAAGTTCATGGGAAAGGACAGAGAATATGGTCCTGCCTTCCTTGTCCATGACTTCGACCTTTCCGTCGCCGGCTGTTACGGTCATGCCGTCGAATCTGAAGACAGTCTTTCCTCCCTTGACAGTCTTCTTGCATTTCACCTTGCCGACAGGTTCGGTATATATCCATTCCGGAAGTTCCTTGACCTCTCCTTCGGAATATCTTATGCGCACGGCATTGTCCTTAAGAGGCGTCAAGGTGAGAGTTCCGTTCTCGAACGGAATAGTATGCTTCTGGGCATTTACGGCCATGAAGAGTCCGCTGATAAATAGAACGGCCGCGGTCAGAATTGTTCTTTTCATGATGTTCATGTATATGTTTTCCCAAAGATATGGATTTCCCGTGTTCTTTGCTATATTTGCGTAGAATCAACATTTACTTTTATGAAACGCTTCTTTCTTCTTGCAGCATTGATGCTGGCTTTTCTTTCATCTTGCGCACAGCCAAAGGAAATCAGGACCGTCGCAATCCTTGGCGACTCATATTCTACCTTTGACGGATATATCCCCGAGGGTAATGCGTGCTGGTATTTCACGACTCCGCAGGGAGACAATGATGTGGTGTCGGTGGAGCAGACCTGGTGGCATCAGTTCTGCGAGGAAGGAGGATACGAGCTTCTTATGAACGAGAGCTACAGCGGCTCAACAATATGCCATACCGGGTATGACGGAGCGGATTATTCAGACAGATCGTTCTGCTACAGGATGAATCAGCTTGTGACCGGTGATGAAATCGCGGACCTCATTCTCGTCTTCGGAGGTACAAACGATTCATGGGCGGATGCACCGATAGGAGAGGTGAAATATGAAGACTGGGATCCGAAGGACATGTACAGCTGTCTTCCGGCATGTTGCTTCATGCTCGACCATCTCACAACCCGCGCTCCTGAATCAGAAATCATCTTCATCATCAACTCGGAGCTCAAGTACGAGATTGTGGCCGGCATTATGGACGCCTGCAGACATTACGGCGTACATTATCTTCTCCTCAAGGACATTGAGAAGAAATGGGGACATCCGAGCATAAAGGGAATGTCCCGGATCAATGAACAGCTTTCGGCATTCGTCGCCGGACTGAAATAGACTATTTCTGCTTTTTCTTTGGATTTGCAGGGAACCAGCCCTTCCTGACGCGGTTCTCCTGCTCTATGAGCTCGTGTATCGACCAGAAGCACGAGAATGCCGTCACGCCTGTAATGGTTGACCATACAAGGCTTTTGGTGAAGATTGATAGCACGGCGAAGGCAACGCCGGCAAGGGCGAAAAACCACCAGCACCTTTTGCCGAAATGATATTCGGCCTTGATGACGATGGGATGAAATATACCTATTATGAGAAAGGTCGCGAGACCTACGATTATTCCGTTGAAATGCATGTGATTTCTTTTATTCTATGGCTTCAAGAAGCTGATCGCAGATGGCCTTCATTCCGCTGATTGACGGATGTCCGTTCTGCTTTTCGATGTCATGAAGTTCGATCAGCTGCACATTGTAATGCTTGCATATCACTCGGCACGATTCGTTGATCTCTTCTCTCAGCTCGGAGTTGAGGATGGAATAGATCTGTGCATCCGGATACTTTTTCTGAAGGGTGTCGAGAAGGCATGCCAAGGCCGGTCTGAAATTCTTGCAGTCCTCTTTTGTCCATCCTTCCGTATCCGGTGCCGCAGATGGTCGTGCCTCCCCATGAATCGTTCTTTTCCAGTTCATATCCCTTCGCCTCGATATACAGGCTCCACCATGTCTCTTCCACTTTAGTCACATCATTCCTGTCATTTGGATAGAACGGAGCATATCCTTCCGGATTATGTCCTGCAAAAGTCGAATAAGAGTCTCCAAGAATCGAAACCTTCTTTGTCTGTGCGGATGCCGCCGATACGAAAGCCATCATCAGCATCAATGTGATAAATCTCTTCATGTTTACAGTTTTGAAGTTCGCAAAGATAACGATTTGTCTTATCTTTGATGCAGAAAACTGGATTTTATGGAAGAAAAGACATTAAGCTGCGTTGATTGCGGCACCCAGAACTGCAAATTCAAGACGAGGACATATCCTGATTTCTGCCTTACAACCAATCTGTCGGAGGAGGATTCGGCCTGGGCGCTGGAACGTTACGACGAAGACAGGAACAAGGAAATAATGATCGCCAGCGCGGAAGTCGAATATGAAGGCTACTGCCAATGGACCCGCGTGCAGGAAATCATGGAGTTTGCAAAGAAGATCGGCGCCCGCAAGATCGGCATCGCCAATTGCATAGGCCTCATCAACGAGGCGCGCATATTCGCCCGCATCCTCCGTGCCAACGGCTTCGAACCATATGCGGTCATCTGCAAGGTGGAAGGACGTGCCAAGACATCGGTCGGCATCCCGTCCGAATGTGAAAACATCGGTCCGGCCATGTGCAATCCCATCCTCCAGGCCCGTCTCCTCAATCAGGCAGGCACCGACCTCAATGTCGTCATTGGCCTCTGCGTCGGCCACGACAGCCTCTTCTACCGCTATTCCGATGCATATGTCACCACCCTCGTGACCAAGGACCGCGTCACAGGAAACAACCCTGCAGCTGCTCTCTACACCGCAGGGTCATACTATAAGAAGAAGTTCGGGGTGTGATCTAATTCACATGGAAGCTAATGTGACAGCTCACCGGACTCCTTCAGCGCTGTAACGAAACGGACGGTGTTCATCGGCTTGCGCTTGTCGATACTTGAGAAGTTGTGTGGTGAGTTCGGATTGATTCCGAAATGGTTTTCTGCCAGGTCGAAGACGAAATGCATGGAGTCCATCAGAAGCTGGATGGTTGCCAGGGATGAATTTAGGTCAGTATGGATCTGGACTATCGGCATGTTGTCGGCTAGGGCCTCCTTCCTGAGGCTTTCTGCTATCTTCACTTCTCTAGGGGTGGTCAGAAGGATTGCACATACGTCTGTCTCCGGGACCTTGTTGCTCTGACAATGATTGCCGGCAAAGATGAACCTTCCATGGCAGAAGTTGCGATAGTCGCAGAGCTGTACGGAGGCAATTCCGCCCTCGATCATTGCAGACTCGATGTCGTGGGCCACAGGCTCGCCGTATGAACCATATAGCAGGACGAAATGCTTGATTTTCTTAAGATCGGGAAGCTCTCCTGACTTGTTTATGAAATAGTCATACTTGAAGTCGAAATTCAACTTGTCTGTGAGGCTGTTCTTGCCGGAGAATGCCTTGTAGAGCAGTCCGCAGGTAAGGATCTTCGAACGGATGGATATGAATCCGTCTGAGTAACGGTTCTTGTAACAGAAGATGTTATGTCTGTTCAGATTCTTGAACAGACAGTTCCTCTCATTGTCGGTGAAAGTGAATCCGGCAGTGCCTTCGGGATTGATCTCTGCCGCCCTTCTGGATGCATATGTGACATCCATGTTCTTGCCTGAACTGCTGAGCAGCAGCACTCTGCTTCTCTTGACTGCTTCCGGTGACATGGATGCGAACTCCAGAGGAGTGACGGTCTTGCCCACTCCGCCGTTGATTTCATGGAGCAGTGCAGGATATGTGGTGTGCTTGCCTCCATTGCCGATGCATACGAGAGGTTTCGATAGATCTTTAAGGAGCCATTTCCTGAAATCGGTAACATCAGTCTTCTCGACAAATTCGAGTACTTCCTTCGCCTGGGCCAGCAATGCAGATGCCAGCGGTTTGTCTTGTTTCGGTTTGTTCATTCCAGATATGCTTTAGTTTGTTTCTGGAAAATATACGGATATACCCCCGGATCTGTTACTTCAAATCAATGAATAAAGTTGTCGTGACTTCGGATAACGCTATATGTGACGGGTGGTTATCTTTCGCATTAGAGCACAGATAATGCACAGGATGGAAAGACAGATGCTAAACCAAGGGAATGCCATTTCAAATAAGGACATGGAGCGATGTCCCGCAGATAGATGTTTGCGGCAATTCTGACAGCTTTCTTTTTATGCCATTGGAGAATGGCTGAAATGATAAATGTCACCCCACCTAAAAAGAAAATGACAACCATGTCCATCAAATCGGGATAGGTTCTGACATTCCTGATGAAGTCAATGGCCTCGATGATTACAAGATACATCCCAAGAGTCCCCACACGATTGAGGAAATTAATGCAGGTATAGACCAAAGAGTATATCTGGAGATGTTCATTGTTAGTGAGTTGTGTTGCAAATATAAGACTTTCGTCCGATATCGTGACGATTGACAAAGATATACATTTTGTCTTAATCCGCTAATCTTGAATCGTGTTTTCGTGTAGGGTAGAATTTGTACCCCTCACCGATTTCCCAACTGACCAAGCACAAAAACATAGCGAAACTGCTCTTGATACCCAGAAAAAAGAGGGTACCGAGAGCGGTTTACCTGTGAAAATGCAC
>RHMF01000767.1_pt1 | contig 14149 bp, 17 predicted proteins | sample 5365151 | NCBI WGS metagenome assembly RHMF01 (sample SAMN10266501, study PRJNA497801) | feces metagenome | isolation source: feces | host: Bos taurus | place: China: Prairie of Fairy Mountain | collected 2017-08-14 | reverse complement strand
ACAAACTTATGCACCACAATAAATTGACAATCTCTTCTATAATAAATATACTAATCCTACACTATTCATATCAGACTCATACATTTATATAAGGAGGAGAAAATATAAGATGTTAATCAAATGTCCGGAATGTGAACTACAGTTGTCTGACAAAGCTCTGACCTGCCCTCATTGTGGATACCCTATGGTAAAGCAGGAAAAGTCATTCACCCCATCAAGATCTACCAGACGCAGAAGACTTCCTAATGGATTCGGTCAGATCACAGAGATCAAAAACAAAAACCTTCGCAACAGATTCAGAGCTATGATCACGACTTCAAAAACCCCTGAAGGAAGACCCGTGTGTAAGCTATTAAAGCCCAAGGCGTATTTTACTACATATAATGATGCTTATGCTGCTTTGATGGAATATAACAGAGATCCTTATGATTTGGATTCCGTAATCACTATGCAAGAGCTGTATGATCAGTGGAGTAAAGAATATTATAAAAACTTATCTGTCACTGGGGTTCGTTCTTACAAAGCTGCATGGCAATATTGCTCTAGTATAGCAAACATGAAAGTTGTGGATATACGAACAAGACATTTAAAAGAATGTGTAGAAAACGGATCGGTTATAAGAAAAGACAAAGTGATAAGCGCTTCTTCTTACTCCAAATGTACTATGAAAACCCTGCTCAACATGTTATTTGACTATGCTGTGGAATACGACATAGTAGAAAAAAACTATGCCAGGGTATTTTCATTGCCTAAAGAAATATCGAAAGATATGGAAGAATCCAGAATAGACCATATAGCTTTCAGCGATTCCGAGTTAAATATAATGTGGGACCATGCAGAAGAAAACGATTACATCGGTTTCGTGTTATACCAATGCTATTCCGGATGGAGACCTACAGAGCTATGCCTCTTATCAGTAGACGACGTGCATCTCGATGAAGGTTATGTCGTAGGAGGAATTAAAACTGAATCTGGTAAGAACCGAATCGTGCCTATACATCCTAAAGTTAGAGAAATTGTTGAGAGAGAATATAACAGAGCAAAAGTGATGAAAAGCCCGTGGTTATTCAATAATCTGAGTGCAAAACCTGGAGAAAACCCACAATTGTCTTATTACAAGTATCGACTTAGATTTATTGGGGTGATGAAAAGACTAAAACTTGACCAAAGTCATAAACCTCATGATCCGAGGAAAACATTCGTAACCATGGCTAAAAAATATAACATGGACGAATACGCATTAAAAAGAATAGCTGGACATGACATAGACGACATTACAGAATCAATTTACACGGAAAGAAGTTTAGATTGGTACATAGAAGAAATGCAAAAAATAAAATAGAATGCAATATTTTCGTTGTAGGAATAATGTATGAATGAACTACATTTTAGTACGTTTTAGTAATCTTAACAATACGGATAAACGTTTATTTCAAGCCATTTCCTTGCTATACAGCATATAAACAGTTTCTATCAATCTGTCTGCATAATCGAATTTCGCCGTAAATATAAGGCTTTATTATAATAAATGTAGGAATAATGTACGAACGTAAGCGCTCCGTTTATGCTTAGTCGTCTCTTATTTAACCGACGATAAAGGGGTATAGAAGCAAAGGAGAATAAAAAATCTTCTATACCCCGTAATAAGGAAACAAGCTATTTTAATATTTTAGCCCACCACTGTTTGTCGACTACTCCGCTGGCTGTCTCACCAAAGGAGGCTTGCATAAGCTTAATGCCGTTAACAGTGTTTCGGCCTGCATTTCCGTCTATAACATCTGAATACCAACCGTGCTTTTTGAGTATGGCCTGAAGTATTTTTACATATGTACCATTGGAGCCGTATTTCACAGTAGGTAAAAAACCTACCAGAACATCGAAATTACTTAGTTCTGACAGATCTTTTTGCTCTTCAGGATCTAAGATACGATATAACCACGACCAGGATTTTGTTCCTGTACCACAATTATAATAAGTATGTTTTGACCAATGCCCTACCCCAGTCTTGCCATTATCACAAATCCCATGGCTGTTTTCAGGAGCTGCCTCGTAAACACCATTGACTCCGTCCCAGGTAGCAACATGATGGCCATTACTCCACATGATGTCTCCTCGCTGGAGATTAGAAGCACTCCACGGAATCTTTTGAAACCTTGAAGTATCGTCAAGAACTCCGGTATATGCGGAAGCAGCATGAAAAGACTCTCCAGGATTTATAATCCCAGCGCTAAGAAGAGCCAGTCTTGTGTATTCAGAGCAACCTATTCCGTTAGGGCTTCCGTCGTAATAATGATATCGGCCATCGCCAAGTGTTTCCAAAGACTCAATATAATCGTCTATTTTACTCATAAGTTTGACCTCTTAACATTTATGTAGTCGGAATGGCTAAATAAAAGACAAGCGTAGTAGTGCCCGATATAGTTCCTGATATCGTCATGCTCCCATCATATGTATCCCATGAAATCTCTGATATAACAGCACTGGAACTAACGCTTGGATCTGGAGTTTCCCATTTAGAAAATACAACTTCGTGGTCAGCAGTAATTTTAGAGTTATTTACTGTCTGTGGGAGAGATGAAATTGAAGAAAAAGTAATTTTTACAATTTCGCCTTTATCGCCACCATTTTCAACCCAGCTGGTTCCGTCATAAGTCAATTCTACAACCGATCCAGCAGCCCATGAGGAAGGTATATCTGTACCGACAGCAGTTGTTCCATAACGAATTATAGGTTTTGCTGTGGTTCCTCCTACGCTAAGAGTAGGCGAGGCTGCAGTATTGGAATTTGTAAATTTGACATGTATTGTGGTTCCTTTAATCAAAGAAAACACCGCAGAATTTGAATTATCAGCCTGATCTCCAATAACATTAGCAACTTTGGCAGCCACATTAGCCGCAGTATCACAAACACAGTATGCTGTCGATGCTATATAATGGCTTGTGCCATCAGAATCTTTGATTTTATTTGTGACTTTAGCCATTCAATAAACCTCTCTTTAAAAAGAATAAAAGAAAGAGCCCACATAATTTACGCGAGCCCTTCCTTCTATTTAACAATTACGCTGCCTGCAGTACCTGTGAAGGAACCTGTAGGAGCTTTTGCAGTACCTGTGAAGGAACCTGTAGGAGTACCAGCAGTACCTGTAAAGGAACCAGTCGGTGTTCCAGCAGTACCTGCGAATTCCAGATCCACGCCAGTACCAGAGAAGGATCCTGTAGGAGCTTTAGCAGTGCCTGTGAACTCAAGGTCAACACCGGTACCAGAGAAGGATCCTGTAGGAGCTTTAGGTGTGCCTGCAAACTCAAGCTCTACGCCAGTACCAGAGAAGGATCCTGTAGGAGCTTTAGCAGTACCTGTAAAGGTAGGAGTTGAAGCTGTAGCGCTTTCAATACCTGTTGCAACAGTAGTATTAGATCCCTTGGTCGGAAGTGTGCCCTGTGAGAAACCAAACTCCAGAACGCCGTCCGTTACAGTAGCGCTGAATGTCGGAAGAGTACCAACGTCTGTAATGGAGTTAACTGTTGTTGTGGTCGGCGTGACTGTGATTGTAGGAGCTGAGACAGTTCCTTCCGGTGTATAGCTGTCAACAGTAACGCTACCTGCCGGTGTATAGTTAGCTGTGCCAGATCCAACACTGATGGATCCTTCAGGTGTATAGCTGTTAACTGTTACGTTACCTGCTGGTGTATAGTTAGCTGTGCCAGAGCCAACGCCGATTGAACCTTCGGGTGTGTAGTCGTTTACAGTAATGCTACCTGCTGGTGTATAGTTAGCTGTTCCTGAGCCAACTTCAATAGAGCCTTCGGGTGTGAAGCTGTCGATTGACACAGAGCCTGAAGGTGTAAAGCTGTTGAACGTAATGGAACCTTCCGGTGTGTAGTCGTTTATCGTGATGGAACCTTCCGGAGTCATAGATCCGGTAGCGGTATCCTTAAATGCCAGATCGCCAAGGTCTTCTGTCGGGGTATAGCCAGAGAGATCTACGAGCTTACCAAGCTCTTTCCATACAGCAGGGGTTGCGGTGGTGATTGCGACGCTTGCATAATATTCAAGACCTGTTGATTCGTCTTCCCAAACGTCACCCTTCTTGGCCGTGGTAATAGCCTGAATAGCAGCAAGATTTGCTTTTGTGCCTTTGAAATCGAACAGAGAAGATACAGCTGCTGCGATCTGATCGTCAACATACTTCTTAGCGACTTTATTCTGTACAGCATTCTCTGAAGAATCTGACATTGTAGAGTCAACGGTCGGTGTGTTTGACAGATCGCCATAATCGCCACTTGTAGCAACGGATGCCAGACCATCAATGTTTGACGCTGCTAACTTGTGTGAAGAATCAATCACATCCTGTTTGCTTGACTCAAGACCAGTAATGGCTTCTCTGGCTTCTGAGTCTTTAATATAATGTACGTTGCCCTGATCATCCTTAATAGTATGAATGTAGCTGTAGTTTACATTATCCTGCATTGTTTTAAATTCCTTTCGTTAAAATATAAGAATTAATGTGATATAACAAGAGCCCCTTCAGCATCTCTGAAGACTCTCGATTTAGCATTCCATGAAGCACGTTCTTCCTCATTAATATGACGGACTTCATCTTCTAAATGTTGTTTAAGTTTTTCTATTTCATCTTCCAATCCAGTTATTGATGATATTGGATGAGCATTTGCAGCGTTTCTGTTTCTTAAATCGTTATGATCTCCTGAAACAACAGTCACGTTTACGCCTTCTCCCATAGTTGAATTGAAACTGCTGTCGTTGTTTGAAAAAGTGACACTAAAATCAGCCATTACATCACCTCCTCATTCAGGACCTCATCAACGGATAGCTTAAGGATATTCGACGCCAGCACTCTGTCTCCAATCTTGACTCTAAGCTGAACTGAAACAGGTCTTACCATAAACAAAAATGTTTCTTCCTGGGAAAGAGTCACTGAGATTGCATTATGGTTCATCTGAACTTCATCTTCAGTCTTCTCCAGAATCGTTTTTCCGTTCTGTTTATAAGTAATTATGAGTTTCGATATAGCGTTCGTATCGAATGGAAGATAAAATGTATGGGTTGGAGTAGTTACTCGATACATGGTGTTTCCCCTTACTGTGGTTAAAATATAACAACGGCCATCTCTCCTTTGATGGTTTAACAATTAAAAACTTCTTCCCATAATAAAAAGCGGGATATGGTTAAAAAGGAGAGTAAAAACCATACCCCTATATAAAAATATGGAAACAAGCAAGGCTTTACTTGAGGGAAACGTTAATTATTCTTTCCTCTTTAAAACACAACTTATTCTTTGTTATGGATTTCAAAACTATTACGTTTCATACATTCTTCGTACTGATCCTTTATAAGCCTTTGCGCTATTACGGTACGTTCATTCTCAAAATCCGGATGCTCTTCGCAATAGTTGTTATACTCTTTTATTTGCGATAAAGTCTCTTCAAAAAATTCCTTGCTATGGTATTTTTTCACGTACATTTCATCAGCAAATCTGAGTATTCTTTGGCGGTACATGATAATGTCTTTTTCTTTTTCCTCTTTGAGATGGTCATCAAGAGTCTGTTCAATAGTATCTAATCTATCTAGTGTTTCACCGTTGAATGCCCTACCCAATTTTCTGGCAACCCAATGCCAAACCGATATTTCTAGAGGTTTTACCTTTATTAAAGATAAAATAACTATTAGCATACCACTACCGCCAATAGTAGCTACGAGTTCTGTCACCGTCATTTTGACTCCTTATACGGCTCTTTGTATGACATCGCTCTGGAACTATCTCCAATTCCTGACGTAGTCATATCGGTAACAACGCCAATAGCGGCTAATATCACAAAGACCACATCCACTATTTCTAAAATCTGAGCCTGTATTTCGGTTAAATTAAACTGAATTCCAAATATGTCCAGTACCCTCTGCGCCAGCAAGAGCAAAGCCGGAATAATCGTTATCCAAAAAATTTTGTTTTTAAATCTGACTTTCCAGTTCATATAGTGCCCTCCTTACATCGCCTGCATTTTCTGAATGAATTTCTGAAATTCCATTCTTGTACGTTCATCGGGGGCATCTTCCATAAGTTCAGTCAATTCGTAAATCATGTCTCCATTTCTTGAATATCCGCCAGAATATCTTCCCATAGTGTCTCTTCTAACACCTCTTCCTCTATATGATCCGCCACGCATATTCATTCCATCGTTATACATAGGATAAGGCATAGCATATGATGCTGCGTAATTATTGCCATTTTCCTTCTCTTCATATTTATCAATAATCCTATCAAGATTCTTGATTGTATGAGTGAGTTTGTCAACGACGTCAAGTGTAGCAGACGTAAGATCCTTGTCGGGATACTCTTCAAGCTGCTTACACAGTTTCTTTCTAAGTTCGTATAATTTCTCCACTTTAATATCCCTCCTTAAATCCGATAACCGTCTGCTCTGCTAAATATAATGTTAGCGTTCTGGACTAGTATTGGCTGACCAGAAATATTTCTTACAGAAAGCGTTTCACAGCAACAAGTCCATATCTGAGCAATAGTAGCATCTGATACATTAAAATACTGCTCTACTGCCGCCGGAGTAACAGTCATCTCGGTTGTCGGAATGGTATCTCCATCAAGAGTTATAGCCAGAGAAATTGCTTCAACGGTTCCTCCTGTTGGAATAGCTATATTAGCTCCAAAATCTACAAGATAATTTGCGGTTTTAGGACAACATCCACAAGGTAATCTGTTAACTCTTCCTGCAATTAAAAAAGCTCCGGTTTCGTCTCTGTGACGAACAAGACCTGAATTGCATGGAACTGGTGAGTCAGTAAATATAATAGATTCGCCAGGGTTTACGGTCTGTACGGCGTTACTTGAAAATTCACATGCCATAGCCGTCACCTCCCTGCTTAAGCATTGCAACCGCATCCGTAACCGTTATTAGCGTAAGCATAAGGATTCGGAACGGTCCAACTCGGAATCGGATAAGGAGCGATTCTGTTAATCAGCTGAGCTGTCTGAGCATTGTTATCTGAAATAAGCTGAGCAGTCTGAGCGCCCTGAGATGCCGCAAGATTTGCCATATTAAGCTGTGTTCTAAGATTTGCAATTTCTTCGTTCTTAGCATCAATCTTATCCTGGCAAAGCTGATCTTTAATACTCTGAAAACCTGCGGTCTGAGATGCGATAATATCTCTGATACCGTCAGAGATAGCAGCACGATCGGCACAGTTTTCAGTCTGGACAACGCTCTGCAGATTGGCTGACGCCAGACGATTTTCGCAACAGCAATTAGCAAGCTGAGATGCAAGCCCATTAAATCCCTGGCTCATCGCTGTCTGGTTCGCAAATATTTGCTGCATATTAGCCATCTGTCTTGCATTTGCTGCTGTTTCAGCATTAGCAAATCCAGTATTGACAGTGGCGTTCACACCGGCAAAACCATTGCAAAGTTGTGTTCCTATGCCCTGAACTCCACTCTGAATAGAATTAATTGATCCATTAAGCATCTGATCACGGAATCCAGCGTTCGTAATATCAGTCTGGTTCATCCATGGATAAAGTGCTGATGCGGTGTTGCCGTTACCTGCATTATTGCCCCAACTGTTGTTGCCCCATCCAAGCAGGAGTAAAAGAATAATCCACGCCCAGCTATCTCCGCCAAACATTCCGCCATTGTTTCCGTAACCACCATACATAGGCGATACAGGCATAACCATTGAGTTCATAGCTCCGTTATCTTCCAAAGCCATATTAATACCTCCATAAAAAATAAAGCTGTCATTGCTTTTTCCGCAAGACAACTTAATACATTAAGTTTCTATGATTTTGAATTACTATTTGAACTGGCCGTAATTCTGAGCCGATTGAACCATTTGAACAACTTGATTGTATCGTTCCTGCGATACCTGTCCACTGTTCAAAAGGTGCTGAATTATAGAATTCGGATCATTTCCGATATTTTGTGGAACGTTAAAACCTCTTTGGATAACAAATTGAAGAGGATTACTTCGAAGCTGCGTAAGCATTTGCATAGGGTTGTTAAAGTTTGAATTTTGCATCCTTTCCTGATATAAGGGATTACTCATTCTTACTATACTCCTTTCGATTGTCCCGTCTGTTTGTAAGAGCGTCTATACGAGCTTTAAACTGCTCCAGTTCTCCACGGATATTGTTAACATCTTCCTTAGTGGCAAAAGTATCTTCGCTCGAAACAGCAGGAGTAGAAGTCTGAGGAGTATCACGAATAGTATAGTCTAAAATCTTCATACTTGGCATTCCGCTTGCATCTGCTGATTTTAAATAGATTACAGGTGCTTCAGAGTCCCACAATGTAACAGTCGCATTCGGTCCAACAAGATAGCTTTTAGCGCCGCCTATGCCCTGAACCCAGATCATGCCATTATTTACTTGTGGCTGATTCTGAACAGTAGGCTGCTGAACCGTTTGAGGCTGCTGATATTGATAATAATACTGTGGATAGTATTGTTGCTGATATCCTATCGGAAATCCGTTACTATAAGCCATTTTTATTTCTCCTTTCCTTGTTTCCAGTAGTACTGCGGAATCTCCTGACTGGAATCCCATGAGTCATATATGTTTCCATTCACAACGGTGGCTACATGAGAACCGAATCCTAAAACAAAAACGCCCTGACTGTTATCTTCGCAGAAATTTTCCGCTGTATAACAATCAGGGCAAGTATTTGGTAACGAATATCTATAGAATCCATGTTGCCTTAGAACGGCTCCCCATACACCATTACTTGATGGCATATCAGCCATCTGATAACCTGCTTTGCTGATTAAGCAATAAGCTGTTTCCCAGTCGGTGTTAAGAGCTTTAGCAATGGCTCTAACCGAACAATCGCCAACTATTCTACCGGCTGGATTCGGGTTGTATTCGATCCACATTTCCGTATCATTCTCCTGTAAATAGTCGTTTCCAGCATTTTGAATCAAACGTTTTATTTGAAGAAAAGTTTCCGTACACTTTATTCCAATTCGATTTGATCGCATCTATTGCGTTTACTGTTAAAGTTCCGGCATGACTATCAATTTCACCATTGTAATACCCAAGATGCTTTAATTCGTTCTGAAGCAATGCTACAACATCTCCAGATGATCCATATGAAATTTCCGGTAAGGAATCTGAAAGAATATAGATGGAAGTCTTTCGATCTTTGCCAAGCATCAGATTGATTTCGTTCTGAACATCAGCATAAATAAGACCATTTTCCTTGCACCAGGCAACTCTTTCTTTCCCATTGATGTTATCGTCTATCATCTTCTGAGCAGCTTCCCTAACGGTATACGTCTTAGGTTCTCCTTCAAGTCTTCTGTTAACTTCTTCGCAAATCTGAGGAAGGATCTGAACCATATGCCATTCTGGACAAGTTGTACCGTATGCTGAAGTCCATTTATGAAGCAATATATTACCTTTCACGTTTCCTATATTTCTGTTACCTCTTTTTGCGGCAACTACTTCAGATTCGTCAGAAGGATCAAATATTGCCTTTCCTCCAAGAGATGGATAACGCTCAAATATATCGACCATGAGATTAATCATAGATTCCTGAGCAGCTTCCGGAATAGTCCAATCTCCATAAGCAGTATCTGATACTTCAAACGTAATTCCGTATTTATCAGCTCCCCAGAAGCTAGAAGTCCACGCACCATATTCTTCAGGAACATTACAACTAATATCTCCTGCATATCCTATACAGTAGTTCGCGCTGTTTTGTTTTCCATTAGATACAAAATACTTAGCACAATTTTCGCCAGTGGATTTATTAGCCATATGATGTGAAATAATAAATCTAAGTTTAGATGAGTCACGCTGTTCCCAGTGTTTGTCAGTTAAATATTGAGTCGTAGCAAGTTTACTGATTACTGTCATATATATCGTCGCCTCTTTTCTTAAAAACTGGTTAAAAAGTTATTTGATAAAAACTGCTTACAAAAAATTGCTCAACTAATCACTAAAACTTCCCACACCTGAAAGGTGTGTAGCACCATGAAAACCCAATAATACTGGCAATTAAAAAGGCATATCCATCTCATCTATGGTATAATTGAATTGACCAAAAAACAAAAACACCTAAGGAGATTTCTATGCCCAACTCAATTATACCACAGGATCAGGACGGAAAGGAACTTTTTAATGCAATTGCTTCATTTTTTGATCGGTTCCGGGTCGGAAACCTGCTTCGGAAATGTAATGCCCAGAAGGAAAAAGGAGTTCCCGTCCTGCAGATCTTCAAATATAAGCTCTGTAATGTCTTTGCTGACCGCAGCATGTACATGCAGCAGAAGACTGGATCTTTTCGGGAGACCTTCTCCAAGAATACTTTCTACCGTTTCCTGAATTGCGGAAAAACGAACTGGCTCCGATTTACGACCATTCTGTCTAAGGATGTAGCGGAAACAATCGAGCCTCTGACCAGCGAAGACCGGATCAATGCCTTTGTAGTAGACGACAGTCTGTTCGAGCGGACCAGCTGCAAGAAAACGGAACTGGGTTCCCGTGTCTTCGACCATACTTCCATGAAGTTTCGAAAAGGCTACCGGCTCATGACCGTCGGCTGGACGGACGGAAACACATTCCTTCCGATAAACAGTTGCCTCCTGGCCTCTTCAAAAGAGCATAATGTCATTGGCCCTGTTAATAACTATGATGGTCGGTCGCTTGCTGCAAAACGCAGAAAGCTTGCTCGGCAGAAAGGGACGGATGTCATGATTGAACTTCTAAAGACTGCCCAGGCAGTCGGACACCATGCCGACTATGCGCTGTTTGATACATGGTTCTCCAATCCCGCACAGTTGATTGCAGTAAAGGAGTTAGGGCTGGATTCCATAGCCATGATCAAGAAGAGTTCCCGTATCTACTATGAATACGAAGAGAAACAGCTCTCTATCAACAATATTTTCGACATCTGTAAGAAACGCCGGGGCCGCAGCAAGTATCTTCTCTCTGTGGACGTTATGATCGGAAAGGATCAGAAGATCCCAGCAAAGATCGTCTGTGTCCGCAACAAGAAGAACAAAAAGGACTGGGTCGCCTTTATCTGCACAAACCCGGATCTTTCCGAAGAAGAGATCATCCGTATCTATGGAAAACGGTGGCAGATAGAAGTCTTTTTCAAGACCTGCAAGTCCTACCTCAACCTGGTCAGTGAATGCCACAGCCTTTCCTACGACGCGTTGACAGCCCATGTAGCGATTGTGTTTGCCCGTTATCTGATGATTGCATTGGAACAACGAAAGGACGAGGATTATCGGTCCCTTGGAGAAATTTTCTTCTATTTCACCGATGAACTCGCAGACATTACATTTGCAGAGTCTTTCCAGATTATACTGAAAGCGATGTTTGAGTGCATTTATACGATATTTCAGGTCACCGATGAGCAGATGGATGCATTTATCGATATGTTTATAAACCGACTTCCGGCATATCTGCAACGAGCGCTGGCAAAAGGCAGTGACGCAGCATAGAAATCTATTTGATTGCCATTATTATTGAGTTTTCATGGTTCGAGTCCCATTTTGGGTATGGGAACTTTTAGTAATCACTTTATTGTGGAAATCCACAATAATTTAGTAGCCATCTTGCAATATGCCTTGCTTCGAATTCTAGCGTATTCCCAGTTAAATCACTATGAGGATGAAGGTTGTCCGGAAGTGCAATATTCAGTAATGTCATTTCATGACCAGCCGGTACTGCATCGTCGTCCCAATACCCATCAACCCATGCACCGGTAGTATTAATAACCCTCTGTGACCATCCAAAATATTCCCATAAGGGCATTAATGGAATAAGCCAATCGTTTGCCACTGCTGTTTGAATCTGAGCAACTGATGGATAAAGCTGATTTTCGTAATGACCAATCATCAGGATTCTCGCCTTCGGATTGTAGTCCAGGATGTACTTAATCAGGAAATTGAATGCCCCGCGAGTCGAATATAAGTCATAAGGATGCGTTGGGTCATAAGTTCCGTCATCAGGGGCATCATTCTTTCCATGATCGAATATCCAGAAATCCGGTTCGTTTCCTTCCGACAAATATTGGCCAATCCGGTTTTCATAACTAAAACTTAGAATCTCTGCTTGCAATGTTGCATCTGGAGCGCTCGATCGTTTATTATACAACCAGATATCGCTATTCCAGTTGTCAATAATCCATTGCATTTCTTCGATGGTATTTGATAAACACTCTGAACATTTTGTATAATTTCCATTGAAGCCATATGGATTTTCTACACTAATCATACTTGCATTCTTACAGTGAATACATGAAGATCCTACAGATTCGTTAACTACATCTGCTCCCAACAGTCTTCCGACTCGGTAGGGATATCCCCAGGTGTTTCCTCTGGAAATATATCCGGCTGCCGGTATAGACGTGCCATACCAAACAACTTTCTTACCAATAAAATAATTATTGTTTCCACGGAAATCATTAATATATTTTGAAAGATTTCCATATACAGTAATAGTTTCACAGGCGTTGCTTTGGTTTACAAATTTATCCGTTACATATAATCTTGTAGCTCCTTTTGGAATAGCTACATTTTCATATGTAACGGGTTCACTAAAGGAAGAAGCAGATTGTACTTTATACAGTATATTGTCTTTTTCATCTGTAAATGTAAAGCTATTATAATACTCTCCACGTGGCCACATTTGTATCGTTACACTTTCAAGATCGTATACTCTGTAAAGAGCAGAATAGCCATAAGTTGTAACTTTGGTAGTTCCGTTAAACCACCCCAAAACTAGATTACGAGGAAGGATTTGTGACTCAAGATGAGTTAATTTTTCAATCTTATCGTCAATATATTTACCGCCAGAAATACTAACTTTAACGTCATTTAAATTTATTGTAGTACTAACATATAAAGTGACAGCATCATCTGGTACGATTACTTCAAATGTCTGAAAATCTTCCGCTGTGTTCGAACCTTTATACTGTATAACACCTCCATCCTTATCCAAGAAAGTGTAAATATTCCTGTATACATCAGGTGCCATATTTATCTTAGCGTATTTCGATCCTGTAACATTAAATTTTTGCGAAACGTAATAGTCTACTTCCGTACGTGTTGAACCAGAATAGTAATCTTTGACACCTTTGCCGATTAATTCAACATAATTAATCAAAGAAGGAACCTTTCCTTCAATATCAGAAACACGGCCTTTAATATCAGAAACGCGTTTATCTACAGTATTACCTTTAACTGCAATGCCATTTTTTTGTACACAAATTATAATCTTGCTGGAATTTTCGGGTGCCGTAAGTATTTTGTTCGTTTCTGTAGCATAAGCATTTGCCTTTGAAATAAGCTTATTGCTATTGTCGATAAACGCCCACAAACGACAACTTCCGCCACCAGTTCCTGAAATTGTAAACGTGTCGCCTTCCTGACAATCGGCAATTGCGTAATCAAAGCTTTGATGATTCCATACCACAAAAGAAACCGTTTCTCCGACATCAACTCCCGTTTCAATATACTGATTATAATTGAATGTAAGATTATCATTTCCCAAATTAAAATTTAAAGTGCTTTTTAAATTGTCAACATCATCTCCAAGTGCAACTTGAACCCAATGACTGGGAGTCCATGCTTCGGCAGTCGTTATAGTATCAGCACAACGATATAATTTAGAATCATAATAAACATAATCGCCTACAGAATAAGTACTACTAGAATATGTGTCGGCAACTAATCCTCCAAGATTTGCAACTGCATTATTTGCTGCTGTTGCTGCAGCATTTGCGTTATCTGCCGCTTGCTGAGTTGAACTCGGAAGCCCTTCGATAGCAGTTTTAACGGCCAACAGCGTTTCATCCGTAGCCAGTCTATGTTCTACTCCACTTGCCATATTTATCTTATTCCTTTCTTTTTATTCATTTTTAAGTCTTTGGCATACATAGCCATTACTATCTATATACAAACCAAGAGCGTCAATGTTTGAAATGTTGCTATTCAACTCATTTATAGCGCCTACAAGCGTTCCTTTCTGAGTGGTGGTTAAAGAACTTAGATTTCCATGCTCTGAATCCAACTCATTTATAGCGCCTACAAGCGTTCCTTTCTGAGTGGTGGTTAAACTTTCAAGCAGGCCAGTTTTGCCAGTAGAATAAAATTGTTTTGTAGTCGTTGCCAT
>RHMF01000958.1_pt1 | contig 14153 bp, 13 predicted proteins | sample 5365151 | NCBI WGS metagenome assembly RHMF01 (sample SAMN10266501, study PRJNA497801) | feces metagenome | isolation source: feces | host: Bos taurus | place: China: Prairie of Fairy Mountain | collected 2017-08-14 | reverse complement strand
GCTGAATAAAAACCGCTTCCAGCAGTTCTCCTAATGGATACTGCAAATGCTTCATGCTTTTGCTTCCTCAATAACAGCCAGAATAAAATCCGCTGCTGCTTTCATAGCCGGGATTTCCAGATATTCCTCTACGCTATGAATCTTGCACATGCCTACCCCTACGTTAGCAGCTGGAATCCCTTTGCCGCAGAACACATTAGCATCGGTGCCGCCGCCGGATTTCACCAGTTTTGGTTCCAAGCCAATTCTTCTCGCTGCACGGCAGCCTAACTGTACAGTGGCATCATCCTCCGATAAATCCACCGCACTGTAGCTTTCTTCTACCACAACATCCACAGCGCCGCCCATTTCACTGGCAGCCTCTTCACAGCAGCGCACCATATCAGCGATAATTTCATCTACACGATCTTTTTTCAGGCTGCGTGCCTCACCAAAAATGGTTGCTTCCGGTGTTACAATATTCGTCGCACGGCCGCCCTCAATAATACCTATATTTGCGCAGGATTCCGCATCCAGACGGCCCAGTGTCATAGCCGCAATAGCTTTAGATGCCATTACAATAGCATTGATGCCTTTTTCCGGTTCCAGGCCTGCGTGTGCCGCTTTACCATGGAAAGTAGCTGTCACATCAATATGATATGGGGATGCAATGCAGATTTCGCTTGGCATCCCTTCGCTGTCAAACAGGAAGGCTGCATCGGTTTTCGGAAACCCTTCTAAATCAATATATTTTGCGCCTAACAGCCCAATTTCCTCGGAAATGGTGAATACCACCTGAATCGGCCCGTGGGCAATATTATGCTCCTCAATAGCTGTTACAGCCTCTAAAATTGCCGCAATACCGGCTTTATCATCGCCGCCCAGCACAGTAGTGCCATCGGTGCGGATAATATCGCCATCCACAATCGGTTTTACACCGCATCCCGGCGGAACAGTATCCATATGGGAGCAGAACATTACCGTTTTGCCTTCCACATTACCCGGCTTGTACGCAATAATATTCCCTGCATTGCCGCCTGTATTTGCATTGGCATTATCCTCTTTTACCTCATATCCTAACGCGCGCAGCTTTGCAGCAGTGTAATCCGCCACCGGGCGCTCAAATTTACTCTCCGAATCCAGCTGTACCAGCTCTAAAAATGTCTGGATTAATCGTTCTCTCTGAATCATCGTCATCATCCTTTCGTCATCATCCTTTGCTATGGGATTATAATCTAACTTATAGTTTATCACAAAAACCGCTGAAAACCAAACAAAAACAGGCTTAGCGCAGCATGTATACAGCCGCTTGTCCAATAAAATTCACTTGACGTATATTTTTGTTTTGCTATAATAAAAATAGAAAAGAGAGAAAGCCTAACGGCTTGCCCTCGAAAATCGTTGGATTACTCCCGTCACGATTTCTTAGGTCTGAGACGGGAGTAATTTTTTATTTAGTCTAATAAATTACTTTTTCGTACCCATTATCAAGGCGATAATCTCGACAATGAGCGAGGTAAATGCGATACCGCATAATAAACCTTCCCATGTAACTATGACTACCACCCCCTTACAGGGCAAGCCGTCTGTATGCCGTCATGCGCTGCGCAAAACAGCGTGACTTTCTCTCTATGAAGATTTTACCACAGGAACTCACAGCCAGATATTTAGACTTGGTTACAACTTTGTCGAATAATGTCACATAAAACTTTCCGTCATAATATAACACCCCGCCGCTTTGTTCACTTTATTGAGAATTATGCGACGGGGTGCTTTTTTATTCTGCTGTCAGTTTTACATTTTCAATAGCATTCCGGGCAAATTCAGTGGTTACGACTTTATTATAGTCGGCGCGCTGTTCCAGCTGACCGGCTAATGCCATAACGTCCATTAATTTATCCAGCGCCTCCGGCTCTAATACCGGGTTGGTATCCCACGCCTCGATATCTTTATAGCGCTGCACAATGGTAATCATATCTTCCGGCGCGATGTCCTCAAAATACGGCTGCAGAAGCGGTGCGATATCCTCGGCGCTGTTATTGGCTACAAACTGCTGACCTTTATACACAGCGTTGGTGAATTTCTGAATAATCTCCGGATTGGTTTCCATGTAGGATTTCGTAGCCGAGTATGCGGTAAACGGAATGTTGCCGGAGTGGGCGCCAACCGCTGTTAAAATATAACCTTTGCCTTCGCGTTCAAACTGGGTTGCAGTCGGCTCAAACAATGTGACAAAATCCCCCTCGCCGCTTGCAAAGGTGCCGCCCATAGCCGCAAACTGAATATCGGTACGCACATTTACGGTTTTGCTTTCGTCATCCACGCCGATATCCAGCCCGTTGGTTTTAAGTACATATTCCAGTGTCATTTCGGGCATACCGCCGGCACGACCGCCGATAATTTCCGCACGTTCCATTGCTCCTAATTGTTCCAGCGAGAAATTCTCCACAGGTTCACGGCCTACCAGAAAACTGCCGTCGCGCTGAGTCAGCTGGGCAAAGTTAACGGCGTAATCTTCGCGTTCCTGATTGGCTACATATACCGACGCCTCCGGCCCCATTAAACCTACCTGAATTTCATCGGAAATCAGTGCCGACATCACCTTATCAGCACCCTGGAGGTTAATTAAATCCACCTCCAGACCTTCCTCCTCAAAATAGCCGAGGCTCATAGCTGCATACCCCGGCGCATAGAAAATCGAATGTGCAACTTCCCCTACCGTTACCTTTTTAAGCGGCTGCTCCGCCCCGCCTTCAGGCTCTGCGGCCGTTGTACTGCTGCACCCGGCAAACAGTACCATGGATACACATAAAAGCCCTGCCATCAGTTTTTTTACATGATTCATTTTTTTCACAATCATACCTCCTAAGATTTTTTTATATGACGTTCCAGCAGGTTGATCAGGCTGTTTAAAATCCATGCACAGACAGCCAGAATCACCACGCCCATCATAACTAAATCCAGACGGAACACCTGACTTCCATATACAATCAGGTACCCGATGCCGCTTCGGGAAACCAGAAACTCCCCGACGATTACGCCGATTAAACAAAGCCCCATATTGATTTTTGCAAGGCTCAGCATGTTATCCCGGTTGGCGGGCAGAATCAGCTTGCGGAGAATCTGCGCTCTGGTAGCGCCGAAGCTTTCCAGCATACGGATTTTATCAGCATCTACACTGCGAAAATCGGTATAGGCGGAAAGAATGGTTACGACGATACAAATGGAAACGGCCACGGCAATAATCCCGGTGAGCCCGGCACCAAACCATACAATTACAATTGGTGCCAGCGCTGTTTTTGGAAGGGCATTCAATACAACCAGAAACGGGTCAAAAATACGGGAGAGCATCGGCCACCACCAGAGCAGAATGGCAATGCCGATTCCGCAAAAGGTACCGATAAAAAAGCCGACAAAAGTTTCCCACATGGTAATGCCGATATGTGCCCAGATGGTGCCGTTTAAAAAATACACCCGGAAAATATCCACAATCGCAGATGGACTGCTGAATAGAAAGGTATCAATCCATTTCATACGCGCTGCCAGTTCCCACAAAGCCAGCATAGAAACCAGAAGCAGAACCTGTGTGATACGAATCTGACGTTTTTCCCTGCGATGCTGCTCCAGCCATGCTAAATGGGCCGGGCTGTGTTCATGGGGTTGTGCTGTCGTCGTCATCCTGCATCATCTCCTCCCAGATGGTGTTAAAATACTGCTGAAACTCCGGAGCTTTGCGCGACTTTAACGGCGTGCGCGGCTCTTCTGTGGTCAGGTTTACCCGGTAGGTGGTTTTTACTTTTGCCGGGCGGTGGCTCAGCGTATAAATGGTATCGGCAAAGCTGATGGCTTCGCTGATATCATGGGTCACCAGAAGCGTGGTTTTTTCCTCGTGCTGAATAATACGGGCAATATCTTCGCTGACCATAAGCCGTGTCTGGGAGTCCAGCGCGGAAAACGGTTCATCCAGAAGAAGGATATCCGGGTCAACGGCCAGCGTGCGAATCAGGGCGGCACGCTGCCGCATACCGCCGGATAATTCTGTTGGATAACGGTTGCGGAAATCCCATAAATCATAAGTGCGAAGCAGTCTTTCCACTTTTTGCAGATGCTCTTCAGATTTCTGAAGCTTCTGAATTTCCAGCCCGATACACACATTGTCATAAATCGTGCGCCACTCCAGCAGATGATCTCGCTGAAACATATAACCAATGCTTCCCTTGCGGCTCACACTGCCGCCAGTTGGTTCCAGAAGGCCGGATAAAATATTCAGAATGGTACTTTTTCCGCATCCGGATGGCCCTAACAGCGCCGCAATTTCCCCCTGCTCCAGTTCAAACGTAATATCTTCCAGCACCTCCACTACGCCTTCCTGATGAAAAAAGCGCATAGAAACATGATTTGATGCCAGCAGCGGTTCTGTTTTCATCGATTCTCACTTCCTTATGTAAAGTTTCTATAGTATATTGTGCGATGCGTGAAAGAGTGAATCGAAAAATTAAAGTGGAACGAAGGATTTTTTTCTGATATACTAGCAGTAATGAGGTTATAACAAGGAGTGATTGTTATGAAAAATTTCCATTACCACATGCCTGTAGATTTATTTTTTGGTGAAGGGCAGATTTCACAGCTGGCCGACCAGATGAAACGGTTTGGCAAACGGGTGCTGCTGGTATACGGCGGCGGCAGTATCAAGCGCAACGGGCTGTATCAGCAGATTATGAATATCTTTGCAGAAGAACACATTGAACACTGGGAACTGGCCGGGGTAGAGCCAAATCCGCACCTGACCACAGTGGTACGCGGCGTGGAACTGTGCCGGGAACATAATATCGAGCTGATTCTGGCTGTAGGCGGCGGCAGCAGTATTGACTGTGCAAAAGTAATTGCCGGATCGGTAGCCTACGACGGCAGCCCCTGGGATATTGTTTTAAATCCAAAACTCTGCACATCGGCACTGCCTCTGGGGGTTATCCTGACTTTATCCGCAACCGGCTCGGAAATGGACCCGATGGCAGTTATCACAAATACAGAATTAAATCTGAAATATGGTGTGGGTTCCAACCTGTTTATTCCGAAATTTTCGATTCTCGATCCAACCTATACCTATAGTGTTCCGGCAAGCCAGACCGCAGCCGGCACTGCCGATATTATGAGCCACGTATTTGAAAGCTACTTTACACTCGGCGACGGCGCTTATCTGATTAACCGCCTGGCCGAAGGGATTTTACAGACCTGTATTCACTATGCTCCGATTGCCATAAAAGAACCGGAAAACTACGAAGCCCGTGCCAACCTGATGTGGGCATCCAGCCAGGCTATTAACGGACTTCTGAAAAACGGCAAGGCTACCCCATGGAGTGTACACGCTATGGAACACGCCCTCAGCGCCTACTTTGATGTGACACACGGTGTAGGGCTCGCTATTCTGACACCAGTATGGATGGAATATATTTTAAACGACGACACCGTGCAGATGTTTGCCGAATACGGCTGGAATGTATGGCATCTGGACAGATCCGCGGATAAATGGGAAACCGCCAGAGAAGCTATCGCAAAAACCAGCGAATTCTTTGCGTCGCTGAATATTCCAATGACACTGCATGAGCTGAATATTCCAGAAGATATGCTGGAAACCATGGCGAAAAATGCACCAAAAGGCGGCGACACCATTCACGGCGTTGTTCCGCTGCACTGGACCGATGTACTGGAAATCTACAAACGCGCTTATTAATAAAAAAGACTGCCTTCGCATATGCGAAAGCAGTCTTTTTTTATACCATCATATATTTATTTTTCACTGATTACAGGCAGATTTCCGCCCCTTCACCGCACTGTAAATCCTCCTGATTAATAATCGTGAAGTCTTTTTCCTGCAGAGCGGCAATCGCTTTTGCCTCGTCATCCACGCGGAATACGCGGCAGACTGTGCCTGTTTCACGACTTGTAAATGCATAGGTATATTTTACATTAACACCGACATCGGTAAAGCTGTTTAAAACCTCATACAATCCACCCGCACGGTCCGGAATCCCAACTGCCAGAACCGTAGCAACCGATGTTACATACCCGGCTTTGCCCAGCGCATCTTTGGTACTTTCAAAATCGTTTACAATTACCCGGGCAATACTGAAATCCGGCGCTTCTGCAATTGAGAATGCACGAATATCGATGTTGTTTTCCTGCAGCACTTTAGTGAACTGCATCAGCCCATCGGTGGTGGTTTCTAAAAATACGGAAATCTGTTTTACTGACATGTTGAAAACCTCCTAAGTCATGGATTTTACCCTATGAACTTATCATACCATCATTTTTTCATTATGCAAGAAAAAATTCTGTATTCATTCCCGTATTTATAAATCCGCTACAATTCACTGAAATTATCCAGCATGGCAATCAATTCATCCTGCGAATGAAATTCATATTCGCCATTCTCCAGTTCCAGCCTCTGCTCGTCACTCAGATTTTTCACCAGCACATCGGTTACCAGAAAGGCGCCGCCATCGCTGCCAATTATACTCGGGCCAAAATAAACCGCAAGATACTGCCCGCTCTCGTTAATCCCGAAATGGTACACATGCTGATGCTGTTCACAAAGCCCGCGCACATTGCGGCAAATGGTTACCACATGCTCCGAATTTTCGGTAATGGTCCAGTCGGGAACCGGATAGCGGGTCACCAGCTCGCTTAAGGAAAGATCCATCAGCATAGCTTCCGTGGCTGCATCACCCGGCAGCGATACCGGTTTGCAGTCCAGTTCATACTGTTTGCACAGGGCACTCTGCTCCTGCCACTGAAAACTTCGCATTTTTTCCGGCTTTGCCTCCACCACGGCCGGTGCCTCCTGCAGGTTATAGCGTTCCTCATATATTTCATTCAGCAGAAACCCCATAGCCGCCGAAAACACAAACAGCACACAGACACTGGCCAGATAAAATGTTTTTTTGTAAGGAGTTGTCATAGTCATCCGTCCAATCTTTCGATAGTCAGGCACAAAGGCCTTTGATGATTACTATGACCAGTTTTTCCTCCAATTATACAAATCGTTCCAGTTTCTCATCCAGAATCCAGAAATCCGCACTCAGGTTCACAATACCCGGATTCGCGGTCATTTCATCGAGAAACCCCAGAATCTGCGTGATGGTTTCCTCATCGGCTACCGGAACCATATCCCGCGGCACATACACGTTTCCTGCCCATACCAGCGGAATGTCCTCTAAATCTAAAATATCTACCATCGATTGCAGTTTAGATGATTTAATTACAATCTCCATTAAATCGCCGTCATCAAAGCGCACATCATCGGCTCCGGCGCCAATGCCTTCCAGAACCAGTGTATTTTCATCGATTCCGCTCTGAAATTTGCTCACCAGCACCTGGCCGCGTTTCTGAAACATCCACTCTACACGCTGATTATAGGCACCGCCATAGCGCGCAAAGCAGGCCTCCAGCTCCGCTTCATCAAGCCCCGGCAGGCCATAAAAAAGAAACGAGGTATTCCCCGGCCCTCTGCCCTGATAAAGAACCGGCTCCGCACCTGTTCCATTACGATATACACAGCGTTTCATCCAGTTTGTATAATCCGCCATTTTTCTCACCTGCTTTTCTATAATTCCTGCTCTGATAAAAAACAGGACGGCTGCCCGCCGCCCTGCGCGTTATTGTGTTTATTTGATAGTATTTTGCACTTTGCACTGATTCCGGCGCTGATGCATGGTAATCACACAATCGGCTAAAAATACACAAAACAGTGTTTTCCATACGGACAGCCTCCCGGCAATACGCAAAAAAGCATTTAAAAGGGGCTGCACCATATAAACCACCGCCTGAGCCAGCACAACCCAGCACAGTGCAAATTTCAGGCAGATACGCCCGTCCACCTGCAAGGGCTCCCGGCTGTAATCCCAGTATTTTAATGCATAACGCCGCTCCAGCCACCATGCACTGATATATTCCACTATAAGCGGCAATAAACAGGCATGATAACGAAAGTGCCTGCGGTCATACCGGAAAGAACCGGCCAGCAGCACACCGGCAAAGCCATACATGGGTTTTACCGGGCCATGAAGAAAATTCGGTTTATGAAACGTACCCTCTTTTGCAAGATGAAATACCCCTTCGAGAACCCATCCTAAAAAGCTGTATATTAAAAAACACTGCCCTGTTCGTCGGATCATGCCGTACCCTCCTTTTTTACATGCAGGGTTAGCATGAAGCAGACCAGTATTTTTTATTCGCGTTCCTCACCATATACCGGCAGTTTTTTATACCAGATATGGCGATGTTTTGCCGGCCAGAATACCGCCAGCACTGTGTATATTTCCAGACGGCCAATCAGCATCAGCGCGCTGCAGAGCCATTTTGCTCCATCCGGTGCCGCCGAAAACGATTCTATCGGCCCGAAAGCGCCAAGTGCCGGGCCTACACCGCCCAGACACGATAAAGCACAGGTCAGCGCGTCTAAAAACTCAAGCCCCATGCAGCATAACAGCATCGTTGATACAAGTACAAGCACCACAAACAGATAAAAAAATGTGGTAACACTGTGTAACGTCTGTTCAGGCAGATTTTTGGCGCTGGATTTTAAAGTGCGTACCAGGCGGGGATGTAAAAACCGCTGTACTTCTTTCCCGGCCTGCTGCACCAGAATAATATGACGGTCAATTTTAAAACCACAAGTGGTAGAACCGGCACAGGCACCGGAAAACATCAGTAAAATCAGCACCATTTGCGCTGCCGGCACCCAGAGCTCATAATCGACACATACAAACCCGGTGGTTGTCAGTATCGATGCCACATGAAAGGCACTATGCCGCACCGCTGTCCAGATATCGTAGCCGTATTGCGGCAGAATATCCATAGTAACCAGCAGCACCGCCAGCAGCATGACGCCGGTATACACTTTAAATTCACGGCTTGCCCAGAAAAACCGCAGCGAGCGGTTGCGGAACACCAGATATAATAACGTGTAATTAATCCCGGCCATATACATACAAAACGTAATTACCCATTCCAGCATCGGGCTTTCATACGAGCCGATACTCAGATTCCGCGTGGAAAACCCGCCGGTTGCCACAATAGAAAAGGCATGATTTGCCGCATCGAACGTACTCATACCGCACAAAAGCATTAACAAAAATGTAATAGTCGTATTAAAAATATATAATTTCCATAAACTGCGGGCACTATCGGCAATTTTAGGATGCAATTTGTCTTTTACCGGCCCGGCTGCCTCTGCTTTAAAAATCTGCATAGCACCGGCGCCCAGATTGGCTAACAGCGCCACAAACAGGACAATAATCCCCATGCCGCCCAGCCAGTGAGTTACACTGCGCCACATTAAAACCGCGCGCGGTGTGCCTTCAATATCATCCAGCACCGAGGCCCCTACTGTTGCAAAACCCGACATCGCTTCAAAAAAGGCATCGGCCGCATTATCAAAGGTTCCTGCCAGCAGATAAGGAATCATCCCGAAAAATGCCGCCAGAATCCACCCGAAGGTTACAATGGCCGCGCCATCTTTCACCTGCAGATGCACATCTTTTTTAGCCGGGCGAAATACCTGCACTAAAAGCCAGCCCGCCCCCATTGTCACCGGCAGCATCAGAAGAAACACCCAGCCGCAGGATTCACGGTAAAAGGCCGCCGTCAGCAGAGGAAACATCATACTGAATGCCACAATCATCAGCAGTTTGCCAATATTATGCCATACCGCATTTCCTTTTCGTTGTTTATTCATTTAATTCTCCCTTACCATCGGTTCTACGATTGCATTGTCGTCCAGATGTTCCAGCTCGACCACCTGTTTTTTCGGTTTTCGATGCGTAAACGGCATTTTAAACAGTACCAGCACCGTATAAATTTCCAGACGTCCTAACAGCATGAATGCGCTTAAAATCCATTTTACTCCGGCTGATACACCGGAATAGGATTCCATAGGCCCCCAAAGGCCAATTGCCGGCCCTACACCGCCTAAACAGCTCAGAACCGCTATCAGTGAATCCATCATACTTCCGCCCAGCATACAAATCAGATAGGTGCCAGCTCCAGCCAGAAACAGATAAATATAAAAAAACGTCATAACACTAAGCACCACATCATCGTCCACCAGCTGACTGTTGGATTTAAGGCGAGTTACCATACGCGGATGCAGAAAGCGCCGGATTTCCTGCACAGCCTTCTGCGCCAGAATTACATGGCGGTCAATTTTAATACCGCCGGTGGTAGAGCCGGCACAGGCACCGCACAGCATCAGCAGTATTAAAATAAACTGTGCCGGAAATGCCCACTGCTCAAAATTACAGGTAATAAAACCGGTTGTTGTTAAAATCGATACAACCTGAAACGCCGCGTGGCGTACAGCCAGTGGCAAATTGCCGTCATACGCAGGAGCAATAAACCACAATACAGCCAGTGTCGCAGTTAAGGCCACACCCAGATATACTTTAAGCTCCAGGCTATTGGCAAAACAACGCAGACTGCGGGTACGCAGCGCATAAAAATATAAAGAATAGTTAATGCCGGCCATAAACATGGCAAACACTGTAATCCAGTCAATCAGAGCGTTATCATAATAGCCGATGCTGAGTATTTTAGTGGAAAACCCGCCGGTTGCAACCACCGCAAACCCGTGATTCACCGCATCAAAAAGCCCCATACCGGCAAAATAGTACAACACAATTACAACCACGGTCATAAACATATAAATGTTCCATAAACCATGGGCTGTCTCAAAAATTTTCGGTTCCTTACGGCTTTGCGCCTGCCCGGAGGACTCGGCTTTAAAAATCTGCATAGCACCGGTGCCGTGGCCTGCCATCAGCGCCACAAACAGCACCAGAATCCCCATGCCGCCCAGCCAGTGGGTTACGCTTCGCCATAATAATACACACTGCGGCGTGCCGCTGATATCATCCAGCACCGAGGCGCCAACCGTTGTGAGCCCCGACATCGCCTCAAAAAAAGCATCGGTAATCGTATCAAAGGTACCGGTTAATAAATAGGGCACCATGGCAAATACAGTTACCACAATCCATGCATAGGTAACCAGCGCATAGCCCTCTCGCAGGCTGATGCGTTTTCGTGTCCGGATGCGAGTCAGCTCATGCAGCCCCAGCCCTGCCAGTATGGTAATTGCCGCCATACGGCCAAAATCGGCAAACTCCGGCTCGCCATAATACAGCCCTGCCGCCATAGGCAGCAGCATCGCAAACCCGGTAACTACCAGCAGGCTGCCGATATTGCTCCATACATAACTCTGCCGCATTGCTTACGCCTCCTGTCGCAGGAAATACTCTACCTTTCGTACAGCGCTTGCCGCTGCAAAAATAATAATTCGATCCCCCGGCATCAGCACGTCATTCCCCGATGGAATTACCGCATCGTTATTGCGGAATAATGCGCCAATCAGAATCCCTTTCGGCAAGCCTAAATCTTTAACCGGTTTGTTGATAATTCGTGTCATATGGGCATTTACGATAATTTCATATACCTCTGCCGAACCTTTTTCCAGAACGCTGAGCGATAAAAACTCACTGTTGCGGACAAAGCGCAGTACTGCCTCTGCCGTTAACAGACGCGGACTGATAGCAATATCAATGCCAACCGCTTCAATTAACGGCATGTAATCCGAACGGCGCACCTGGGCAATAATTTTTTTTGCACCAAGCCGCTTTGCCATCAGCGATACCAGAATATTGAGCTTGTCATCCTCTGTTAAGGCAACAAATAAATCGGTATCCTGTACCCCTTCATCCTGCAGAAGGTCGATGTCACTGCCGTCGCCATTTAAAATAATGGCTTCATCCAGCTGCCCCGCCAGATATTTGCAGTGTTTATAATCTTTTTCGATAATCTTAACTTCAAGCCCGCGCTTTTCCAGAAGCTGTGCCAGATAAAATGCCACACGGCTGCCGCCCATCAGCATAACCGAATGAATCACACGGCGCTGGAAACCCAGTACTTTTTCTACATCCCGCATCTGATCGGTGCGGCCGATTAAAAATACACGGTCTCCCTGTAAAATTTTATCGTCGCCTCGCGGAATAATCAGGTTGTCATCACGGTAAATTGCCGCAACCAGAAACTGATGCTTCCCGCGCAAATCTTTCAGCGCATAGCCAATGGATGGATTGCCCGCTTCAATCAGAAGCTCCAGCAATGTGATTTTTCCTTTGGCATAATAGTTTACGTCTACCGCCTCCGGCACCGAAATAATTTTTGCAATTTCAGCCGCCGCAACACGCTCCGGATTAATCATCAGGTCAATATTCAGCGAAGGATTGCTCGACAGCTTGTTGTTGCGGTCATACTCCGGTTTGCGCACACGGGCAACCGTTTTTTTCACACCATACTGCCCTGCCAGCATACAGGACATCATGTTCAGCTCATCGTTTTCCGTTACCGCAATCAGTAAATCGGCCCCCTCGATGTCGATGCTTTCTAACAGCCGCGAATCGGCCCCGTTGCCCAGCATTACCTGCACATCCAGGTTTTCCTCCACAATCTGTTTGCGCTCCTCATCCTTCTCGATGACATAAACATCATGCCCCTCATTTGATAATGTTTCGGCAATATTATATCCAATTTTACCAGCACCAATAATCACAGCTCTCATGGTTGCGCCCTCCTGTTTCTGCTCTGGCTCCATACGCAAGTCATAGTTGGTTATATTATATCACCTTTCATTTGGCTTGCAATAGTCATTTAAACAGCCTTTTCCTGCTTAAAGAGTCATTCAGAACCACAGCTTTATATGGCCAGTACAAAATAAAAAGCACCCTGTAAATATTGCAAAACATATTTGCATATGCTACAATGTGCCTAGGCAAATGTAGCGAACCGATGCTGTCCTGGCATCAACAAGAAACCCCCGGTAGATATTGCGAGTATCTATCCGGGGGTTTTTCCTGGTTTTTATAGCCTTAACTGGCTAGGCTGTGCTGCCGTTACTCACCGTCCAGCCATTTGCAAATACGGTCGGCAATCACCGCTGCCACGATGGTGAGAATTAATGTAGCGAACATTTCCATCCCAGCTTCACCCCCTTTCTGGTTTACCAGCAGGGAGCGGCAACGCAGTACAGTATACCACAAAAATTTTCCATATTCTACATTTATTTTTATAACTCAAAACGCAAGTATCTGTATACTAGTTTCTTAGTTTCTTATACTCTAAAAATATAGAAAAGTCCTTCGCCTTTCAGCGAAGGACCGCACTATTCAATACTATTTCTGTCGCTGATTCTTTGAAAGATTTCAGCTGTCTCATACAGATAAACAAGCTTCATAATACTAACAACAAGCAGAGCAACAGTTACTGCCAGTGTAAACATGGTTCCAAGGATTGTATCTATCAGGATAAAAATAATACAAGCTACTGCTGCAGCAAGCATTCCGATGTACCACTTCCATAAAGTCTTCCACTTTTCAGACATTTCTTCACTTGCCTCTTTTAATACACTTGCGTGACCCATAAATTCGCAAAATTCACCAACAAAACCTAATATTGCACCAACCAGTGTTACGATAACTACCAGAGGATTCTCGAGCATATTTTTAAACACCAGTACTATAATCAGCCCAATCGCAGCCGCCGCTAAACCATAATAACACGCTTTGCTATAAAGGCTCTCCTCTTTAGCCATTTGAAGCAGCATCAGATTATAGATCCCCATCACTGCATACTCCAAAATATTTGTCGCAAGTTCATTTGCAAATCCATATTCTACAATAAGTTGCAAAATAATCGTTACACAGGAAAACCCGAATAAAATCTTCAGCCACTTTGCCATAACAGGCGCTTTCCTGATTGCCTCTGCCTTGCGCTTCTCATCCCGTTCTCTTTGCGCAATCCGTTCTGCCGGCATTGTTTCCCCTTTAGCAAGTATCGTACATTCTTCCCGAAAACCACATGTATTACATTCCTCATGCCCTTTTTTTAAACAGCAGTTGGCAATTTCACAATCTTTATTCTGTATCTGCTTCTGTTCATCGGTACAGCCTGTACAGCTAAGGCTCCCTTTCTCTATACAGACTGAACAGTCTCTGCCACAAAATGTTTTTGTCATAGTATTCCCCTTTCAGCAGACTATTTATCTACGTTCATAGGTAAGCTCCCGGAGTCCAATCAGACGAATGGAAACCTTGTTATCATTCCGACGGATTATCACATACTCC
>RHMF01001648.1_pt1 | contig 14155 bp, 12 predicted proteins | sample 5365151 | NCBI WGS metagenome assembly RHMF01 (sample SAMN10266501, study PRJNA497801) | feces metagenome | isolation source: feces | host: Bos taurus | place: China: Prairie of Fairy Mountain | collected 2017-08-14 | reverse complement strand
TATCACAAGTGTTTACAACACAAAGAGTTCGCCGACAATCTACTTTTCACCAAAGATATTATTTTAGTTGAAGACCAGTCACGGCACAACAAAGTAAAAGAAATTGGAGATTGGGGAGCAAAAAACGATGAAGCGAAAAGTGAATTTTATAAACTCAGACAAGAGAGAATTTCAGAAGAAGAATGTGCTATAAGGAGTTGGAAAACAGGTGTTTGGAGAGGGAAGAATTATCAAGGTAAAATCCTTATGGCGACACGAAAAGCGTTGAAAACTTCCTCACAACCACCTATTGATTTTGAAAAATTAAATGATGCAGAAATATATCTCTTCGGAAAAAAATTAACTTTTAATTAAAAAAAGGATAATTCCAAAAACGGAACTACCCTTTAATAAAAATAAAAAATTTAATAATTATGAGTATTAAAATCTAATTCTAATTGACTGTGATATGAGTAATCTTTTAGTGCTTTTCTATACTGCTTTCTTTCTTTATCGTTCTTCGGTTTGTTGTCTTTATAAAACTTTATTATATAAATCAACCTTTCTATTGTCTCTTGTTTATTCTCCATATTTAATACCTTTTCTTTAAGTGTCCATTTTTTGATACCCCTGACGTTAAAGAACGTCAAGGATATCAAGGGGTGATGTGAAATGAAAGTCGTAAGGGGAGTTTTCTAGGAGTTCTTTTTCGGCAGTCGCCCAGAAACAAGCACCAGCTTTTGCACCAAATTCCTTTGTCCAAACCATATCCTTTGCCTGGTCTCCAAGGTAAAGAACTTCCTCAGGGTTGATGTCAGTTAATCCTAATTCTTCTAAGGCTTGAGCGATAAGAATATTTTTTCCAAGAGGTTTTCGTTGTGGGAATTTATACTTTGTGCCGTAACGTCCTACTATCGTCTTAGGGTTGATTTTTAAGTGTTTGGTCATAAAATTTATAAAAGTCTTTTGGTTACGAGATACGATAGCGAAGATTATTCCTCTGTTTTCCAACTCTTTAAGCACTTCTCTCCAACCTTCTATTAAAGGAAGAGTTTTCCCTAAACTTCTTTTTAGTTTTTCTTCTTCTTTTGTAAGAGTTTTGTGATAAAGGTGTTCAATTGATGATGAATCAATCAAGGTTCTGTCGAAATCTGACAATAAAATTTTTACTTTACTCATTTTATTTATTTTTTTAAATTACACCTTCGTTACTCACATTCTGAAATTTCCACTTAATTTTCTGTTAATTAATTAAAAAAAGTGTCCATTTTTTGATACTTTTTTATTTTTCTTACTATTTATATATATAATAATTATACAAATAGTAAAAAAAATGAGTGTAAATTTTGTAAAAGTAAAAAGAATGGTTCACGTTGGGGAAAATCCTGGTGAGAAGTTTTTGGCGAGATTATGGAGAAATCAAGATATTAATCTTGACACTATCGCCGAGGAGATAAGTAATTCAACGACTATGAATTACGCCGATGTTATAGGGGTTGTGAAAGCGCTTGAACAACAAATTTCAAAGTATATAATGAATGGTTCGGCGGTGAAACTTGGAATGTTGGGTTCGTTTGTTCCGGCAATTTCAGCGAAAGCGTGTGAGAGCGCTGATGATGTAACGAATGAAAGCATCAAAAGGGTGAAATGTCTGTTTAAACCTTCGGTTAAGTTTAAAAATCTTTTAGCGAAGGCAAGTTTAAAGGAGAAAGATTTAACAGTGAAGGGTTTGATTGAGTAATCTATGGAAAAAAATTAAGGGTGTCCATTTTTTGACACCCTTTTGTTTTATAGTCCCATTTCGTTTTTGATTCTTTCTATTTTTTCTGTGGCTTGGGTTTGTAGTTTGTCGTAATCTTCTGTGGAAGTCATTGGTAATGTGATAGAAAAATAGAATTTGATTTTTGGTTCTGTTCCACTTGGGCGTACTGATACTTTACTTCCACTTTTTAATAGGTATTGTAGTACGTTGGATTTTGGTAATTGGGTTTTTTCTGTGTCGAGATAGTCTATGACTTTTACAACTTCATCATTATCAAGGGTTTTTGGTGGGTTGTTTCTGAAGTCATTCATCATTTGTTGGATTTCTTCGGCACCTGTTTTCCCTTTTCGTGTGATGGATACTTGTTTTTCTTGATAGTATCCGTATTTTTTGTAGAGTTCAAGTAGGAAGTCAAATAGGGTTAATTGTTGTTCTTTGGCATAGACTACCATTTCGGATAGGATACAACAAGCGCTTATAGCGTCTTTGTCTCTTACGAAATCGCCTATTAGGTATCCGAAACTTTCTTCTCCTCCGCCTATGTAGTTTTTCTGTCCTTCTTGTTCTCTGATTTTTGAGGCTATGTGTTTAAATCCTGTTAGTACGTCAAAGCATTCTACTTGGAAATCTTCTGACATGGTTTTTATCATATCGGTTGTTACAACGGTTTTTATGATAAATTCTTTTCCGTTGAGTAGGTTTGAGTTTTTTCTCTCTGATAGTAGGTAATAGGTTAAGAGTGAGGCAGTTTGGTTTCCGTTTAGAATTATCCATTCTCCTTTGTTGTCTTTTATAGCGATGGCTTCTCTGTCGGCGTCAGGGTCTGTGGCAAGTAGCATATCGGCGTCTATGTCTTTTGCTAGTTTTAGTCCAAGTTCAAGGGCTGCTACCTCTTCAGGGTTTGGACTTACACAGGTTGGAAAGTTTCCGTCAGGGATTGATTGTTCTTCTACACAGATTATGTTTTCAAATCCGTATTCTCTTAAGGCTCTTGGTACTAGTGTGATTCCTGTTCCGTGTAATGGGGTATAGACTATTTTTATGTCTTTGTGTTTGTGTATGATTTCTTGGTTTAGGGATAATGTTTTTACTTTTTCAAGGTAGATTTTATCCATTTCTTCTCCTATGATGGTGATGTTTTTATCATCATCTTGTATTTTTACTTGTGAATAGTCTGTGATTTTATTTACTTGTTTTATCACAAGTTCATCGTGTGGAGAGGTTAGTTGTGCGCCATCATTCCAATAGGCTTTGTATCCGTTGTATTCTTTTGGGTTGTGAGAAGCGGTTATCATCACTCCTGCATCTGCCTTTAGTTCTCTTACGGCAAAGGATAGTTCGGGTGTTGGACGTATGTCCTCGAATAAATAGACTTCAAATCCATTGGCTGCCATAACTCTTGAGGTTATTTTAGCGAAGTCTTTACTGTTGTTTCTACTGTCATAAGAGATTACGGTGCGTATTTGTTTGTTTGGGTTGTTTTGGATTATGTAGTTACAGAATCCTTGGGTTGTCATAGCGATGATATAGTTGTTCATTCTGTTGGTTCCTATACCCATTACGCCTCTTAATCCTCCTGTTCCAAATTCTAGGGTTTTGTAGAAAGCATCGTTAAATTCGTTTAGCTCGTTGTCTCTTAAACGAATGATTTCTTGTTTTGTGGATTCATCTATACTTGAGTTTAACCATTTTTCAGCGTTAATCTCAGCGTTTTTGTCTATTTGTATCATAATTATTTCTTTTTACTATCTAACCATTGTTGTGCTTCTTTGTTGCCTAAGGCTGCTGCTGTTTGATAATATGAGGTTGCCTTTTTTGTGTTCTTTTTAACTAGTTTACCATTAGAATACAATTTTCCAAGATAAAGGTTCGCCTCTTCATTATTATCTAGTGCCGATTGGTTTAGATAGTCTAATCCTTTTTTAAAGTTCTTTTTTATTTTTTTACCCTCAAGGTATTCTTTTCCTAGTATGAATTTAGTTTGTGAGCGTTCTATGTCTTTTATTTCTAATAAGTCTTTTATCTCTCCTGTAGCGTTGTAGGTGTCTATCGCTACTACTTCTTTGGCGTAGATACAGTTTTGTTTTGCCGCTTTTCTATACCAATTGATAGCGTCTTTCTTTTTAGCATTTCCATAGAATCCATTTTCTGATAGAAATCCCTTAACATATTGTGCCACTGCTAGGTTTTCTTTTAGTGGTAAAGCGATTAATGAGTCGGCTTTTTGATAGTTTGGCGCTATACTTTTACCTATTACATATATATAGGCAAGGTTTTGCATTGCGTAGATTTCTTTTTGTTCTGAGGCTTTTTCGTACCAATATGCCGCTTCTACAAAGTCTTTCGCAATAACTTCTCCATCAAAGTAGAAATCTCCTACTCTACGACAAGAGAAAGCGTCTCCTCTTTCAGCGCATATTCTATACCAAAGGTAGGCACGTGATTTGTTTTCTATCACTCCTTCTCCCTCGTCAAACATTTTAGCAACTTTTAGTTGTGAGAGTTCATTTCCTCTTTCTGCTGCTTGTATGTAATAAGAGAAAGCGAGTCTTTTGTTTTGAGCACAACCTTTTCCTTCTTCATACATTGTTCCCAAAGCGTAACATGAGGCAAGATGATTTTTTTCTGCCGCTCTTTTATACCATACAAAGGCGTTTGAATAACTTTGTATTTGTCCTATACCTTTATAGTATTGGGTAGCAAGTTCATATTGTGCTTCTGTATTTCCGTTTTTCGCTTTTAATAATAGGTTTTGACATTGAGCAATGCCAAAACAAAGTAATAGTAAAGTACTTATTATTATCTTTTTCATAATATTATTTATTGTTCGTAACGCCATAATTGATTTTCATTCCAAAATTGCATTGCTGTTGGATAACCATTGTTAAATGCTAGTTTAATATAGTTTACTCCTTGAGCAATATTCTTTTTTACTCCGTCACCAAAGTATAACATCTTTCCAATTTTGAATTGTGCCTTAGCAAGTCCTCCCTCATCGGCTGCTTTCTTAAACCATTCGTAAGCAGTTGGTAAGTGTTTGGCTACGCCTACTCCTTGTTCATACATTTCTCCAAGACAGAAATATGCCTCTGCGTTCTTTTGTTCTGCCGCTAGGTTGAAGTATTTAAAAGCAAGGTGTGCATTTTGTTTTACATCTACTCCATAATAATAAAGTTCTGCTAGTGCCATTATCGCTTTTGGATGGTTTTGTTCTGCCGCTTTCATATACCACTCTATCGCTTTTGATATGTCTTTTGGCATTCTGTCTGCTCTTTCATACATCTTTCCAAGTCTATATTGAGCATTTGGATTTCCTTGTTCTGCGTCTCTGATGAAGGTTTGAGCAGAAAGGTTTACTCCTAGAACTATCGCTAATAATGTGATAAAAATTTTCTTTGTCATATCTTATGATTTTATAAATATTCTACAATTACTTCTTTCATAAATTTCTTCTCTAAAATATCTACCAAGCGTTTGATGATACTTTTTCTTAAAGCAATTTCAACAGGTAAGTCCGCTTCATGATGTGCAGGATTTACTTTCGTTCCACACAAAAGATGGATTTCATCGCTGTTTAATAGTTTTTCCGCAATTCTGTCTGCTGGTCCATTGCCGAAATTGTTGTTTGTTGTCGCAGTTGAAAGTAAGCTAATTACTTTATTTAGGGTTAATACTCCCTCGGTAACTAAGTCTAATCCTTTCATTTTACTCATTGGAGGAAGTGTAGAGTCTATGTTTTCATAATCATCTACTATTTCTACTCCTAGGTGTTTTGAAAATATTTCAGCAGTTGTTGCCCCTGATACTATTTTATATCCATCAAAACTCTTTACTCTTTCAACATATTCTGCGTCTTTACTCATATCACAAGGTGGACCTGTAGCAATTATGGTTTTTCTTGGATTTCTAAAATAAATAACCGCACAACTTGTGTCGTCTTTTGATGAAAATCTATCATTAGAGTAGGCTTTGTTTACTACTCTTTGAGCAAGTTTTGTCGCTGAAATATATCTTTCATTAACTATAGTGTCTTTCACATATTCCACATAGGCGTCTCTTCCCCAACCAAGTAACATATCATCATTTCCCATTCCTGATTGGGTTACTCCATCTGAAATAAAGATAATTCTATCTTCTTTCATTGGTTTGAAACTACAAGTCATTATTTCTTGACTTCTACCTTGTTGATCCACATTCTCAAGTAATAGACAATTCCATTCAGGTTCAAAAACATTACCTCCTCGCATTATAAGGCACAATGGATTATCATACTCAAGAATATTTACCTCTTCATTATGTACATCTACTATCGTAAAGGTAGCATAACTTGTTTTTCTTTCGCTACAAATAGGGAGAGTATCCATTATTATTTCGGCTATTGTTTTAGCGTTTTTGTGTTCTTCCGCAAAGTTAATCGCCATTGTGGAAGTAAGTGTCGCAAGTACATTCGCCTTTACTCCATGTCCCATTCCATCTGCTAAAACAGCAAGTGTTCTGTCTTCTTCTTTCAATCTTTTTGAAATGAAAACATCTCCACAAATAAATTCTCCTTTGTGGTTTTTTTGAAAACAGGCTGTCTCAACGTGAAATTTATTTGTTGCGCTCATAGTTTTATTTATGAATTTTGTACATCAACAAATTTCAATGTGTTATTCAAAATCCTTGAAGTTTCTATATCAAATTCGCTAATTCCTATTTTGTTGAAACTATTTTTAATACTGTTTTTCATTCCTTGCAAAGCAATATCCGCAATAGGACGTTTAGCAAGTTTTAAAACTATTTCATTATCATAGTTTACAACATATTTTGAAAAACAATTTGAGTTTTCTGTATATAGATTTGAATCTATAATTGTTGCCGCTAAATCAAGTTTTTCTAATTTCTCAATCGCTAAAAAGTATTCTTTAGAAACATATAGGTTTAAATTGTTTTCCTTTGCTATTATTGGTGATTCTTCAAAGATAATCGCCTTATGTGGTAAACCAAATAATAAGGATTGTTTAGTATAGTCCATAATCAATTCTATAAATCTTTCTAATTGATTATTATCATCTAATGTAAACCTTATTTTATCTCCCAAAACCTCTACCAAAAGACCTGGAAGTTGTTGTGTTATTCTTTTTACTTGTGTTAATATATTATCTACTCTTATATTCAACAAATCTCTTCCTGAAGTCAAAGTAATTTGTTTGAAATTCAAAAGTTGTATTATGCAAACGTAATTTTTCTTACTTGTCATTTTGTTTTTTTTGTTTTATTGCTTAACGCTCCATTTTTCAATTTGTTGTTCTATTGTTTCTTCCACCTGGTTGATGGCTTTTTCTAGTTCATCATTACAGATAACATAGTCAAATTGATTTGAAAGCGATATTTCCATTTCGGCTCTCTCAACCCTTTCTTTCAATGTATCTTCGCTTTCTGTGCCTCTTTTTCTCAATCTATTCTCTAATTCTTCTATACTTGGTGGCATAATGAAAATAGAGCACGCTTGTTCTTTTAGTATGTTTTTGATATTAATACCCCCTTTTACATCTATGTCAAATATCACAAACTTACCTTGTCCCCAAATTCTATCTAATTCCGATTTGAATGTTCCATAGTATTTATTTGGATAAACCTCTTCCCATTCAAGAAAATCCCCTTTTTCTATATGTTCTCTCATCTTTTCAGGGGTAATAAAGTAGTAATCAACCTCATCTTTCTCTCCCTCTCTTGGCTGACGAGTAGTAGCAGATATAGAGAAACTGAATTTATCTTTCAATTTCTCTAAAATAGGTTTTAAAATAGAGGTTTTACCACTTCCCGATGGCGCAGAAAAAATAAATACTCCTTTTGTCATTGGTTTATTTTCTAAATCTTTTTTCAACTAAATTTTCAAGTGTACTGTATGCCAATGAGTTTTTCAACCACTTTCTCTTATTTTTGTTTTCTTCTATTATTATCATTGACATCTCTAAACTACTTGCTTCGTTAAGCATATTAATAAAATGTGTGTAGGCTGTTAAATCTCCTGAGAACAAGTCGTTTATAAACATAAACTTCTCTCCTACACCTATAGCAGTTCTCAAATCAGAACGTGTTTTGTTTTCGAAAGACTCTGCAATAGAGGGTTGTGATTTGAATAAATCAAGGGTTGTATCTATCTTTTCCTTTGTAGTATGTTTAGAATCTCCATCTTTCATTATGTTGTTGTGAAGATAATCTAAAACAGATGAAGTCTTTGGTGCCTCAGGTTTTACCTCAGGTTCTGGTTCTATCTCAAATTCAATTTCTTTTTCAACAACCTTTACCTCTTCCTCTTCAACAATAGGTTCCTCTTCCTTAACAGGTTCTTGTTCAACAATAGGCTCTTCTTGTTCAACTTCCTCTATCTTTTCTTCCTCTTGTTCAGGTTCTGCCTCAATCTCAAGTTCTATTTCTTTAACCTCTTCTTTAATTTCTACCTTTTCCTCTTCCTTAACCTCTTCTTTAATTTCCTCCTCTACAAACTCTATTTCTACCTTTTCCTCTTCTTGTTTAATCTCTATAACAGGTGTAATCTCTGGCAATTCTACTATTTCTTCTTTTACTTGTTTTTCCTCATTTTTTGTCTCTAGATAATCAGCGCTAAGAAGAAAATCATACATTTCTCTCATTTTTTGTCTTAAGACATCAATATCCAATTGAGAAACAGTTTCGCTTTGACACACTCTCTCACTTGCTCTTCTCATACCATCACTCAATGATAGCAGTTTTTCTTGAAAATTATTCATATCTATATAGTTTGTTTTTAATTTTTTCAATAGGAAATTCGTTGTAAAATTACTGCTTTTTTCTGACATTTTAAACAAAGTATAAAACAATTTATTAAATAAACTGATTTACAATCACTTAATTTAACTAACGAAAACGCCATTTTGGTAAAAGATTTCTTTATAAAAATTCACAAAAACGGCGTAAAAAAAATTTAATTTCCTATCTTATTTTATTATATATTCGTACTTTTGTAAAAATTAACAAATATGAGTCAAGTCAAAATTTATTCAGCATCTGCTGGTAGTGGAAAAACATTCAATCTTGTTTGTGAATATATTTCTAAATTAGTGGAGAATCCTTATGGTTACAAACATATTTTGGCTGTAACTTTTACCAACAAGGCTACAAATGAAATGAAATCTCGCATACTTTCTGTTCTCTATGAAATAAGTAGAGAAAAAGACTCAGCGAAAGATTATTTAAGCAAGATTACAGATAGAACTAATAAGACAGAGGCGTTCGTAATAAATTCTTGTAAAAAAATATTAGGTGACATAATACACAACTATTCATATTTTAGCATAGAAACCATAGATAGTTTTCTTCAAAGGGTATTAAAAAATCTCACAAAGGAAGTTGGAATTGGTAGTAAATTTGATTTGCTCTTAGACGATAAAGAATACAAAGAAAAAGCAATACAACAACTAAAAGAGGATAGCAAAGAAGACGAACAACTTAATTTCTTCATAGAAAAGTTAATTGACAAACGAACCGATGATATGAAGTCTTGGAATTACAGCAAAGATATGTTGGAATTTTCAAGAGATTTGAATAGTAAAATCATTAGGGAAAACATAAAAACAGATATAAACAGAGAACAGATAATAAACTCTGCCGAACAAGAGAAAGCAAAATACAATAAATTTGTAGAAGAGTTAAATCAAAAGGTAGATAAATTCCTTGAGGATTTCAGTGGAGTTGTTTTTGAAAAAAAGGGGAATTGTACAACAGTTGATGTAAAATGGCGTAGAGGGAAACCTTTCTCTGCCTTTTCTAAGAAAGAAGATTTAGAGGTAAATTCAAAACTTACTTTTCCAAGCGCAGAAGCACAATGTCGTTATGAAGAGGTGTTAGAGTTCTTTGAAAAACATAGAGAAGATGCCATAGAAGCAAAATTGAAAGCAGATTCAATTTATGAATTTGTTTTATTGAAATACATAAAAGAAAAAAAATCAGACTTACTCAAAGAAGACAATATGTTTGTATTGAAAGAAACAGCAAATCTATTGTCGGAAATGATAAAAGACAATGACGTTTCCTTTGTTTATGAGAAGATTGGCTCAAAGATTAATGACATAATGATTGATGAGTTTCAAGATACATCTGATTTAGCGTGGGAAAATTTCAGATTTATTTCTAATGAATGTTGTGCAAAAGGTGGTAAAAGTTTGATTTTTGGAGATATAAAACAATCAATATACCGTTGGAATGAAGGTGATTGGCAAATCTTACGTTCACTTATTGGAGACAAAAACACAGAAAAAGAACTTCTAGATGAGAATTACAGAACATACGAAAACATAGTAAAATTCAATAATGATTTTTTTACAGAAAAATTTGAAGGAATTGAATTTAAAGGAGAAAAATTTATAGAAAAAATAGAAAGGAAAGACAATAAAGAAAAAAATTCAATAACACAATACGCGCAAAGAAAGGATTAGGTAAAGGTTATATGAGATTTAATTTTCTCAACACAAAAGAAGATGAAGAGGTAATTGAGAAAACAATAAAAGAAATAGAACTCTACAAAGAATTAGGTTATAATTGTTCTGATATTGTTTTATTATTCAAATCTAACTCAAAACTACGTAAAACTGCAGACTACCTAAAAGGCAAAGGATATATTCCTATTTCACAAGAAGCATTTTCTTTTGAAAAATCAAAATCCATAAAACTTTTAATTTACGCTCTTCGCATCATTAATTCACCTACAGATAATTTTAGTAAGTTTTTATTAGAATTGAATAGTTGTAGCGAGGAAGTGATAAACAATATCTTGAAATTAAGAGAAATAAAGATTCCTTTAATTGATTTGGTTGATAATATTGTTAAAATATTCCAAGAAGCAAATCTCATAAATTGTAAAGATGTTTTCATTTCTGCTTTTTACAATGAATTAGATAAATTCTGTAAGGAAAAACCTCAAAATATAAGTGTGTTCTTATCTTATTGGAATGATTTCTTAAAAGATAGTTTTATTCCAATAAACGGAACTAATGATGAGAATGATAATAAGATTTTATTAACTACCGTGCACAAGTCAAAAGGACTTGAATTCCCTATTGTAATTATTCCTTTCTTTGATTGGAAATACAAAAACATCAATGATATGTTGTGGGTAGAGAATGCCGACAAGCAAAGTTGTATTAATGTTTTTAGAGCATCTTTGAGCAATTTAGAAAAAACAAAGAACTACAAGCAAATTGCTGAAAATGAATATAAACTTCAAGAAATAGATACTTTAAATCTGATATATGTAGCATTCACTCGTCCAAAGTATGCCTTATCTACGATTTCTGCTCGCAATCGTCAGGGAGAATGTAATAAGACTTTATCTGATTTTTTGACAACGTACGAAGGACAAATTGTAAAACAAGTTGATAATTGTTTCATTATAGGGGAGGAATTAAGAAAAGAGGTTAAAGAAAGCGAAGACAAAAAAGAATTAAACATCTTTGAACCTAAGAAAACAGACATCACAGATAGTATTAATATTGATTTTAATAGTGTAAATATAGAATACGCTTTAAGTAGAGAAGCAAAAAAATATTTTGAAGCAAAGGTATCAGATGAAGGAGAGAAGAAAAGATTAAAGGGTGTTGTTTTACACGATATTTGTTCTATGATTTATGAGGAGAAAGACATAGAAAAAGTTGAAGACAATGAGGCAAAGGAAATAATAAAACAAATGTTTGTTGATGCTAAGGATTATAATTGGTTTGACGGAACTTATAAAGTTGTAACTGAAAAGGAAATTGTAGAAAATGGCAAGGTAAAACGTTTGGATAGAATTATGTTCAAAAAAGATGAAGTAGTAATTGTGGATTATAAATTTTCGGAAGACATAAGCAATATAAAGGTTTATCAAGAACAATTAAACAAATATAAAGACTTGATTTCTCAAATGGGTTATAAGAATATTAAGGCTTATTTATGGTTTGTTGGTAATAAAATAATGGAGGTGTAAGTTATGGGTAATTTTATAAATAATGTTGTTAGTGATATAGCTAGAAAACAGGTTGAAGATTTAGCAGATTTAGAGATTATCTTTTCTAATAGAAGAGTAATCAAGTATTTTAATAAGTTTTATGAGCAAGAAATTAAGCAAACCCTGTGGAAACCTTGTTGTAAAAGCATAAGCGATTTCATAGATGAGAGTTCAGATTTAAAACAAGCAGATGAGTTTTGTTTGATTTATCAATTATTCTTGTCTTATAACGAAATTTATTACAAGAAATACCCTTTAATTACAGAGGAGATAGACAATAGTTTTGAGAGTTTTTATAATTGGGGTAAGATTATCCTTTCTGACTTTGACGATATAGATAAGAATTTAGTTGATGCAGAGAAGTTATTCAAATTAATTGAGGATAATAAAAAGTTTGAAGAAGTTATAGATTTTCTAAACGATGAACAGAGAGAATTATTAAGTGAGTTTTTTAATATCTTTACTGAGCATTCTGATTTAAAAGAAAATTTCATCAAAATATGGAACTGTTTATATGAGATTTATTGTTTGTTTAAAGAAAAATTAAATGAACAAAAAATAGCATATTCAGGAATGATTTATAGAAATTTTTTAGATAATCTAAAGAATGGAAATTTAAAATTCAGAAATGAAAACTTTGCGATAGTTGGATTTAATGTCCTTAATAAGTGTGAGAGGGAGATATTTTCTTATTTAAAAGAAAATTATAAAGTAGATTTTTATTGGGATTACGATGAATACTACACCAAATCCGACATACAAGAGGCTGGAGTTTTCATGAAAGAAAACTTGACGTATTTCCCTCATAACAAAACCTTTGCTGAAAGTAATAGTTTTAATAATATTGAAACAAACAAAAATGAAATAAATATTATTGAAACAAATTATGAAAACGAATGCGCATACTACATTAAAACTTGGATAAAAGATTTAGAGAATAAATATGGTAAGGATTTAAAACAGAATGAAATATCTATAATTTTAGGTAATGAAAATCTTTTACCTTTTGTATTAAAACATCTTCCTAAAACTATTTGTGAAACCCAGACAACTGTAAATATAGCTATGGGTTATCCTCTTTCAAGTAGTGTATTGTTTAATGAAATAGAAGAAAAGATTAATTCAATACAAACTACTGACAAGTCTGTTTTATCTCAATTAGATGAATTAAGAGAATTTATTAATAATAAAGGTTGTCAAGACAATCAAAACAAGGAAATAAAACAGATTTGTTATAGCATCATTAAAATGATAGATGACTTTAAGCAAACGATAGAATTTAACAAAATAGAGAATTTACAAAATAGTTTTCTCAAAAAAACTCTTTTATTCCTTTTGAGAAGACTACACATTCCTTTTGAATCCGATGCCATAAACGGTTTACAAATTATGGGACTATTAGAAAGTAGAAATCTAAACTTTAAACATGTTTTAGTTTTATCTGCAAGTGATGATAATATTCCTAAGGTAAACAATAATAATTCATTCATTCCTCTATCAATTAAAGAAGCGTTTGGTTTGACTGATCAGAAAAAGAAAGTGGCTGTGTTTGCTTATTATTTCTACCGTCTTTTACATGATAGAACAGATTTAGATTTTGTTTATAGCACCATTGGCAGTAGCGGAAAGATTAAAGAAATGAGTAGATTCTTATATCAATTAAAATTAGAATCTAATATAAAATTTAACGATAAGCACATAAATATTTCTATTCCATCATTTTTTGAATTAGATTTTGAGGGGGAATTAAAAGAAGAAAGATTAAGAAGAAAAGAAGAAGATATTGAGAAGATAAAAAAATATGAGATTTCTGCCTCAATGATTAACACTTATCTATCTTGTAATCTTAGATTCTTTTTCAAATATGTTAAAAGGTTAAAACCAATTGAAGATGTGGATATTTCTTTCTTGGCTTTTGGAAATTTATTTCACAAATCAGCAGAATATCTTCTTAAGAGTGAAAAGGGAATTGATTATCAAAAATGTGTAGAAGAAGGATTAAAAAGTTTAAAGAAAGAAGAACAAGAGATAATCACTAAATCAGAAGAAACTATTTGTAAAAAGTATTTAGAAAAATTAGATACTTTTTATAACAATAGCGAACACACTTTCACAGAAGCAGAACGCAAAGTAATTAAAACTATAAACTTTGATAATATTGGCGAGATAAAACTACAGGGTATTATAGATAGATTAGATGTAGATAAAGAAGGGAATTTGGTAGTTATAGATTATAAAACTAGTAAAAAGAATTCAACTGCACAAAGTTTAGAAAATAAGTTCAAAAACGAAAGAAATCTTGAATCATTATTTGAAGATAATACAAGTATTAAAAGTTATTTTTTACAAATAATATATTACGCTTATTTATTGTGGGAAAAAGAAGATGGTTTTATTGATACCCATCTTGT
>RHMF01000816.1_pt1 | contig 14158 bp, 18 predicted proteins | sample 5365151 | NCBI WGS metagenome assembly RHMF01 (sample SAMN10266501, study PRJNA497801) | feces metagenome | isolation source: feces | host: Bos taurus | place: China: Prairie of Fairy Mountain | collected 2017-08-14 | reverse complement strand
TGCCGGGTGTCCTGGGGTGAGAAGTATTTGAACTATGCAATGGATGCACAGAGGAAAATGCTCTCCAGGCGGTGGGGGGATTCCTACCGCCTGCCACGTTGTTTCCTTTGTGTATGTTACTAATAAATTAGTATTTTGTGACAGTGGGTGCACCCCTGGGGAAACAACACAAAACCAGGGTAAAGGATCTGCACCGTGTCACTGGTATATTATCGAGCGACTGCTCTCATAATATCATAAATCGTATTTTTCAGATTCATGTTTTCAAACCGGACATTTCCCAGATTGAAATTCTCAATGAACCATTTAAAGTGCCGATTTTGCCGTAGTGATGAAATCAGCATCGTGTTTGGTGTATGATCCTCTTTTGACAGTGCAAACGTCAATGGAAAATCCGGGTCATGATCTTTAGAAATATAAATCAGACCTTTTGACCAATTTGCCCATACGCCCATGCTCACACCTGCAAAAGCAATTGAGAACATATAATTACACTGACCTGTTTTCTTCTCAATGAAAACCGGATTATCACGTAGAAAATCATTCTCAATTGCGTACCGTGCGTAATCTGTGCCCTCGATCATCCTTGCAAACCGTGTTTTCTTTTTGGTCTCGATAAACTCAGCTTTCTGCACTAGCTCTATCAGTTTATCATTCTTGCAATAGATCGTCTTTCCATACGGCAGCGAAATATGAAAATACAAGAAGTAGGGATTTGTAACAGTAATGGCATTTGCAACGAACCAAACCTGCACATCACGCATTCTTGCAATGGTTTCATACAGCTCCAGGAAGTTGGTGACTTCATCAGGCAAATAGTGATATACACCTTTGTCAATGATGAATTCGTCAAAAAAGATCGTTTGCACTCCAGGTCTGGGGACGCTCTTTTTAGTTTTCGCAGTTGATAGCGCCATTGCAAAACCAGCACATTCACCGTCAATAAAGAATTTCTTTCCCTTTACTTCTAATTCATGCCCTGGGAATTCTTCCCGGATATCATCAAAGAAGGTCGCAAGAGAATTATCACCATCATCTGAGAACTCTGTTTTGTATCTGCGCACATACACCCATTGTTCTTTGCGTTTAATGAATCTGGTAATAATATGCTTCTTAACTCCGTATGACTTACCACCGCCACGATTGCCAATGATAAAATTGAATAATGCGTTATAGGAAAGAGGGACACTAATGTCCCAATAGATATCCTGTGGGATGATCTTATTGTTACTGGACACAAGTGTCACCTCCAGACGTAGATTTTGCACGGTTGACGCATAGCAACCACGCCAAGAGGAATCTGCTGCACGTTCTTCACGCTGGTTTGCAGCAACCTGAAACGTCAATTTTCGCACAAGTCCACATATTTATTATACACCATTTTTTGATTTTCGTCAAGGTGTTTTCTCAAAAACTTCTCCTCACGTTCAAAATTGACAGATAGTCTTGAATTCAAATATTCTTCAATGGATTGCAATGCAGTTGTTTTCGTTCTATAAATACCCTGATAAGCAAGTCCTGTCAGCACATCCATTGGAATCCATCTTGATTTGTCTTTGTATGCACAAATCAATCGAGGATAACAACCCCTTACCATGATCTTGTAAACGTCTGCACAAACTTCATCAATAATAACAATCTGTTTATCTTTATCAGGGTCATATTTTCCCAGAGGTCTGAAAACCGGAGTGTTATGCAGCAATTTATTCATCTTCTTTCACCTCATAGCAATCATGCCTGGTTTCAATGTCTATGTATCTATCTAATTCCATACGCTGAAAACCCAAAGATTGACCGTTACTATTAAAACGAATTCTTCCCGATTCAAAACTGATTGAATCAATGCTGTATTTCGCACACAGTTCAGAAAGTTCATGTAAGAATTTTTCCTGAAATTCATTCACTTGCAACCACCTCCAACATAAAATCACGTTCTGTTCCCTTGATTGACGTGCTCAGATGTTTCATCATGGTTTCAATCGTAGAAAGAGAATCATAAATCATCCTATCACAGCAGCCGGGGTCGAGCCTTAACCACTCGATTTCCTTTGCAATCAATGCAATCCGATCTGATGCAGATTCCTGCTTTTTCTTTACTTCTACTGTAACAGCAGTATTTGCAAAGCTCTCACAAATGGGATCATATGCCCCAACTGATATATGAAACTTTTTGCAAAGCGAATTCATATGAGAATAGTGCTTGCACTGCCAACAATTAAATATTTCACTCATGTTCTTTCTCCTTTGTCATTTCCAAAACTTCATCTGCTGCGCTGCTTACGCACTGATAAACAAGAAAACCAGCTTGTGTAATATCTAGTCCTGGATATTGAATCAATGCCATCATAACTGCTACAATACCTTTAACTAACATCGCCAGCAGTATTTTTGAATTTCCCTTGCCTTCAATCGTTGTATTTGTTTCCGTAATGATAATTTTCATTTTATTTCTTCTCCTTTAACATAAACGGTACATTTTCGAGTATCACCCCACCCTGCACCGTTTTCAAATTTTTCTTACCATCGAACATCGAACCAATTTTGAAATTTTCCCAGGTCACGTATTTATAACATCCTTTCGGCATTCCTGAACAGGTGATTTTCAATTTCGTTTGTGGTTCTCCGTATCCGTTTTTCAAAATATGCCCATCATCTGTCAAGATATATTCATCTTCAATGTATCTCTTTGCAATGATGAATCTTGCACGTTCAAAACTGCTTTCATGTTTCCATGCTCCCAGATTTCTGGGGTGAATGTTGATCCCCTCCGGCAGCTCTCGTCCCAGAAGATGAATGGAATCTGTGTCACTATAGCAATACCTGCTGTGACCTGTCTTTGCTTTGCTGTCCATGTGGATTTTCTGGGAAGTCCTTATGGTAATATTTCGTGCCTGTGCAGTTACGAACACGGCAACAGGAATATAAATAGGGTCTTTCAGAATGAAATCAACTTTCTTTTGCTCTCCGTCTTTGTCAAGTACTGGATCGCCGAACTCATCAAAAACAGGGTATTTCACATTTCGGTATTTTACCATTTTATGAGCTGCATCATAATATGGTTCTTTTGTGGTTACTTGTGGATTTGTGCCAAATTTGCCGTATAGGTTATTCATGAAAAGCTTTGCAAGCTGTCTCATGGCTTTGTTGCCTGATTTGTCTGCATCCATCTTGACCATGTTCCATTTGGTCACCCAGTCAGAAAAAAGGTCTTTGGATGCTTTGAACATATAACCACCCAGGGGTTCAATATCAAGAATATTATAATGCTCTTTGAACAGCTCAAAATCTACATTTGTCATACAAATATCTGTTGGTATATGACAGCCGTGTTCGTCACTCCAGGAAGTTGTAATATAATCCGTAGGAGAATACCATGGGCTATGCTTTAATTGCAAAGTTGGTATATAACCAGGCTTTAGCTCGAATATCGCCCGGACATTGATAATATACAGCGGATATTCCTCTTTCCAGGCTGGATCGTACCAACCATCAAATTCCAGGGGTGTTCCATAGGGAAGGTCACAAGCTGACATCACATAAGGGTAAAGAGAATTGACATCTAATACAATTCCTTCCCCGTGGTCAATCCCTTGATTTTCAGGGTTACAATAGGTAAAACCACCACGATACGCCAAACGTATCTTTGCATCTTCCTCGATCGTCAGAACAGGAAACAAACGTTTGAAAGTCTGTTCGCCAATGAACTTTTTGAAATCCTGGAAGGCACAAGCACCAACTGTCATTTTGTCCAGTCCCTGGGGTATGAGCTGATGCAATGCCATTGACATAATTTGCACATCATTTTTCAGGTATGCCCATTCTGTTTCCGTGACTTCACAAGGGGTATTGTGTCTATCATAGTCAATTTCACCCTTCATGATAGGCAAGCCGAAATTTTTTGCAATTGCAGCAACTGGCATATTTAGCAGCTTCAAAGAATCGTAAATATCAACTTTCACTGTCTTTTTCCTGGATTTCTTAAAATAAATGATGATCTGATAAAATTTACCATCACCGGAAATCAGAGTTGTGAAAGAGAAATCTGTGCAATCTTTCTTTCGCTCGTGCCATTCAAAACCATGACAGAATAACCAATCAATAATGAAACCACCATCAAATTTTTCATTGTGAAAATATAATCGAGGGTTTTTAAGATCCTGACATTTTAACATGAAATCGTCAATACTTTCCCCAAAATAGCAAACCTCCGGCTCATCAATGGAAGATATGCCCCAGCTCCATACAGCAGTTGGTTCTTTTGTAGTTGTCTCAAAGTCCGCTGTATAGTATTTACCCATGGTTTATTTTTCCTCTGATTCTCCGAATTTGTATTTATTTCTGGGGGCAGTTTTGACACCTCTGTTATAATGCCCTTTCAGTCGATTTTCATGCAATTCTGGATAGCCTGCAATTCTGTGCATACTATTCAGGATATTTTGCACGGCAGCACTAACAGGAATTTGTTGTGTATAAACTGCATCATAAATATACTCAGGTCTCAGCTCGTCCACGCCATTGTAATATGCTTTCAGACACTTTCCCACGCCAATGCGTTCCATAGTATCTTTCAGTAATGTGATTTGACTTGCTGTACATAGACGTGACCAACAATCCGTGCAGGATTTCAAATATCGCTGCTCGTCTGCCTGACCTCCTCCCAGCATCTGACGTTCCATGTATTTTGCAAAATTTTCCCATGAAAGTTGTGTCCGGGTATCAAGCCGGATTTGTAATGGCTGCATTGCCTGCATTCCTGCCATTCTGCGAACATTAGTGTACAGCTTACCGCCGATCATAACAGGTGCAGCGCTCAGGCGCTCAGCTTGTTTTTTGCGTCGCCTGTTCTCGATAGCAACCGCTTTTTTGACCTGCTGCAATTGCCATTTTGTAGTGGTAACGCCTTGCTTTCCTGTTACAACTGATTCTGCGCCCTTCTCTGTGAAGGCTGACAGAGCTTTAATAACTCTGTTATACTCCTGACGGTTTGTAATATCATGCTTCAATGCTTTTGCGCTGACTCTTTCAGGCAGCACATCAGCTAAAGCAGGATTGTTTTTTGTCAGTCTGGTAAGCTTTGCATTAAAATTTTTAACCTTTCGAGCTAACTGCTCAGTGTCACGATCCCGCCAGCGAATTTTGCTTTGTTTAGACACTCGATCTCCCTCCCATCATCGAGCACGACACGAAAACCACGGCTTTCAGTCTTTGCGTAAAGCGTTATATCTGCGACACGTCTGACGTCAATTTCCATTTTGAACCTGTTTGACAGTGAGATGTTCAGCAGATTTCTGGACATTTCCAGTCTTTCCGTGAACTTCCCCAACAGGAAGGCGCTGGAAAAATAATAGGTAATGCCATCTACATTGACATGATACGGACTTTCTTTCAAATCATAAGCAACTACGGACTTTCGTCCCATTTATAGCACTCCTTTCAATAATCCCCTGCACCCTGATGCAGATGCAGGGGGAATATTTATCTTACTTCATCGGCAGAATGTCGAGCGTCAGCATCTTTCTTTCGCCCTTTGTGACCTGCTTGATTTTCAGCGGAATAGGTGCAGTCCATGTTGACGGCTCACCGTACACCTGGAAAAGCTTCTTGATTGCAGAATAGACACCGATCGAAACGCAAGCATAGCCGACACCGTGATCATCAATGATAACAATTCTGGGGCAGCGGTCTTTGATTCCGGTCGGCTTGCCTTCTGCGTCCTTCTTTTCGCAGGTCACTACCTCCACAAAGATATGCTTTGCACGGATCGCTTCATTGATGCAGTCACCAAGACGCTTTGCTGGGTTATTCATGGCATTAAAGAGGATTGCACGGTCAGTGTCGTCCTTCGGCTGCATAGAGCAATAGGAAGTCTGACGGCTGGTAAGATCCACGATATAATCCACGCCGTCAACACTCTCTGCAATCGTTGCCGGAACGGCGCTAGGTGTAGCACCGGACAGTGCAGGATTGAACTCGTTTACTACTTCACCATTGGGGGCTACTTCTACCATTGCAGCGCCGTTTGTCATTACAGTATTTTCCATTTTAACATACCTCAACTTTCTTTGATTTGAATTGATTTTAGCTTGATTTAGTCCCTGTTATAGTCTGGACTGTACGACTTGCTTTCCAGCTCGCTCACGCTCTGGATGCTTTCAGGTGTGTTCACATCTGCGTAATCGAACGAGGTTCGCCCGATCTCTGCATAATCCGAACCATACCACCACAACAGAAACTGCGTCGGGGAAACCTTCATGCAAACAAAGTGCGTAATACCTGCACCGTTTTCATCTACCCACATCACGATTCTGTCAAGGCTGCATTCCTGCATTGCAAAGTTTACGACTGTTAAACCCTGGTTATCAATGTAGGATTTGAGCACAGAAAACGCTGTGTAAAACGTGTTAGCCATTGTTTTCACCTTCTTTCATGCTTTTGGATTCCGGCTTGTGATGCCGTCTATCTCTTTGGGATGGGGCTGCTTTGGAGTGCAACCCCTCAGAAACTCATTCAATTCCAACTGCTGGAATTATCAGCACAGCACATACAGCGGAGAATACAAGCCACATCACGCTAAATCCTCCCCTGTGAAATTGTAGTAGCAAGCCGGATATCTGTCTTTGTACTGCTCCAGGTCAATGCAAGATGCCTGGAAGGTCTCAGCATATGCTACATACTTTTGATAAAGCTGCTCCAGTAAGATTTGCTTTGCTTCTTCCTCAGAATCTGCCTTGATCAATACATGGTCGCCGTCATCGTCAAAGAACACTGTTCTGCCGTTCTCGTCCACCTTGATAAAATCGTAAATCTTCATTTTCGTTTCCTCCTGTTTTGATTTTGTGGTTGCTGCCCTTTCGGGCTGGGATGGGGCTGCTCAGAGTGCAGACCCCTCAGAAACTCATAAACTTTCAATGAATTTGAAGTCTGTAATTTCGCTGTAAAATGATGTATCTTTATATGTTCTGATAACTCTGTATCCTATAGCCTTTAATGCAGTTTCAAAACCGTGTCTGCGTTCCATAGTTTTATTATAACGTGCTTCCCACTTTTTACGCTCATCTCCTGTAGCCCTTGCAATTCTTCTTGCACGTCTGTTTTGTTCCTCTACGATTGCAGCATACTCAATTTCTAATGCTTTCATTGTCATTTCGTTATTCATTTTCATTTCCTCCATTTATTTGGCGTGGTTTTGTGGGCTGCACCTCAACCCTGTGATTATATTATATCACATCCGGTGCAATTTGTCAAGGCTTTTTTGCAAAAAATTTCAAAAAATTTTTGTACCTTTTGCACTCTGTATTATTTGAAAATATTACAACAGAAAGTATTGACATTTTATGCAAACTGTATTATAATTAAAGTATAAAGCAATCACGAAATACAAGGAGGAATAAAGCTATGCCAATGACAGCGGATGAATTCAATGCAGCAGTTACAGATATTTTAGGAAACGTTTCTGATGTTGGACACGTTTCACAGAAGCTGGACGAGTTGCGCACGGCATTTGGTGAAGCCCTGACAGATGCAGAAACCAGGGCGAAAACCATTGAAACCCTGGAGGGTGAAAAAAAGTCACTCCAGGAAGCAAACATGAATCTGTTTCTGAAAATCGGCACACCTCAGAAGGAAACCAAAACAGAACAGAAGGACGAAACCCCAGAAGAAACAGACTTTGAAAGTCTGTTTGATGAAAACGGCAATCTTAAAAAGGAGTGATCTTATGGGACAGAAAACAATGGAATCTGCACTGAATATGATCCGTGCAGAAGCATCACAGAACTATCAGAACCGTGTACCCGTGGCTACTCGTGACAACCTTGCACAGGTCGGCGCGGCGATCCTCAGCTATACAGCAGTAACAAATGAATTTCTTGTAACTGCGATCAATCGTATTGGGCTGGTATGGGTCAGAAATAAGGAACTGCGCAATCCTCTTGCGATCCTGAAGCAGGGCAATGTTGCACTTGGTACAGATATTGAGGAGCTGGCTGTCAATCCTGCTAAGGCTGTGACGTACAATCCTACATCTACCAGCCTGCTAACCCAGACCCCTCCGGACGTCAAGACTCTGTATCACAGAATGAACCGCCAGGACGTTTACCCCATCAGCATCAGCAGACAGCGCATGAAGGGTGCATTTGTTTCCTGGGAAGCTCTCGAATCCCTGTTTGATGCGATCATGCAGGCAATGTATAACGGAAACTATGTTGATGAATTTGTGCTCACAAAGAATCTTCTTGGGCAGGCTATCACAGACGGCGCTTGTCTGACTGAAACAATCATTCTTCCGACAAATGAAGCAACCGGAAAAACCTTTGCAAAGACAGCAAGACAGTATTTCACCAATTTCCAGATGCCGTCCAGCAACTACAACCGTTACGCTGCTATGACAGGTGCAACAGGTGACCCGTATATTACAAGATCCGATGCAGATGATATCCGCTTTGTTCTGCGCTCTGATGTAGACGCTGTCATGGATGTGGATGTGCTGGCTGCTGCATTCAACATGGATCGTGCAAAGCTGCTTGGGCGGATGCTCGTAGTGGATGATTTCGGCAGCAATACAAATGTTGTTGGTATGATGTTTGACCGTTCCTTCCCTCAAATCTGGGACAACCTCTATGAAGTCACCGAATTCCAGAACGGCGAAAATCTGACCTGGAATTATTACCTCCATGTATGGCAGACGTGGAGCGTTTCCCCGCTTGCAAACGCCGTTGCGTTTGTTACTGCCTAATGGCTTTGACTTTTACGCCACAATCTAAAATATACCTCCTAAACGTGCCAATGAGCGCCGACCAGAAAAATCAGATTGATTTTACTTCTGCCGGCGCTCAAAGCGCATACTTTGCTGGTAGGGTGATTGCAGCGTATACAGACTTTACCTACCAGCGAAAAGATAATATTGTTCGTGTTCCGGTCGAGGCAGATGCAATTTGGAATTGCAACTATGTGATGTATCAAAACAGTAATTTCACTGGTAAGTGGTTTTACGCATTTGTCACGGAAATTGAGTACAGAAACGATGGTTGCACCTGGCTGCACCTGAAAACAGATGTGTTTCAGACCTGGCTTTTTGATTTTCAATTCAAAAATAGTTTCATTGTACGTGAACACGTCACGGATGATGAAATTGGCAAGCACACCATTCCGGAAAATATCCCGATTGGTACACCAAAAATTGAAAACTATACCACATTACAATCAGGATATGAAGCAAGAACCTGGGGTGAGATCCAAAACAATTACTGGTGCTGTATCATTACAAGTGAACTGCCTGCACAGCTCCAGACAGCTCAGACGATGCTAATGGCTTCAGGTGTCCCAACCTGTGATTATTTCCTGGGGTGTGACGTTGTCAATCTTCAATCTATTGTTGACCTGTTCAATAGTGAGGGTCTGGGTGGGGCAATTTCAGGTATTATCCCAGTGCCGAAAAATCAGGTAGTTTACTATGCAATTGACGCAAATTGCGGTTTACTATCTCTTGATTTGGTAGGTCAGATTGTACCAACCTATGTTGATATCACCCCAAATCAGGTATCTATTGACGGATATGCACCCAAAAATAAAAAATGTTTTTGCTATCCGTATCATTATGCTCTTGTATCAAATCACGCTGGGCAGCAGGTCACGCTAAAATACGAGTGCATGGGACAGTTTACCATGCGATCCGAATATATTTTATCCGGTTCGCCTGCGTACTATGCATTCCCAGACGGATATAATGCAGATGTTGCAGAGGATTTAGCTGTATCCTTTAACAACTTCCCACAAATCGCCTGGAATTACGACACGTACAAAAATTGGCTTGCACTGAATGGTAACACCCTTGCAACCTCTTTGATTTCTCAGGTTGGCGGTGCTGCAATCAGTGCAGGGACTGGAAATGTGATGGGCGTTTTGGGTACTTCCTTAAATATCGGATCTGAAATTGGTCAGATGGTTGATAAAATGGCAGAACCAAAACAAACCCGTGGAGCTGTGTCCGGTTCGGCAAATATGAGTTGCAATTCTGCCTGCATCACAGTCTATGAGATGGTATGCAGAAATGAATATATCAAGATCGTGGATGAATATTTCTCCAGATATGGCTATCGTGTCAACACAGTCAAGCAGCCTGTTATGCGTACTCGTCCCAACTGGAATTATCTGGAGACAAGAGATGTGATGATCGATGCAAACTGCCCTGCTGATGATGCTGTCGAGCTTGAGGGTATTTTCAATGCAGGTGTAACCATTTGGCATAATCCGTCAACATATGGTGATTACTCTCAAAATAACCAGTAAAGAGGTGATATAAATGCAAATGCCTGTTTCTAAAATCAATAACCCCATGAAACCAAAACAGGAACGTGAAGGATTTGGCAGCGCTGCATGGATGAACGATGCAACGTACTTGGATTATTACCAGCGCCTGAAATCCCTTGCTTTAACCATGTTTGAGTGGGAAGGTTTGCCGGAATCAATGGACGCTCGTTTCCTGGAGCTTGCACTATACGAGAAGGGTAAAGCAGTATTCTGTGAAGATCCTGTTTTGGGTTGGCTCTCCGTCAAGTGTACTCCTTCCGACAACCTCAACATTTACGGATATGCTACAAAGTATGAAGCGTATGCGTTTGGCTATAACGAGCTTTTTGCTGCTGACGATGTTGTATTTGTGATGAACAATCTGCTGAAAATCCCAACTGACTATACAATCCGGCTTTTTGCGTACCGTTTATACAACATTCAGCGGACTATTGACATTAATGTGAATGGACAGAAAACGCCCATCATCGTGCGGACTCCGGAGAAAACACGCCTGACCATGCAGAACTTGTATATGCAGTATGACGGCAATATCCCGTTTATCTTTGGTGACAAAGACCTGGATATCAATGCATTGGAAGTTCTCACCACAAATGCGCCGTATGTTGGTGACGTGCTCACACAGCTTAAAAAAGATGTGTGGTCAGAAGCTTTGACCTTCCTGGGCGTGAATAACGTGGCAGCAGAGAAGGGCGAAAGACTCATCCGGGATGAGGTAAACGCTAATAATCAGATGGTGCAGCTCAGTGCTCAGGTGATGTTACAGACCCGACAGCAGGCAGCGGAGGAGCTTGCAAAACGTCTTGGTTCGTCTGTTTCTGTTCGGCTCAGGAGCTTTACAGAACTGCCACTTGCACCCAACTTTGAAGATACGCCATCTGTGCCGGAAACGTCTGGAGGTGTCGAAAATGGCTAAATACACCGTGGAGCTGGGAAGGCTTATTGAAACAGGTTTTGACCTGGGGCTGAATCAATATCCAATTTTTGACGAGAATTACCGGAGACCTTTGAACAATAAAATTCTCCGTCATTACTGGTTTCGTGAAATTGGTTTTGAAACTGCGGAGCTTTTCAAACGCTACTTAAACCAGACTTTAGCGGAGATCATGCCCTATTATAACCAGCTTTACAACTCAGAATTGATTGAATTCAATCCATTGTATAACGTGGATAAATACGAGGATTCAAACAAAAAGTTTGACGGTAAGACCGACACAACCACCCATGCAGAGGATACCGGACACGGAGAAGTCAACACAGATAATACCAATGTGTTTTCGGATACTCCCCAGGGGCAGCTTACCATTGGAAATATCAAGGGCAACGTATATGCAACAACTGCATCTATTGACGATGATTTGTCTGTTAGTGACACAACCGGCACAGCAGACAGCACCGGACAGGTAACAGCTGACGATTTAACCCATTATGCAGCTCATGTTTGGGGAAAAGAAGCTGGGGTGTCATACAGCAAAATGCTCCAGGAATTCCGTGAAACATTTCTAAACATTGACATGATGATCATTGACGATTTAAAGGATTTGTTCATGCAAATCTATTGACGGATAGGCTTTTTCGTGGTATAATATAAATGTAAGATTTCGTACAATCCGCTTTGAAGGAGTTGATTATTTATGAACCGTTTTCCCTTCCCTCCGTACCGTTCCGGGATTCCTCACTGGACAGAAAGAGTCGTGACTTACTGTGCTAAAGTTCTGCCGATCGTCTTTGATAACTCCCTGTCTTATTATGAATTCCTGGGACACCTCCAGGTGAAGCTTAACGAGGTTATCAAGGCGCTGAATTCTCAGAATCTGGTTTTCGTAGAGTTCACGCACATGATCGAGTTGGAACTCCAGAACTTTGAAAAGTACATGGAGGAGCGCCAGGATAACTTTGAACAGCAGATGCAAGAGGAATGGCACGCTTTCAAAACAGAGATGGAGGAAGCTTGGCAAGCATTCAAAACTGCAATGGAAGAAGCTTGGCAGGAATACAAGGACGAGATGGATGAAGCTTGGGCAGATTTCCAGGCTGATATGCTCCAACGTTTCCAGACCTTCCAGGAGACCATCACAGCACAGCAGACAGCGTTTGAAACGCGGATGGAAGCAGTGCAGCAGCAGTTTGAAGATGACATGGAGAACCGTGCTGACACGTTCGAGCAGACCATCACCGACCAGCAGAACGCTTTTGAACAGAACGTTGAAACAGAGTTGGAAGAATGGAAGGATATAGCTATTCGTGCAATCCTTGACACGATCCGTCTGGAGTTGCCTGACCTGATTTCTGATGTAATCAGTGGGGATCTTCTTGCACCGATCATCACCAGACAGGGATTTGCAAAAATTGTAAGTACTTCTTATCCGGAATCTTCTGGATATCTTGACTTGACAAATGAACATATTTCTGTATACAAAAATGGTCAGGAAGTCCCTGGCATTACAACCCTTGCCGATTTGGGATCCATTCAGATCGAGCCAGGAACAGCTATTGTATTTATCCGCTATACTCTCTTTGATGAAATCAGCAGCGGTGAATTTTTGTCCCGTGCTTTGGATCTTCCTGCTAATGGGTATACACTGTCTGTAGGTCTGTATAAGACTGATGGCTCGATGGGATCAATCTTTGAAAATGACAAATACCATGAACGTTCACACTTTGCAATCACAAACGGTACAGTACAGTATACAGTTGCTGGACTTGGGATGTCTGTTTGGGAAGGCGACTACGTAACACGCTTATATCCCACGGTAGTATTCCAGGCAGATCCTGACACGCCTGCTTTCACTTGTGATTATTCGGATGGTATCAGACTTTCGAAACCTGACCTTGCAAATATTGTGTTTGAAGATCAGAGAACAGGCGGAAAGTATTTAGTTCCGAAACAGCAGGGAATTACAGTTGACCAAACGTATGATGCACAGTCGGTAAATGCTCAGAGTGGTGTGGCGGTAGCTCAGGCAGTGGCTGCAATTCCTACTGTGACGGTGGATCAGACTGTTAATTATCAGTCAACTAATCCTGCATCAAGTAAAGCAATAAGCGATTACGGAATTATTAAAAATACAAGCGAAAAAACAGTGTCTATCACACAAGCTCAATCAACTGCAATGGCAACTGCTACAGTTGATATGCTTTATGATTACCCTGTCGGAACACTGTTTTTAGTTACGATTAGTAACGCACTTTACTGTGGATCTGATGTTATTCCATTATCGGGAACAGACGCATCCACATCAACAAATTATTGGACTCTTAAGCCAATTACTCTTAGTCATATATCAAGTCATAGCATTGTATCAGCACAATATTATATTGCACTTGGAAAAGGGGCAAATAATGATGTAACTATTTACTATACATTATCTAATACATCAGGACTAACAGGTAACTGGAATATCAGAGTTCAAAAACTTTCTTTGACGTCAAGAAGTAACACGCTATAATGCGGTAGGAATCCCCCCACCGCCTGGAGAGCATTTTCCTCTGTGCATCCATTGCATAGTTCAAATACTTCTCACCCCAGGACACCCGGCAGGCGATCGGATCAAATGCCGGGATGATCCGCACAGCAGATCCGGCAGGCGATCCCCACAACATCACCTGCACCCGGCAGGCGCTGCCGATCGTTACACTCCGGCAGCGTAACACCTTCCCCGACTGCGAACAATCGTTTCACTCTGTTCGCTTTACCTTGCTAAAATATTGGAGGTTTTACAATGAGTAATTACACAGCATTGAAAACAACTGAATATTTACAGGTAGTTATAAAGGGCTCCTCTTTGTCTAAAATGAACAATTTTGGACTGGGGTATTCTATCTTTTTTGGGGGGGAGGGGGGTAATGG